>WNGD01000587.1_pt1 | contig 39088 bp, 16 predicted proteins | sample 5400671 | NCBI WGS metagenome assembly WNGD01 (sample SAMN13153369, study PRJNA577476) | soil metagenome | isolation source: 40 cm soil or saprolite under grassland replicate 2 | place: USA:California | collected 2016-06-15 | reverse complement strand
CCGAGCGGAGCCGATGTTCTTCAACCTCGGCAGCAGCTTGAACCCCAGCAGGTCGGCGAACGCGAACCCGACGACGCTGGCGCCGTGGGTGTCGACGTAGTTGCGGTCGATCTCCGCCGAGGTGAGGTGCCGCAGCAGCCCCTCCAGCATCGCCGCGACCTCACTGGCCGAACAGGATCGCAGCTGACTGTAGATGCACACCGACCGCCGCTCGACGTGCCAATAGATCATCACCCCCGCCCCGCCGTACCGGTTGTGCCACTCGGTCATCAGGTTCGACTGCCAGGACCCGAACTTCTTGGAGTCCGACGCGCACGCCGTCCCAGCGCCCCACAGCCCGGTGTCGCGCACCGCGAACGTGGCGTTGACCAGCCGGGTGATGGCGCGGCGCAGGTTGTCGCGGTTGACGTACAGGCGCCGCACCCGCCGCAGGGTCGCCTCGGTCTCGCCGTGCTGGTCGGCGCCGGTGGCCACCACCCGCCGCACGCCCATGTTGGTGCGGCTGGTTATCTTTAGCCGAGCGAAGCGGCGGCTTCCTGACCAGCAGCATTGCGTTGTGCATGGTGTGCGGGACGTGCTGTGGGCAGGGGTCTGGGGACAGCGGCAAGCGGATAGGTTGTTATCGAATCGATGCCAGCTCCGATGCCAGCTCAGACGAGCGCGGCCAGCGCCTGCACCTGTGACGGGCTGACGCTGGGGACCGGTGATGTCGAACAGGACGCCGCCCTCGGTCCACAGCAGACCGCTGATGCCGCTGCCGCTCACCAGTAACCCCTCCGTCGCGCGCACCGGGACCATCTGGAAGGCGTCGGCGGGCACGCCGGGAGCGTCCGCGCGCTGCCGCAGCTCGGCCAGTGTGAGGTGCGCGCTGCGCTCCTCGACGACGACCGTTCCGGCGGCCGGAAGGTGGTAGACGAACGCGACCGTGCGGTCGTCGACTGGGACCTGCGCCGGGTCGTCCACCTGGATCAGGGCCGGCCGGCTGGCGAAGTGCGGCTCGCGAACCGAGAAGTGCACATGGCGGGCTGCCTGCTTGGCCGACGCCACGATCCGACTGCCGTGGAGGGGGACCTCCCAGTTGCTGGGCGGACCGCCCGGCTTGGCGGCTGGTGGCGGCTGGTCCTCTGGTGCGCTGCGACCGCACGCGGCCAGCAGGACCAGCGCCGCGCCGACGATGCCGACCATCCACGTGCGGGACATCTCGAGCTCAACCTACTGGCCAATTAGGGACCGACGACCGTAACCAGCATCTTCACGCCCGTGGGGGCCGCGCGGAGGAGCAGCCACACCAGCACGCCCGTGCCGGGGCGCAGCGTCGCCGGCAGGTCGAGGACCATCGCGAACCGCACCTCCTGGCCAGGCCCGATCGCTGCCACCGGGGCGCAGTTCAGCAGGTGGCGCTCACCGGCCGTGCCACCATGCGCAAGGCTCACGCGCTCCTCGTAGCTTGGGCAGTCGCGCAGCGACACCGGGGCGGTCGTGGGGTTGGCGAGCGTCACCGTGTAGCGCAGCGGCCGCCTAGCCACCACCGATGGGGGCAGCGTGACCCGCACCTGGAGGCTGCTGAGCGGGTCGGGCGGCAGCTCGGGCTCCTCGGCGACGAAGGGGCTGCGTGACAGCCGCGACGGGGCGGCCGGCGCGTCGCAGCGCGGGGTCAGGTCCCGGCGCGTGTCAGGGTCGACAGTGGGGACGAGCGTGCCGCGGCGCGGCAGGGTGACGCGCAGGCCAACCGGTCCAGGGCTGGGGCCGCACCAGTTCCGCCAGAAGAACTCGACGCGCGCCGCCAGCCCGGAACGCAGCAGAACCGGGGGCGGAGCCTTGTTGCCTGGGACTGGGTCGCCCTCCAGCTGCAGCGGCCGGCCGTGCCGGTCCAGCAGGGTGATGGTCGGGTATCCCGCCAGGAAGCAGGACGCCGCTGCCCGACTGGTAAGGCGCACGGCGCCGGCCAGCGAGCCGGTCGCGCCCTGCCAGCCGGCCGACGCCTGGAGCTGGCCCGCCGTGCAAGCCGGCGTGCCCGGTGGGACCGCGGGAGGCCCCAGCTGGTGCTCCGGCGTTGGCCGTGCTGGCGCCGCGATCCAGGGGACGAGCCGCCCGCCTGGCGCTGGCGCGACCGTGGTGGGGCTCGGCGTCGGCCCGGCGGGCACGGTCGGTGCCGGCCAGGCGGCCCGGATGGCGACCACCGCGCCACCCAGCGCAAGGGCAACCACGACCACCCCCACGGCCTGTCGCCGCCGCCGGCGGCGGCGGCGCCGGTGGATCGTGGCCGGCGCGGGCGGGCAGGCGTGACGCGCGCCCTCGGCGGCCAGGCCGGCCAGCCGCTCGTCCAGATCCAGGTCATCCCTGCGCATGGCCAATCTCCTCTTCCTCGGCGACGAGCAAGCGGGCCAGCGCCGCCCGCGCCCGCGACAGCCGCGCCGTCACCGTCCCCACCGGCACCCCGAGCTGGTGGGCGATCTCCTGGACCGACAGGCCCACGACATGGTGCAGCACGAGCACCTCCCGGCCGCGCAGCGGCAGCTTGCGCAGCGTCCGGGTGAGCGCGACCGCCTCCACCGACAGGGCGGGGACCTCGGGCGGCGGGCCGAGGCGGACCAGCAGCCTGGCACGCCGAGCAGCCCGCCGCAGGCCGCTGGCGGCCAGGTTGAGGGCGACCCGGCGGACCCACGCCTCGGGCAGGTCGTAGTCGCGCAGGTGGGGCCAGCGGCCACAGGCACGCACGAACGCCTCCTGCACTAGGTCCTCGGCCTCCTGGAGGCTGCCGGTGACGACCAGCAGCTGGCCGACCAGCCGGTCGTAGGTGGCCGCGTAAAAGGCCTCGAAGTCCCGATCCCCGGCCATGGTCGACCCCAGACCCCCTGCGCGTCCTCGTCAGGTAACACGCCTGACCGCATGGCCATGTTGCATCGCCGTCCCGGCTGGTTTCGAGCCGTCATCGGAGCCGCCTTCGGAGCGCTCAGGAGCAGGGCCCGATCGTCGCCGACCCGCTGCGCATCGGCATGCCCTCGTGCCCTGCTGGCCCGCGGAATCTGGCCGCGCGGACCTCGCCGTGCGCCCAAGCGAGCTGCTCGCGAAGCTGCCGGTTCTCCTCCCGCAACCGGCGGATCTCGGCGTTGACGGCCTCGAGCCGGCGCCGCAGGGAGGCGTCGGAGGCGCGCTGGCGGGCCGGGACCGGAGGCGAGGCGGGTGCACGACCAGAGATGGCTCGGAGCCGCTGGATCTCGGCGCGCAGGTCCTGCTGGCTGTAGAGCCAGGAGCGGGAGACCCTGGCCGCTCGGGCGACGGTGTCGAAGCTGACCGGCTGGCCGGTGGCATCCAGGCGGCGCAGCGCGTCGACGGCGCGCTGGCGGGTCTCGGTCGCCCGCAAGCGGGCGGCCTCGATCACGAAGCGGCTGTTGTCAGCCCGCATCAGCCACCCCCCTATCCCCTCCGCCGTCCCCGTCGGCTGGCCGCCTGTCTTGGTCTTCGGCCGCCAGCGCGCCGATGATGCGGTCGAGGTTGGCCAGGACCTGCTGGTTCATCTCGGCCAGCCGGAGCTGCCCTCTGGTGGTCGCCATGGCCAGCAGGCTGCGGGTCTGCTCGCGGTGGGCGCGGTGCTGGTCGAGGAACTCCGGGGTGGTGATGAACAGCGGGCAGGTCAGGCAGGCGTTGGCGTGCGGGCAGGTCTGCTGCAGGGGCAGCCCGCAGAAGCCGTTGGGCAGCGCCTGGGTGACCCGGCCGATGCGCTGCTTGGCCCAGGCCGCGGTGGCCAGCGGCCCGTCCGGGTCCAAGGCGACCTCCTCGCCGCGGATGTTGACCTTGCGGGCCTGCTCCCAGTGGCGGCGGATGGTCTTCTCGTTCAGCCGCGCGTAGTGGGCCGTCATCATGTGCGAGTCGTGGTCCAAAAGGACGCGGACGACCTCCTGCGGGACGTCGCGGTTGATCAGCCGGGTGGCGAAGGTGTGCCGCCACTGGTGCGGGGTCGGGTGGACGCGGCGACCGTGCTCGTCGCGGACGTCGACGTCGGCGAGCCAGGCGCGCAGCAGCTTGCGGTAGGAGGTGTCGATCATCGGCTTGGTGCCGTCGGGGTTCGCGGTCTTCTGCGGGAACAGCACCGGGCTGCCCTGCGGCCAGCGGCCGGCCACGCGCCGCTGCTGGGCGGTGATGTCGGCCTCGACCTCGTCGTCGATGGGGACCAGCGCCTCGCGCTTCATCTTGTGGTTGCAGTAGCGCAGGTAGGGCGCGTTGTCGGCGTCGCGGACGATGCAGTCCAGCGGCAGCCGCAGGGCGTCGCTGACCCGCAGGCCGCAGCGCATGAGGATCAACGTGACCAGCCTGCCGGCCGGGTCCGGCCAGCGGTCCAGGTTCGTGGGCTGCTCGAGCTGAGCCATCACGTGTTCCGCCAAGGCGCGGGGCAGCCGCTGAGGGCGCTTGGGGTAGTCCTCGGCGAAGAACACCGCGGTGGTGGGCAGGGAGTCGTCCCAGCGGTGCTGGCGGATGGTCTGAAAGAAGTGGTTGACCAGGCCGATGAGCTCGCCGTGGCTCTTGCGGCCGGCGACGGTGACGTGCAGCCAGGCGAGGTAACGCTCCAGCAGCGGCCGGTCGATCTGCGCCAGCGTCTGCACGTCGATGCCTGGGGAGGCCAGGAACTCGGCGAACCGGGTGAGCGCCTGGGCGCACTTGTGGGCCTGTCCGGCCCCGAGCCCGGTGCTGAGCCGCCAGCGCACCCACCGTTTGGCGAGGTCCTTCAGCCACGGCTGTGGGATGCGGTCGAACCGCAGGTGGGCGTGGGGTGAGTCGATGCCCAACTGCCGCAGCCGCCAGACGTCCTGGGGATACTCCACCTCCCAGCCCCGGCCGTGCTGGAGCTGTTCGACCTGGCGGCGCGCGAAGATCAGCAAGGCAACCGAGGAGCTGCCGGTGGTGGCCTTGCCACGCGGGAACCGCTCCCTCCAGGTCTCCTCCGGCCAGTCAAGCAGGGAGGCCACACCGCTGCGGGCGACGAAGCACACGACATGCCGGACCCGGGTTGGCGGTGTCTTGATCCGTTGCTCGTCGTGGCGGCACTGCAGCGCGTACTGCATCTCCAGGCGGAGCTGGCCGGTGAGCTTGCGCAGGTCAAGCCGCTCGTGGCCGGGGATCGGGTCCTCATAGACGCCAGCGAGCTCCCCGGTGTCGGGCCTGCCCGCCTCCCGCCAGCGCGCGGCGTGCGAGACGCAGAACGGGCCGCGCGCCTGAACCCACAGGTGGCAGTAGGAGACCAGACACTCGGGCCGTTCGACGAAGGGGTCCACCGGCGGGAGCGCGGCCAGCCACCCGTCCAGGTCGGGACGGCCTGCCTGCTGCCAGGCCCAGCCGTGCCGGGAGCACAGGCCGTTACTGCGGCGGCCGTAGCGGCAGCCCGTCACGCGGCAGGACTCCAGCGGGGCATGCCCGCGCATCATCGGGCCGGTGGTCGCGATGAACGCCTCGAGGTCGGGGCGGCCTTGGCCGCTCCAGCGGTGGTGGTGGCCGATGCACAGCCCGCGGCTGCGGCCGACCCTTGGGCAGTCGGGAACGCGGCAGGGTGGCCCGCCGAACACCAGGTCGTTGGGGTCGATGTCGATGATCTCGGCGCGGAACTCCGGTCGGACGGCGGCGACCAGCTTCTTCAGCAATCCCGGATGGCGCGAGGCCCCGGGCGGGGCGGCTGCGGTCACCAGCGGACCTCCGTCCCGGCAAGGAACCCGGCGCCCTCCAGCACCCGGCGGGCATCCTCGGCAGTCAGGTGCCCATAGGTGTCGGTCGTGGTAGTCAGGCAGGCATGCCCGAGCAGCTTGCTGACGACCTCGACCGGAGTGCCGCCGCGCAGCAGCCGAGTGGCGTAGGTGTGCCGGTACCAGTGGGGGTCGAAGTCGATGCCGGTCCTGCGGCGCAGGCGTCTGACCAGGTCGTAGGCGGCCGGGTAGGTTATCGGGTGGCCGTGTGGGGCGCCCCAGAGGTTGACGAAGACATAGTCGCTGTCCAGGTCGCCGTACTCGGTGTGCAGGTAGTCGGCGTAGAGCCGGACCAGCTCGGCGCTGACGGGGATCGTCCTGTCGGTGGCCGACTTGGTACGGGCGCCGTTGTCGTTGCGCCGGGGCACCACCGACAGCTCCCGCTCGGCAACGGCCCAGTCCTCGTGCCGCAACCCGAGGGCCTCGCCGATGCGCATGCCGGTGTCAAACAGCACGGCGAACAGCAGACGGTCCCGCAGCCGCTCGCAGGCGTCCAGAATCGCCTGGACCTCGGCGGCGGTGAGGACACGCGGGTGCTTGCGCGCAGCGCGCAGCCGGATCGCCCGGCGGGCCTGCGGCTGGCCCTTGGCGACATGGTGCAGGAACGGCCGCCACGCGGTCCCGCGGCGCCCCGCCGGCCGCCAGGTCGTCAGCAGCTCGCCCAGGTCGACGCCGTGGCGGGCGGCGTGCTGGTAAAAGGCGCTGACCGCCGACAGCTTCCGGTTGACCGTCGCCTCACCGCAGTGGTGCTCGACCGAGGGCAGCACCGCGACCGCCCCGGTGCGAGCCAACGGTGGCAGCCGCAGCCAGGCGACGAACTCGCCAACGTCCTCCAGCCGCACCTCGCGCCAGTCCAGCCTGCGCGCCTTGAGGAAGGAGAACCAGTCCTTCAGGTCGTGGGCGTACGCCTTGACCGTGTTCGGCGACCGCTCGATGTCGGTCAGGTAGGCCAGGTAGCGCTCGATCGGCTCGACCGGTGCGGCATCGTCGCCGAGCACCGTCCACGATTCAAGCAGCGAGTCCGGCATCACCACACGTTGAACGAGCATCGGACCTCCGGGGGATCCGCCTGATGGACGGCGGCAGATAACCACATCCACCAGGCAGATCCAGGCGCCTCACTCGCTCGTGCTCAACGTGAAAGGCACCCTTTAGCCGGCTCCAGATAACCTCGGCGACCAGCACGTAGATCAGGTTGCGTTTCAGCTCGGATGGGCGGGTGACCTTCCCGCCGGCATGGACCAGGTGGTCCAGGAACCCGGTGCGGGCGTCGACTTCCACCAGCACCGACGCGACCGGCACCCGCGGCAGCATGCCGGCCAGCTCGTCGCGGAGCGCCGCGGCCCCGGCGGGGATGTCCTCGGCCGACAGCGGCGGGATGACCAGCTCCCCATCGTCGCCCAGCCGAACCTCCCCCGGATCGCCCATGCCTGCGCCTTTGCCCGCGGCGTTGGCGCGGGCCTTGCCAAGCAGCGCGTCGAGGTCTCCCAGGGCGGCGTGCAACTCCTCGTCGGCAAGCGCGAGGGCGTCGGCTGCGGCGGCGGGCTTGCCGACCAGCTGGCAGAACTCTTCTCGCAGCGGCGCCCACTGCTCGGGCGTGAGCAGGAACGACCCCGGGTCGGCGTAGCGACGTGACCCGGGCACGAACACGTCGCCAGAGCGCAGCCCATCGCGGAGGCCCAGCAGCACGCACAGCTCCCAGTAGTGCCGGTAGCCAGTGGCGTCGCCCGCCGCCGTGGCGGCGTCCAGGTAGCTGGCCCACCGTGTTGGGACGAACCCGGCTGGCGCGCCCGTGGGGACCTTGCGCGCCCCGGTTGCATACAGCTCCGCCAGAAGCTGCACGGCCCGCAGCAGCTCCTCGGTGCCGGTCCCGCCGGCAAACCGCACCGCACGCAGCACCTCGGGGGCGAACTGGCGCACATACCCGATGGAGGCGTCCAGCATCGCCAGGTGCCCGTGGTCGCGGGGCAGCCGCTGCGGGCGGGTCGCCCAGGCCGCCTGCAGCCGGTCCCAGCCCACACCCGCCCGCAGCAGCCCACCCACCTGCTCGTCGTCGATCTGGGGGTCCAGCACGATCTGGAGGATCTCGTCCAGCAGCGCCTGGCGGTCCTCCCCGCTGCGGGCGCGCTCGGCCAGGACCTCGGTCAACTTCACCTTGGCCACCGATTCCCGGCCCGACAGCGCCTGGTCGAACAGCAGCAGGACCTCGTCCAGCACGTCGACCGCCGACTGCGCCACCAGCGTCAGCAGGATCGGGTAGCGGCGCACCGCCTCCCGCCGCTGAAGCGCCTGCGCGGTCAACCGCCGCCCAACCCCGGCCAGAAACCGCCGCCGCTCGGCCGGCACCCCCGACAGGTCCAGCGTGTGGGCGTCCAGCCGGCGCAGGTAGGCGAGCTTGTCCAGCTCAGCCTTGACCGCACCGGGCGTGGCCTGCGTCGGCCCGCTGCCAAGCCATGCCAGCCGGGTGCGGCCCAGCACTGGATCCACAACCAGCAGCTGGTCGAGCTCGGCGCGGCGTGCATCGTCCAGCAGGTGCGCCACCCGCGCCCAGGTCTCCATCCGAGCCTGCTCGCGGGCGGTGGCGATGCGCTCCAGCAGGTTCACCAAGCCCGGCCGGATCAGCCGCGCCGCGGCGAGGTACTCGCAGGCCAGGCGAAACAGCAGCTTCGGCGCGTCGTGCTCCATCGCCCGGGCGAACAGAAACTCCTGCAGCTGCTTCCAGGCCAGCTCGTCCATCGTGCGCCAGCCCAGGTATCGGGCGACCTCGCGGAGATGGTCGGTGCGGGTCTGCTCCCGCAGCCCATAGCCGCGCAGCGCTCCGACCGGGACCTGGAGCCGCTCCGCCAATCGTGCGACCGCGGCGGCCGGCGCCGAGCGGACCTCATCGGGCACAAACCCCAGCCACGGCAGCGCGCACAGCTGCACCGCCGCGCCCAGCGTGTTGCCCTGGCCGCGGAACTTCCGCACGAACGCCTCGTCGGCGTCGGTGAGCGTGAAGTAGCGGATCAGCTCCGCCCAGGTAATCTCCGGGAACCCACGAAGCTGCGCCAGCTCGGCATCGGAGAACACGTCACGGGTCGCCACCAGGGGTCCGCCTCAACTCGGCCGCCATCGAAGTCCCGGCACGCTACGCGAATCCCCGCAGGTGCGCCAGAGCCGGACGTACCACCCAGTCCCCACGCCTATCCCGATCAACGATCGGCCGTAATCGTTGATTTTGCGCTGGAAGCTATCGGTGGGCCTGTCCTGGGGGCTTTCAGGGCAGGAGCGCCTTCTGCACCGCCAGTGCGGTCGGTCGCCGAGCGGGCTGGCGGGAATACATGGCGGTCACTGCGGCGGCGATCAACGCGCAAGACGCTGTGCTCCAACGGCTTGGTCTGCTGGTAGTGGCGGTGGAGTTCCTTGGAGAGGATCAGCCGGTGCTGGCCCCATCCTTGTTGGCACGACTAGCTTCCCCAGGTCTGCTCGCTTTGCTGCGGCACAGCCAAATGTCTGGAGCAATGCTCGTCGAGGCGTCAGAATGCGCCAAGGCGACATCCATCTACATCCGGGTATCGGCTTGGTCCGGTCCCAGCAAGTCTCTGTTCTTGGTGCTCGGCACCTCGCCATCAAAGGGGGGCGATGGCCATGGGGGCCAACTCGCCACGCGGTGCAGCGGCCCAGCGGTCGCAGGCGCTGTTCGTCGGCCGCCAACCCACGCTCACTAGCCTTCGCCGAAGGCTCGAGCAGGCCCGCGCGGGCGAGCCGCGGCTGGTGCTCATCGAGGGGCCCGCCGGAATCGGCAAGACGACCCTGGTCCGCCGGTTCCTCGAGGAGGCGGCCGAGCGGTGTGTGCTGCGTGCCAGTGGCGAAGAGGCGGAGGCGAACCTGCCGTTCGGGGTCCTCGCCCAGCTCCTCGCTGCTGCCCCGACCACACCGCCAGGCCCTGCGGCTGTCGGGGTTGCCGGTGAGGGCACGGTCGACCCGCTGGCGGCTGGTGCGGTCCTGCTCGACCTGCTCGGTGAGCTGCAACGCACCGACCCGGTCGTGGTGGTCGTCGATGACCTCCACTGGGCCGACCAGCCGTCGCTGCGCGCGCTCACCTTTGCGCTGCGCCGCCTGCGAGTCGACCGCGTGCTCACGCTGGTGCTCACGCGCGAGGTGGCCGATGCGCGCCTGCCGGAGGGCCTGCGCCGCCTGCTGACCGACGACCAGACCCTACGACTGCGGCTTGGTGGGCTAGAGGCCGAGGAGTTGCGCGCCCTCAGCGGCCGGCTCGGCCACCGGCCGCTCTCGATGTGGGCGGCTGCCCGGCTGCGCGCCCACACCCACGGCAACCCCCTACACGCCCGCGCGCTACTCGAGCAGATCCCCGCCGAGGCCTTCGAGGACCCCCAGGTGCCGCTGCCCGCCCCCCGCTCGTTCGCGCTGCTGGTGCTCGCCCGCCTGGCCGCCTGCAGCGCCGACGTCCAGGAACTGGTCGCCGCCGCCAGCGTCCTCGGCATGCGCTGCCGGTTGCACCAGGCCGCCGCCCTCGCCAAGCTCGACGACCCGCTGCCCGCCGTGGAGCAGGCGGTGGCCGCTGGGCTGCTGGTCGAGCAGCCCGCCACCCTGACCGTGGGGTTTCCCCACCCGCTGGTCCACGCGGCCATCTACCAGCAGCTCGGGCCAGCCCGCCGCGCCGGGTTGCACACCCGGGCCGCCGGGCTTTCTGACGACGAGCCGGCCCGGCTGCGCCATCGTGTCCGCGCGGCCAGCGGCCCCGACGCTGCGCTGGCCGCCGACCTGGCCCGGGCGGGCCGCCGGCACACCACCGTTGGCGCGTGGGCGAGCGCCGCCGAGCAGCTGGCCACGGCCGCGCGGTTAGCCTCTGGCCGGGCCGACCACGAACAGCTCACCTTGGAAGCGATCGAATGCCAGGTGCTCACCGGCGACATCGCCGACCCGGCCGGGCTGACCGCCCGACTGCGCACCTTCCGAACGACCGGCTGGCGCAGCTACATCCTGGCACGCCTGGCGCTGGTCGCCGGCCGCCTGGCCGAGACCGAGGTGCTGCTACGGGACGCCTGGCAGCGCTGCGACCCTGCCACCGACCCGGCGCTTGGCGCCCGGATCGCCGGGCAGCTCGCCGGGCTGTGCACGCTGCAGCTCCGCGGCCAAGACGCCGCCGACTGGGCCGACCTGGCATTGCGCCTGGCGCCTGAGCAGACCGCCACCGACCTCGTCCACGACGTCCTGCTGGTCGGCCGCGGCATCAGCGGCCACGCCGACACCGCGCTGGCCGCGGTCGCCACCCTGCCCGACCCGGCAGTCGCGTCGGTCGCGGAGCTGGACACGCTGCTCGGCCGCGGGCTGCTGCGCACCTGGACCGACGACCTCGCCGGCGCCCGCCAGGATCTGGCCGGCGTGCTCGCCGCCGCGCACGACCAGTCGGTGGCGTTTCGGCTGCTTGCTGCGGCCATGCTCGGCCAGGCCGAGTACCGCCTGGGCTGCTGGGATGACGCCGTGGTCCATTGCGACCTTGCCGTGTCGATCGCCGCCGACGCCGACCAGACCTGGTTTGGGCCGTTCTACCATGCCATGGCCTGCCTGGTCCGGGCCGCGCGTGGCCAGTGGGAGCTGGCTACCGCCCACGCCGAGGCCGCCCAGCTTGGAGCGGTCCCCGGGTATCTGGCATATATCGGCTACGCCGCCACCGCCACCGCCCATCTGGCTCGCGCCCGAGGCCAGCCCGAGGCCGTCGTGGCCGCGTTGGACCCGCTGCTGCATCTGGAGCGTCGTGACGGCATCGACGAGCCCGCCGTGTTCGCCTGGCACGACCTGCTGGTCGATGCGCTGGTGGCCGTCGGCGGGCACGACCAGGCAGCGGCTGTGCTCGGCCCCTTCGAGGCCATGGCGGCCACGCGGCAGCGCCACTCCGCCATGGCGGCCGCGGCCCGCGCCCGCGCCAACCTGGAGGCCGCCCGCGGCGACCACGCCCGGGCCGACCAGGCCTTCCAGACGGGGCTTGCCCACGCCGCCCAGGTGAACCTGCCGTTCGACCGTGCGCTGCTGCAGCTGGCCTATGGCGCGTTCCTGCGCCGGGCGGGCAAGCGCACCCCGGCCGCGGCGCAGCTGCGCGCCGCCCGCGACACGCTGGCCCGGCTCGACGCCCGCCCTGACCTTGCGCGCTGCGAGCGGGAGCTGGCCGCCTGCGGCCTGCGGCCCCGTCGGCGCAAGGAGCGCGACGCCGCCCGGCTCACCCCGCAGGAGCTGGCCGTCGCCCGCCTGGTCACCGCCGGGCTCAGCAACCGGCAGGTCGCCCGGGAGCTGGTCGTCAGCGTCAAGACCGTCGAGTACCACCTCGGCCACGTCTACGCCAAGCTGCAGGTCACCTCCCGGGGGCAGCTCACCAGGCGGCTCGCCAAACCCTAGGGCGATCCCTAGGACTGCCCCTGGGGCGACGCGAGGTCTCCGCCGCCTACCGTCACCTCACCGCATCGTGGGAGGTGGCATGCGCTTCGTCCTTGACCTTCGCCACACCGAGCAGGGCGTGGAGGGCGAGGTCCTCCGCGAAGGGGCTGCGGCGGCGGAGCCGTTTTCCGGCTGGCTGGACCTGTTGCGCCTGCTCGAGGTGGGTGACCCATCCATGCCCAGGCCTCTGGAGCCCGATCCACCCTCGGTGCCATAGCCAGCAACCGGCACGACCAGAACGTAGAAGGAGGGGGCGGCGTGGCCGCAGGTGAGCCTGACGCGAGGACGGGCGCTGCGCCGCGGTCGGCGGTGGGGCCGGGGGTGCGCACCACGGATGCGCCCCCCGGGGCGGGTCACGGGGTCCACGGCGTTGATCAGGACGGCCAGGGCCGCGACGGCGCCGCGCCGTCACCGTTCGCGCCGCCCACGGTGTCGCTGCCGAAGGGCGGCGGGGCGGTGCGGGGGATCGGCGAGAAGTTCTCGGCGAACCCGGTCACCGGCACCGGCTCGTTGAGCGTGCCGATCTTCACCAGCCCCGGGCGGTCCGGCTTCGGGCCCCAGCTCGCGTTGTCGTACGACTCGGGTGCCGGCAACGGGCCCTTCGGGTTCGGCTGGCAGCTTGGGCTTCCCGCCATCACCCGCAAGACCGACAAGGGCCTGCCGCGGTATTTGGACGCCGAGGAGTCGGACACCTTCATCCTGTCCGGCGCCGAGGACCTCGTCCCGGTCCTGGTCCAGGCCGGTGCGCAGTGGCAGCGGGAAGCGCTCGATCCGCGGCTGGTGGGCGGCGTCCAGTACCGGGTCCAGCGGTACCGGCCGCGGGTGGAGGGGCTGCTGGCCCGCATCGAACGCTGGACCAAGGTGCAGACCGGCGAGGCCCACTGGCGCTCGATCTCCAAAGACAACGTCACCACGCTGTACGGCCAGACGGGGAACAGCCGGATCGCCGACCCCGCCGATCCGGCGCGGGTGTTCAGCTGGCTCATGTGCGCAAGCTACGACGACAAGGGCAACGCCGCCGTCTACGAGTACCTGCCCGAGGACACGGTCGGGGTCGACCTGGCGCAGGCGCACGAGCAGAACCGCGAGAAGGAGAGCGGCGGAAAGCAGAGCCGCTCGGCCAACCGCTACCTCAAGCGGATCAGGTACGGCAACCGCACCTCGTGGCTGCTCCAGCAGCCGGATCCGGCCGGTCCGGATCCCGCCTGGCCGGACCTGTCCAGCATGGATATGGGCTGGTGCTTTGAGGTGGTCTTCGACTACGGCGAGGGACAGTACACCGAGCTGCCGCCCGACCCCCAGGACCGCCAGCTGGTCCGGGTCGCCGACCCCGCGCCGACGGCCTGGCCGGCGCGTCGGGACCCCTTCTCCAGCTACCGGGCGGGCTTTGAGGTGCGGACCTACCGGCTGTGCCGCCGGGTGCTGATGCTCCACCACTTCCCCGACGCCCTCAACAGCGACAACTACCTGGTCCGCTCGACCGAGTTCAGCTACGCCGAGGATCCCGTCGCCTCGTTCATCACCACCATCACCCAGTCCGGCTACGTGCACCAGGGCGGCGGGATCTACCTGCAGCGGTCGCTGCCGCCGCTGGAGCTGGAGTACAGCCGGGTGCCCAGCCCCGAGGAGCTCGCGAGCCAGCCCATCCACGACGTGGACGCCGGCAGCCTGGAGAACCTGCCCGCCGGGCTGGACGGCTCCCACTACCAGTGGGTGGACCTGGACGGCGAGGGGCTGTCGGGCGTCCTGACCGAGCAGGCCGACGCCTGGTTCTACAAGCCGAACCTGGGCGGCGGCCAGTTCGGGCCGATGCAGGCGGTGCCGACGCGGCCGTCGCTGGCGGCCCTGGGCGCCGGGCGGCAGCAGCTGCTCGACCTGGCCGGCGACGGCCAGCTGGACCTGGCCCAGTTCGGCGGGCCGGTGCCCGGGTTCTTCGAGCGAACCCGGGACGAGCGCTGGGAGCAGTTCATCCCCTTCGCGTCCCTGCCGCGGCTGGCCTGGGACGACCCCAACCTGCGGTTTGTGGACCTCACCGGCGACGGGCACGCCGACGTCCTGGTCACCGAGGACGAGGTCTTCACCTGGTATCCGTCGCTGGCCGAGAGCGGCTTCGGCCCATCGGTCGCGGCGCCAACGCCCCGCGATGAGGAGCTGGGGCCGCGGCTGGTCTTCGCCGACGCCACCCAGTCGATCTTCGTGGCCGACATGAGCGGCGACGGCCTCACCGACCTGGTCCGCGTCCGCAACGGCGAGGTCTGCTACTGGCCCAACCTGGGCTACGGCCGCTTCGGGGCCAAGGTGACCATGGACGACGCGCCCTGGTTTGACGCCCCCGACCTGTTCGACCAGCGCCGCGTGCGGCTTGCCGATATCGACGGCTCGGGCACCTCCGACATCGTCTACCTCGCCGCCGGCGGCGAGGCCCGCCTGTACTGCAACCAGGCCGGCAACGCCTGGAGCCAGGCCCGCGCGCTGCCCAACCTCCCGCCCACCGACAACCTGTCGTCGGTGACGGTGGTGGACCTGCTTGGCAGCGGCACCGCCTGCCTGGTCTGGTCCTCCCCGCTGCCCGGGCAGGCGCGCCGGCCGATGCGCTACCTGGACCTGATGGGCGGGACCAAGCCGCACCTGCTGGTCTCGGTCAGCAACAACCTGGGCGCGCAGACCCAGATCCACTACGCTCCGTCCACCAAGTTCTACCTGGCCGACAAGCGGGCCGGGACCCCGTGGGCGACCAGGCTGCCGTTCCCCGTGCACGTGGTCGAGCGGGTGGAGACCTTCGACCTGGTCAGCCGCAACCACTTCGTCACCGCCTACGCCTACCACCATGGCCACTTCGACGGCGTGGAGCGGGAGTTCCGCGGCTTTGGCATGGTGGAGCAGTCCGACACCGAGCAGTTCGCGGCACTGCGCGACAGCGGCGCGGCCGACACCGCGACCAACCTCGACGCCGCCTGGTACGTGCCGCCGGTGCGGACCAAGACCTGGTTCCACACCGGCGCGCTGGTCGAGGGCGAGGCGATCTCCCGCCAGTTCCAGCGCGAGTACTGGCGCGAGTCGGACGCCAGCCAGGGGCTCGCCGGCCTCAGTCCCGAGCAGGCCGCCGCCATGCTGCTGGACGACACGGTGCTGCCGACCACCGTCCAGCTCGGCCAGGGCCAACAGCGGGAGTACCAGCTGACCGCCGACGAGGCCCGGGAGGCGGCCCGCGCCCTCAAAGGCTCGATCCTGCGCCAGGAGGTCTACGCCCTCGACGCCATCGAGGAGCAGGACCGCCCCGACGACGAGCAGGACCGCCCCTACAGCGTCGCCGAGCGCAACTACACCCTGGAGCTGCTGCAGCCGCAGGGCGGCAACCGCCACGCCGTCTTCCTGGCCCACCCGCGCGAGACCGTCGACTTCCACTACGAGCGCACCCTGTACCAGGTCGGCGACCAGCAGCACTTCTTCGACCCCCGCGTCAGCCACGCGCTCACCTTGCAGGCCGACGAGTACGGCAACCCCCTGCAGTCGGTGGCGATCAGCTACGGGCGGCGCTTCGCCGACCCCGACCCGCTGCTCACCCCGGCCGACCGGGACCGCCAGCAGCGCCTGCTGCTCACCTTGACGGAGAACCGTTACACCAACGCGGTCGACGAGCCCAACGCCTGGCGCGCCCCGCTGCCGTGCGAAGCACGCAGCTATGAGCTGCTCGGGCTTCAGCCCAAGCCCGCGGACCCGCCGCCCGCTGGCATCACCGTGCGGTTCGGCTTCGAGGAGCTGACCGGCCGCCCGGACCATCCTGGCAAGGTCGAGCGGGCCGCCGCCAACGAGCTGGCCTACCAGCAGTGGGACGCCAGCGTGACCAAGCCGGCGCGGCGCCTGATCGAGCACGTCCGCACCCTATACCGCGCCAACGACCTCAGCGGGCTGCTGCCGCTGGGCACGCTGAAATCGCGCGCGCTGCCAGGGAAGCACTCCTCGCTGGCGTTCACGCCGGAGCTGCCCGGCCAGGTCTACCGACGCGGCCAGGAGGAGCTGCTGCCCGACCCCTCCAGCGTCCTTGGCGGCACGGCAGGGGACCAGGGCGGCTTCGAATCGGACGGCGGCTGGTGGGTCCCCTCGGGGCTGGTGTTCTACGCGCCCGGTGAGCCCCCTCCCGCCGATGAGCTGTTGTTCGCGCGCGGGCACTTCTTCCTGCCGCAGCGGTTCACCGACCCGTTCGGCAACGCGACCGAGGTCACCTACGACGAACCGTACCGGCTGCTGGTGGTCCAGACCACCGATCCGGTCGGCAACACGGTGGGCGCCGATCACGACTACCGCGTGCTGCAGCCCGAGCGCGTCACCGACCCCAACGGCAACCGCTCCGAGGTCGCCTTCGACGCCCTTGGCCTGGTCGCGGCCACCGCGGTGATGGGCAAGCTGGGGGAGGGGGAGCATGAGGGCGACGTGCTGGAGGGCTTCGAGGCCGACCTGGCCGCGCAGCAGGTTGACGACTTCTTCGACGCCAGCGATCCGCACACGCTTGCTCCCGGCCTGCTCGGCAAGGCCACCACCCGCGTCGTGTACGACCTCGACCGCTTCCGCCGCACCCACGACACGGACCCGTCCAACCCCGACAGCTGGATGCCGGCCTTTGCCGCCACCCTGGCGCGGGAGACCCACGTCAGCGACCCAGGTGGCGGGACGACGAAGATCCAGCTCAGCTTCGACTACTCCGACGGGTTCGGGCGCGAGATCCAGAAGAAAATTCAGGCCGAGCCGCAACCGGGCCTCGACCCAAACTGGGTCGGCAGCGGCTGGACCATCTTCAACAACAAGGGCAAGCCCGTCCGCCAGTACGAGCCGTTCTTCAGCACCCTCGCCGACAAACGGCACCGGTTCGAGTTCGCCAGGATCCAGGGTGTCAGCCGCACCCTGTTCTACGACCCGGTCGAGCGGGTGGTCGCCACGCTGCATCCGAACCACTCCTACGAGAAGGTCGTGTTCGATCCCTGGCAGCAGGCGACCTGGGACGTCAACGACACGGTCGCCACCTGGGACGTCAACGACACGGTCCTTGTGGCCGATCCCAGGACCGACCCCGACGTGGGGGGGTTCTTCCGCCGCCTGCCGGAGGCCGAGTATCTCCCGACCTGGCATGCCCTGCGGATCGATCCGGCCCACGCAGCCGCTTTCGCCGCACGCTATCCGGACCCGATTGTGCGCGCGGGGGAGACCCAGGCCGCCCAGAAAACCCAAGTCCACGCCGGGACGCCCGCCGTCGCCTGCTTCGACACCCTGGGCCGCACCTTCCTGACCGTCGCCCACAACCGCTTCGAGCGGGGCGGTGGCGTCGTCGAGGAGCGCTACCCGACCCGCGTGGAACTCGACATCGAGGGCAACCAGCACGCCGTGCGCGACGCCATCGTGCAAAACGGCGACGCCCTCGGCCGAATCGTCATGCGCTACGCCTACGACCTACTGGGCAACCGCATCCACCAGGCCAGCATGGAGGCCGGCGAGCGCTGGCTGCTGAACGACGTGACCGGCAAGCCCATCCGGTCCTGGACCAGCCGCGGGCACGCGTTTCGCACCGGCTACGACCGGCTGCGCCGCCCGCTGCGGTCGTTCGTCGAGGGCGGCCAGCCAACCGACCCGAGCGGGGAGGTCTTCGCCCAGCCGGTCCTGTTCGAGCGGGTCGTCTACGGCGAGCAGCATCCCCACGCCGAGGCGCTCAACCTGCGCGGCAGGCCGTTCCTGCACCTCGACAGCGCTGGCGTGGTCACCAACCACAACCTCGCCACGGGCACGCCCGAGGGCACCGGCACGCCCGAGGCCTACGACTTCAAGGGCAACCTGCTGCACAGCACCCGCCGGCTCGCCCGCGACTACACCAAGGCGGTGGACTGGAGCAGCGTCGACGCGAGCCTCCCCGACGATCCGACTAAGCCGCTCGATCTTGCGTCCCTCGAGGCCGCCCTTGAGCCGCTGCTGGAGGAGGGCGGCGAGCACTACCTGACCAGCACCGCCTTCGACGCCCTGAACCGCCCGACCCGGCTGACCACCCCCGACGCGAGCGTGATCCTGCCCGCCTACAACGAGGCCAACCTGCTGGAACGGGTCGACGCCCACCTGCAGGGCGCCGCGCAGCTCACCCCGTTCGTCACCGACATCGACTACAACGCCAAGGGCCAGCGCACGCTGATCAAGTACGCCGGCGAGGTCGGCAGCAACCTCGAGATCACCACCACCTACGACTATGACGAGGAGACCTTCCGCCTTATCCGCCTGACGACCAAGCGCGGCACCACCGCCCCCTCCGACCCCGCCCATCCTCGCTTCCCCGACGACTGCCCGGAGGAGCCCGACCCCGGCTGGCCCGGCTGCGGCCTCCAGGACCTGCACTACACCTACGACCCGGCCGGCGACATCACCCACATCCGCGACGACGCCCAGCAGAAGATCTTTTTCCGCCAGCAACGCGTCGAACCCAGCAACGACTACACCTACGACGCCATCTACCGGCTGATCCAAGCCACCGGCCGCGAGCACCTCGGGCAGAACGCCGCAGGGGCGCGGCTGCCGCCCACGCCAACCTCCTACAACGACAGGTCCCGCCTCGGCCTGCCGCAGCCAAATGATCGCAAGGCGATGGGCACCTACCAGCAGCGCTACGTCTACGACGAGGTCGGCAACCTCCAGCAGATGATCCACGTGGGCACCGACCCGTCAAACCCCGGCTGGACGCGCACCTACTTTTGTGAAGAGGACAGCCTGCTCGAGCCAACCAAGAGGAGCAACCGCCTGACCCGCACCATCATCGGCAGCAACACCACCGAGACCTACAGCACCAACGGCGACGGCTACGACGCCCACGGCAACATGCTCGGCATGCCCCAGCTGCAGGCGATGCAGTGGAATTTCCGCGACCAGCTCCGCCTGACCCAGCGCCAGAAGGTCAACGACGACGACCCCGACGGCGACGAGCACCAGGGCGAGCGCACCTGGTACGTCTACGACGCTGCCGGCCAGCGCGTCCGCAAGGTCACCGTCCTCCCCACGGGCCAGCTCAAAGACGAGCGCATCTACCTGGGCGCGTTCGAGGTCTACCGCCGCCACGATGTCAGCGCCAAGGCCGTCGTCCGCCAGACGCTGCACATCATGGACGACAAGCAGCGCATCGCCCTGGTCGAGACCCGCACCCAGGGCAACGACGACTCACCTGCACGGCTCATCCGCTACCAGCTCGGCAACCATCTGGGTTCGGTCAGCCTGGAGTTGGATCAAGAGGCAAAGGTCATTTCATACGAGGAGTACTACCCGTACGGCAGTACGTCGTATCAAGCCGTTCGCAGCCAGACCGAGACGCCCAAGCGATATCGCTACATTGGAAAGGAAAGGGATGATGAGACGCAGCTCGCCTATCATGGTGCGCGTTACTACGCATCGTGGCTCGGACGCTGGACTGCGCCAGACCCGTCAGGACTGATCGACGGCTCGAATCTTTTCCTTTACGCCCGTGCAAACCCGGTGTCATTCTCCGACGGCAACGGTTACGAGCCCATGGAATGGGCTCGGAACAAGGTCCACGAATACACTCGGATTGCTTATGACAACATAGATGTCGACGACACGAAGCACTCCGCTGTAGCCAGAGTCGGCTACGGTCTAGCGGCTCTCGGTATCGGGTTGGTTGGCGGGGCCGTGGAAACGGTCGGAGGCGTCATCAATGCAGCGGGTGAAACACTTCGAGGATTGAACCAAACGGATCAGGATCTCACTGCCGCAGTCGCTGCACCGACCTGGAACCAAGCCAAGCAGCACTTGAAAGATGCGGGCGAGGACGCGCTTTGGACCGCGCACAATGCTGCAGCGGTCTACTTGACCATCGAAGGGATACGTGAGGCCGCGTCGACTCTTCCCCCTGCCGGCGCATGGTTGAGGAGGGGAGCGCCCACTCCGGCAATGGCGGCCGGAGAAGAAACACCGCCGGGCGTGCGTGCGCTCCCGCCTGGTCCGGCACGTGCTGGGAGTGCAAGCGAAACAATTAATGCAACGACACAAGAGGCACCGTCTCGATTGCCCTATGCGCCACCGAGCATGCGGATTAAGACAATCCCGGCCTCCAAGACCATCGCAGAGGGAGGCGGATCCGTCGTCACCGTAAGCGGCCCGAACCACAAGATCCCGGGGATCCCCAACTATACCTCGGAGGTGGCCAAAGCTACCAAGGCAGCCGGAGGGCAGCGGATCTACCCGCGCTTCCCTGCGCTTGGACCAGACTACAATGATAGCCACGCCGAAGCGCAAGCGGCTATGGTATCCGATCATGTCAAAGTCACGAAGGATCCATGCCCAAATTGCACGGATTTCACCATGCCTAGTATCAGCAAGCATCAAGGAGTCCCCAAAACCGCTGAAAGCCCATCAGGCGTGTCAGAGTTCCATCCGAACGGCGACTGGTACTTCCGGGGACACCAACGGTGATGGTATGGTCATAAGCAAGTCGTATCACAATAGTGTTAGTCATCGTCCGTGGGCGCTCTCATAGACGTACTGAGTTGTGAGCCAAAGGACTCTGTCGGGGGGCAAAATGCAGCTTCAAGGCCGAACCCTAAGCATCGAAATGCGGGGCGACGATGTCGCGCTGCTGCAGCGCGAGCTGGGGCTGCTGGGGTTCACCATTCCGGCGGTCGAGATCGAGCAGCAGCTGTTCGACCAAGGGACCCAGCAGGCCGTGCTGGTGTTTCAGCGCCAGCACCTGCAGCAGGGGCTGGAGGCGTCGGGGGTGGTGGATGAGCGCACGGCGGCGGCGGTCAACGCCGAAGTGGATGCGCTGCCACCCCGGCAGTTCGGCGTGCGCGGGCAGGTGCACCAGACAGACGGCACCCCGGCGGCCGGCCTGGTCGTGCGGGCCTTCGACGAGGACCCGCAGCACGGGGAGATCCTGCTCGGCGAGGCGGCGAGCAGCGCCGGCGGGGCCTACGCGATCGCCTACACCTCCCACGACTTCGACGACCGGCATGGCCAGCGGCCCGGCCCGGACCTGCTCGTGCGGGCGCTGGACGCCCAGGGGGCGGTCCTGGCGACCTCGCCGGTGGTGGCCGCGGCGCAGCCGGCCGAGACGATCGACCTCGTCATCGAGCCCGCGCCCGAGCGGCCCCTCGCCGTACAAGGGCAGGTGCTGGCGGCGCAAGCGGACGGGCCGCCGGTGGCCGTGGCGGGCGGCCTGGTGGTGCGCGCGTTCGACCGGGACCTGCGCGCCGAGGAGCTACTGGGAGAGACCACCACCGACAAGGGCCGCTACCAGATCCGCTACGGCCCCGACCAGGCCAGCGGGGCCGAGGAGGGCAGCGCCGACCTGGTCGTCAAGGCCTTCGACGCCAACGGCTCGCTGCTGGTGGCCTCACCGGTGCTGTTCAACGCGCCACCGCTGGCGGAGGTCGACCTGACGATCCCGCTGGAGCGCTCCCCGTCGCCCGCGCTGTTCGACCGCCTCCAAACCGCCGTTGTTCCGTTGCTGGGAGAGCTGCCCGTCGACCAGCTGGAGGAGGGCGAGGAGCACCAGGACCTCACCTTCCTGGCGGGGGAGACCGGCTACGCCAGGGCGCTGCTCGGCCGCTTCGCGCTCGCGCAGCGGCTGGCCCGCATGGGGATCCAGCCGGAGTTCTGGTTCGCGCTGCTGGGCAGCGCCCCGCTCGGCTACGCCGAGGACCAAAGCCTGGACGAGAACCTGTCCAGGACCTCCAACGCGCTGGCGTCGCTGGATGCCGCCGCGGCGGGCAGGGCGCTGGAGCGCAGCTTCGCCCAGCGTGAGCTGGACCCGGCGCTGCACCAGAACACCCAAGCCTGGACCGAGGGGTTCGTGCGGCTGATGGCGCGCCGCTGCCTGGAACAGGACGGGGCGCCCACGTTCGCCAAGTTGGCACTGGAGCACGCGGGCATCCACGACCCGGAGCGGCAAGACCAGTTCGCGGAGATCTTCAGCCAGTACCGGACGCTCACCCCGGAGCTGCTGGCGACCCTGAGCAAGAACGGGGCGTTCAAGCAGGCGGAGATCGCCGACCTGACGACCTCCTACCGGCTCGCCGAGCTGACCCAGGCCGACTTCACCGTGGTCAGGATGCTCAAGGACCAGTTCGACATCCGCCGCCCCGAGCAGGTCCGCTCGCTCGCCAAGCTCAGCCAACCGGAGTGGACCGAGCTGATCCAGACCCGGGCGCAGGATGGCAGCATCACCCTGCCGCCGGAGTTCAGTGACCCGTCGGTGCCGGCGCAGGCGCCGCAGCCGGAGCTCTATGCCAGCGTCTTGGAGCGGCAGTTCCGCGAGGCCTTCCCGACCGCCGCCTTCACCGGCGGGCTGCAGCGCGCCTTGGGCAACGGCGGCGCCACGGGCATGGCCCATGCCGAGCCGCTGGCACGGTTCCTGGACGCCCACCCCGAGTTCGAGCTGCTGGCCACGCCGATCGACCCATTCCTCAGTAACGGCGTGCAGCCGGACTTCCAGCCGCTCGCCGGCGACGCGGGCTTCCGGCGCGAGCTCAAGGCGGTGCAGCGGGTCTTCAAGCTGGCGCCGACGTTTGCGGGGACCGATGCCCTGCTCGGCGACGGGCTGCACTCGGCCCAGCGGGTGTACCGCACCGGCGAGAGCCAGTTCGTCCGCCGCTACGCCGAGGTGCCTGGCCTGTCGGCCGACGACGCCCGGCTGGTGTGGAACCGCGCGGCCGACACCTACGCGGCGGTGCTCACGGTGGTCGGCGAGCTGCAGGCGCTGCGCGCCGAGCAGCTCCCGGTCGTGCTGCAGACCGGCACCGGCGACGCGGCGTTGGAGAGCTTCCCGAACTGGGAGAACCTGTTCCAGGCCGGCGACCTGTGCGCCTGCGACGACTGCCGGTCCGTGCTGGGCCCGGCGGCCTACTTCGCCGACCTGCTGATGTTCCTCAACGACCGCAAACTCGCCACCGCCCCACCCTCGACGGTGAAGGACGTGCTGTTCAAGCGCCGCGCCGACCTTGGCTACCTGGAGCTCACCTGCGAAAACGCCACCACCACCACCCTGCCGTACGTCGACCTGGTCTGCGAGGTGCTGGAGCGCGCCGTCGCCGCCGGCGACAGCGGGGTCGAGCTGAAGGGGCTGACCGCCATCGCCGACGCGGAGGCGGACAAGCCCAAGGTGGCGGCGGCGCTGGCCGCCAAGGACCTCGACACGGGCGCGCGGTTCTCGCTGTCACAGGTCGACCCGGCTGATGCGGACCGGTGGGTCGTCCACGGTGAGGACCTGACGCTGCTGCTCAAGCAGCAGGCGACCGCGAACTTCTTCGCGCAGGTGCTGCCCAACACCAAGGCGAGCAGCGAGGAGCTGCGGGCCTGTCCGGCCTATGCCGACCCGCAGGCGTACGAGAAGCTCCGGCAGGCGCGCTTCCCGCTCGGCCTGCCGTTCGACCTGTCCGCCGAGGAGGTCAGGGCCGCCTTCCGCAAGCGCAACCTGCAGCGCTGGGACCTGATGGGCACCCTGCACGGGCCCACGGCGCCCAACAACGCCACCGAGGGGGAGGTCGCCGCCGAGTACTTCGGCATTAGCACCCAGGCCGGCGCCCCCGTCGAGGAGAAGCGGCTCATTCTCACCACCCCCCCAACGCCGGAAGATCAGCAGGCGGTCTGGGGCGAGACCGGCAACCCCGGCTGGCTCGGCACCATCGCCAACGTCAAGACCTTCCTGGGCAAGACCGCCCTCGACTACGACGAGCTGCTCGCCCTGCTCGACCTGCCGTTCATCAACCCCGCCGGCGACCTCTCCATCCAGCACCTGGACGGCTCGTGTGACACCAACAAGAAGCTGATCCAGGGCCTCACCGCCGACACGCTCGACGCGCTCGACCGCATCCACCGCTTTTTGCGCCTGTGGCGCAAGCTCGACGGCTGGGCGATGTGGGAGCTGGACCGGGCGATCCGCAGCGACGGCATCGGCCACCGCGCCCCCGACGGGTCCTTCCTGCTCGACGAGCCCTTCCTGATCAACCTCTACTACCTCGACCGGGTCTGGTCCCGGCTCGGCGCCAGGACCACGGTTGAACAGCTGTGCGCCCTCGTCGACGACCTCAACACCGAGACCCACTTCACCGAGGAGCACCAAAGGCGCGCGGACGGCCTGTACCAGCGGCTGTTCCTCAACAAGAAGCTCACCCAGCCGCTGGACCCCGCGTTCGCGGTCGCCGCGGTCGACACGCCCGGGCCAACCGCCGAGAAGATTTCGGCCCACCGGCAGGTCATCCTGGCGGCCTTGGGCGTGCGGGATGCCCAGCTGGATCTCCTCGCCGGCCTGACCGGCCCCACAAACACGCCCTACATCACCGACGACCTGACGCTCGGAAACCTGTCCTTCTTGTGGCGGCACGCCTGGCTGTCGAAGACCCTGAAGGTCAAGGTCAACGACTGGACGACCATTCTCAAGCTCATCGGGCAGGACGTGGGGAGCTTCGCCAGCCCCAAGGCCGCGCTCGACTTCATCGACACGGTCGACCAGCTGGTGGCGACCGGCTTCACCTCCGACGAGCTGGACTGGCTGCTTACGGCCAACCGGACGGCACGGGCGGCGGTCAAGAAGGCCGACGCCACCCGCTTTCTGGCGGCGCTGCGCACTGACATCCAGGCGGTCCACGCCCAGTACGACCCGGCCCAGTACGACTACCTCGACCCGCCCTCGGACGTCGACCGCCTGCAGGCACTGCTCGCCACGCTGCTGCCGCAGCTGCACCGCGACGAGCCGGCGGCGCAGCTGGTCCTGGCCACCCTGCGGGACGAGGTGCAACAGCAGCTGGTGGTCGCCGGGCTGCCCGCGGGCTTCCACTTCCCCGACGCAATCAAGAACACGATCCGGATCAGCTACGACGAGCCCACCACAACGCTGCGGCTCACCGGCATGCTAACCGACGCGCAACGGGCGACGTTGCTGCACGACAGTTCGCTGGCAGCGGTGACAGGGATCAAGGCCTACCAGGACGCCGTCGAGGCGTTCTTCCAGGGCCCGCGCCTGGCGTTGAAGTTCCTGGACCCCGTCTTCACCGAAGCACTGCCCAGCCTTCCGGCGGCAGTGGACTTTGCCGCCCTGTCCGACCGGGCCCTTGCCGCGAGGGTCTCCTGGGACGCCGAGGTTGGGGCCCTGCAGGTCGTCGGGGCGCTCTCGGCGGCCGAGCGCGACGCCCTCGCCGCCCTGTCGGGGGACCCCGCCGACCCGGCACACTCCGACTACCAAAAGGCCGTGACCAGCCTGTTCACCCAGCCCACCGCCGGCACGTTGCCGCCGGAGCGGATCTGGCTGCAGGACACCGACCTGCAGCTCCCGCTGCGGAACCTGGACGACCCCGCCAGCGACAAGCTCGCCGACAACCTTGCGACCGCGGTGAACAAAGCCCTCGGCTACCTGGCCAAGGCCGCCGCGGAGAGCCTGGTCATCCAGCGGGCAAGCGGGCAGCTCGGCCTCACCGACGGGCTGACCCGCCGCCTGCTCACCCACTACGACCTCCTGCCAGAACCGCTGCTGGCCTACCTCACGGGTCCGTTCGCGGCCACCGGCGGCGCCGTCGACGACGCCAACCCCGCGCTCAAGCCCGCCTTCGACGGCTGGTACTGGGCGCACCGCGTCGCCGCGCTGTGGAAGAAGTGGAAGCTGACGGTGGCGGAGTGCAAACAACTCGACGAGCTCACCACGCCACCGAAGCCGCTCGATGTGCCAGCGAAGCTGCTCGATTTCGCCGCGCTGCCGCTCGACGACGCCGCCGCGATGGCCCCCCTGGACCAGGTCCTGCGGACCAGCCGCCTCATCCGGTTCAAGCACAGCATCCCGGAGACCGCCACCACGCTGCTGGACGTGCTCAGCAAGCTGAGCGAGGGCGCCTACGGCGACCCGGCCACCCCGGCCGCCCGGGCCGGCTTCGCCGCCGACGTCGAGCGCCTCAACGACGCCTGGCGCGCCGCCGACGTGGCCGCCTTCGTCGGCGCGCTGGACCTCGCCTACCCGGGCGACTACCTGCTGGCCGAGAGTTGGGAGCGCCTGCGACGCGCCTTCTCGTTTGCCGCCAGCCTCAACGCCAGCGCGGCCGGGGTGCTGGCGTTCGCCGCTGCCACCATGACCCCCGACCACGTGACCAGCCTGCGGAAGCTGCTGCGCTCTGCGCTGGGGGATGAGGCGTGGCTGGCGCTGTGCACCGAGATCCAGGACGTGCTGCGCGAACGCAAGCGGGACGCGCTGGTGGCCTACCTGCTCACGCTGCCGAAGCCCGCCGACGCCCCTACCGGCAAGTGGGAGAACCCCAACGACCTGTACGCCTACTACCTGCTGGACGTGGAGATGTCGGCCTGCCAGCTCACCAGCCGGCTGGTGGGGGGCTCTGGGTCGGTGCAGCTGTTCGTGCAGCGCTGCTTCATGGGCCTTGAGCCGCAGGTGACGGTGCAGGCCGACGGGCCCGACGGCGACAGCGCCTGGCGCTGGTGGGCGTGGATGCGCAAGTACCGGGTCTGGGAGGCAAACCGCAAGGTGTTCCTGTGGCCGGAGAACTGGATCGAGCCCGAGCTGAAGAAGGACCGCTCGTCGTTCTTCAAGGAGCTGGAGGCCGAGCTCACGCAGAACGAGCTCACCCAGGACAGCGCCGAAACCGCCTTCGCGAACTACCTGGAGAAGCTGACCGGTGTCGCGCAGCTGGAGCCCGCCGGCTTCTACCAGCAAGACGACGGTGCCAACACGATCGTGCACGTCTTCGGGCGCACCAGGGGCACCGAGCCGCACACCTACTACTACCGCCGCTTCGACTACTGGCAGTGGACGCCCTGGGAGAAGGTCGACCTCGACATCAAGGAGGACTACCTCATCCCGGCCGTGGTGGGCAACCGGCTGTTCCTGTTCTGGCCGGTGTTCACGGAGGTCCCCGACGATGCGGGGAACAGCAGCGTCCCGACCCCGGACTTGGATCCTTCCAAGAAGGGCGAGCTGATGGAGGTGCAGAAGGCAAGCAAGAAGCTCAGGCTCCAGATCGCGGTGAGTGACTACCGCAACGGCAAGTGGACGCCCAAGCGAGTGTCCAAGGACTACGTCCCGAGTGCCACCTACAAAGGCGAACTCGTCCGCAAGCAGTATAGCTTCTTCCCGATCGACCGGGCGTCGGTGGACGGACGCTTCGGGATCGCCTACAGCGGCAGCAGCCGCGGCCCCGACCCATCAGACGAGACCCCGTACGCGGCGCTCTCGGGCTCGTTCGTGATCTCGGGCTGCCATGGCGTGCCGGAGCTCGGCGATCTGTCCGGCTGGTTCCAGCATCCCCTGCGACCGACGCAGGAGTCCGTCGGCCAGTTCACCAGCTTCCTCAAGTGGGAGGAGCTCGACGCTCGCGACAACAACCCGCAGGACGATTTCACCCTCCAGAGCACATTCACCCCCGCCAGGGCGCCCGCCCTCACACCCCTCCTGGAGCGGACACCGGGAATCTTCGACATGAGCCCGCCGTGGCAGCTGTCCTACCTCGACCAGCTCTGGCTCGGCCTGTCCCCCCAGCTGCGCTACCAGCTCACCGGCGAGCGCGGGTTCACGCCCGCCGGGACGTGGCTGCCGTTCTTCTACAACGACCAAAAGCGCACCTTCTTCGTCCTGCCCGAGCTGCCGGGCCGCAGCCACGACCTGTTCACCACGGTCGCGCTGCCCAACGGCGACGAGCACCGCTACTACCCGGAGATCAAACGGGAGTTCCGCGCCCTGCACGCCCACTACGAAGCCAAGGTGCCCGCCTGGGTCACAACCGTCGACCTGGCAACCCTGAGCCCCACAATGCGCCAGCTGCTCGAGGTGCCGGTCGGGGAGGAGGCGCCGCCGTTCACCGACCAGCAGCGGCGCGAGCACCTGCTCCGCATCGTCATGCAGCTGGTCGACTACCACCTCGGCACCCTGTCGCTGCAACTGTTCCAGACCGCCCGGTTCGAGTTCAGGAACTTCTACCACCCGTTCGTCTGCGAGTTCGCAAAGCTCGTGGAGAACCCGCTGCAGGGCATCAACGGGCTCATGCGGCGGGAGGTCCAGCTGCAGGACAGCGGCTTCAGCTTCGCCAGCAGCTACGGGCCCACCGCCAGGGTCGCCGACTGGGGCACCGACCGGTTCTACCCACAAGAGGTCGTCGACTTCACCGCGGACGGCGCCTGCTCCCCCTACAACTGGGAGCTGTTCTTCCACGGCCCCCTGCTGGTCGCCAACGCCCTGAGCCGGAACCAGCGCTTCGAAGAGGCGCGCGAGTGGTACCACTTCATCTTCAACCCGATCGGCGTCGAGAGCGCGGTCCCGGGTGGCTCGATTACGAGCAAGTACTGGATCACCAAGCCGTTCTACCAGACCAGTCACGATGACTACGTCCAGCAGCGGATCGAGAACCTGCTGGCCATGCTGGCCGGCGACACCAGCGTGCCCGGCTACTCGCAGACCAGGGATGACCTGGAACGGCAGGTGGGCGACTGGCGCACCCACCCGTTCGAGCCGCACCGCATCGCCAACTACCGCACCGTCGCCTACCAGAAGACGGTGGTGATGAAGTACCTGGACAACCTGCTCGCCTGGGGGGACTACCTGTTCGCCCAGGACAGCATGGAAAGCATCAACGAAGCCACCCAGCTGTACATCCTGGCGGCGGAGCTGCTGGGGCCACCGCCCAGGCGGGTGCCCGCGCAGGAAAAGCCGCCGCTGGCGAGCTTCAACGAGCTGCAGCCCCAACTGGACGCCTTCGCCAACGCCCTGGTCGAGGTCGAGAACCTGGTGCCGCCCCAGGCCGGCACCGGCCAGAGCGGCACGGCCACGGCGCCGCTGCCCACGCTGTTTTTCTGCATCCCGCACAACGACAAGCTGCTGGGCTACTGGGACACGGTCGCCGACCGGCTCTACAAGATCCGCCACTGCATGAACATCGAGGGCGTGGTGCGGCAGCTGGCGCTGTTCGAGCCGCCCATCGACCCGGGCGCCCTGGTCAAGGCCGTTGCCGCCGGCGTCGACCTCAGCTCGGCGCTGGCCGACCTGGGTGCGCCGCTGCCGCTGCACCGGTTCACCGTGCTTTTGCAGAAGGCCAACGAGGTCTGCAGTGACGTCAAGGCGCTCGGCTCCGCGCTGCTGTCGGCGCTGGAGAAGACCGACGCAGAGGCGCTGAGCCTGCTCCGCCAGAGCCAGGAGATCAGCGTACTCACCGCGCAGGCCGACGTGCGCCAAAAGCAGATCGACGAGGCAACAGACAACCTCGAGGGCGTCAAGCGCAGCAAGGAGCTCGCCGAGATCAAACGGCAGTACTACCAGAGCCGGCCCTTCATGAGCCTGGGGGAAATCGCGGCGCTCGGGCTCACGACCTCCACCATCCCGATCGACGCCAGCATCCCCGGTGCCTACTCGCTGTCGGGGGTGTTCAAAGCCATACCGCAGTTCAACATCGGTGGGGCGGGATTTGGCGGCACACCGGCCTTCAACGCCGAGACCGGCGGTCAAACGCTCGGCGCGATCGCCGGGGACGCCGCGCAGACCCTGTCAAGCATTTCGCACATCATCGAAAAGGGAGCTTCGATCGCCAGCACGGTCGCCTCCTATCAGCGCCGCCAAGACGACTGGGACCACCAGCGGGACTTGGCGGTCAAGGAGATCCAGCAGCTGAACCAGTCGATCGCCGCCGCCGAGCTGCGCGTGGCGATCGCCGAGAAGGAGCTGGCCAACCATCTCGCCCAGATCGACAACGCCAAGGCCATCGACGACTTCATGCGCACCAAGTACACCAACCAGGAGCTCTTCCAGTGGCAGGTGGGGCAGATCTCCCAGGTGTACTTCAAAAGTTACAAGCTGGCCCACGACCTGGCCAAGCGGGCGGAACGCTGCTACCGCTTCGAGCTCGGCCTGCAGGACAGCAGCATCATCCGCTTTGGCTACTGGGACAGCCTGAAGAAGGGCCTGCTCGCCGGCGAGCAGCTGCAGTACGACCTGCGCCGCCTGGAGACGAGCTACCTGGAGCAAAACCGGCGCGAATTCGAGCTGACCAAGCACGTGTCACTGGCGCTGCTCGACCCGCACGCCCTGGTGAAGCTGCGGGAGACCGGGCGGTGCTTCTTCCGGCTGCCGGAGGTGATCTACGACCACGACTACCCCGGCCACTACTTCCGCCGCATCAAGTCCGTCAGCCTGACCCTGCCCTGCGTGACCGGCCCCTACACCACGATCTCCTGCACGCTGCGCCTGCTCAAAAGCACCGTCCGCATCAGCACCGGCGGCGACTATCCCCGCAACACCGACGACACCGGCCTGCCAGTGGACGACCCACGCTTTGTCGAGACCACCATCCCGGTCAAGGCCATCGCGGCCAGCAGCGGCCAAAACGACCCCGGCGTCTTCGAGCTCAGCTTCCACGACGAGCGCTACCTGCCCTTCGAGGGCGCCGGCGCCGACAGCGAGTGGTCGCTGGAGCTGTTCAACGACCTGCCCGCCAACAACCCCGACCCCACCAAGCCGCCAGACTTCGGTCGGCCGCTTCGCCAGTTCGACTACGGCTCCATCTCCGACGCGGTGCTGCACCTCAAGTACACCGCCAGGGAGGATGCCGGCCCGCTGAAGAACCACGCGATCACCCATCTCCGCGCGCACTTCAGGGCGGAAGACCCGCAAGCAGCTGCGACGCCCTCGCTGCTGCTGCTCAACCTGCGCCGCGACTTCCCAACGCAGTGGAGCCGCTTCCTCAACCCCGCCACCCCGGCCGACGGCAACGTCTTCGAGCTGCCGGTGTCGCCAGACCTGTTCCCGTACAAGGACGCCGGCAAGACCCTCAAGGTCAACACGATCGCGTTCCTGGCACGCGCAGACGCGGACGCCTACCTAGTGACGCTGACGCCCCCGCTCCCTCTCCCTACCGGGTCCGATCCCAAGGCGAACCAGCTCACGCTGTCCAGGCGTGCCGACTACGGTGGCCTGCACTTCGGCGAGAAGCCCGACCGCGACGCCGCAGTAGAGATCGATGTAGAGATCGATCCGGCCATGCCGCCCCAGACGTGGCAGGCCAAGATGACGCGCCCAGCCGGCGGGAACCTGACAAAAGATGAGGTCCAGGACGTGATGGTGATCCTCGGCTACCAGTGGGAGTCTCCATGATCACGTAGCGAGGCGAGTTTCGGGGAAGTGCGGAATGTGCGACCGGGCTCTGCGGCCAGCAGAACAGCGGACCTCCTTTAGGGCGCCGACCTCGGCACCGACCGCGGGGCGGCGTGCTGGGCAGTGTGCTCGTCGCCGGCGGCGGGTGGATTCGTGGCCAGCGCGTGTCCCCACCCGCCGGTGAATCTGGCAAGGACGATCAGCCCCGTCCGTGCACCGCAGTAATGCCGGATGACTGCAGTAGACTCCCCAGGCCGTGGGCGCCACCCATCGGCCGTGCGCTCGGGTCGGTGTCGGCAGCCGCCATGCCGGCAGTGATCTCGAGTCCGCCGCGCCGGGCGTCGAGCAGCGGGATCGGCGGCCAGTGCGGCGAGCTACTCGAAGACCCGCTCGACCACGTCGGCCTGCTCACTGGCGCCGGCGCGGAAGTACCGTCCGGCAGTTTCCACCGAGGCGTGGCCAAGCAGGGCCTGCACCTGCGCCGGATCGGCGCCGCCCTGCCGCAGCCGGGTGGCATAGGTGTGCCGCAGCCGATGCGGCCGCAACCCCTTGATGCCGGCCTGGCCGCCGACCGCGAGCACGACCTGGGTGACGCCCGAGACTGACAGCGGGCCGCGCTGGCCCAGCCACAGCGGGCCGGGCGTCCTGCCGCGCTCCAGCAGCCACGCCGAGACCCGCTTGCGACCGCGCACGGGCAGCGGCACCACCCGGACCTGGTCGCCCTTGCCCAGCAGCCGCACCTGCCCGGTCCGCGGGCTGATCGCGACGTCGTCGAAGTCCAGCCGCGTGCACTCCTCGACGCGGGCGCCGGTGTACAGCAGGACCGCGATGATCGCCGCGTCGCGGCGGCCGCGCCGGTCGGCGGCCCGCTCGACCGCCCCCTGCTGCGCCGGGGTCAGCGCGTCGGGCTCGCCGGGGCGCTCGACGCGGGCGCGCTTGACCGTGATGCGGAGCTGGGGGCCGTGCTCGTAGAGCAGGGTGACCGCGGCCAGCGCCTGGTTGACCGACGTGGGGCTGGCCTTGCGCTGCAGCAGGTGCCGGCGCCAGCGGGTCACGGCCGCCTCGGCGCCGACGGTGTCGGTGAAGGCGTCGGGGTGGTCGGCGGCGTGGGCGGCCAGCCAGGCGACGTAGGCGGCGGCTTGGCGCCGGTAGGCCCGCACGGTGTTGGCCGCCAGGGCGCAGCGGTCCAGGTACCGGGTGAGGGCCGCGTGGGCCTGCGCGGCCGCCTGGGCGACCCCGGCGGCGCTGGCGTCGGCGTGGAGCTGGATGACGTCGGCGGTCACGGCGCCGCCGCGCTGGCACGATCGGGTCGGCGGCTGCGCATCGGTGGCTCCTTCTTATCCGCTGAGCCTGCGTAGGGTCTGCGACCCCCGCAGGGCCACGTTATCCGCTGGGATCCTACCAGGGCTCAGCGGATAAGACCGGTTATCCGCCGAGTTCCGAACAGGGCACGAGCGCGGGCCACATGGAACTTCGTGGCGCGTTTCTTACCGGCACCCGAACGACGACCACACGGATCCTGGAGCATCACTGACCTGGACTTGGACCAGGGCCGATCAGGGTTCGTTCGCTGCCTAGGTCACGACGAGGCGCTGATCGGCGTCGTTGGGGTGAGCCGCAGACGCTACCGGGCCCCTTGGGTTTGCGGTGCACCGCCCTGGCCACGGCGGCCTGGCGGTGGGTCAGCCCGCCCGGTAGGCCGCTGACGTGGGACCTCGGTCGGGAGCCGTCCGAGAAACGCCAGCCGGATCGATGTCGGGCAGGTCCGCAGCGGCACCGCGCCACCTGTGACGGTCGTCGCCATCTGCTCGCAACAGCTCCTCGGCACACCTTCGCGTCCAGCCATCTCGGCCTGCGTGTGGCGTGCCGTGAGGCTAGACCTTCACGGTGCCAACCGCGAGGGTCACCGAAAGTGCCGGGACACGATCGGACCGGTGAACGCTCTGGCGACCAACACGAGCCAGGCTGCCTCAGCGTGCCCCTCCACGCTGGATGCGCAGGCGACACCGCCGGGGGCTGGGGGCGTGCCGCGCCGCACCGCCCGCGCAGCGACTGCCACCATTGCCGCATCCGCTGTGGCCTCGACATGCTGGTCGGCAAGGCCGGCACGGCGGGCGTGCGCGCGGGCGGCGGATCCGACCTCCGGGTCCAGCCAGTCCCGGAGGAGACGGCACACGTCGAGGATCTCGATGGCCTGCCGGGTCACGCGGTTCTCAAGGTCGGTGATCCTGGTCAGGTCAGCCAGGGCGGAGCGGGGCGGGAACAGCGCGGCCTCGGGCATGGTCCTGACCAGTTCAACCCATAGTGGTCGCAGCTGCCAGAACTGGCGGTAGAGGGCGTCACGGCGGCCAACGAGCGGGCCTGCCTCAACGCCTGATGCCTCGTCCGTCGGGTTGTCGGCCACGCCATGTAGCACGGCCGCGAGTAGGCGACCGCCGAGGGCCTCCGCGTCCCGTTCCTGTTGGGTTGGGTAGTACCCAGGGGTGAGTGCCATGGCCCGTTCGACGAACTCAGGCTGTAGGTGCGGGAACCACAGGGCGCGCTGCCAAGCAGCGGACATCGTCTCTTGGAGGTGGTCGAGTGCGGCGTGCGCCGCCTCATGGGCCAAGCGGCGTCGCCGTGGGAACCCATTGGTTTTCTCGTCGACGACGATGACGTACGTCTTGGGGAAGGCGACAAGCAGCGCGGCTGGTCCGTGGGGCGGCATCGGCATCGGGTGCACGCGGATCGGCCGTCCGTCCTGTGTGCGGATTGCCCCACAGAGCTCGTGCATGCTGCCGGGGGTTGTCGGCGGCAGGTCGCGGAGCACGTCGTCGCACCGCTGTCGGGATGCCTGGAGCTCTGCGCGGCGAGTCGCGCGGGCGTGTGCGGCCTGGCGAACCGTCGTGTGCATGTGGCTCTCCTACCCCTCCGCCTGCGACGGCGCGGGGGGCTCCAACCCTTCTGCCTTCCAAGCGTTGGTGAGCACTACCTCAACGGCGTTGAGGGTCTCTGGAGAGACCCCGTTGGCCAGCCGCGCAAGGTTCAGGCTCGCCGGCGACATGGCGTGAAGCGCGGCGATCGACGGGATGCCGGCTTTCTTCATTTTGTCAAGCAGGCTCAACTCGGCTTCGACCTGCTTGGCCGCTTGCTCGTCATACCCGGGGAAGAAGTACGCCTCCGGTACTCCGAAGAAGCGCGCCAGGATTTCGACATACTCGATCGTGGCGTTGGTGGTCCGCCCGGTCCGGATCTGCCAGATCCAGGTGTGGCTAACCTTTTCGCCGGTCTCAGACTTGATGAGATCGGCGAACTCTTGCGGGCTGTACGGGTCGTCCTTGCGGCCGTCGCCCTCGCAGCGAAGGTCGAAGAGCCGGTTGGCTCTGGCGACGAACGTCTCGACGGTGCGCCGCGACGGTGAATGCTCCGACGGTCGACGTCGGGCCGTCCCCGTCCGGGTGCTGTCATGCTCGCTGCCCGGTTGGCCGTCCGCCATTGCCTCCTCCCATCGCCCGTCTTGCTGGCCTTCTCCCTGGTCCGGTGGCAGGACTCTACCAGTCATCAACTTTGATTGAAACAAGCTAGCTTGGCCGTTGTCGATGGTTGACCGCCTGATGGCGCCGCTGTACGCTTCGGCACGTCTTCAACTGTAGTTGATCGCAGGTGGAGGGCGCCGTGAGCGGATCGACCCCGGGGGCCACCGACGCCCCAGCACGCAGCATCAACGCCAAGCAGCTGCGGCTGCTGGACACCTATCGGGCCGGCCTGCGGCTTGCCGTCCAGGACGCCGTCCAAGGCCAAAGCCAAGGCTGGGCCTGCTTGGAGCGACTCGCGACATACCTTGCAGGCTGGTTCAGCCGCCCCGACTGGCGGGGCCTCTGGGCGTTGATGACCGCAACCCCGTCCTGGGCACTCGAGCGTCCCGACGTGGTGAAGGCCACGGCTGAGAGCCGGGAGGAAGCACGCACGCTGCTGGATCGTCTCGCGGAGGCGAGCGGCGCAGCCAACCCAGATGCGCTGGGCAGCGGAGTGCGGACCATCGTCTACGGTAGTGCGACCGCCGCTGCACTGGACGGCGGCGCTGCCGCCGCAGACACGCTGCGCACCCTGCTGGCGATGACGTGGCAGGAACATGGCACGTGCCCGGTGTCATCCTCGTAGGAGACCGGGGAGAAGCGTGAGCGGGCGGCTACACCAGCGCGGCCCGGGGCGCTGGACCAGCGCAGGCCAACACCACCGGCCTCCCCGTCGACCGGCCAGGCCCGACCAGCCAGGCGCCCACCGCACCAAGGGAAACGCCCCTATGAGCCGGTATCGCCATCCTCACCGGCAAGGGAGGCTGCGCGAAGATGGGGGACGGCATACGGATCGCCAACTGCCGTGAACAGCGACGCACCATGCCGGGCCGAGCAGCACCCACCCCAATCCCTGGTCAACCATGGACTTCGAGCTGGACGGCAAGCGCGCCCGGGTGACCAGTAAGGGCGGGAACCTGAACCTGGAACGGATCCTGTGGGAGTCTGGCGCTGCCCGGCTCCTGCCCCGCCTGATCGGCCGACGTCGTCACGGCCCGGTGTCCCTCGCCGACCGCCATCCCGCGCCGGCGCGCACGCCCGCCATCGCTGAGGTCTGCCCCGACACCGGCCGGGCCCGGCGAGCAGTGGACGCTGCATCGGCTGCGCCACTCCCGGCTCACCCATCTTGGTGAGGACGGCTGGTCAGCGCCCATGCTGATGGCGCCGTCCGGCCACGAGAACCCGCGCACCCTCAGCCTGTACGTCAAACCCAGCGCCAAGGCTGTGGCCCGGGCGCTGGCCTCAGCAGGACCCCAACCGCCGGCGGCGCTGACCATGCCCATCGGCAGCCAGAGGGTTACCGGAGGGTCCGTCCCCGATGCTCCTCAGCGCCAACCTGACACCTGACCTGCCGCTACGATCAGCCGCCCGCCGACGCGGTAGGGTTCGGGCATGACGTAGCAGCAGGCACGCAAGGGGAAGGGACAGCCGGACCGCCGTGCGATCGCGTTCGTCGGCGAGCACGTCAACTACAGCGAGTTCCAGGTGCTGTGGACGACGATGGCCAACCTCACGATCCCGCAGCTCCACGCCCTGGCCGAGGCGTGGGCGGACACGCCGGACCGGCGGCTGGCGCGCGGATTGGCGCTCAAGGTGCTGGAGGTGGAGCACCTGCGGGGCAACCTGGCCGCGCTGGTGATCCGCTTCGTCGACATCTTCGCCCTGCCGATGCCTGAGCCCGAGCAGCGCGACGACAACGCTGTCCTGCTCGCCTGGCTGCCCACCTTGGCGGCCGCTCCCACCCTGGCGGCTGCCCGTGCCGCCGTCGCGCTGCAGGACGCAATGCTGGCGATCCTGGCGTTCCCGCCGCTCGGCGAGCAGGACTACGCGCTGCTGCGCGAGCCATGGGCGGCGGTGTGCCTACCGTGCCCGTTCGAGCCCAGGGCGATGTTCGGGGAGGCCTCGTCGGCCGCGATGGCGATCTTCGCCGAACTCGAAGAGCTGCCCAAACAACGACTGCGGCGGATGGCAGCCGAACGTCGGCGCGTCCCCGACGCGGTCTGGGGACCGGCGATCGAGCGGCTCGCGGAGGCGGGCGTCGCCAGCGGGTTCCCGTTCCGCGACCGAGTCTTGTACTGGGCCTGCGTCAGCCAGGTCGAGGAGGCGATCGGCGAGGCCCCGACCGACGTGGCGATCGTCCAGGCCGTGCATGGCATGGCGGCGGCGCGGCTGCTAGCCGGCCGGCTCGACGACGAGCCGGCCATGGTCCTGGAGGGACCGTACTGGCGGGCGCTGGGATGACCTTGCCACCTGACCGCATGACAGCCGCGCCTATCGACCGTCCACCCTGCTGCTCGCAACGGCCGCCAGGGCCGTTGTGCACCAGCAGCACAAGACCTGCAGTCGTCGTCCACCTGCGCCACCCCCGGTTCACCCACCTCGGCGAGAACGGCAGTCAGCCCCATCCTGATGGCGCTGTCCGGGCCGGTAGAGAGTTCGCAGGTGGAGCAACTACGACCGTCTACGGATCGAGCAGCTCAGCCAGCCGGTGCCGCAGCCATGGCAGGCTACCCTGCCAGCCACACGGCCCCCACCAGCCGAGCAGCCGAGCACACTCCGCAGTGACGTAGGACTGGGTGTTGGATACTGGGTGCATGGACCTTCCGGTGATGCCGCCGGTCGCCCCGATGCTGGCCAAGCCGGTCGCCCAGCTGCCCACCGGGCCCTATAGCTTCGAGCCCAAGTGGGACGGGTTCCGCACGATCGTGTTCCGCGACGGCGATCAGGTCCAGCTCGGCAGCCGCAACGAGCGGCCGCTGACCCGCTACTTCCCAGAGTTGGTCGCGGCGATCAAGGCCAACCTGCCCACCCGCTGCGTCATCGACGCCGAGATCGTGGTCCCCGACCCGGCCGGGCGGCGGCTGGACTTCGACGCGCTGCTGCTGCGCATCCACCCCGCCGCCGGCCGGGTGCGGCTGCTGGCCACCCAGACCCCGGCCCGCCTGGTCGCCTTCGACCTCCTCGCCCTGGATGACACGGATTACACGGGCCAGCCGTTGCTCCGGCGCCGCGCGGCGCTGGCGCGTGGCCTCGCCCAGGTGGGCCCACCGGTCCACCTGACCCCCGCCACCACCGACCGCGACCGGGCCGCCGAGTGGCTGGGGCGGTTCGAGGGTGCCGGGTTGGACGGCGTGGTCGCCAAGCCGCTGGAGGGGGTCTACGAGCCGGACCGGCGGGCGTGGTCCAAGGTCAAGCACCAGCGCACCGCCGACTGTGTGGTCGGCGGCTACCGGCTGCACCAGCGCGGCCCCGACGCGATCGGCTCGCTGCTGCTGGGGCTGTTCACCGACGCCGGGGAGCTGGCCAGCGTCGGGGTCATCGGCGCGTTCCCCATGGCGCGGCGCCGGGAGCTGCTGGTTGAGCTGCAGCCGCTGGTGACCACGTTTGCGGGTCACCCGTGGGACTGGGCCCGGCACCAGCAGGCCGACAGCCGTACCTGGCGGGGGTCGGACAGCAGCCGCTGGAACCCTGGCAAGGACCTGTCGTTTGTGCCGCTGCGGCCCGAGCGGGTCGTGGAGGTCCGCTACGACCACCTGGAGGGCCGCCGCTTCCGCCACACCGCTCAGTTCGTGCGCTGGCGGCCCGACCGTGAGCCCCGCTCGTGCACCTACGCGCAGCTGGAGGAGACCGTCAGCTACGACCTCGCCGACGTCCTCGCGGCCAGAACGACCTGACCCAAACCTTCGGCGTACACCAAGGTCCAGCTCGCAGGCGCCGCTGGGTGCTGCTGGGCACGGCCCACTGCGGCAATCACCTCGGCGCCAGCGGCTTGGATCGCCGCGGGTACTGGTCGGTACCGCAGGTGTGGCAGGCGCCTCGCCAATCGGTCCCGTCCGGGCTGCTCAGCCGCCACGCGTGACAAGGCCTCGGTGGTGTGCCGTAGGGGTGGCCGCGCAGCGGGCTTGCAGCATTCCCGTACTGGTTACCACCGCCCACTCGACCCCCGCCCAACTTGAGGTCGGCGGCGTGGGGGCGGACGTGGGGCCCAGCGGGCGCTCCTTCGAGGCGGTGCAGCGTCGGACATGTGGCATCGTAGCGACGGTCCGGGACAACCCGAGATCGCCGTCTGCTCCTCTATACAGGAAGACCAAGTAGGGCCTGCCTGTGGCGATGTTGGCGGAATCACTCGGCGGCCGAGCCGGGCATGGTGGCTTGGCGGCGGCCTTACCCGATCCGTGCGACGGCGGCGTACCCGGCGATGTCGGCAGCCGATGGGCGAGGCTGGGGCTCGCTCTCGGCGCGCCACTCGGACAAGGGCTGAATGC
>WNGD01001827.1_pt1 | contig 39093 bp, 38 predicted proteins | sample 5400671 | NCBI WGS metagenome assembly WNGD01 (sample SAMN13153369, study PRJNA577476) | soil metagenome | isolation source: 40 cm soil or saprolite under grassland replicate 2 | place: USA:California | collected 2016-06-15 | reverse complement strand
CACAGACTGACGGCTTTCGACATCGAACCCGACGGCAGTCTGTCCAATCGGCGGGTGTGGGCCGACCTTGGCGGCGGCTACCCAGACGGCATGTGCCTCGATGCCGAAAATGCCATCTGGTACGCGGACGTCCCTGCCAGGCGCTGCATGCGTGTTCGCGAAGGTGGTGAGGTGTTGCAGACCATCGATCTCGACCGCGGCTGCTTTGCTTGCATGCTGGGAGGCGTGGACAGGAGGACCCTGTTTCTGATGGCAGCCGAGTATCCGCCCGCCAGTTGGGCGCCGGAAGCGGCACGAACAGGTCAGGTGCTCACTATCGAGGTGCCCGCCCCGGGTGTCGGTTGGCCATAGCCGAGGGGCAGCACAGACAGATGTCGGCGCGGCGATCTCCGGCTCCAGTCGAGGGCCTGGAAACATCTTCACATAGAAGGAGAACAGCGTGAAAAAAGTCATTTCCAAGGACGGCACGACCATCGCGTTCGATCAGTTAGGGAAGGGACCGGCGATCATCCTCGTGGGTGGGGCGCTCGAACAACGAGCGATGGACTCAGAGACTGCGCAACTCGCTCCACTTCTGGCACAGCACTTCACCGTGTTTCACTACGATCGTCGGGGACGAGGCGAGAGTACGGATACGCTACCGTATGCCGTTGAACGTGAAATTGAAGACATCGAAGCCCTCATCACCGAAGCGGGTGGTCAGGCAGCCGTGTTCGGGATCTCCTCCGGCGCAGCTCTTGCCATGGAGGCAGCTATCAAGCTCGGTGACAAGGTGAAGAAACTGGCCATGTACGAGACACCGTACAATTCTGATGAGGCTGCTAGGCTCGCATGGATGGATTACAGAAAGCAGCTTGCGGAAGTGCTGGCACAAGGTCGCCGAGGCGATGCGCTCGCGCTCTTCATGCTGTTGACGGGGATGCCCGCCGACCACCTTGATAGGGTGCGCCAGCATCCCCTGTGGCCGATGTGGGAAGCGGTCGCGCCCACCCTGGCCTACGACGCCGCCGTCATGGGTGAAGATGCCTCGGTTCCCACCGAGAAAGCAGCCAGCGTCGCTGTTCCTACACTCGTCATGGACGGCGGGGCTTCTTATCCCTTTATGCACGTCACGGCGCTGGCGCTTGCCAAGGCGATGCCCCATGCCCAGCATCGCACCCTGGAAGGTCAGACCCACGAGGTAGCTCCGCAAGTCCTGGCTCCCGTGTTGGTGGAGTTCTTCAATGCCAACATAGCCTGAAGGAACAGCCACAACCACTGGGAGCACAGCGCGCATGACTGGAAACGTGTGCGTCATGTAGCGTAAGCAAAGCTCACTTTGCACCGTATTTCCCACGAGGAAAGGAGACAGAAGCGTGAGAGATGACATCAGCGACATCGCCGCCTTCTACGACCGCGACGTGGAGGACGAGGACGCGCGGCTCGTCTTGCATCAGCTCGAGTACGACCTCACGTGGCGCTACCTGCCGCCTGCAGGTTCCATCCTCGAGATCGGAGCCGGGACGGGAAGGTACACGCTCGCTCTGTGCCGACGCGGCTATTCCGTCACGGCGGTCGATCTGTCAGCGGCCCTGCTGCAACGCTGTCAGCTCCGGTTCGCCGCAGAGCGACTGCTGGGACAGGTGCAGTGTGTCGTGGCTGACGCACGAGACCTCCAGGCCGTGCCGAGCACGGCCTTCGACGCGGTTCTGCTCATGGGGCCTCTGTACCATCTAGTTTTCGAGGAGGACCGATACCAAGCCGTTCGCCAGGCGGTAGATCGTCTGCGCAGCGGGGGACTGCTGTTTTCCACACACCTCTCGCGACTGGGCATCCTCGGCGACTTGATGAGGAGAGTGCCGGAGTGGATCGAGCGTGGCGAGGAAGTGCGCTTCCTGCTGGACCGTGGGAGGCGTCCAGACGATCAGCCCAGAGGCGGCTTTCGGGGCTACCTTGCTCGCGTCTCGGAGATCAGGCCACTGCACGAGGCGAGAGGCCTCCAGACCATCGTACTCGCCGGCGTCGAGCCGGCGATCTCAGCCGACGATGAGAGCTACAACCAGCTCCAAGGGCCCCGACGCGAGCTGTGGCTCGACCTGTTAGAAGAAGTGAGCTCCGACGAGACGACCGTGGGAGCCTCGCGCCATCTCCTCTACGTCGGTCGAAAGGGCGACGACATGGCTCCTGCGTAGACGCATCTGAGCGTCTGGCCGATCGGTTCGCCTCGCACGCAACCTGTAAATTATAACATTCTGTGTCGTCGTTTTTGCATCACCTCATGACAGAGAAGAATCCCACTGCGGCGCTGTTGGACACGCTCTACCGGATGAGCTACTACGACACGGAATTGTCCAAAGAGATTGGACAGCCAGGACGCAGATGGGTTTGCGATCGGGACCATGATCTCGTTCACTGGCACGAGGGGAAACAAGCAACCAAACAGGAAGGAAACTCCCTATGACCAACCCAGCAGTTCCAACGGCCCGCATTGGCCGAACCTCCTTGCTCATTCCTCGCATCGGGCTAGGGACCGCCCCCTTGGCGGCGGGAACGGCATACAAAGCGGGAGTCCCGGTCGGACAGGAACGGTCCAGCGCGGTGATCCACACGGCGCTCTCGCAGGGGATGTGCTGGTTCGATACCGCTCCCTACTACGGAGGAGGGCTGAGTGAAACCTATCTGGGCACCGCCCTAGCACAGGTGCCGCGTTCGAGCTACGTGCTCTCGACGAAGGTGGGACGGCACCTGATGGCAGACGGGGGGGACTCGCTTTGATTTTACCCGCGAGGGGATCTTGCGTACCGTTGAGGAAAGTTTGCAGCGGTTGCACCTCACTTCGGTGGAGATGCTCCTGCTCCACGATCCAGATGAGTGCTATCGTGAAGCCTTAGACATCGCGTTCCCTACACTGGTCGAATTGCGTCGTCAGGGGGTGGTCAAGGCCATCGGTGCGGGGATGAATCAGTGGCGCATGCTGGCCGATTTCGCGCGCTTTGCCGATCCCGACTGCTTGTTGCTGGCCGGACAGTATACGTTATTGGAGCAGGAGGCGCTTTCGGAGTTCCTCCCCCTGTGCCATGCCAGAGGGATCAGCGTGTTGTTAGCAGGCGCCTTCAATGGGGGTATCCTGGCCTCAGGGGCCGTTGCCGGAGCGTACTACAAGTATGCACCGGCTTCCGCTGCGGTTCTCGCTCGTGTCCAGCAGCTGGAGGAGATCTGTGCGGAGTATCAGATTCCGTTAGCGGCGGCAGCGCTGCAATTTCCCCTGGCTCACCCGGCGGTGACGGCGCTGGTCATTGGGGCCGAATCTCCCACTGAAGTGGTCACCAACCGATCAGCTTTGCAAACACCAATCCCGCCAGCCTTATGGGAGGCGTTTCGCAAGGCCGGCGTCCTTTCTGAAGCAGCTCCTGTTCCCACGTCTCCCTTCCTCTAACCGCCAGAGCCCTCGGACTGCCCAGCCAAGATCTGTTGTGCTCCTCTACCCTGTCTCTCCAACCTCGTTGCGCAACTCGTGGGTCAGACAGGGAGAGGTCTCGTGTCTGACAACAGAACCGTTCCTTCGATCTTGTCAGACACTGGGAGTGCAGAGGGGCACTAATGGACTACACGTAGAGGCTTGTATGCAAGGCCTTCGTTTCATCCCCTGATCCAGAATGGGCAGCAGCCGGAGCATTCCAGGTTTCCTCTCTGCTCCCCTTGACGAGCTAGAGCAATCCTCGTACACTATGCACGAGAGGAGCAAGAGATGAGAACGCAGTCCGTCGATACCCATCCCGATGCCGAGCGGATCATGATTGAGCTGATCCGCAGGGCTCCCATGAGCAAGCGGTTCAGACTCGTGCAATCCTTGACCCACAGCGCGTTCTGGTCAACCATCCATGCCTGGCGGGAGCGCCAGCGCGAGGCCAGCGAGCAAGAAGCGGCAGTGCATGTGCTCTCCTGCTCCTATGGACCTGGCCTCGCCCAGCGCGTGCGGGTAGCGCTAGAGATACGCGAGGGCTGGCATCTTCAGCCGACCGAACTGCTCGCGGTCATGCTTCCTGCTCGGCGTGCCCTCGAAAAACTGCGTGTGCCGTATTACCTGGGAGGCTCGATTGCCAGCTCGCTTCATGGCATGCAGCAGTTGGCGCAGGACATCGACCTGGTCGTCGACCTGGGCGATCAGACGCTTCCTTCGTTGTTCGCAGTGCTTGAGCAGCACTACCTCTTCGATGAGGATGAGGCCCGAGAGGCCGTGCGAGAGCACAGGCCGTTTCCGTTGATTCACCTGGACTCGCTGATGAAGGTCGATGTGGTCTTCCCGAAACGAGATGCATTTGCTCCCTCGATGCGCCAACTGATCCGAGGCCATACGCTTGATGAGCGCTATCCTCCTATCCAGCTTGCCTCGGCAACCGAAATGCTCCTGTTCAAGGTGCAGCGCTACCAGCGAGACGAGCAAGCACGGACCGATGGCATGCAGGACGATGCCGAATGGAATGACATCCTGGGCATGCTCAAAGTGCAGGGACTAGACCTCGATCTGCCTCTTCTTGAGGAGTGGGCTGGAGCTCTCGACATGACGGACACGTGGCGACGAGCACTGGTGGATGCAGGGCTGCGAGCCGCCTGAGCGCGACGAACCAGCAGTGGGCAGAGATGGGAAAGCGGTATCAACCTCCCAGTGCTCTGACTGGTGATGGCAGGGGTGGCGAGGAATGCGGTAAAGAAAGGAACAGACCACCAATGTCGATGTATCACGATGTCATGGAGGCGCTCATCGAAGCGTTCGAGCGGCTTGGCATCACGTACTACATCGGCGGTTCGGTTTCAAGCTCGCTCCACGGTCTGGCTCGGCGCACGCAGGACGTGGACGTGATTGCTGATGTTGGGACCAATCAGGTCCGCTCGCTTGTGCAGGCCCTCCAGAGCGACTACTACGTCGACGAGCAGGCGTGGAAAGACGCGGTTCGACGCGGCCTGCCCTACAACGTCATCCACCTCAACACCATGCTCAAGGTCGATCTGATTCCCCTCAAACGGCACGCCTTCACGAGAGAAGAAGCGCGTCGCGCCCAGACGCACGTCCTGGAAGCAGGAACACGACCGGTGAGGGTGGCCTCGGCAGAGGACGCCATCCTGACCAAACTGGAGTGGTTTGAGATGGGAGGGCGCTCCTCTGCACGCCAGTGGAATGATATTTTGGGGATCATCAAGCAGCAGGGCGCAGCCCTTGATGTTCCCTACCTGGCGCAGTGGGCTGATGTCCTGGGAGTACGCGACTTGCTTGAGCAGGCGCTGGTTGAGGCCGGTTTCAAGCAACCGTAACCTCCATTCTGCTTTGAGTCTCTCTTATTTTGCCCACCTCTTGCCGTGTTCAAATGCTTCGGACCATGAGCACTTTTGGTCTGTCTACAGGTCCTCACTTCCCTCCTGCCTCTGCTTGTCCTCGTCTTCGAGACGTTGATCGAGACTTTTGAAGTCGTCTCCTGTGACAGGAAGCACATAGCAATGCTGCTGATAGAATTGTGCGATAATATCATCCGCCTTCTCTCGCGTCTCGGCAAATTGGGTCAGATCATCTACGACGATGATGTCAAACGGGATCGGGGGAAGGTAGAGGTGTACGAGCGCGCGACGATAGTCCTTCTCCTCAGCGGTGATCAGGTCTTGGCAGATGGTCAAGACCTTCAATCCCTGTTGCTTTGCCAGAGCCTTACAGCGGGCTTCCCGCTCGGCAAGCTCGGTTTCTGTGGCAGCGTGAAGATAGATAGCAGTCTCGATCTCATGCTTGAGTTCGCGGGAGAGGGCCAGACGCGCATTTCTCTGCTCGATATAGCTCATGGGATGCTCCTGTTCTTGTGCTTGTGTGGATGAGAGTGAGTGGCTCGTCCCGCTGCGACGGCGTGCTGCTGTATAGGTATCGACCCATGCGGGTCGGAGCGTCGGATCAAGCTGGAAGATGAAGGCGGTGAAGCGCTCATCCTCTTGTAAGATGGACTCAAAGTCGCCTGCCCCTTTTTCGTGAAGGCGGACGACCGCAGCCCTCATCTCTCCATAGAGCGTGAGCACCTCACTCTTCTCACGGCTGAGTTCATGGAGCGAGTGAACCAGGACGAGATCCACTCTCCCCGCCCGGATATCGTCGAGGAGGGGAGTCTTCTCCGGGCGCTCTGCCTCATTGTAGATGGCAACGACCTGCCACCCCTGCTGTGTTGCGTACGTCCGGCATTCACTGAGCCGGGAGGCATAGTGCTGTTTGATACTTTCTGGCAGTCTGTCGGGTACCTTCTGGATATAGATGGCGACCCGTGGCCGCTCTTGCAGTCGTTTGCGCCTCTGCTCGTCGGGCAGGGCGTACCTCTCTCCAAAGACATCAGGGATGGAGACGACCACGGTGCTCACCACTTCATCGGAAGAGAGCGGAGTGGGAAGGAGTCTGTGTTTGCTCTCTTGCCATTCCTTGAGAAGATACTCCTCGAGTTTGGGGAGCAGGTCGGCAATGGCCTCTTCCCTGCTGGCTCCTTCCCCGGTACAAAAGAAGAAGCCATCTCGGAATGCGGCGTAATAGCCGTCAACCGGATCGCTTGTCCGCGGCGCGGTGGTGACGACATAACGAACCTGTCTTAGCGGTGGCGGTTCCTCCTGTGGAGGAAATTGCCTGTTTTTTCTGGTCATCTTGAGGTATGTCCCTTATAATCTATGCTCTGGATATTGTCGCACATCTGAAGGCAGAGCTCTACTGAATAGAGGGACGACGCTGTTCTCTGTTCCTGTTCAATGCGGTTTCGACATCGGTGAGAACGCTTTGAGGTCTTTCGCCTTCCAGTTCTTGCACCTACGATCTCGTTGCCAATCCGTGGGGATGCGAAGGATTTCCAAAGGCTGTCAATGAGCATGAGAGCGAAGGGCAGCGCTGCGTTCCTGGGTGGTTGACCATCTGCCTCTCTTGCCTTTCGAGAAGGTAGCGCGTATACTTTTTCCTGTGCATAGATCCATAACCATCTGCCTCAAAATGCGGGCGACTATCTGCCTCAGATGTGCGTGGATCACAGTCGAAGTGTATGAATGCACTCCCAGAGCCATTTTATAGGAAGCGAGCGGCAATCATGTGACGATCTGCCTTCCAAGCAGGCTGTCGCGGGTTCGAGTCCCGTCTCCCGCTCTAATCTCTTCTTTTATCACCCTCTCAACACTCTTCTCAGGCTGATTTATCAGCAGTATATATATGATCAATATATATATAATACGCTAGGAAATAGAATGTATGATTGATAATCATATCTAGAAGATAAGAGGTAATACCCTCGTTTATCTGATAGAACAGGCAGAAATGCGTTCGAAGCAACCACCTGCCTGGCATGGCTGCGACATCCTGTCTTGATGGCAGGAATTGTACTGGTGGCATCCTATCTTGGCTCAAGAGCAAATCCGCGTGGTCCCCAGTTTCCTCGAGTAAGGAACCCTCCACTTTGATCTCTCTGCTAGTTCAGTGGATCTCCGTCGTATTTGGTGATTCAACTATTGCAGAGCTATTTCTTATCGCCTCAAATTGCTTCTGAAGCTAACCACGAAGCGAGAGATCCTTGCATAAACGCTTCAGTTCACCAAAATCGGCGGAGCATCGATTTCCCGTAAGGCTATCTGTCCTCACCGTGGTTTTGCAACGCAGCCACTTCTATGATATGCTTTTGATGTATCGTCAAGAACGAAGCATTCAATGCGTTTGAGCGTGACATCCTTTTCTAGAGAAGGAGGCAGTGGCTATGCTTCTCAAAACACAAGCCGCCACTGAAATTGCACAGTTTCTCGCGAATCATCCCACTCCTGAACAAATCGTTGCTTTCCATCCCTCTTCTGAGGTAGCTGAACGAGCATACGAACTCGTCCATACTGAGCGTGACGGCTCGCTTACAGAAGAGGAACGCAAAGAACTCGAGAGCTATCTGGTCATCGAATATCTTATGGAGCTGGTCAAACTTGAAGCCCACCGACAATTAAGACAGTAGGCATCCTAAGGCCATGACCAAGAAACCCTCCGTCGCAGGCCGGGCACCTTTTCTGTTGTTCTTCCGTCCCTCCAATGGCTTACTTGAGCGCTTCTTTTATCGCATCTCTTCCTGCTTCCTGGATCTGATCTTCCATTTGGCTGAGAGGGCGGTTGCATCCAGGTCGATCTTGAGCGATATTGTCACGTACATGAGAGGATCCTACCTTTGTTCTTGAGTTTTTTTCTTACAGTAGCAACCTCTCTTTCCTTTTGTAACCCTCAGCACCCGATAGTTGGTAGAACCATATCAAAATAACAGATGTACAATTTATAACCTATACTGTAAAATAACCGCAGCGATTTGCCAGCAAAAAATCGACAAGAGGTGCGGGGAATGGCGCTCGCCTTCTGCCGCTCTTTACGTCTCTGCCGTCGGCAGAAAGTAAGCGACGGATGACCGAGCGGCGGTTGCTATGGAGAGTGTTGCTTGGAGTAGTACTTGCAGCCTTGATCACGGTCATCATCGGAGGGTATGTCTTCAACTGGAAATGGACGGGATTCAGCCTCCAGTTCCTGCACGAGTCCCATCTGATTGAGGGAGCAAAACCGATTGTTGATCTACACGGGGCAGATCTGAGCCATGCCTACGTGTGGGGGGCTGACCTGAGAGAAGCCGATTCGAGCGGAGTCAACCTCGCAGGAGCGACCCTAGCGGGCGCCAACTTGAGCAGTGCGAGGCTCATCGGAGCGATAATCACGCCAGAGCAGCTTGCGGCAGCCAGGTCACTTCACGGGACGATTCTGCCTGATGGGTCAATGCGGGGGTAGGCACCGGATTGCCTCAAAGAAAAGAACAGATCATGGACATTGAGGCGAATAAGACAATTGTCAGAAGGTATGTCGAGCTATGGAGTACAGGCGATCCGGCGCTTGCCGATGAAGTCCTGGCAGCGGATTTTGTCGATCACACGCACCCCAAACCAGGTCCCTGGCCCTGCAGGCGTGAAAGAGGCCGTCAAGGCTTTTCGAGAGGGCTTTCCTGATGCGCAGATCACCATCGAGCAGATGATTGCCGAAGGTGATACGGTCGCCTTTCGCTTCGTCCTGCAGGGAACCCACCTCAGCACATTCGCCGGGTTTCCTCCTACAGGCAAGGAAGCTGTCTTGACCGGCGTCGACTTCATTCGTCTTGCCGAGGGCAAGATGATCGAGTTGTGGAGTACACAGGATACGTTCAGTTGGGCTCAGCAGCTCGGCTACAAAATTTCTCGCTAGCCGCGTCTTTCTGTGCTGCACGCTCCCAGACTGCTTGAAGTTTTCCTTGTGAGAGGTGAGCCACCCGATCGCACAGCGTACTGGCCTCTTCCCAATCGCGTGTTGTGAGCAGGATCGTTTTCCCTTGGGCTCGCAGGGCAAACAGCATCTCCCAGAAGGCAACACGTTCGTGTTCTTCTATATCGCGTGTAGGCTCATCGAGCAAGAGCAGTGGTGGATCGTGTAACAGGGCACGCGCAAGGGCCAGGCGTCGTTTGAAGGCGGAAGAGAAGGCGCTGACCTGGAGATGCTCGTACCGTACCAACCCTACCGTTGCCAGCACAAGTGGAATACGCTTGTGTGCCAGCCGCTCGCTCATCCCGATGAGCTGGGCATGGAAGTGCAGGTGTTCAGCAGGCGTGCCGCTTTCACCAAGCGTGTTTGGCTCCGATTGTGGCACGACTCCAACAAGCTTCCGTGCCTGGTGCTCGCAGCGCCGATTATCGTAGCCCATGATGCTGATCGCGCCATCGATGGGAGTCTTTCTGCTGCTCAGCAGGTCAATGATGGTCGATTTTCCCGACCCACCTGGCCCAACAAGGCCAAAGATCTCTCCTTGCTTGACCATCAGAGAAAATGGCTCGATATCCTGATGGCTCAAAAGTTGAATTTCCAGCGCGGGGACAATATCCTTTGCAGAAGTTCTCCCAGGTTTTCTTCTCTTGAACATGTCGTTGCCCTTTTCCTTCCCCTATCTTGTCGGCTTGATGTTCTGGTTTATATGAAAGAAATTGGTCGGGTCATACCTGTTCTTGATCTGCACCAGCCGCTCGTAGTTGAGGCCGTAGCTGGCCCGTATGCGTGCTTCGCCTTCTTCCGTCAGGAAGTTGACATAGACGCCCTCGCTAGCGAACGGCTTGATGGCTGCTCCGAAGCGGTGAACCCACTCCATGTGCGGCTGCGCCTCACCTTCTGCCCACTGGGCGATCATCTCGAGGATGTAGTAATCGTGGCGCTGGGCAAAGGCCGTCGCATCGGGGTCGACCCGCATCACAGTGCCGTGAATCTGGTAGAACACAATGGCGGAGAGAGGCGAGGAACACGTCGAACCAAACGCGATGGCCGTATCGATCACCTCATCGCTCAGATGCGGCAGCGATTCCGCATGATAGAAGTAGTATCGACCGGAGGGGTTGGCAAAGTCCAACAGCGTCGTGTTCTCCAACACGGACATGGGACGGATCAGATCGACGATAGGTGGTCCAAAGGTGCGAAGGGGCGCAAGCACCCGCTCACCCTCAGCCAGGTCATCACCGCAGTAGCAGGCATCGAGGATGACCACCGGATGACTGTCCGGTCCCGTGACTAGGCTGGCGTTGACGGTCAGTTCATCGGGACACTGCCGGGTGTACTCACGGTAGAAGCGCAACACCTCGCGCGATCGCTCCATTGGATGGATCGCGCCCCCTCTGAGTACGCGGGCTAGCAGGTGCAGTTGGAAGGTCAAGGCGGTGACAACGCCGAAATTGCCGCCTCCTCCACGCACGGCCCAGAAGAGGTCCGGGTACTCGGTTGCGCTGGCCGTAAGCAAGCTCCCATCAGCCGTGACGATCTCGACTGACAGCAGGTTATCGATGGTCAAACCATATCTGCTCGAAAGCCAGCCAATGCCGCCGCCCAGGGTGAGGCCGGAGATGCCAACACTGGAGAAGACCCCTGATGGAATGGCCAACCCGAATTTCTGTGTCTCGCGTAGGAACTCCCCGCTGGTCAGACCTGGTTCGGCGCATGCAATACGCCGTTTTGGGTCAACATGAATCCCCTTCATCGGAGCGAGATCGATCACCAGCCCATCATCGCAGACCCCATGCCCACTCACATCGTGGCCTCCTGCACGAACTGCCACGGTGAGGTCTTGACTGCGTGCAAATTGGACAGCACTGATCACGTCGGAGACATCAATACAACGAACAATCAAGGCGGGATGCTTATCAACCATCGCATTCCAGACACGGCGTGCGCTTTCATAGCCCTCGTCGTTCGGGCTAATCACTTCGCCATGCAGACTGGCTTTGAAATTCTGAAGAGCCTTCTGATGGAGTAATGTGTGGGACATGGATTCCTCTTTCTTCTACTAAGTTTTTTCTCCATATGACAGTCATAGGATATGGTAAAAAGCATCTGAGAACTTAGCAGGGGCTTATCATCTCTTTAACAAGGTATTTCTCGCTTGTGGGTTATGAACGAAGCAATACGCAACAGGGCCCCTGCGCCTCATAACTTGATAGGGCGTAGGGACCAGGTCGAGGTGTGTTTATGCATGTGGCACCACTTCATACAGGACTGGTTGCGCACGGAAGAGCAGTTTGTAGATGAGTATCCAGATCCAGTAGGTGACGGCTCCGCCGAAAACAGTGCGCACGTGCCTGGCCTCTGCGCCTTCCAGGCGGCGTGCGATGCCCTCAATCGTTGGACCGAGGACTTTTCCCTGTCGTGTGCAGGGAGCCAGGGTCACTCGCGGGTTGTTGGCAATGCGCTTGATCTTCCCGGTGGTGGACCAGGTCGTAAAGTAGGCTTTGCCATTGACGACGCGTATGCCGACTGGGGTGCCGATCCCCTGACCATTGCCGCGGTAACTGATCAGCAGAGCGGTGCTGGAAGTGCGCAACGGCGCAAACGCCTCCTGGGTCGTCTTTCTCATACCTTTCTTCCTCATTGAATTACTTTCCAATCTCAACATGTTCAAACACGTCTACCTGTTGCAAGCTAGTCTATGGCATGAGATGCCACGATACATCGGCAGGTCAGGGTATTTGTGGAATCACGTGGTGGACGGTGAAAGCGCTCAGATGCGAGCATTACCTAGGCAACGGCATGCCCTTCTCGGCGATGAACGAGGGGAACAGGTGGAAGCGAGAGGTGAGGAGAGGACGTGATGCCGCTAGACGAGGTGGTGTGTGAGCGCATAGTACATCGCCGCATGGCGTGAGGTAATGTTGAGTTTGCTATAGATGGAACGCAGGTGCGTATGAACAGTACGCGGGCTGATCACCAGCGCTTCTGCAATCTGGGCGTCAGTCAGTCCTTGTGCCACCAAGCGCACCACCTCCACCTCGCGCTCAGTCAGTTCGTGTGGGGAGGATGGCGCAAGCCGCTTGTGAACCTTCGCCCTGGCCTTCGGGTTGGCGTGCGCGGGAGGCTGGTCGGAGAGCAGAGGGTGTCCTTGTGCGGCAAGGGCCTGCTCCGGGGTCATCCTGCCCCCTTCCTCCCAGGCGTGTGCAAAGGCCTGCTTTCCCAGATGCCTGCCAACGGCGCTGATCTGTTGCTCATAGGCTACCTGCTCGGTGTTAGTGCGCCTGACGGTCAGGAGGAACGGGCTCCGGCGACCAGAGGCCACATCCAGTGCTTCGCCAGCTCCCCACAGGCGTGCTGCCCAGACCTCTTCTCCTTGTCGTGCCACCACGCTTCCTGCTCGCTGCAGACAGAGGCGCAAGCTCTCGTTGTGCCCGGCCTGCTGCAAGAGCGCCAGGCTCTCCTCCCACAAGGCCGTGGCCGCGGATTGGTTCCTCTGCAAAGAAGCGATACATCCCACTTGGGAAAGTACATGCGCTGTGAATTCCGGCAACCCCAGAGCACGAGAGAACACCAACGCCTCTTCGAGCCAGGACTGTGCTTTGGTCACCTCATCCTGTGCTAAGGCCAGTCGCCCCAAGAGATACAGCGCGCTGACCACACCCACCTTGTTTTGCATCTCTTGGAAGAGGTGCAGGCCGTTCTCAATGAGCACACCTGCATATGCCCCATCTCCCAGGGCAAAGAGAACGAAGCCCAGGCGCAGGAACACCCAGGCAATCTCCCCGGTGTTGTGCTGTTCGCGAAAGAGCTCCAGCCCTTCTTCCAGCAAGGAGCGGGCCTCGACATATTTCCCTCGCACGATTGCCGCCTCTGCCAGGAAATGGAGCGCAAAGGCGAGGGGCTGCTTGTTGCCATCGTCTCTGGCAAGCACACGACTCTCTTCCAGGAGAAAGCGCACCGTGCCTTCGTTGTCCTGTTGCATGGCGAGCCACCCTAGCCAAAACAAAGAGGAGGCTGCGTCTCGTGTCTCCATGGTCTCTCTGACCTGTTGGTACACCTGCAGGCACTCTTTCCCCAGCCGCTCTGCTTGCTCCACTTCACCATCGAGAAAGGCGTACCAGGCCGCCCCACTCAGGGCTTTAACCCGCACAGACGCGCTGACATGTGCCTTCTTTGCCAGCGCTCGTTCCAGCCAGGGATGTCCTTCAAGGTGCGAGTTACGCATCATCCAGAAACGCACCAGCGCACCAGCCAAACGCAGGGCAGTTTCCTCTCGCTGTGGCATCTCTTCCTCCCCTGCTGATTCCAGCGACCAGTGCAGCGCAGCACGCAGGTTGTCAATGTCACGCTCTAACCGATCCAACCACTGCTCCTGCTCTGCTCCGAACAGGTGAGGTTCGGCCTCCTCCGCCAGGCGCAGATAATACGCGGCATGCGCTTGCCGACTCTGCTCTAGTTCAGTACAGGAGGAGAGGCACTCCAGGCCATATTCACGGATGGTTTCCAGCATCAGCAGGCGTGGTTCGGCGCTTTCCTGTTTCACCTGGTACAGCAAGTGCTTATCCAGCAAGGAAGTGACTCCATCCAACACCTGCATGGTCTCGTCCTCAAGCGTACGAGAAACGGCCTCTACTGCCTCCAAGGTGCAGCCACCGACAAAGACGGCAAGTCGTCGGAAGAGGCGCTGTTCTCCCTCCGAGAGCAGCTCATAGCTCCATGCGATGGTGCTACGTAAGGTCTGCTGCCGCTCTGGGAGATCCCGCGCCCCACCGGTCAAGACAGCTAAGCGATGGGTCATTCTCTCCAAGAGGGCAGACAGAGGCAACAGTTTGAGGCGGGCGGCGGCCAATTCAATGGCGAGTGGTAAGCCATCAACGCGCCGACAGATCTCAGCAATGAGTGGGAGAGCATCGTCGGTGAACTCAACGTCAGGAATGATCTCCCGTGCCCGCTCGAGAAATAAGGCCACCGCTCCAGCGCGCACCAGCATCTCCCTCTCAGGAAGAGGCGTGGGAACAGGCAGGGCGAGCGGCTGGACGACACATTCGCGTTCGCCGCGCACGTGCAGCATCTCCCGGCTCGTGACCAGCAGTTTCAGGCACGGACAGGCAGTAAGTAACTCTACCAGTGGAGGGGCGGCTTCCATCACCTGCTCGAAGTTGTCCAGCACGAGCAGCAGGTGTTGTTTGTGTAGCGCTGCTTTTAACTGCTCGAGTGACGATCGCGTCCCGCTCTCATGCAAATCAAGTGCATGAGCAATGGTGGGAAGTACCAGCATCGCATCCCGCAGGGGAGCGAGCGAGACAAAGCAGGCTCCATCGGTGAAGTCCTCCTGTATCTCGGTGGCCACCTGGAGTGCCAGGCGTGTTTTGCCCACCCCACCGGTTCCAGTCAGAGTGAGCAAGCGTACCTTCGAACGCCGGAGCAAAGCGCAGACTGCTGCTACCTCCTGCTCGCGTCCAATCAGCGGGGTCAGAGGCAGGGGAAGGGAAGCAGCGAGCCGTGTGACCCGTTCTTCTGGCGCTGTTTCAGCAGGAGAGACAAACCCCAAAGCTTCCGGCGTCGTACCAAACAGCTCACACAACTGCTCGCGAAAGTAGAGGCTTGGTTCGGCAGCGCCTGTCTCCCAGCGGGAGACCTCCACATCACTCGTCCCGATCATCGTCGCCACATAGACCTGCGTCCAGTTCTTGCGAAGTCGCTGGGCTTTCAACTGCTTATTGGGCGTTCGTTGTGTTTTCTCTCGTGTCTGTCTTGCTGTCTGGTGGTCGTTCCTCATCAGAGATGCCACCTCTCACAAACTTCTCGCATGGCCGCTCGCTCTCACCATCTCTGTGAGAAGCTCGACGCCTGGAAAAGAAGCAACTCGATGTTAAATGGATGATAAGTTCCTCATGTTCCCTTCCAGTATACTCAGTGGCATGATAGGTGTAAAGCAGAAGTATTCCTCTCTGTGGGGTCACATCCTGCTGAAGTCGCTGGCAACATCGTTGCCAAAATGCCTCAGAGGACGTTGAACAGTAGAGCTTCAGCGAAAGGAGAAAACCAATGTGGAGTGTCATGCTTATTCAATGGCTCCATGTCCTCATGGGCATTACCTGGTTTGGGACGGTCATTTTCTATAACTTTGTCGCCCTGCCTGCGGTGATGAGCTTCCCTTTGAAGGATCAGGGCGTCTTCATACATAGCCTCGCGAAGTATACACCGCGCCTGGTGGTCCCGGCCTCGATCCTCGTGATCCTGCTCGGCATTCTTCGTGGAACCGTCTTTGGGCCGATCAAGAGCGTGAGCGTCCTGTTCGGGACGGCGTATGGCATCACCTGGATGATCGCCCTCGCGTTCGCTCTCATCAACTTCGTGGAGGGCATCGGCATTGGAAAGCTGGCGGAGAGCCTCAACACGATCGAAGTGGATGCACATACCCTTAAAGAAGGCAAGGTTCCAACGGCTCTCGCGACGAAAATGCAGCAGATCAAAAGGAGAACGTTCATCTCGCTGCTGGTTTTTATCCCGATCTTCACCTGCATGATCCTGATGCGCTTTGGCCTCTAATCGCACAGGGAAACGGGGAGAACAACGGTATGAAGAAGTGTGTCGGAAGTCTTCTACCGATATTACAGCGTCTCCAACGTAGTAGAATGTACAAGCGTGATGGTTTGTGCCCGTTGGCTTTTCAGATACGCATTTGAGGGCTTACTCTGGCGTGCAGCAGTTGGCTGGGTAGGCAACCCATGCTAAGAAAAGGAGGGTAAAATTGGCATCTCAACCCGTGATCTTCCTCGACGACGGCGGGGTCATGAATGATAGCAGTCGGCGAGCCTTGCAGTGGCAACGACTGGTTGCTGAGTTCTTTGCGCCGCGGCTGGGTGGCACGACTGAGGCTTGGAGGGAAGCCAACCGTCTTGTAATCGATCGCCTGCTTGATCTTGAGCGCTGGCGGCTGCGCATCAAGGCCTCCTCTGATTACGCCAGCTTCGATTCTACCTATCAGTTCGACTGGCTGAGGGGAATGTGCGAGGTCGTGGGTATTGCGGCACCAGCCGAGGCGGAGTGCGTCGCACTTGCTCGCTGTGCTGTCGCCTCCATTATTCCTCGCGTGCGTGCTGCCTTTCCTGGCGTGGTCGATGCGATCCACACCTTGCACAGCCAGGGCTACACGCTGCATACGGCCTCTGGGGAGCCCTCTTCCCACTTGGCCGGCTACCTCGAAGGGATGGGCGTGCGCGGGTGTTTTGGTCGTCTCTATGGTCCAGACCTGATTGATACCTTCAAAGAAGGACCGGAGTACTACGATCGCATCTTCGCCGATGTTGGTATCGCGCCCGCAGATGCATTGGTGGTTGATGACAACCCTCGTGCCATCACGTGGGCAGCACAGACTGGAGCGCAGACGATCCTCGTCAGTGATGTCGCATACTCTGAGACAAGAGCAGGCCTTCGTATTAGGAGTCTCGCTCAACTGCCAGCGATCATGCAACGGTTGAACTGATGAGAGATCGGAGGTAGCTGGGTCACCTTTTGATGATGTGACAACTACAAAACCCATTTTGTTCTCTTGAAAGAGCACTCACCATGTCGGCATATACCTTTTGGCAAGCACTTGATACGCTTGTCTCTAGCAGCGAAATAGTGATCGATCGTCCTCGTGGAACGGCACATCCTCGTTATCCAGAGTTCATCTATCCCCTGGACTATGGATACCTGCAAGAAACGACCTCAGGTGACGGTTCGGGGATTGATGTATGGATTGGCAGCCAGTCCACCAGACAGGTGACAGCACTTCTCATCACGGTGGATGGACAGAAACGTGACGCTGAAATCAAACTGCTGCTCGGCTGTACTCCAGAAGAGTGCCAGACGGTTCTCCCTCTGCACGATCAGTCCTCCCGAGGTGGCAGCCAATCAGCAATGCTGCTTCAACGGGATTCCCAGTAGATGCCTGTCGGTTACTACCCCTCCCGCGAAGAGTGAGACCGCATCGCGGCACGTATCCGTCATGCCAATGAAATGCTCGAGGAGCAGGGTAGATAGACAACTTCTCCCGAGACCTGCGATCATACCATAGTTGAACGAATGAGATAGAGATAAGATGCAGCGGGGTCACCTTGCGCATACTCTGCTCACGTCTGCTTCCCTTCCCTTCCCTCTCGCCTCGCACCGGCACCTTACCCAAGCTTAGCCCCTGGTGTTGTCGTGCTTCTCCGGATCATGATGAAAAAGAGACCGACAAGAGAAACTCCTTGTTAAAGAAATGATAAGTTCGCGCTAAGTTGTCCGATGCTTTTTCCCTTATCCTGTAAGAAGGAGAGATGTATATATCGATACCTCTGACAGGCGATGCCTTCTGAAAGTGAGAGGAAGCAATGCCTGTCACAGATGAAAAAGGGGTGATAACAACATATGGAAACACACGTCGAAATAGTCAAACCTGAAAGGGACACTCTTGTCCAGGACGGCTTTACCGAAGAGGAAATCGTTGCACTGCTCTGGCTGCGGCAATGGTACCAAACGGGTGGCAGTGATCGGGCAGCACTGCTGCGACACTGGGAGTTCCTCAAGCATCTGATCATAAGTGGCAAACTGGAACTGTAAGAAACACAGAAAATGCTTGATGAATAGATGATAAGTCTATGTTAAGTGATATGCACGCTTTTGTCTTATGCTACACCCAGGAAAGGAGCACTTTCATGTTACCAAACATCCAAATGCACGAAAAGCTGGTGCTTGAGCACCGTCAACAACTGCAACGTGAGGCAGACCGAGAGTGTATGCTCGCACGGGCAGGCTACCGCCGCCAGGGCAGAATGAGATACCTGTTGAGAAGTATAGGAAAGCTCTTTGTCGCACGCAGTTCAAGCATGAAACAGGTCGAGCGAATTGATGAGTTCTTCGCTGGCGGTACTGAAGAGCCAGGTCGTGAGCCTGAGCTGCAGACGACCAGGAGATAGCTGATCCATGAGAGCAAAGTCAGACCCTCTTGTGCCGTATCCTGCCAAAGAACCAAGGTGTCTGTTCCTAATACTAAAGAAAAGGATGAAGTGTCTCTATGTTTCAAACAAAAATCAATCCTACAACCATTCAAAACTTCAAAGCTAATCTCCATGGTGAACTGATTGTGTTGGGCGATGATACCTATGAGAGCGCCCGCCGAGTGTGGAATGGCATGATCGATAAATATCCGGCTCTGATCGCCCATTGTGTCGATGTTGCTGACGTAGTGATGGCCGTGCAGTTCGCACGGGATCAGAATCTTGAGGTGGCTGTCCGTGGTGGTGGACACAGCTTCGCGGGCAACGGAACATGTGACGGGGGTCTCGTCATTGATCTTTCCCCGATGAAACGAGTCCAGGTTGATCCGGTCAGGCGCACTGCTTCGGTACAGGCTGGCGTGACACTGGGAGAATGCTTACATGAGACCCAGAAATTTGGGCTGGGCATCCCGGTTGGGACGGTCTCGGAGACGGGACTTGCAGGTCTCACGCTGGGTGGTGGGGCAGGCTGGTTGATGGGTAAATATGGCCTCACGATTGATAGCCTGCTGGCGGTGGAAATCGTCACTGCCGATGGACGAGTGCTCAAGGCCAGCACCACCGAACATCCAGACCTGTTCTGGGCCGTGCGTGGTGGGGGCGGCAACTTCGGCATTGTCACCACCTTCGAGTTTCGACTGCACCCGGTGGGTTCCCTACTGACGGGCATGGTGACCTACCCGGTAGCCAGAGCGAGAGAGGTGTTGCGCCTGTACCGCGAGTTCACGCGCACGGCTCCCGACGAACTGACTGCCGGTGTAGCACTGGCAAGCACGCCGGACGGACTCCCGATGGTGGCACTCGTCCCCTGCTACTGTGGGTCACTGGCTCAGGGCCAACGGCTCCTCGAACCTCTCAGGAGATTGGGTACACCGCTGGTCAATTTGGTTCGCCCAATGTCCTACCTCGAACTCGTCTCGATGCTCGATCCCATCGTCCCACGAGGGCGGCACTACTATAGTAAAGCCCATTCGCTGAAGAGTCCCACTGATGAAGTGTTCGAAATCATGATCGAGGCTCACTCAGGCCGCCCTTCACCCTGGACACAAATCGTGCTGCAGCACATCCATGGTACTGCAAGCCGCGTCGAGCCGACCGCGACGGCCTTTGCATTGCGGGAGGAGTACCATTCCTTGCAAATCATGGCCTCATGGACTGAGGATGCCACTGAAGCAGATACGCATATCAAGTGGGCGCGTGGCCTCTGGACAGCAACAGAGCCATTCGCGACCAGCGGAACCTACATTAACTTCCTGGGAAGCGAAGAGGACGAGGCGGCAGCAGTACGCGCCAGTTACGGAGCCAACTACGAACGGTTGGTGTGTGTCAAGAACGCCTATGACCCGACCAACTTCTTCCATCTTAACCACAACATCAAACCGACTGGAGAGAAGCCAGACAGATAATGCAGAACATGCGATTGTTCTCGATTGCAGCCTGGAGGGATATCCTATGGTAACAAGTGAAGACCTGATACAACGTCTAGATGTTCTCGAGTCCGAGGGAGCAATCCGCCGGCTCATGGCCGAGTACCTGGAGGCCCGTGATTTCGGTACGGGGAGTGGCACCCACATCGCACGTCTCTTCATTGCTGACGGTGTCTGGGAAGGAGTTGGTCGGCTCGCCGAGGTGCTGGGGTCTCACCAGGGGCGTGATGCCATTGAGCGGCGGTTCTCCGCATCTCTGCCCTTCTCTGTCCACTTCTTGACCAACGAGTCGATCACCATCGATGGTGACACAGCCGTGGGAACATGGAGGTATCTCCAGTCAACGGTCTACAAAGGACAGGCAGTTTGGATCGCCGGGCGCTACCACAATGACTTTGTCCGGGTCGAGGGACAGTGGAAGTTCCAGCACGTTCGCATCGACGCGATGTTCGTGACCCCCTATGAGGACGGCTGGGTGAAGACACCGTTCCTGGCTTAAGGATCATTTACCTCTTGTCGTATGACCCCTGGGTGCTGGCACACTTCCCTGACGAGGCGCAGCATGATGTCTGGGCAAGCCATCCAGATGCTCTGATCGCAACGTCGTTTGCTCCGGTAGGACACTTCACACCCGTTGAGGGTGGTTATCGGCTGAGCGGGAACTGGCCCTGGTCCTGTGGGGTGGATCACTGCGAGTGGAACATGCTGGCCGCCCTTCCTGAAAGCATGGACGGATCACCTCGCATCTTTCTGCTCCCCAGGAGCGACTATGATATTCTTGATACCTGGTTTGTGGCTGGCCTCTCAGCCAGCGGCAGCAAGAACGTGGAGGTCAAAGATGCGTTTGTGCCTGAGCACCGGACTCTGCTTCTGCCCGATCTGGCCCATGGACAGGCGCCGGGAGCAGTACTCAATACAGGACCGCTCTACAATCTGCCCTTGCTTGCAACATTTCTTGTCTTTTGACCCTGTTCCGCTCCTGTTTTATGGCGGTAAGTATCACACGCTGGAGGTACAGATCTAGGATTATGGATTACTGAATGATCCATCGTGGTGGTAATAACTTATGCTCGCTTCAAAATCTTTGCTGGAAGAAAAACATCTGGAAAGAAAAGGGCTTGCATATGACGTAGCGTCATAGATTAGACTAGAGACAATGAGGTCTACCATGCATGTGAAGATGAAGCGCTCCAACGCTTTCCCTACATCGTTTGACCTACCACTTTATATGAAAACAGTACACCCACGCTGTTCAAGTCGTTGAAGCCACTTGGGGAGAGAAGATAACTTGTTCCATCTTAGATCGAATTTTTCGAGATTCGTGAGGTCTCCGATACAGGTGGGGAGAGAAACCAGCTTGTTCGCTCTCATATCGAGATACCTCAGACTGCTCAGGTTACGAAGTGATTCGGGGAGAGAAGTCAATCGGTTATTTCTCAAATCTAAGTAAGTAAGACGTGTCAGCTTGCCAAGGGACTCGGGGAGAGCTGTCAACCGGTTATTAGACAAATGTAACTCTTTGAGACTCTTCAGCTTTCCGAGCGACTCGGGGAGAGAAGCTAACTGATTATGGTATACTCTCAATTCTTGGAGGTTGGTGAGGTTTCCGATTTTTTCAGGGAGAGCAGTCAAGCGATTATGACTGAGATTGAGATACCTAAGATTGCACAGATGATCAAAAAGTGACTTGGGGAGAGCAGTCAAGCGATTATGACTGAGATAGAGAAAAAAGGTAAGATTACTCAGCTTGCTCAGTGACTCGGGGAGGGAAGTCAACTCATTATGACCCAAATCCAGTGTATGAAGACGTGTCAGATTTCCAATACTCTCGGAGAGAGAAGAGAGCTGGTTTTCTGCCACATTTAATGCTTGGAGGTGTACCAACTGCCAAAACGACTCAGGAAGAGAAAGCAACTGATTTCTGCCGACACTAATATCTTTGAGACGTGTTAATTGGCAGATACTTCTGGGCAAAGAAACCAACTGATTGCCGTATACACGTAACGTTTCGAGGTTCGAGAGCTGGCATAAATTCTCAGGAAGAGCCGTCAACTGGTTTTCATCTACATGCATTTCTTCCAGATGAATCAGGTTGCCAAGCGACTCAGGGAGAGTAGTCAACTGGTTTTCATCTACATACAATCTTTTCAAATGAAGTAAGTTTCCAAGCGACTCGGGGAGAGCCGTCAACTGGTTACCCGTCACATCTAAGTGTTGAAGATGAGTTAACTGACCCAGCGACTCGGGGAGAGCCGTCAATGCACAGTAGCGAACTGATAAAGCAACCACGGCATGGTTTTCGGCATAAGCACCTATGTTACTTTCATGAATACCGATCTTGCCCTTTAACACAACAGAAATGGCTTCCCCTTCTTCTAGATCACCATGATCCTGAAGTAATTGCTCTAAATCTTTTAGCACGCTCATTTCGGTGATTGGGAGAGCAATGCCATCATGTCTATTTTCTGTGTCACTGGACATCTTTCTTCCCTCATGACAGGAGTCATTGTTCGTCCTTCTGCCCATGCTGCCGCAAAGGCATGCTCTCCCATTTGAGAGCGGACCAAGCTTACCATGCCCTCGTAGTCCGTGTGCTCGACTGGCAGGAGGAATAAACCACGTAGACTTTTGACATTGCTGAGTGTCTCCGCAGCCCCCCAAAGCCGTGCAGCCCATACGAATTCTCCTTGCCGTGCGAGCATTGCCCCCCATCCCTGCAGACAGTTGGCCAAGCCCTGTGGGTCGTCCACTTGCAGGAATAGCATCAGGCTCTCTTCAAACCATGAGCGAGCTGCTCTATTGTCACCCTCTCTCGTGGCGATGCTCGCTAACTGGGAGAGGGTATAAGCCATATGCTGCTGCATCCCACCCAACGGCCTGAATAGCACGAGACTTTCTTCGAGTAGTGAACGTGCGGTGAGAGCATCCCCCTGGGCGAGTGTAACGCTTTGTGATTCACTTCCTTGCTGAGTGTAAGACTCTCCTCGACGAGCGCTAATACGCGAGCCGCGTCTCCCTGGGCAAAGAGGACACGCGCCAAGAAGCGGAGTGACCATGCCAGACCTCGCCTGTTATTCATCTTTCTGAAGAGTTCCAGACCCTCCTCAATCAGTGAGCGCGCCTCTGCATACTTGCCCTGGACGTGGGAAACACCTGCCAGGTAATGAAGTGAATAGGCCAGATTTCCTTTGTCGCCTATGTTCCTGAAGAGTGCGCAACTCTCTTCAAGAAGAGAACGAGCCACCTGGTCATTGCCTTTCTTCAAGGCGATCCAGCCCAACCAATGCATCGACAAAGCCATGCCGCGTGCCTCTCTTGCCTCTCGATACAGTTCCAGACTTTCCTCACACAGAAGCTCTGCCCGATCATATGTACCCGGAATGGTCGCCAACCATCCTGCCCCGTTGAGTGCCTTCGCCCGTACAGGTGTCCTGATTCCTTCACTGCTCACCAGTATCCGCTCTAGCCATGCTTGCCCTTCATCCACGTACCCCCGCATCTCCCAGAAGTCGACCAAAGCTCCCGCTAGTCGTAAGGCATTTTCCTTCTGCTCCTGCGCCTCCTCATGCTCTGCTTGCTCCACTAACCAGCTCAGCGCGGCTCGCAGGTTATCATGCTCCTGCTCTAGCCGGTCGAACCACCACACCTGCTCCGCCCCGTATCGATACGCTTCAGCCTCCTCCGCCAGACGCAGATAGTACTCTGCATGTGCCTGCCGGGTCTCTTCCAATTCGCCACGGAGGGAGAGGCATTCCCAGCCGTACTCACGAATAGTTTCCAGCATCCCCAGCCGTCGGTCATCTCGTTCCTTTCTACCTTGCCCTATTTGGTACAACAAGTGCTTGTCGAGCAGCGAGGTGATCTCATCCAATACCTCTGTATGCTTGCTGCCATCAAGCATTTCCGGGAAAGCTTCCACTGCCTCCAGCGTACAGCCACCGACGAAGACGGCAAGCAGACGGAAGAGGCGTTGTTCTGCTGGCGAGAGAAGCTCGTAACTCCACGAGAGGGTGTTGCGCAAGGTCTGCTGCCGTACAGGCAGATCGCGTGGCCCACCTGTCAAGACGGCCAGGCGATGCTCCAACCGTTCCAAGAGCGCAGACAGGGGCAGCAGCGTGAGCCGGACTGCAGCGAGTTCAATCGCCAAGGGGAGTCCATCGAGGCGGTAACAGAGCTCGACGATGAGCGGAGCGTTCTCCTCAGTCAGCTCAAAGTCGGGGATGACCTCGCAGGCACGCTCAAGAAATAGGGCTACGGCTCCAGAGCGTGCAAGCGTCTCCTGATCGGGCAGCTGGTGGAGATCGGGTATGGCCAGCGGCTGGACGACAAACGTACGTTCGCCACGCACATGCAGCACCGCCCGGCTCGTGACCAGCAGCTTGAGGAAAGGGCAGGCAGCAAGTAACTCTAATAGGGGCGGAGCGGCTTCCATCAGGTGTTCGAAGTTGTCCAACACGAGCAGCAGGTGCTGCCCACGCAGAGCCGCTTTCACGTGCTCGAGCGGAGATCGCGTCCCGCTCTCTTGCAAGCCAAGCGCACGGGCAATGGTGGGAAGCACCAATGCTGCGTCTCGCAGGGGGGCGAGCGAAACAAAGCAGACGCCATCGGTGAAGTCCTTCTGCATCTCGGTCGCGACTTGGAGCGCCAGACGTGTTTTGCCGACACCTCCCGTCCCCGTCAGGGTGAGCAAGCGCACCTTCCCACGCCGCAACAGCGCACAGACTGCTGCTACCTCCTGCTCGCGTCCGATGAGCGAGGTGAGGGGCAGGGGAAGGGAGACAGTAAATCGTGCCGCGGGCTCTTCGTGTGCCGTTTCAGCAGGAGAGACGAACCCCAGTGCTTCAGGAGTGGTGCCAAAGAGCGCACACAGCTGCTCACGAAAGTAGAGGCTTGGTTCGGCTGCACCTGTCTCCCAACGGGAAACCTCCACATCACTCGTGCCGATCATCGTCGCCACATAGACCTGGGTCCAGTTCTTGCGAAGTCGCTGGGCTTTCAACTGCTTCTTGGGAGTTCGGTGTGTTTTCTCTCGGGTGTGTCTTGCTGTCTGGTGGTCGTTTCTCATCATAGATGCCACCTCTCGCCAAAACCTTCAAAAGGTCGCCCCTCGATCTCCTCTCTTTAGAGAGCATATCAACATACGGGAAAGAAGCAACTCTATGTTAAATGGATGATAAGTTCCTCACACATTTTTCCAGTATACTCATTTCCATGACAGATGTAAAGCAGAAGTATTCCTCTCTGTGGGTCACGTCCTGCTGAAGTCGCAGACAGGATCATTACCGCACTCCCTCATCAGGACGTTGCATAGTAAAGCTTCAGCGAAAGGAGCAAACCAATGTGGAGTGTCATGCTTATCCTACGTAGTAGAATGTACAAGTGTGATGGTTTGTGCCCGTTGGCTTTTCAGATACGCATTTGAGGGCTTACTCTGGCGTACAGCAGTTGGCTGGGTAGGCAACACATACTAAGAAAAGGAGTTGAACTATGACGCAAACCCATGTCAGCGAACAAGAAATCCGGCCCTCCATTCTGGAACGGAAAGGCTGTCCCTTGCACTACTGGCTCTCGGGCAAGCAAGATCGTCCCCTGGTCGTCTTCACCCACGGAGCTCTGGTCGATCACCACACCTTTGTACCACAGATACCAGTTGTCGCCCAACATTACCGCGTCCTCACCTGGGATGTGCGCGGACACGGACAATCGCAACCCATGGGGGTGCCTTTCACGGTTCGAGAAGCCGTCGAGGATCTCGTCGCCTTGCTTGATGTATTGGGCGAGCAGCAAGCGATCCTGGTCGGACAATCGATGGGAGGCAACATTGCCCAGGAGATGCTCTTTCTCCACCCCGAGCGCGTCATCGCTCTCGTCGCTCTCGATAGCACCTGCAACACGCTCAAGCTTTCGGCGCTCGAGCGTGCCCTGCTGCGGCTTGCCAGACCCCTCTTCCATCTGTATCCGTACGAACTGCTCAAAAAGCAATCGGCCCAGCAAAGTGCGGTCAAACCGGAGGTGCGCCAGTACGTGTATGAAGCCATGAGTCAGCTCTCGAAAGACGCTTTCATCACGATCATGATGGGAACCTCTCTCTGCCTGCATTACGAACCAGGCTACACGATCACTCAGCCGCTCCTGCTCCTACGCGGCGAGCATGATCAGCTTGGCAATATCAAAACCGCTATGCCGCGCTGGGCGGCGCGGGACGCGCAGAGCCAGTATGTCGTCGTTCCTGGCGCCGGACACTGCTCCAACCAGGACAATGCTGAGTTCGTCAACACGCTGCTGCTCGACTTTTTGCAGCAGGTTGCTCCTTCTGCATAGCGCCATCAGGCAGCAAGAGAGGTACGTCTAAGTACAGCCTTTCATTGACGCAGCATCGGGACGTTCGTCTGAATCAGACTATTGCAATTTTACCTGCCATCTGGACCAAAGAGGATTTGGGCAAATGCAGTGCCATCGAACGCTTCTTACGCACAGATAGAAAACGAAAGCGGCCAACAACTCTCGCTCACCTACACTCCAGTCTACAGGTCCGTACTCAAGTTCTTGCTGCCAGATTGATCGGAAGCCAGAAGTTGGTCGTGTATCGCTATGGCTTGCTCCGGGGTCATCTTGCTTCCCTGTGCCCAGGCTTGGCGAAACATATGCTCACCAAGCTTGGTGCGGACAATATTCACTGCACGCTCATAGTCCTCACGCTCGGCCGCTGTCCGGACGAAAAACGGGACAAAAGGATCGGGTCGGTCGCTGGCTTCGGAGAACCTCTCCGCAGCCCCCCAGAGCCGCGCTGCCCAGACTGCGTCTCCCTGCCGCGCCACCTGGCATCCCACTTGCTGGAGACAGAGGCGCAAGCTCTCGTTGTCAGCGCCCTGCTGCAAGAGTGCCAGGCTCTCCTCCCACCATGCAGATGCTGCTACGTGGTTCCCTCGCAGAAAGGCGATGCCTGCCAGCCGGGTGAGCACATACGCCGTGTGTTCCGGCATTCCTGCGGCACGAATGAGCACCAACGCCTCTTCAAGCCATGCTTGTGCTTTGGTCACCTCATCCTGTGCTAAGGCCAGTCGCCCCAACAGATAGAGCGCACTGACCGTACCCACCTTGCTCTGCATTTCCCGGAAGAGGTGCAGGCTGTTCTCGACGAGGTCAGAGGCAGACGCCTCCTCGCCCTGGGCAAAGAGGACAGAGCCCAGGCGAAGGAACACCCAGGCGCTGTCCCCTATGTTGTGCTGCTCACGAAAGAGCATCAGGCTCTCCTCCAGCAAGGGCCGGGCCTGGGCATACTTCCCTTGCTCGATCGGGGCCTGTGCCAGGAAATAGAGCACAAAGGCGAGGGGTTGCTTGTTGCCACGGTCTCGAGCAAGCGTACGGCTCTCTTCCAGGAGGAACTGCACGATGCCTGCGTTGTTCTGCTGCATGGCAAGCCACGCTACCCAAAACAAGGAGGAGGCCAGGTCTCGTGCCGCCATCGTCTCTCTGGCCTGTCGATACGCCTGCAGACACTCTTCGCCTAACCATTCTGCTCGCTCCACTTCACCATGAATAAAGGCGAACCAGGCGGCCCCACTGAGCGCTTTGAGCCGCACAGGCGTAGTGACGCTCGCTTTCTCCGCCAGCGCTCGCTCCAGCCAAGCACGCCCTTCACTCTGAGACCCGCGCACGGTCCAGAAACGCACCAGGGCACCAGCCAGGCGCAAGGCAGTCTCTCTCCTCTGCACGGTCTCTTCCTCCCCTACTCGATCCAGCGACCAGTGCAGCGCGGCCCGAAGGTTATCTTGTTCGTGTTCCAGCCGATCAAACCACTCCACCTGTTCTTCACCAAACAGGTGGGCTTCGGCCTCCTCAGCAAAATGCAGATAATACTGCGCGTGGACACGCCGGGTCTGTTCCAGCTCATCGCAGGAGGCGAGGCGCTCCAGGCCATAGTCACGAATGGTCTCTAGCAGCAACAGGCGGGGTTCGGGGCTCTCCTGTTTCACCTGGTACAGCAAGTGCTTGTCGAGCAGCGAGGTGATCTCATCCAATACCTCTGTATGCTTGCTGCCATCAAGCATTTCCGAAAGAGCTTCCACTGCCTGGAGTGTACAGCCACCCACAAAGACCGAGAGTCGCCGGAAGAGGCACTGTTCTTCTTCCGAGAGCAGCTCGTAGCTCCAGGCGATGGTGTTGCGCAAGGTCTGCTGCCGCTCTGGTAGATCCCTGGACCCACCTGTCAAGACGGCCAGGCGATGCTCCAACCGTTCCAAGAGTGCGGGCAAGGGCAGCAGCTTGAGCCGGGCGGCAGCTAATTCAATGGTGAGGGGCAAGCCATCAACGCGTCGGCAGATCTCGGCAATGAGGGGAAGATCGTCGTCTGTGAGGTCAACGTCAGGAGTGATTTCCCGTGCCCGCTCGAGAAACAAGGCCACCGCTCCTGAACGCAACATCATCTCTCTCTCAAGAAGAGGCGCGGGATCAGGCAGGGCGAGCGGCTGGACGACAAACTCGCGTTCGCCACGCACACGCAGCACCGCTCGGCTCGTGACCAGCACCTTCAGACGTGGACAGGCTGCAAGTAACTCGACCACCAGCGGTGCAGCTTCCACCACCTGCTCGAAGTTGTCCAGCACGAGTAGCAGGTGCTGCCCACGAAGAGCTGCTTTCAGGTGGTTGAGCGGTAATTGTGCCCCGCTATCTTGTAGGCCAAGCAAACGGGCAATGGTGGGAAGCACCAGTGTGGCATCCTGCAGCGGAGCCAGTGAGACGAAATACACCCCATTAGTGAAGTCATCCTGCATCTCATGTGCGACCTCGAGCGCCAGGCGTGTCTTGCCCACGCCACCGGTCCCCGTGAGGGTAAGCAAACGCACCTTCGTACGCCGGAACAGCGTACAGACCTCGACGACCTCTCGCTCACGTCCAATCAGTGGTGTCAGGGGCAACGGCAGAGTAGAGGAAGGTCTGCTTAGGGGCTCCTCTTGTGATGATTCAGCAGCCGGGACGAACCCTAGTGCTTCCGGCGTGGTGCCAAAGAGCATGCATAACTGCTCACGAAAGTAGAGGCTTGGTTCAGCTACACCCGTCTCCCAGCGGGACACCTCAACGTCACTGGTCCCAATCATGGTCGCCACATAGACCTGCGTCCAGTTCTTCTTGCGCCGCTGTGCTTTTAGTCGCTCATTGGGAACCCGTTGCGCTTTGGCTCGCTTGGGAGGGGATATCTGATACTCTTTGCTCATAGGAATAGCCTCTTGCAATGGGCCCTTTTTCAGATCGCATCATGGTTGTAGAAGAAAAGCAAATACATAGCAAGTCCGTGATAAGTCGTTGTACTTCCTCACCAGTATACTACGTTATACAACTCCAACGCGCATGCAAGTCTGATCTGTTAGGAGAGGAGCAGAAGTCGCATCTCAATCACCGAACGAGGCGAGGATGGAACATAGCCGCCCAGATCAACAACATCAGGCATCAGAGCCTCCATCTCATCGCAAAGTGCACGCAGGACCGCTACTTGCTCCTCCTGAACACAGCAGAGTTGAATATGTGAGGCTTTCGTAAAGCCCAAACGCTCTCCCTGTAACGCGGCTCGCACCTCGCGAATGCTGTTCTCCAGCCAGCGAAGCAGGGTATGAAACTGAACGACATCACCTTTCAAGAGGTTCTGAATATTGCTCGCCGCAATCATCCAGAAGAAGCTGACATGCAACGATGCCTGTTCAATTCGTTGCTCGCGAGTCAGTAGCTCCTCAGGTGGAGGTTCAGGAATCTCTCCATGGTTGAAGAGCAGCAGTGAAGGATACTCCCGGTGAGCCACGGACTGGGGAATGAGCATCCAGTCGACGTTGATGGCTGACTCTCGATAGAGGACATAGGTAAAGGTTCCTCCTATCGTGTTGTTGGCATGAGCGTCATAGATGACCGCAGGTTCTCCAAATTGTTTGAACAACGTGAGTCGCTCCTCGGTTGTTTTGGCACCCCCTGACCAGGGTTGAGCACAAAGACATTCACTATAATCGTTTGCGACGACTACATGCAGGTCCAGATCGCTGGACCACTCTTGTTCGCCCCGACCGTAACTGCCCGCCAGCCAGGCTGCAACAAAACGCTGGTCGCGTTTCAATGTTTCTGTGATGCGTGCAAGCAATGACTCACGCGCTTGCACGTACCTTGCCCTTGCCTCTGACATGAATCCTCCTCTTGCTGGGCAAAGCATCGTTCCATCTTTTGACATCCTCCCCACGGCTGAAAGCCGGGGGATTCCTCTCAGCGATGAGAGGAATTCCTGCTTCGCGGAGATGTGCCTGGTTGAGCTTTCGCCCTCCCAGGTCTTACCATCTCTCCACAGGCAGCCACCGCAAGCCCTGCGGCCAAAATGTTCTGGGCAGCGTTGATGTCACGGTCATGGTGGACGCCACATTCCGGGCACACCCACTCACGGACATCTAAAGAAAGGGAGTCGAGAATATACCCACAAGCGAAACATCGCTTGGAAGAGGGATACCACTTGTCGATCTTGACAAGCATGCGCCCATACCAGGTAGCTTTGTATTCCAATTGCCTCACAAACTCAGACCATCCGACATCACTGATGGCTTTAGCAAGGCAACGGTTCTTGACCATATTCTTGACCTGCAAACTCTCGACGCATACGACTTGGTTCTCACGTATGATTTGAGTCGAGAGCTTGTGCTGAGAGTCACGCCGTCTATCGGCTATCCGAGCATGGAGACGAGCCACTTTGAGACGGGCCTTCGCTCGGTTCTGAGAGCCTTTTTTCTTCTTGGCAAGCCGTCTCTGAGCTTTGGCCAGCTTCTTTTCGTCTTTGGCAAAGAATTTGGGGTTGCCGTAGGTATGCCCATCGGAGGTGATGACCATGCTCTTGAGTCCCAGGTCAAGCCCCACCTGCTTGTTGACCACTGGCAAAGGGGTGATATCTTCCTCAACCAAGAGAGAGACAAAGTAGCGGTCAGCACAATCTTTGGAAACGATTACACTGCTCGGTTTACACCCTTTGGGCAAGGGACGCGACCAGTGAATGTCGAGAGGGGCATCCATCTTGGCAAGGGTCAGGGTCGTCCCGTCCCATTTGAAGGCCGAAGCGACATAGGTAGCGGATTGCTCACCATGTTTCTTTTTGAAGGTGGGATACTCGGCACGGCCTTCAAAGAAATTGCGAAAGGCACGATCCAGGTGGCTCAAGGCTTGTTGGAGAGGAACACTGGAGACTTCAGAAAGCCAGGATGTTTCAGCTTGTTTTTTCAGCAGGGTTAATTGTGCAGAGGTTTCATGATAGCCGATGCGCTTCTGCTCTTGATAGTAGGCATCGGTGCGCAGACGCAAGGCCCAATTATACACGTAACGAGCACACCCAAACGTGTGAGCAAGGATTTGGGCCTGCTCATCTGTTGGGTAGAACCTATATTGGTATGCCCGTTTCTGTTTCATGCTTAGATGATAGCACACAGCGTCTAAATTGCCAACTGGTTCCACCCAACCTCTCACGCCCCAAACAAGCAACGCGCCTCATATCCCTAGCACTGAAGCGCAGGGTTTTACGGCGCGGTTCGATAAGTGCCGGGGTTGCCCATCTGGATAGCGTTGCTTATACTCCCATCGCTCGAACACTTCGTCAACATGCGACTGCTTGTTCTCGCTCTTCTTGCGAAAAGGAGAAGGCAGAGCAAGTGCACAAAGAGATGTTAAATGTTTGATAAGCTCCCGACCCTGCTTACTAGTATACTTCTTGCTAGGATAGGAGTAAAGGAAGGAAACTGACATGACTCATATATTTATGATATACTTCATATCATGAATAAGCAACGCGACTATCAGAGTCCACTCCGTCAGGAACAGGCCAGGCGTACCCGTGAACAGATCCTCGAGGGCCTCATCCACACGATGGCCCACGGAGGGTTGGCTGAGCTTTCCATCCCAGCCGTCGCACGTGTGGCGGGTGTTTCCGTGCCAACCATCTATCGCTATTTTCGGACCAAGCGCGAACTCATCGAGTCACTTGGCGGCTATATCATGCAGAAAGCCGGTATCACCCCGGCTTCACCGCCGCCTCAGAACCCTGAAGAACTGATTGCCCTGGTCAAAGACCTGTTTCTCACTTATGAGGGAACTGACGAGATGCTGCGGGCTGCCGCGATGAGTGAGTTGAGCTATGAGATGCGTCAGCACGCACTCCCACGGAGATTAGAGCTTCTCGAAGAGGCTCTGCAACCAGTAGCCGAGCGCTTCAACGAGACCGATAGGGTATACCTCCGCAATAGTGTGTTCATTCTCACCACCACAGCGATCGTGCGTGCCTTCAAAGACTACCTCAACCTCTCGGGAGAGGAGGCCGCCGAGACCGTAGCGTGGGCTATCCGTACCCTGACGAGCAGTTCCTCTCAGACAGAGGTGGAGGAACGAAAGCAGTAGAGCAGCAAGGGAAGACTTTCCTCTAGGCGCTTCAAAAGGAGGGCACCGTGCTGAGGACAAGAGCTGGGCAGAACACGCTTCTCAGCCCGACGAGAATCATACCAAGAAAGAAGGTTACCGATGGAATTGATCCGCACTTTGACGGACATCAGCCAGCAGGAGTTGCATATTGCGGGGGGCAAAGGGGCCAACCTGGGAGCCCTGACCCGCGCAGGCTTTCCTGTTCCTCCAGGCTTTGTCCTCCTCACCAGGGCCTACCAGCACTTTCTGAGCACGGACGGTCTCCTGGAAGAGGTTGAACGGCTGGGCCAAGAGGCGACGCCACACGATCTCGCTTCATGCGAGCGTGCCTCACAAACCATTCGTGCCCTCTTTGCACAGCGTCCCATCCCAGAAACAATCGCCAAGGCGATCTCACAGGCCTATCAACAACTCGGCGCGGGCGCAGTTGCCATCCGTTCCTCCGCGACCACCGAAGACCTGCCAGCAGCGTCGTTTGCCGGTCTGTACGAAAGCTACCTCAATATCCAGACACTCGAAAACATTCTCGTGGCAGTGCGGCAGTGCTGGTCTTCGCTCTGGACGCCACGTGCCCTCAGTTATCGTGCCCGTTTGGGCATTGCTCCTCACACAGTCAGGATGGCCGTGATCGTCCAACAGATGGTCCAGGCTCGCACCTCTGGGGTACTCTTTACCGTTCATCCCGTGAATGGGGCACGCCAAGAGATGGTCATCAATGCCACATGGGGAGTCGGAGAAGCGCTGGTGTCGGGGCAGGTCATACCCGACACCATCATTGTGGAGAAGACCGGTGGGCGCATCACACAGCGAGAGGTGGGCAAACTGGCTGTTGCTACCGGTAACGGCATGAGCGACCGTGGAGTGCAAACCGTCAGGGCCCAACAGTTCGCGCTGACAGACGAACAGGTGGCGCAATTGGTACGGCTTGGCGAGCGGATAGAGCAGCATTTTGGAGCCCCGCAAGATCTCGAATGGGCCATTGAAGGGGAGCAGGTCTTCATTGTCCAGGCGCGCCCGATCACCACGCTCGCCACTGTCCGATCTGCGCCAGCTAGCCAGGGGATGCCGATCCCACCGGGCGACGACACGTGGAACCGTGAGCAGGACCTGCCGTCGCAGCCCTATGATGTGTGGACGCGCACAAACGTGGGCGAAAATCTCCCCCACCCGATCACGCCGCTGACGGAGACCCACTTTCCCGTGCTCTTCGCTCTGAACACCGAACCCTCGGAGCCACACCAAGCGCAGTTGGTCCGTCGCCTCTACGGTCGCCTGTACTTTAACGAAGGAGCCATGGTTCGCAGCTTCACTGAAGAGATGGGTTTACCTGCCTCCTGGCTACATAAGATGTGGGGGAGCCGACCGCGTGGCACTGCCACGTACCAGAACAGCTTGCGTCCCTGGCGCCTGCTGCGCAAACTCCTCTCGCTCGTCGCCACCCGTTTCAAAACACCAAAAAAAGCAAAAATGCCGCGCCATACGCCCGAGCAATTTTTCGCCCAAATCGATCACTGGGTCAGTGAATTTCTGCGCCTCGACCTCGGCCAACTTGACGACGGTCTCCTCTGGCAAGCAGGACTCCCCACCTGGAGCAAACGGGGTGCCTACGCCTGGACAACCAACCTTCGTTTCAGTATCAGTGCTGGGATGAGCTATGGACTACTCGAACGAATCGTGCGTTGGTGGACCGGCAAAGATCTGGCGCAGGACCTGGTCACGGGTCTCCCCGGTATCTACAGCGCTGAGGTGGGTCCGGCCCTCTGGCGGATGGCTCGGCTGGCTCAGGAGAGCGGGATAGAGGATACTTTGCTCACGCATGATCCGATCACAGCACTGGGCCTCTTGCACTCACAGGAGCAAGCACGCCCGCTTATCGAGCAGCTTGAGGTCTTTCTCACGCGTCACGGACATCGTTGCCCGAATGAACTGGAGATGCGCAATCCGCGCTGGGCAGAGGCGCCAGAACAGGTCATCGAACTGCTAGCCAATTACCTGCGTGCAGGGGAGCACGTCGATCCACTCACCACCGAGGCTGGCCAGCAGCAGCGTCGTACTGCTGCCGTGACCACCATTGAGACAAAGCTGGACCCAATCCGCCGGGTCATCTTCCGCTTCCTGCTGAAACGGGCCCAGCAGGCGATGATCGTGCGTGACAACAGCCGCTACAGTATGGCGAAATTCCTCTTTCCCACACGCAAGGTTTATGCCGAACTCGGGCGACGCTGGGATGAGTATGGCTGGTTGAGGCAGGCAGACGATATCTTCTTTCTGACGCTGGCCGAGATCGAGCCCCTTGTCGAGGATCATCCCACAACGCCTCCCTCTGCTGAATTGCAGAGGCGTGTGGAGCAGCGCCGCCTTGCCTACGAATTCTGGTTCACGGTGGTGGCGCCTGAGGCGGTGGGAGCAGACGGCTTGCCCATCATCGAAGAGGAGGAGCACCTCACGCTGCTCAAAGGCACGCCAGCCAGTAGCGGAACCATACGCGGTCATGCACGCATTGTGCAGACGATTCAGGAGGCCATGAGCCTGGAGCCTGGGGATATCCTGGTGACCGCCGCGACTGATCCCGGCTGGACGCCGGTCTTTCCCCTGGTCGGCGGCATCGTCCTGGAGATCGGAGGACAACTCTCGCATGGAGCCATCATCGCCCGCGAGTACGGCATTCCTGCGGTAGTGAATGTTGCAGGAGCCATGCGCCTTATCCAAGATGAGCAAGTGATCGAGGTTGACGGAAGCAAAGGAGTAATCAAGCTCTCCTAATTTTACCTTTGTGAGCCTGTTAGTGCAATTTTAACGAAAAGTACGACATGCCATAGAACGAGCGAGCTGGCAGGCCGACTGCGCTCTTTTTCTCTCTTTGAGGATCGATGGTCTCCTCTTTACAATGCTACGATCAGAGAGGAGCAAAAAGGAGGATAGATATGACACAAAAGGCGTATCAAACCGGTGTTGTTCACGTGAGCAACACGAAGCTGTATTACGAAGTTGGAGGTTCTGGGCACCCGCTCACCTTGATTCATGGAATGCTCGTTGATCGAAGATCCTGGGATGATCAGTTTGATGTGTTCGCCCAGCGGTATCAAGTCGTTCGTTACGATCTGCGGGGATGGGGTGACTCGTCGCAAGAACAGGCCGAGCCGCCGTTCGAGCCGCGCCAGGATCTGCTGAGCCTGCTGGACTACTTGAACATCCAGCAGACCTATCTGCTCGGCCTCTCGGGTGGAGGCGGGATCGCGCTCGATTTCACCTTGGAGCATCCCGATACAGTAGACGCGCTCATCCTGGTCGCATCGGCACTCAACGGGTATCCGATGCGTATGACAGATACCGTCCAGGCATTCATCGGTCAATATTATCGGGCGTTGCGGCAGAAAGATATTCCGAGCGCGGTCGAAGCAACAGTGCGTACCTGGACCGATGGTCCCCGGAGAACACCCGAGCAGGTGAATGCACAGGCACGTTCACGCATCACTGCCATGTTAACGCAGCATATACAACGGCATGGCGACTTCCTGGCACACGAACAGCACATGCTTTCGCTCGAACCGGCCGCCGTCAATCGACTTGCAGAGGTCAACGTACCGACACTGATCGTGGTAGGCGACGAGGATACGCCATATGCCCTTGAGATTGCCGATACATTGGAACAGGGCATTGCCGATGCGAAAAAGGTTGTTATTGCTGGGACGGCTCATCATCCTAATATGGAGAACCCCGAGGAATTCAACCGCGTCGTGTTGGATTTCCTGAACGGATTGTAAGACGAGCTACCCCGGTGCGCATCCTACAACCAGGTGCCACATCTCTCTCGCAGAGAACGAACAAGGTCCGATAGTCTGAGAGAAGGAGAGCAAGCGTGAGAACTTCTCACTACAGCTATCCCGTGAGATTGAGCAAGGAGCAGGGGCACTGGCTGGATCGGATGCTGGGTAGACCGCATCCGAATTATATACCCTTTGGAAGTCCCCAGGCGATTTTCCCAGCAACCTGAAAAGAGATGACCCCCTCACTATACCCTCTGAGCAGGATGCTTCTCACCTCCTGGTCAAAGGCATCGGCTTGCGCGGATCCCATGCGCTCCCGAGAGAAGCCACTGCGCGAATGATACGACTCGATAAAGTCGTCAACAGATTGCACGAATGGGACCAGCTCGGTCCTCTTCTCACCAACCTTGTGAAACAGACCATGCTCCTCCAACGCTTCGAGCATGTTGTAAGGTTGGTAGTCTTTATTGGTCCGGTACTGTGGAAGAATCTCGCTGAGGAGCGACCAGGGTTCGGGCACCGTCTCGTGTGCCACAATCGCGAGATAGCCTCCTGGGAGCAACACCTCGTGAAACCGCGGCAGCACGATGTTCCAATCCATCCAGTGCAGGCTCTCGCCCGCCGTCACCAGCGCATAGGGCGGAGCAAGCATAACATCCTCAATGCGCCCATACAGCCAGCGTAACTGAGGATGGTCACCATTGGGAAGGCGTTTGCCTTGCTCGATCATCGGCCACGAACAATCGACCGCATCAAGCCGCTCGACACGATCTACTAAGTAGCGTGCGATGTAACCGGTGCCACAACCAACATCGAGGACGGACCGGGGAGACTCAGGCTCTCCGTTGATGAGTCCTGTCAGGATAGTGAAGACTTCAGGTGGATAGGGCGGACGATGCCGATAGGCCCCCACGACGCTACGGTCCTGAAATGCCTCCGCGTATTCGGACGACCAGTGTTTTGGTTTGTGAAGCATCTTTGCCAGACTCCTCCTCCAATATGTGTGTATAGATCGCACTATCCTTATTTTAGTACAATGGTTATCCCTTTTTTATGCCCAAAGCTCCTAACCACCGTGAGACCGTGGAGGAACGGGTATCACGTGTTGCCCTCATTTCGAGGAGTTGGACCCCTGCCTGCTCCAGCAATTCCCAGAGTTCACCACCTCGATAGCGTGCGAAGAAACGAGGCGTTCCACTTATCGGATGGATCTCATACCTTTCAGGCTCCTCTACATCACATTCTTTCACGATGAGCATAATGGGGCCACCAGGCACGAGTACACGCAGAAGTTCTTTGAGTACAGCCGTATTTTCGTGCTTGGGGATATGGAGAAACGAGGCCGAGACCCACAGGCCTGCGCACGCATTCTCGGGAAGATCTAATGTACGCATATCCATCTGGCGGAATGCGATCCGATCAGCATCAGGTTGTCCCTGGCAACGGGTGCGAGCCTCATCCAGCATCGCATCGGAAAGATCAATGGCAAGCACAGTGAGTTGACGTTGTGCCAGGAGCAATGCGTCACGTCCGTGTCCACAGCCCACATCCAACACCGGCAGAGATGACCTCACTTGGTACAGCGGGCTCTCGTGTAAGGCCGCCACAAAGCACTCCAGGAGTTGATGCCAGAAGGGTGGCATCCTGGCAAGCGTATGCTGCTCAGCATAGTGGGACGCTATTTGCTGGTAGGTATGCATGGTGCTAGCATTGGCATCATCAAAGGTACTCATTGAAGCCTATTCTCCTTCTCTAACAGCTACCAGATACTGCGTACAAAACCCCCATCGATCGAAATCGTCGTTCCGGTGATATAGGCCGCTTGTTCGGAGGCGAGAAAAGCGACCAACGCACCTACCTCTTCGGGGCGACCAGCCCGCCCCATAGGGATAGCCCGGACCATCTCTTGCAAGGCTTGCTCTTCAGACATCCCTTGTGACATTCTCGCTCGGACACCTCCTCCGTAACGCAGGCGGTCCGTGAGGATACGTCCAGGGCAGAGAGTGTTCACCGTAATGTGCTCCGGGGCCAGGTCAAGGGCCAGCGTTTTCGCGAGTCCCACCACGCCAGGACGAATGGCATTGGCGAGGATAAGACCCTCACTTGGCTGTTTGACCGAGGTACTGACGATGTGGAGAATGCGCCCGCCTCCTCGCTGCCGCATGCTGGGCAAGACCAGGCGAATGAGGCGAACAGCGCTGAGCAGTTCTGTTTCAAACGTCGCTTGCCACTGCTCATCAGAAACGGATTCGAATGTTCCCACGGGCGGACCACCTGTATTGTGAACGAGAATGTCAATGCCCTCAAACGCCTCAAGTGTTTTCGTCACCAGGATCTCGATATCCTCTCGCTTGCTCACATCAGCGGGGCAAGTCAATACCTTACTCCCGGTGCTCTCCTCGATCTCCTGTGCCGTCTGGAACAGCACCTCTTGATGACGATCGGCGATCATGACCTGCGCTCCCTCGGAAGCGAGGGCCAAAGCGCTTGCGCGACCAAGCCCTTTACTCGCAGCTGTCACCAGTGCCACTTTTCCGTGTAAGCCGAGATTCATAGTCTCTTCCTTCATCTCTTGATTCGGTGCTCATGTATGCACCCTGTTCTTCTCGTGAAAGATGCTTCATGCTCTCTCTTGAGAGAGTATAGTCTGAAGAAAGGCTCTGGACTTATCACCGACTTAACATCCAGTTATGATCTGCCCTACGCTATGAGTCACCCTCAACCCACTGACTGGCCAGATGGAGCTATCAAAAGAATTCTTTTACCCTTTTCGACCTGATTATGTAGTACGCCGTCCCGTCTCGATCAAAGGCCAATAGACAGAGCCAGCATCAAAGGCTTGGGGAGACGATTGGTATTGATGGGTTATTCCGACCTGCCAAGCCTTTTCAGATGCAGATGCCTCGTTTTTCTGCAAGCATTTCCTCAAGCTCAAATCCTGTATAGCGCAGGACTGTGTGTGTTGCAGGAACACGTTCAGATCAATCCTGCGTGAGTTGCGTGTCAATCTCGGCGTTGGGGAGCGGCGCTGCATGCTCAAGAGCGTCCGCAGGCAGCGGGTTGTAGATCAAGCCCAGGTGCAGACCGTAGACCCAATGCCAGAGAAAAATGGCAAGAATGACCTTCCAGCCGAGATTGAGGCTGAAGAAGCCGGGATGAAACTG
>WNGD01001848.1_pt1 | contig 39096 bp, 34 predicted proteins | sample 5400671 | NCBI WGS metagenome assembly WNGD01 (sample SAMN13153369, study PRJNA577476) | soil metagenome | isolation source: 40 cm soil or saprolite under grassland replicate 2 | place: USA:California | collected 2016-06-15 | reverse complement strand
TAGATCGTGCGCCCCAGGACGTCGGTGTACGTTTGGTATTTTGCAAGGGATTGGTATAGCCGAAGATGACCGCTTTGAGCCCATGACCCGTCCCGTTCTGGTAGACGGTTGGCGTCACGCTCATAAGCAGGTGCTCCCTGGCACAATAGCCAGGAGCCAGCGTCACGGGGTCATTACACGACTGGAAGGGATTATCGGTGTAGCTGAAGCTATAGCTGTAGGCTGTGTGACTGGCCGTCCCATGGCTTGCTTATGCCAGCTAATTCTCGATTTTTCCTGGAACCAGGGTTTTTAGAGATCAAGTATATAGAGACCCTCACCCTCCCACTCTCAACATCCCTAACCTCGATACCATCTCCTCCTGAATCCCTATAGCCTCCCGCCTCAATTGAATAAATGCCTCGCGCCCCATCCTCTGCTCAAGGGCCTCGAGGAAGTGTATAAGTGAAGAAACAGTTCGATCCTGCACTGACTGGCGTATCTCCAGTGCAGAAAATAGCAGCGCCAGCCCCTCTTGTAAGAGACCTTGCTCGTACAGCAACATCCCTATATTTGTGAGGATCATGCCAGTGTACCCCCGCTCCTGCAATTTTTGCGCCAGCTTCAATGATTGCTGGTAGTAATGTAATGCCCGTTGATAATCTTTCTCGTTTTGAGAAAGCAGGCCCAGGTTATGCAACAGCACGCTTTCTAAATGTCCGTCATATTCCTGCCTGTTCAACATCAACGCCTGCTCAAAATTGGCGCGAGCCTGCTGCGTTTCACCAATGCTGCGCAAAAGTTCCCCCAGGTTCGTGAGTGTGACCGCTTCGCCATGCTGGTCGCCGATCTCGCGTTGCGTGGCAAGCGCCTGTTCATAATAGAAACGGCTCTGCTGGCAGTCTCCCAGGTGAGCATAGAGCAGTCCAAGGCGACTGAAAATCTGCCCTTCGTCACGGCGAGTCACTATCCCTGACGGCGGCACCATGGCTGTATACAACTGGATCAACGTGTTCCATGCGCCCCATTGCATCATACTCTCGTTTAATCCCTCGTAGCAAAGCAGGTCGTAAGCTTGTTGCCAGTGCCAGCCAAGGCACAGGTGATGTGCCATAGCCAGCAGCGGCTCAATATCCTGGGGACCGCTGCGCATTTGAGGAGGTGGACAGTACTGTTGTGCCAGACGTGCATAATACACTGCCACCCGTATATGACCAGCCGCAAGAGCGACCTCTCGGGCCTCTTGATTTACCAGCATCGGGTCAGGTTCAGTCGTCACACCTAAGGCAATCGATAGGCCACTACTGGCATGCCGGTCGCTGCCCTCAAGATAGTGCTCAATCACGTATTGGCGCAGCAGTGAATGCAGAAAATAGCTCGAATTGCTCTTCTCTGAAGAGAAGTGTTGCACGAGCGCGAACCATGTTAAAGCACCAAGTTCGCGTTCAAAAGCTATCACATCAAGATCAGTGGCGTCTTCTTCTCCCGTAATGGCGATGATCACTCCCTCGATGGGCACCGGTTCGTTATAGAGGCAAAGCGAACGCAAAAGGGTACGCTGGATGGGATTGAGAAAGCTATAGACCGCGCCAATCAGGTTGAGCGTCACCTCGCCATTCCACAGCGGCACATAGTCAGGTGAGTTGAGCAGATAGCTGAGAGAAAAGCCGGTGAGGGTACAGAGCGTAGCGAACTGTACCAGTCCAAAAACATGACCTGCGCAGCGTTGCCAGATAAGCGAGAGTTCTTCTCGTGTGCCTCGAACGCCTCGTTGTTGTAGCAGTGCCACGCCTTCAGGAAGGCTTATACGCGAAACCAGGTTCGTGCGCACACGCCTGTTCTCACCATTTTGGGCCTTATATGGCGAACGGCGGCACGTCAATACTACCCTGCTGTCTCCCAGGTCTCTTTGCAGCAGGTCCAAAAAAAGAGCGATCGCGCCTCGCCCAGACAAGCCTTGCGAGCTTTCAATAGCAAGCAATTCTTCGAACTGGTCCAACACCACAAAAGTGCTCTCATGCGGACGACACAAAGCCTGCTCCAGTAACGAAATCTGTTCCTCCGGCTTACGCATAAAAAAATCGGAGTCGATCATATCGATGCTGCCCAGGACAGCCGCAATCACATCAGGTAATGTAGCATTTGGGCCAAGGCTCAGCCAGGCAAAGTGTCGAATGGATGCTTGCCCTGCCTGCACCGCTGCCTCCAGGCGCCGGTACAGCAGCGCCGCCAGCATTGATTTGCCTGCCCCGGGATCGCCTGTAAGTACCACTGTGCTGATTCGAGCATCGCTAAGTATACGCAAGACTGAGTTGACCTCGTCAGTCCGTTGCAGCACTATACGAGGATCGGTCGGAGGTGGCACCGTAGCATGTATACCGAGCCTGAAAATGTGTGGTGGCTGTCGCATAGGCTTCTTCATGTCGTAGTCTCTGTAAGGGCGGGGTATTCACCTTTTGCTATCTGGGTGAGAGCAAGTATACCATATTGCTGCGTTTCCCAAACCAGGAATCCGCTCTTCAGAAGATCAGATAGCCTGAATATGCTAATATACAGGAGCACCATAATAGAGTTTACCCAATTAAACTGACAATGGACCGTAGGGGCCGATTTATCGTGCCCACAGCCGATTATGGTTTTTAACAATCACAAGTGGTCCTGTCATCCTGAGCGCAGCGAAGGATCTCAGTGCTCGGCGCGTCAGATCCTTCGCTGCGCTCAGGATGACAACCTCTTACCGATCTTGGTCGTTAAAATTCATCATCGGCCATCGGATTATTTTGTTAAGCGCGATATCTCTGTGAGACACGAATGAGCATGAAAATGGCCTGTTTACATAGGAAACCAAAGTATCTGCTCCAGACTATCTACATAGAAGGAAATGCAGCATGTTACGCATTATTTACATGGGGACGCCTCAATTTGCCGTTCCTCCCCTGGAGGCCCTGATCGAAGGGGCCGAACCAGGTCTGGTACTTCCAGAGGGGTACGAAATCGCCACGGTAATTACTCGTACTGATAAGCCAGCGGGACGAGGAAAAGAGATTGTCTATTCGCCAGTGAAGCAGGCAGCGCTCTCACACGGCATTCCCGTCTGGCAGCCAGGCTCGCTCAAGCGGCCAGAAAACATTGAAGCCCTTGCTGCATACCATGCTGATCTGTGCATTGTAGCGGCCTTTGGACAAATTCTACCGCAGGCCGTACTCGATCAGCCTCCTTACGGCACGCTAAACATCCATGCTTCCTTGCTTCCCAGGTATCGAGGGGTCTCGCCCATTGCCGAAGCAATTCTGCATGGCGACACGGAGACTGGCGTGACGATCATGCTTATAGATGCAGGAGTGGATACCGGTCCAATACTGCTCAAACACACTATACCGATCGCTGAAGAAGACACAACGGGCAGTCTCACTATTAAATTAGCTGAACTGGGAGCGATAGCATTACTTGAGGCATTACCACTCTGGGTGCAGAGTAAGCTCATCCCACAGCCCCAGGACGAGCGACTTGCAACTTACACTCACATGCTGCGCAAAGAAGATGGCGAAATATCCTGGGAGCGCCCCGCCGTTGAGCTTGCACGAGCCATACGCGCATACACTCCGTGGCCCGGCGCCTATACCTACTGGCGTGGCAAACTCTTGAAGATTGTTTCTGCACACCCTGCAATGCTGGAACCGGCTCAACAACTAAAGCCAGGCACAGTCAGCTTACGCAAAGAGAACGGCCAACAGGTACTTTCAATTGTTACCGCTGATGGTCTTCTAGTGGTAGACAGCCTTCAATTGGAAGGCAAAAAGGCCATGAGCGCCGCTGAATTCGTACGTGGACATCCCCAGATCATAGGAGAAGTGCTGGGGTGAAGCAACTTAACTAACTCAGCTCTGCCTTCGGCCGTGTAACGAGTGCAGTAAGTATGGCAATAACTGCAAGGCCAAAGAACAAGATAGCATGCTTAATGTGCATACCGCTAGTAGTAATAATATGGTTAACGCCGGGAATCAGAAAAAATACTCCCAGAGCTACACCGATAATGGCGACCAGAATCGCCCCAAAGAAGAGAGCCGGGTTCCTCATAATTGATACTGTACCTTTCTTCTCTAAACACTGAACTTATCCATTCTCGACAAGCCTATTATAATCGGGTTGGCAGACCTCTTCAAGAGAAAGAACTATCAAATGTGAACATGGTATCTATCTCTGTACAAAGAGACACAAAAACCACCAGGAAACAACCATTTTCACCCCTGGTGGTTTCATCTTGCTCCCCCTAATCGAGTTTGACACTGGTTATCAAAATTGATCAGGGTTTGGAACAAGCCTACCTGGAGACCGCTTTGGAGCGAGCCGAGAACAAACCAATCACGCCACCGATAAGCAAAAGCGCGCCGACCCCAAGACCAACGAAAGCACGGAAAGGGTGTTGAGCTTCAGCAGTAATAAGGTAATACAATCCAACGGCAAGAAGAATGACACCCACTGCGATTACACCATAAAATACTGCGGGATTCCTCATTTTTTGCAGATACCTACCTCTTCTAGTTCAGCGAACCTTAACTTGTGATCTCTCGAAAAATTTCCACCCTGGCTTATCCAGAGCATACCTATTGTATCAAACGTGTAAAGCCCCGCAGGGCACATTGTTAAGTGCAGACTAGCCATTTTGGGTACGAAGCCCTATCTTTCTTACAACCTGATTGGGCCTACCGTGAGCAGTAAGATGAGCGACAGAAGCCCAACGGCCCAGCAATAATAGGCAAAGGGATCAAGCCGCCCTGTCTCAAAATACTTCATCAGAAATTTGGTACTGAGGTAGGCCGCAACCCCCGCCAGCACCATACCAATACCAACGAGTAGCCACGTATGGGCCGACTGACCAATCAGTTGCGGTATCTCGAGCAGCGCAGCTAAACCGATCAGCGGTGTACCTAGTAAAAAGGAAAAATGGGCTGCATCCTCGTGGCTACGCCGCACTCCTAAGCCCGCGACCATTGTAACTCCAGAGCGCGAGATGCCGGGGATCAGCGCCAGCGATTGCGCTAAACCAACGATCAACGCCTCTTTCCATGTCAGAGATGACAGGGGACGAAAATTTGCCTCCCGCTCTTTAGCGGTAGCAAACGTCATTTTCTTCTCTGCTCGTCGTCGCAAGCGTTCCCCGGCATAAAGTATCGATCCGTTGACGACCAGGAATGCAGAAGCAATTACTGGCGATGCAAAGAGTTGCTTGAGTGGGTCCTCCAGCACTAGTCCGATTAAGCCAGCAGGAATGAGGCCGATTATGATTAACCAGCTCACCCAATCATCCGTTCCTGTATGAACTTCGCCTTCCCTGATATTCTTGAGAAAAGTGAGAATAATCTGGAACCAGTCACGCCAGAAATAGATCACCAGGGCGATACTGGTGCCCAGGTGCAAAGCAACGATGATAGGCAGAAAACAGCTCTGCCCTCCACAGCTCGTATCCTTGTAGAGATTGCCCCAACCCAGGAGCCCGGGTATGATTACAGTATGACCCAGGCTACTGATCGGAAAAAGCTCCGTCACCCCCTGGAGCAGGGCTAAAAAGATAGTTTGCCAGATATTTAGGTTCATCGCTCAGTTACTCTCATTGTTGTGGGTACTTTTGCATATCCATCTGGAACTCCGCGAACGTCCTTGCATAAATGTTATGCCCATCCTTCTTCGTATAAAAATAGTAGTAATCCGTTTTTGCTGGTGAAGCTGCCGCTTGCAGGCTGGCGATGCCTGGACTGCAGATCGGCGTGGGAGGCAAGCCTTTGTGCGTATAGGTATTCCACAGGCTATCCGGCGCAATCTTTTTGCCGGCATCCTGTAGCGGCAACCAATAGCTTGTTGTTCCTGGCCGCAAGTCACGGGCATATTGCACTGTTGGGTCTGCATCAAGCAATCCCAGGGTTTCATCATTCGGCCTGTAAATACGATTCCAATAAACACTGGCTACAAGTTGATGATCCTGTGGATACTTGATCTCACGTTCGATAATTGAGGCGAGAATGACCGCCTGGTATACAGTGAGTCGATGCTGCTTCGCTTGTGTTTCAAGCGCCTGTTCCTTGTTGGTAAACTCTGTTAGCATCATATTTACGACATCACGGGCTGTGGCATTAATAGGTAGTAGATATGTATCTGGAAAGAGCAGCCCCTCCATACTAGCGCCTCGCGGAATGACTTTCAGAATAGGATATTTGGCTGCATCGGGGAATTGCTTAGGATTTTTTGTATATTTCACAAAATCTTGCACATTGAATCTGGGAATAACAGCCGCCTCAAGCCGCTGGGCAACTTGCTCAATACGCCATCCTTCGGGGATAGTAACAACAAAGTAGTCAGGCTGAGCATTGATAAACTGGTTGATGATTGCATCGATGGTCATATTCGTGTTCAGTTTATAGGCCCCTGCCTGTAAATGCGTGTCTAAACCTTTGATTCTAGCCCAGACGCGAAAAGCTAGCGAGTTACGGATTAAGCCCTTTGCCTGTAGATCATCGGCAATCTGAAGGCCAGTTTCACCCTTCTGAACTACAACGACGATGGTTTTGCCCTGATCTGCGTTCACTGGTTGAAAGATGTCAGTGACTGTCGTCCAGGCGAAGTAGACCGCGCCAAAGATCAGGAGTCCAAGCAGAAGCACTGCAATGATAGCGCCGCCACCGCGCTGCCCTCGTTTCTTCCTCTTCATACATCAGTGCCCTTTGCTTTGCTCAATTGATGATCAAGGTACTCCTGCAAAATAACAGTTGCAGCCAGTGCATCAATCTCTTGTTGTTTGCGTCTTCGTCCTGTTCGAAGACGTTTCCTTCCACTACCGGCCCTGTCACGTTTCCCCTGTTTGGCTTCCTCACGTTGGGCCAGCAGGCGTTCCGCCTCAACAGTTGAAAGGCGCTCATCCCAGAATGTGACCGGGATCGTAATATGCTCTTTCAGGCGCTCAGCGAAGGCTTGTATTCGTTTCCCTTGAGAGTGAATCTCTCCATCCAGGCTAATGGGAAGGCCTATTATAAGCTCCTCCGCCTCTGTTTCGTCAATCAGCCGTTGAATCGTCGTCCAGGTCTGAGCCTCATCACGAGAGAGGTGCAATGTTGTATAGGGAGATGCCAGGAATCCTGTTGCATCGCTTATCGCTACGCCAATTCTGGCCTCACCTACATCCAACGCCATCAATCGTGCCATCTTGCTCTCTCCATGCAATCCCTGTTTTCTACGTAGGGACCCGATTTATCGTGGCTCCCGATTTATCGCACCCTTCCTTTTCACGAAAATACCCTATGCGCACTACACCATTCTAACGAAGATGTGCTTTATTCGTCTAGAACTTACACATTTGGGGGATGTGTTTAAGACATATTTAACCGTTAGACGTACCTGTTGAAGGCCCAGGTTGCACGATGACATGAATCTGCTCTGATCGGAATGGCATGATGCCCAACAAAGATGGGAAGGTGTCAATCCTGGTATCGACTACCCCAGTAACACCCGCCTTTCCGCCCATGATATCACTTTTCGCCTGATTTATAGGCTTTCCCGCCTCCAGGTTACTGATATCTCGCGGTGCGACCCGTTGCATAATTTGCCCTGCCGCTTTCACAGTGATGGAAAGTGTCGTTCCATCAGGGGATGCTGAACTCTTCGTCACAGTCACGTTGACAGGCCGTTGGGTAGTCAGGACAAAAGCAGGTTTCATCTTCAAGGCAGTCGCATTGAGCTGTGACCTGCCTGCAGCTTGAATCGCAGGGTCACGTATTACCAGCACAGACACCGTCACACTAAGCACCCCGTTGAATTTGCCATTAGGAGCAGCCTGTCCAACAGCGGGCGTTGTCACCAGTTTCTCCTCCTTTAAAAGGGTGGAGCTTCCCAACACATCTGGCATCAGTGGTCCTTTGACATCCTTTGCATGCACGACTTTTGCCAGCCATTGCTTGATCTGGGTTTGTACCTGCTGGTGCAAGGTGTTCTTTAGCGGAATAATATCGCCGCTGGTCACAGATGGCACGTTTGCTACTCCCCCACCTCTGGTGGGATTAGGATTCGTGACGGTCAGGTTCACTGCTGTTTTCGGAATGTTACTATTCTGTGCTATCTTCGTGATGCCGTCAGGAGGAATGATGTTGATAGCATTGGCTACAACATTCCCGCTATCGCCCGGGTTTTGTGCCTGCACCGGCACAGGAGGCCCAGCATTGCCGCTACTCGCCGGCTCAACAAGCACATCAGCAGTCGTGACAAACTGCATGACTACGGCACCGCTCGTGGCGACTACGGTGCTCGTTGGAATATCCACGGCCTGGGAACCATTATTCGTAAAGATGACGGTCCCGGTAGCTAAGGAATTTCCCTGTTTGATCGTGCCAGTTGCGGTTCCTTGATCACTGGCGCTTGCTGGGTACGTGAGCACCTGCGAAGGAACGGTATTGTGTTGCTTATCCTGTACGTTGGTACTGGCCTCATAGGACATCGTGGAGCTCGAAGGCTGCGTCGGCACAGTGATAATGACGGTAGCATTCGAACCAAAGTAGAGAGATGCCAGGAGAGCCAGCACTATTACCGCCATGCTGATGAAAGCAATGACCATAATGCGGCTACCCCTCTGACTGAATATCGAAGGTGCTGCTTTACTTACAGGAGGCACTGTAACATTACGGCTCGCCTTCGTAGCTGCCGGCCTCTTTGCCTGCTGCGTAGTTGGCGGGACTTTAACATTGCGAGCTTGCGCTTGCGGTTTGGGTTGGCGCTTACCAGTCGTAGCTGAAGCTAGTGCACCGGCTGAAAGCGGTGCAGAAGATGGAGTGACACGCCTAGGCTGTTCCGGGGGCAGCAGCTTGTCCTGGTCGTCAAAATCCTCAATTGATGGCCTCGCTTGACTTCCTATACTGCTTCGACGTGGACGTACGCCAGGGACTCGCGGTGTCTCTTCTTCGTATGGTTCTTCCACTGCCGGCTCAGTCCATGAATCCAGGCCTTCATCCTGTGGAACCACGAGCTCCCCTTGATCACCCAGGTCATCGATGTTGAATTCTTGCTCCTCGGTTGGAACCTCGGAGATATCCGCTACCTCAGGATCGAGATCGTGGATGAAAGTCGAAGCGCGCTGCTCTGGCAAAGAAACCGGCTGAATATCCTCCATATATGCAAATAGATCTTCGTCCATCTGACCTGCTGGAGGCAGCATGCTGTGTTGTTCGGGTCTATCACTGGATTGTTCTCGAATTTCAGGTGCAGGTTGCGCAGTGCCAGCATCCGTAGACTGTGCTGCCTCGCGAATGTGTTGCGCAAATAAGACATCTTCAATATGGACACCCTCCTTTAATGGATCAGATTCGTCATCTTCATGCTCTGGTACCAGAGAGTGAATGGAGGGAGCTGTATCCATAGGTGACTCGAAAGGTTGGGCGAACTGCTCATCTTGTATTTCAAGACTGGAAGAAGGAGCAGCTCCTGACCCTGTAATCACCTCATCGGCGCGAGATATTTTACTATCTGTCTCGCCTCGTGATTGCGGCGCCTGTTGCCGATCATTGGCCGCCAACTGCGATTGATTCGGCTGCTTTGACCACAAGCGATGAGCCGGGCTACCCCTGCCCGGTTGGTTACGTGACCGTTGCGTTTTCTTTCCGCCCATGTCGGTACGAACGGGGCGACTGGTAGAGCGCTGCTTGTTTGAAGCGGAAGATTCTTTTGTATCCGCAATTTTGGAATCCGCGACTCTAAATCCAGCATTTTGGGCGACTTTACGAATCTGGCTATCAGAACTAATGACCAGCACATCCTTACCCAGTTCTCGTATGCGCGAATGAAGCAGTCGCCATCCCAGGTGACTGCGTAATTGGGTCTGTGGCGGAATGACTAGCATGATGCGTTCAGCCGGGGCGCCTTCCAGGCGCTCACGTACGCTTGTCAGTTCCTCCTCAGGGCCGAGATATATAATCTGTTCGTTAGTCATACACCCTTCTCCCACTCCAGGCTGCATCACAGTATAGACATAGGGTAAGCACTGCACTCATTTTGCTAGATGTGCATCTGATGAATCACCCGGTAAAGTGCTCTCTCCAAAACGTTGTTCTCGTTTTGCAGTTCGATAGCCTGATATGCCAGCGCCATTGGTGTGATATCTTGAGCATTTTTCAGCATATGATCGGGGTCTGCAATGCTTGTTACCATACCTGGCTGAATTGTTTCGATGATCGGTTCCCGAGAAAATGGGAGCCGTTGTGTCCAGGGGAAATCCTCAAGTTTCTTACGCAAGTCTGGCAGACCAGAACCTCCCCCTACCAGATAGATGGCCGGTGGGAGAAGTTCCCCCTTTGCAAGTTCGTCAATCAGTAATTCTACGCTGTCCATCCAGGTCTGCGCTTCTGAAGCAAAAATGTTTTGGATCTCGTCCCGTTCACCCGCTTTAATCCCACTGGTACTGTAGCTCAACTTGAGTTTCTCAGCTTCCTTGAGCGAAAGGCCTTTGCTGGACGCAAGACGGCGTGTAAACGTACGTCCCCCCAGAGCAAACATACGTGTCTCTTCAATTCCGCCCTGGCGCACAAGGGCAATGTCGGTCGTGCCCCCACCGATATCAATAAAGATGGCGCCACTATCTGCGCTTGCATTTGTGCTCAGGCAGCGTGCCAGTGCGTATGGCTCGGCAACAATCGTAACCAGCGTCAAATCCAATCCCTGCGCCACCGTCTCAAGCGCACCTAACTGCATAAGCGGCGCAAAAGCACTAAACAGCGTCAGATTAAAGTGGCGTCCGCGAAAGCCTATTGGATTGGAGATCGGCTGCCCATCTATACGAACCGAGATCACGGCGGCATTGGTCAAGCGCACTTCAATGTTCTGATACCCAGTCTCAGCAGCAATACGCTCTTTAGCAATCTTCAGTAATTTCTGCTGCGCGCTGGAGATCATGCTTTCCAGTTCCTCCGCTGAGATCGGCTTGGTCGGCTGCTGCCTCTGTTTGGTAATTGTGATCGAACTACCCTTGACAAGTTCTCCTGCTATGCCAATCACAGTTGAGGGAGCGATGATACCGCCCGCCGTCTGTTCTGCCTGGACCAGCGCTTCGTTGCAGTTCGCGATGACACCTGGAATATCGGTCACCATGCCATCTGACATGTGACTGTAACTCTGCTGGTGACGTCCCACACCCAGCACAACTCCCACATCATCTTGCACCTCAATAATGATGGCTTTGGCATATGCTGTCCCAATGTCGAGCGCTGTATAAACTGGCCGCGAATCCTCGCCGACGGAAGAGCGCACATCAGCGCCACTGCCCAGGTAGCTACCGTTGCCGTGTTGCCGTCCTAATCCTGATATAAAATCGCGTAGGCGTTGAAAGGGATTACTCATGCATGCATGTCTTCCTGGATTATGTTGATTAGACCTCACTATAGAAGAGAACGCACAGCTTGCTCAACTCGTTGCGTTGGTTCCTTTACACGTTGTGCTTTTTGAGTACGTTATAGCACGTTCAATAAGCGACTGCAAGGGTTCTCTCCTCGCACGACTCCGTACCATCCACTACAGAGCTTCACCTACTAATTTTGCCACCATATTAAGGGCTGCACCAAGCTCAGCCTTGTTTTTGCCACCACCCTGCGCCGACTCCGGCCTGCCGCCACCTTTACCACCCAGTCGCTGGCCCACTGCTCCGGCAATTTTATCGGCATGGAGCCCGCGACTGGTAAGCTCTGATGAGATACTCACTTGAACCCCGACGCGATCTCCGAAGTCGCAAGCCAGCACGACAACTCCTGGTCGATCAAGCTTGTTGAGCACCATATCACCCATTTCGCGCAAGACCCTCTCATCAGGCACATCCGCTGTTGTCGCTACAACCGGAACTCCAGATACGTCCTGGGCCCTTTGTGCAAGCGCATTGGCCTGTCGCTGTGCTACTTCACGTTGGAATTGAGTAACCTGGCGGCGTGCGGTAGCAAGTTCTTGCACAAGTTGATCAACTCGTGCCTCGAGCATATCAGGTTGCGTCTGCAATTTCGCACTGAGAGTATCTACCAGGGCACTGCGCCGGCGTAGATAAGCCTCTGCAGCACGTCCTGTCAACGCTTCAATGCGACGAATACCGGCAGCAATGCTCGTCTCCTGGATGGTGATATATATCCCTATCTGGCCCGTGGCTGAACAATGTGTTCCTCCACATAACTCGATGCTTTTTCCCATCCTGACGACACGCACCTCATCCTCATACTTTTCGCCAAAGAGCGCCATTGCACCAGTTGCAAGCGCCTCTTGCAGGGGCATGATATCTGTATGAACGAGTAAGTCAGCGCGAATCCAGCGGTTAATCTGCTCGTCAACCAGCGCTATCTCTGTAGCTGTCAGCGCGCGAGGGCTGGCAAAGTCAAAGCGCAAACGCTCAGGCTCAACCAATGAGCCACGCTGCTCAACCTGGGGGCCCATGATGTCGCGCAGTGCTTTATGCAGCAGGTGTGTCGCGCTATGGTTGCGTATGGTATCTTCTCGCCGCAGCGAATTCACATGAGCCTGTACGTTGTCCCCTACATGTATATACCCTTCAGGTATATGCCCATAGTGGACAATCAATTCCCGCAGGGGGCGACGTGTATCCTGTACCTGGAAGTTGCCCATCGGCCCGCTGATATCGCCACGATCACCAATTTGACCACCGCTTTCTGCGTAGAAAGGTGTTGTATCCAGTATCAACAGGGCCTCTTGTGGAGCACTGATACTCTCAACCTCAACACCATCTACGATCAAACCAACAACCTTGCTACTGCCAGTAATCCCCTGGTAGCCTGTGAACTCGGTCGGTCCAACACGCTTTAGCACTGCTGCAAGGGCTGCATCATCCCGCTCTTGCGTGAATGCGCTTGCCGCCCGGCTGCGCTCTTGCTGCTGCTGCATGGATCGCTCAAATCCTGAAACGTCCACGGTGAAGCCATGCTCCGCCGCCACCTCTTGCGTCAGCTCTAAGGGAAAACCATGTGTATCATACAGCTTAAAAGCCTCTTCACCTGGAATAGCCGTATGGCCGCGTTGCTTCAAATCCACTAGTAAATTGTTGAGCAAGTACAGACCCGCATTGAGGGCTTGTCCAAACTTCTTCTCTTCAAGACTCAGAATCTCTACAATGCGGTCGCGTTGCCGGCCCAATTCGACGTAGTGCCCGCGCATCAGGTTTATCACTGTATCGGCTGCCTCAGACAGGAAGGGTTTATCAAACCCCAACAGTTTACCGTGCCGCACAGCACGGCGCAGAATGCGGCGGAAAATGTAGCCGCGTCCCTCATTGCTCGGCAGGACACCATCGGCAGCAAGGAAGACCAGCGCGCGTGCATGGTCTGCGATCACGCGCAGCGAGGTATCGGCTTTCGCATCCTTCCCGTAAGTGGTACTGGCAAGCTTTGCAAAGCGGTCGATGATGGGGCGAAACAAGTCCGTATCAAAGACCGACTCCTTACCTTGCAAGACCATCGCGAGGCGCTCCAGCCCGAGGCCCGTATCAATATTCTTCTTAGGCAGTGGTGTACGTGTGCCATCGAGGTCCTGGTAGAACTCCATAAAGACCAGGTTCCAAATCTCCAGGAAGCGTTCGCATTCGCACCCGGGCTTGCAATCCGCTCTGCCGCAGCCATGCTCGACTCCCCGATCATAGTAAATCTCGGAATCAGGGCCACATGGACCAGAGGGGCCTGGCGGTCCCCACCAGTTATCTTCCAGTCGTACAATGTCCTCGTCAGGAATGCCTGCGATCTTGCTCCACCACTTGGGAGCCTCGTCATCCTGTGGATGCACAGTTGGGTACAACCGCTCAGCAGGCAATTTGACTACTTGCGTTAGAAATTCCCAGGCAAAGGCAACCGCCTCGCGCTTAAAATAATCACCTACGGAGAAGTTGCCTAGCATCTCAAAAAAGGTCAAAGTGCGTTCGTTACCTACTTTATCAATATCCGTTGTGCGGAAGCATTTTTGTGCCGAGGTGAGACGCAGTGCAGGAGGAGTCTCGCGTCCCAAAAAATAGGGAATCATTTGCTGCATGCCTGCCGTGGTCAGCAGCACTGTGGGATCATTCGGAATCAGTGATGAGCTGGGAACTCTCAAATGACCTTTACTTACAAAAAAATCCAGGAAGCACTCGCGAATTTCCGTACTTGTAAGTTTCATATCTACAGACACATTATCCTCCTCTAACCGGTGGATACACATTTTTTTCTGACATCTATCTATGAGTTTGCCCCTGGTCCAGGTAATCTCTTGAAACAGGATGGTAGCAGTAGCGTTGTATGATGTATGCAACATAGAACGTATATATGCAGGGCCATTATATCAAAGGAGAGCATGTATAGCAATGGCAGGAGAGCAAACCCCATGATCGGGCAAAAAATAATAAAAGTCCCACATAGAACCTTGCTGGTCTTATGCGGGCCTGCTGGCTCCGGTAAAAGCACCTTCGCGGCTCAACGCTTCGTCTCCACTACTATCGTCTCATCTGATCACTGTCGCGCCATGATCTGCGATGACGAGAACAATCAACAGGTAACCCGCGACGCCTTTGAACTTTTCCACATTATCATCCAGAAGCGTCTATTCCAGGGGCGCTTTACCGTTGCGGATAGCACAACCCTCCAATCAGATGCGCGTCGCAAACTGCGCGACCTCTCACGCAGATTCGGTTACTTTGGCTGCCTGCTCATCTTCAACACCTCTCCAGAAACCTGCATGGAACGGAATAAAATCAGGCACCGCCTGGTTGAAGAACAGGTGATTGCCTATCATTTCGGGCTGCTGCAACGCACATTGCTTGACGCGCCTCACGAAGGATGGGAACGGGTACACGTATTAGGCGAACAAGACATGGATGCTGTGGTTGAAATTGAAATGTAATCTAGCCGTCCCGTGTCCAGTCCATGCTATAATAAAATAAGGACCTGGACACTGCGCGAAAACCATGATCATTTTCGTTTATCCTCTCACGGAGAGGGGAGGTTCATCTACCAGGGAGCGAGCAAAAAGCTATGAAGCGTCGCAGGCGCCAGCAAGCCAACAGCTATATGTTCTACAATGAGTCTACCGAGCCAGCGCTGCCAGCCATTACCAGACCGGTACCGCGCATTGCTCTTCCGCACGAATCATGGATGCACAGAATGTCTCATGGTTTGGGCGCTTTCATCCGCACCATTTTCAATAAAATCAATCAACTGCTTGCGCTCGCCCTGGCGACTTTGTTGCTGCTGCTCTTTACACGCTTTATCCTGTCTTTCTTTAACTTCTCTAGTAGTGGCAGTTCGTACTCCTTCTCGTACTGGGTCTTTTTCTTGAGCACCCCCGCCATAGTCCCATTTCAGAACATGTTCCCCAGACTTCCCTTTAATGGCTATACAATTGAGGTCTCAACGCTGATCGCCATTCTCGCCTATACTTTAGGCATAACAATCATACGCCAGTTTTTGAAGATATTGATGCCTCGATAGCAAAAAAGGCCCCCCATTTGCCTGTACTCGATATAATTTGCTGATATTCGATATACTATCTTGGTAAGATATTCTCAGCGGGGTCGAGGGGCTGCGTCCCTGGTCGGGCGGGTAAACATCGGGGCTTACATCCCCCGCTTCTCCTCTCGCCGCCGCAGACGGCACTTTAAAAAACTTGCACACGACGTTTATATTTCATGAAAGGGCATCTTATTCTTATGGAACCTTCTGTTATCTGGAAACGACCGAATCTGCAATTTCCCACCCCTTTTGATACCATTCTCTTTGACATTGACGGTGTACTCATCAAAACCATTGACTCGTTTCATGCTGCCGATATCGCGACGGCAGAATATGTTGCCGGCACAATCCACGGCCTCGATTGGGGTAAGCACGAGGGCAAAGCGCTGCTTACCCATGAAGATGTGATCGCCTTCAAACAGGCGGGCGGCTACAACAATGACTGGGACATGTGCTACCTGCTGGCGACGCTGTCCACGGCACGGCTGCGCGAATGGAAAGGGACGCCCCTTGCTGAGCGCAGCATTCAGGAATGGGCTGCGCTCTCACGAGCCGCTAACCTGGAAAGTCATGGTGGTATCGCATGGGTTAAAGAGATGATGCCAGCCAGCGCTCAGCTCGATTACGACATCATTGGCCATATCTACCACGAATTTTACTGGGGCGAGGCAGAGATAAAGCAACGCTTTGGCTATACCCCGCGCTACTTGCCCGGCTTCCCAGGCTTTGTTCATAACGAAGAGATAAACTTTCCACCCGATTTTTTTGTCGAGCTCCGCGAAGCAGGCATACACCACATGGGCATGATTACCGGGCGAGTCGGCCCAGAGGTGGATATTGCCCTGGAAATGCTGGAGGCGCACACGGGTACATGCTGGTGGGATGTGGTCATCTCCGCCGATACCTGCCCCAAGCCCGATCCGCGTGCCATGCAGTTGGCTATCGCAGGCATCAAGGGAGAAGTGGGTGGCGGTTTGTATATAGGCGATACAGGTGATGACCTCGACCTCGTGCTAAACTATCAGATACAGGTGATGACCTCGACCTCGTGCTAAACTATCAAGCCCTCAAAAAAGAAGGAGAGCCAGATATGCTCGCGGCAATGCTCATCCACGTGCATGAGACGGAGACCTACCAGGAACGTGGAGCCGACTTTATTATTGGCTCGGTAGTTGATGTGACACACTGTTTGCCAGCTTCTGCCTACCATGCCAGCTATTAATATTCAGCAATAACTGATTTCCTGTATTCAGTTATCACAGATCGCAGCCACGTATAGCACAGGATTGGAAAGACAATAACCACCAGCTTGTTGTAGTGAAAAGCCTTCTTGAAGTTGCCGTGGCAAACGCATGAGATAGCTCTGGTCATTCCGCAACCGAGACAATTGATGCCGAACAAGTTGCGGATTAAGCAGACTGATGGACGCGATTCAAACCAGGAAGTGGGAATCAATACAAAAGCCAGGGGAAGAAGGAAGGAGAATCCTGTTCTCCCAGGCGGTTTGCGTGCCTGGATCTTCATCATGTTCTAAGCAATGGGAAGCCATTACTGTCCGTAAAACTACCCGTTGCGATCATAATCAGATCAATGAGCCACCAGATACCACAGCCTCCTAGCGTCAACAGTTGAATCACACCTATCGCGATATACCCTGTATAAAAACGGTGAACGCCAAACACCCCCACGAAAATACATAAAATAAGCGTAGTTAACCAGTCTTTTTGTGTGCTGATTTGTTGGTACTGCTGTTGCATTGCCCATGGAGGTGGTTGCTGGAACTGCTGCGGTGGAACATAGTAAGGTGGCTGCTGGCCCCATTGTGGTTGACCCTCTGGTGGCTGCCCATATTGCTGCGGTGGTTGCTGACCCCACTGTGGTTGACCTTCTGGTGGCTGCCCATATTGCTGCGGTGGTTGATCTGGTTGCCATTGTTGATTGTCCATGTCACTCCTACTTCCTGAATACAAACTCGTACAACTAAGAAATACAACTAGGCCCAACTAATTGTAACAGAAAAGTATTGAACTGAAAAGAACAAGGCTCAGCCCTCGCCGCGCTGTTGTGCTTCTTCTATCAAACCTACCAGGTATTGCAGTTTCTTGATAGTATGCTCTGCATTGCGCTTATTGCGTTCGTATCCCTCGGGCGAAAGCTGCCGAAACCAGCTGCGAATATCCTCTTCCGAAATGTCATACCATTTCGCATCAGCTTGCAGCCTCAAGTAGACGCGCATCTGCGGGTCCTGTTTCTTACGCACAGCACCTTTTTCTTCCTCATCCGCGCTCTCACGCTCGTCTGCTGCAACAGCCTCCGCAAGTTCCGCTGATGGGTGCAGATCGTTATACAGGGCCTCGACATCTGAGGTACGAAAGAATGCCTCGCGTCCTACGCCCCGGTGGGGTTTAATTCGACCATCACGAACCCATTGATCGAGTGTTACCCGGTCAATTTCGAGTATGCGTGCCGCCTCACCAGCATCTACAAAGGCGAAACGGCCGCCTCCTGGTTTGCTTATCATAATCCTCTGCTCCTGATGCCCTACATACCATCTTTATAACGCTGCTGCAGCGTAATACCTAATCCATCAGGATCATGCAGCACAGCCAGAGTCAGGCCTGAAGCCTGCTTCTCTGGTGTTAATGAGAAAAATACATTCTGGACCTTTAGTGCTTCGTAGGCAGACTGGATATCCTCAACAATAAAACCGATATGCGCCTGTCCTGCTGGTGGCCGTCCCTCATGTAGGAGCACTTTATCACCACCAGTCGTATGCAAGGCAAGGGTAGTTGAACCTGTGTTGAACTCTGTCCAACCAGGTGAGCTAAATTTCAACGGTAGCCCAAGCACATCACGGTAAAAGGCCGTGGAACGCTCCATATCGCTTACATAGACGATAATATAATCAGGCTTCTGTAGCTGTATCGACATCAGTAGATTGCTCCTTGGGCACAAATAATCGAGTCCCTGCTTCATAAAACATTAGTAATGTACTGCCATAACGTCGTTCGTCGTTGAGCGCCAGGCATGTGAGCGGGACTTCCGCCACCACTGAGCGCTCCTTCGGATGGATCTGGATGATTACTAACCCCGTATCTGGCACGAGTTCCGAGTTATCAAGTAGTTGTAAAGCGCGTGCCGCCATTCCCTGGTACTGCGGCGGAGCCACGTAGATGATATCATACTCGCGTTTTTGACCACCCGCTAAAGACTGCTTTTCAGCAGCATATGTTTGCAAGAACTTGAACGCATCGGTATGCATTACCTCAGCACGATCTTGTAGGCCAGTAATTTTCAGGTTCTCGCGCACTAATTTCAACGCGCTATAATTCATTTCAATGAATGTCGCGCTGGCAGCTCCTCTGCTCAGCGCCTCTATGCCCACACTGCCAGTGCCTGCAAAAAGGTCCAGGAAGCGCGCATCCTCCACGCGCACTGAGAGGATATCGAAGAGAGCTGTCTTGACACGATCTATAATAGGGCGGGTACCGGGCATCTTGGGGGCTTTGAGTTTTCGCCCTTTTGCCTCACCAGTCACTACGCGCAAAATGCCCCTCCTCATCAATCAGCGCCAGTACGGCTTCCACCTCATCCACGAAATAATCTTCCTTTGCCCAGGAAATGAGCGCTTCTACCTGGTCAACCTTCAACTTCTTCACGTTTGTTGCGCCCCATGCGCTTTGTATCAGGCGTTGCAACTGCTCATCGCTGATTTGCGAGTTTAGCACGTTCTGCAATGCCGTCAAGCGGCCTGAGCTGGCCAGTGCTGTCCCACGCACTTCTTTTAGCTCATCCAGCTTGATCCTTGCAATCGCCCGCTGCTCCTCACTCCCCTCTGCTTTCTCCTCCTCCTCCATCTCTTCGTCCTCCTCATCAAATTTATATGCCTTTCTCGGAACCTCACGTATCATATCATCTTTGATAGGAATAACCGGAATATTCGCGGGTCCAGCTAAAGTATCCTGCTTTGCCTCCTTCCGTAGGGGCGTGGGGGGTGTTGGGTTGGGAGGGGACCCTTGCGGTCGCACTCGTTCTTCGGCAGGCTTTGGCTGGTTGACAATAGGCGAATGTGTACTGGCATCGGACGTCGATACGCTCCTGGCATCTCCCTCCACCAGTGGCTGCAACTGCCTCAAAGCCTCGCGGTAATTCATGCCGTTCAATGTCTTCACATTTAACAAATCCATAGCCTGTTTCGGTGTTAATCCCCATGCTTCCCGGATGATCTGCATAAACTGTGAAAGCTTCATACTATTCGCGTCACCTTGTACGCCAGGAGTAACAGGCATGTTTACTACACCGCCTTGACGGACTGGCGTCGCTGTAGGCTGCTTCTCAGGTAATGATAGCGGCTGAGGAGCTTCCCGAGCAGGTGCAGGTGACCTCGTATCCGGGGAAGCAGGTGCCCCTGGTATACTTCGACTACCCACATCTTGTAAAGGAGTCTGGGAAGGCCTCAAGGTAGGGGATTCTTGTGCCCGTGCTGTTTCAGGTGGACGAGAGCTGCGCTGGAGCATCTGGGATACACGACTCTCAACCCGCCGTGTAAGCTGCTCCATCCCCATTTCGGCTTCGCGAATCAACTGTTCGCGTATTTCCGCACTTGCCCCTACTGGTACAGGAATACCCATCTCAATTGTATGTGTGCGCCCTCCAGCGCTAAACTGTGTCGTATAGCGCAGCCAGATATACGGATTGCCATCCGTACCTGCTGGCTTATCTCTGCTAATATCCATAAACTTCTCCACCTGCCTTATTATGTAGGGGGCCCGATTTATCGCAGCCCTACGTAACCATTCTTCTGTAACGTATGTACGTACACATTATTATATCAAACGCAACAGGTATTCGTCGTGCTCTGTCAAGCTTGATTTGACTGCTAGAACTGTAGTGGCGCCCCTTGCGGGCGCCAGGTACCTTGCCCCCGCCAGGTCCCCCGCACTGATTGAAGCGTGGCGAACCAGTAGGGGCCCGATTTATCGCGCTTTGGGTAGGGAAGACATCCGTCATTTGCGCTAATTGCCACCAATAATTCATGGGCCGTCCTGCCTCTTGTCAAATGGCCCATTGTAGTGTATGGTACATGATGAGAGTGGTAGCATCATGAACCGTACTATAATCGTGCAAAACCTACCCTTGTTTGCTTAGCCAGGGTGAGGCTTGCCGTTACCACAGACTCGTATTAAAATCTTATAGAAACGTATTACATAAAAGAGTAACGCTCCATGTGCAGCCTGAGAAAGTTGAGATGCGAGACGCATGATAAGCCCATCACCTACTCAACAACCGCCAGAACAAACAGCGCCGGAAAAGAAAAAAGTTACATATTCACCTACTAAAAGAGCGGGTGAAACTCCCACTGCTCTGTTCGTCAAAAGTATTTTTCGCCCTATTTTCAAGGGCCTGTATTATCTATTCCAGGGCATGAGGAGCCACAAACTGGTTACCTTCATCATGCTTTTACTGATCCTGGCTAGCGCTACAGCAGCAAATTATGCTGTTACCAGGACCTGGCCCTTAGGCATTGGCAACGATCCTTTCAACTTCCGCGTGCATGGCAGCAACGCTGGCGGTGACCAGGTGAAAAACTGGCTCTATGCCCTGCGTGACGGCAACGTCGCAGCCGTAGCCCTGCTTGATAAGGATATGTCGCAGCCACCTGATCCCCAACAACTGGTGAATCAGTACAGTCAACCAAAAGCACACCTGAACTGGAAAACTATTAACGTTATAAACGTGTTTCAGGAATCGGATACAACTATCGACAGCTTTGTAGAAGTAGATCTCTCAGCTACCGGGCCTGGTGGCAATGTCAGCGGTTATATGATCTGGCATTTCCTGACAGTCTCCCAGAGTGGAGGGGTACTGCTAAATGCCACCCTTGTAGATTTTCGCCCAGCTTTGCGCTAGTCACACTAAATGTAGGGGTACCCCTTGCGGGTACCCTGTAGCCTTGCGCTCGTACAAGTAACCCGAGTGCCTCTTGCGGGTACTCTATGAGCAGAAGGGATAGACCACAGTGTCAGCAAAAACATCAGAAAAGAAAAAACCAGGTGACCTGGATAGGTCCATCGATATTGGTATGGATCAATTCGGCCGATTTGCGAAAAGGCGCTGGATCTGGCTTGTTCTCTTTAGTTTGCTTCTCTGGTATTTCTTTGTCAACATGCTACCACAGTTGAGTGCACCTTCGCCAGGAACAATCTTCCTGTATATCTTCCAGATCGGCTTTGCCGTCATTTTTATAGTCATACAGTTCGCCGCTCTCTTCTGGTTCCTGGGCCGTCCTCGACTGTACTGGGTTATGCCGGGCGAGACTGGTGTCGGCTTTGATGACTATAAGGGCAATCCAGAGGTGCTGGAGGCAGCCAAACGCATTGTACTGCTGCTGCAAGGCGTCGATGAGTTCAAGGAGATGGGTGGTCAACCGGTGCGTGGTCTGCTGCTTACAGGTGATCCAGGAACAGGCAAAAGTTACCTTGCACAGTGTATGAGTACTGAGGCGGGTCTACCCTTTGCATATGCCAGCGCTGCCAGTTTCCAGGCTATGTTCATCGGCATGAATGTGCTAATGATCAAAAGACTGTATAACAAAGCGCGTCGATTGGCGCGTGAGTATGGTGGCTGTGTGGTCTTTATGGACGAGATTGATGCCATTGGTATGTCGCGTTCAGCGGCTGGTAGTAGGACAATGGGTATGGGGGGTGGCATCTTCGGGGCAATGGGAGGTGGTGGCATGGGTGGACTCAATGAGCTGTTGATGCAAATGGATCCACCGAATATCGAGACTGGCTGGTTTAAGAAAATTCTCCGCGTGCTTGGTTTATATCATAGCCGTGTCCAGAATCAACCGGTACTCACTGTTGGCGCAACAAATATCCCTGAGTCGCTTGACCCCGCACTCCTGCGTCCAGGACGCTTTGACCGCAAAATTCATGTAGCTCCACCAACCGACAAGTTTCGCGGAGAGGTCATCGAGTACTATCTGAACAAGGTCAAGCATGACCCCAACATTTCGCTGAACGCCTTAGTGCAGCGTATGGTCGAGTATACACCTGTAGCGATCAAACACGTCGTTAACGAAGCAGTCATCATCGCTCACTTCGACGGTCGCGACATGGTGACCTATAAGGATCTTGTAGAGGCACAAGATGTACACGAATTTGGTCTGCGCCAGCTCGCTGAGCTGACTCCGATTGAACGCAGGCGTCTTGCTTATCATGAGGCAGGGCATGCTGTAGCCTGCTACTATCTAATGGACCGCTACTTTCCAGCTTTTGTCACATTACACCAACATGGTGACCTGGAAGGTGCGGCCGCATTTGCTGCATGGCGTCAAACAGAGACAATTGTAACCTGGAGTAAAGAGGATGTCCTTGCCCGTATTCAGGTATCAGTGGCCTCCCGTGCCGCTGAAGAATTGTTCCTTGATGTGAACTTGAATGGAGTAACTGCCGACTTCGCTGGCGCTACAGATCTCGCATCTAGATATGTAGGTTTATATGGGATGGATGGCACTCTATCATCCTATTTAGGATACGCTAATGCTGTTTCTGGCATGAATCCATTGAGCCTGCCTAAATTGGCTGAGCGTACGGAAGCCGTACTACAGTCGCAGTTCAAGGCGGTCAAACATCTTTTCCAGGAACACAGTGAGGCTGTTATGGCCGTTGCTGAGGCCCTGATTGAGCGTGATGAATTGGTCGCAGAAGAGATTAAGCATTTGATTGATGAGGCCGATGCCAGGCGTGTTAGCAAAACAGTTCTTGCCGACTTTGAGATCGTGGCCAGCAATGGTAACGGACATACCAACGGTAAGAGCAACGGTTATGCCCTGGTCAGTGATCACAGCGATGGTACCGACCAGCCGGTCGATGCCCCTAAAGCCGACTCGACGGAGACATCCTCTACAACTGGTGAAACGGGCACTACCAGCACCACTGAAATGTTCCCTAAAAATGAAGGACCATTGTTCTTTATGGGAGGCTAAGAAAAAAAAGTGGGGCGTGCAAGTCATTGCGCCCCTACATTTTTCTACCCGGTAGATAGAGACACACTGTATGTCTGTCAGCACAACAAAGAACGATACCTCGACCGGAAAAACAAGGCAGGCGGTACCACACCACCCCGGTTGGCTAACCATTCTTCTGTGGGGAGCTGTACTCGTCCTGGTCGCTGTTGCTATCGGCATGCGCCTCTATCAACTCGGCCTTCCCTTTGACCGCGATGGCTATGACGAAGGTGTCTACTGGCAAAGCTTGCGCTCCATGAGCGCTGGACTTGTGCTCTACCATCATATTTTCTACTCACAGCCACCTTTCTTTTTGCTCTCCACTTTTCCTGGGTACATACTCTTTGGCAGTTCACTCTGGTCGGCGAGACTAGCTATAGCCCTGATCTCTTTATTTGGCCTTCTGGGAGCATTTCTGCTCGGGAGGGTATTGAGCGGCCGCCTGGGTGCAATTGCAGCCCTGCTCTTGCTCGTTGTTAATCCACTGTACCTCGCGCAATCGCAAACCATTGAAGCAGAGGTATCATCCGCTGCTTTCTCACTACTGGTGGTGGGTCTGGCTTACCTTTGGTGGCAATATCCAGAGGGGGCTCGTGGTCTTTGCTATGCCGCTCTCACAGGTGTCACCCTCACCCTGAGCATCCTTTGCAAGTTGCTCAGTCTCTCCATTCTCGTGCCGGTTGCTCTCTTGATACTTGCTCGACTCTGGCAAATCTGGCACAAGCAACCCGGAACGCGCTTCGCAAGATTGCTTCCCATCATTGCCGGTATTGGAGCATGTATACTGACAATGGCAGTCTTGCTACTCCCTTTCCTCGCCTCGTACCAGCCAATGGTGCAGAGCGTGATTGCCTTTCATAACGATGCTGCCAGGGTAATGAGCGGCACCCAACAGGGCAATACTTCAATTCTTCAACATGCTCTCACCACACCTCTGACACTTGCCGCATCCTATGGGATAGTGGCTGCACTTTTACGGCGGGATTGGAGGGTAATTCCGTTAATTGCCTGGTTGCTCGCAACGCTCTTCCTGCTCTGGCGCCAGGTTCCCCTCTTTCAGCACCACCTGGTTGCCCTTACGCCTCCTCTTATTGCGTTGGCAGTAATGGGCATCGGCGACCCATCTGCCTATAAAAGGAGCAATTCTAGCGGTTTTATGTCCCGAGAAGCAATCTACATCACCTGGGTTGCCATTGCGCTTATCCTGGCCACCTCAATCATTAATGTGCGGCGGGACATGTTGTACTACAATGCAGCCGGAGCCAGCAGCGTTTCCGGTTTGGCCCAACTCGAATCTAAGGTGGCGGCTGATCTACGCAAGGCTATAGCTCCCAATCAAGTGGTCGTCACGGACGCTCAATTTGTAGCGGGCCTTGCGGATCGCAATACCCCTCCTGCGCTTGTGGATACGTCGGCGGTACGTATTAATTCTGGATATTTAACGCTTTCACAACTTGAGAACACTACGGCGCAATCGCAAGTGCATGCTGTACTCTTTTTTACTGGACGCTTCTACCTGCCACATATAGCCGCTTTTCATGCATGGGTTGCCCAAAACTTTCACCTGTTACATGAATATGGAGGAGGTAGAGAATTGTGGGTCCGATAAGGTAAAATAGGCTGTTGGAAACGAAGTCACTTTCTGTAATGAAAGGAGATGAGGATACACATGCAGAACAGGAAGACCTTTAGCACAATGGAGATCACCCTGCTAGTCGTATTGACTGGCTCGCTGATTCTATCCTTCTTGCAAGCCTGGCGCCAGGATAGGCAGAAGTAACCTCCCAGGCACACCTTAGCTATAATTGGTATGTTTGCTTCCAGAAAGTGAAGTTTATACTCTACTACTCGTTATACTTAAATAAAGCTCGCAAAATGACTTTCTCTGTCCTTGTTACTGGTGATGATACTTTCAGGAGGCAGGTAAATCGGATTGAAACCTCAATTTATAAAAATCAACGCTCTACAGGGTAAAAACATTCAGACAAATCAATCACTCCATGAATTATCACCTGTAGATACGCGTTCAGCCATCCCATTTGACCAGGCCCAGGCAGGGCCAACTTTATCTGACCAAAAACTGCATCGTCCTCGTGCAGGCCTTCTGTCGAATTGGATTGCAAGTAGTTTCCACCCTCCTTATAGTAATGGAACACCAGGATTAATGCCTGTGACCGAGCAGGATACCTTGAAACAACCGGTAACGAATGGCTTGTTACAAAGCCCGGTACGCCACACCAACGCGGCGCAAGCACAATTGCTTGCTTATGACCAGGTTCCATCATCGCCACATCAGTGGGGCACTACACCCTTTGCGAGGATGCATGCTAACGCTCAAACTGTCCAGCCTCCACAGGCCCCGCTAATGAAGATTTCCGGCATGCCGCCCTTTCCACAGATGAGCGGGCCAAATCTAACATCTCAGCCGTTTATGGCGCCCATGTCTATGCCTGGACCCTCAACGTCCACTCAATCGCCCATGAGCAACCAGCGAGCCGGAGGCTTTCCGCCAACAGGACAGTCACCGCGACCGCCAGGGAAGTGGAAAGTCCAGCAAGGCAAAATGAGACGCTTTCCTATCTGGGCCCGTATTGTTTTATCAATAGTGCTGCTGCTGCTCGTTCTGGTGGGAAGTCTGGCTGCATACTATTTATATTTCCTGGCTACTCCCGTCAGTCATATTGTCAACCAGCAAGTAACTCGATTGAAAGGCGACGAGGACCCCAACGTGAATCGCAGCGGAACTGACATTTTAAGTGGCCCTCGTATTAATATCCTCCTGCTCGGCAGTGATACTGATGAAAAGTTTTCTAGTGGAAACTACCTGGCACAGTCGGATATCGTCATCACGATTGACCCTGCTTCCAGGAAAGTTGGCATGCTGTCAATACCTCGTGACTTCTGGATCAACGTACCGGGAAGTGGGATGCATAAGTTGGATGAAGCCTTTGGTCTTGGTGGTGTCGCGCTCAGTCGTCTCACGATTTTCCAGGATTTTGGCATTCCCATCAACTACTATGCCTGGGTTGGCCTGGATGGGTTCATCAAAGTGATAGATACAGTCGGTGGTGTTGATGTCGATGTACTGCATCCGATTACAGACGATACTTATCCTGACGATGTTGGCGCTAATGCCAAGGACCCCTATGCCTATAAACGCCTGTATATCCCTCCTGGGCCACAACACCTCTCTGGAACACAGGCGCTTGAATATGTGCGATCACGACACGCAGACCTGGTGGGAGACTTTGGCCGCTCTGCTCGTCAACAGTCGGTACTGGGCGCTCTCAAAATTAAACTCAACAATCCTGATATCATCGGAAAGCTATCAGATATAGCACACGACCTGGACGGATACGTTAAGACAGATATGCAGTTAACCGACGTGTTCAAACTGATGAATTTCGCTCGTGGACTCGACCCAAACTCCATTCAACGTGTCATCTTAGGACCGCCCTATTCGCAACTTGGCACCACATGGGATGGAACATCTGTTGTCTTCCCAAATTGCGCTCTGATTGTACCTGCAATTACAAAGCTGTTTGCATTAGGCAACAAAGCGGCATGCAACATTCAGGCGAATAGCGCCAATAGTTCGGTTGCTTTCGCATCGCAGCCATCACCTGCACATGCTGGCAATACCAGCGCTAGTGCCCTGGAAATGGCGAGCCATGTAGCCAGTACGAACGCAATGAGTTTGGTGGGAAGTGGCGACAACTTACTTGGTTTGCACAGCCTGCTCGACTTAATGTTCATGGTTGTGCTTGAATCACCCTAGCGATGCAGGCATAATATTACACGACCAGACTTTTTGAAAGTAGGGTCCAGGGATATTCTCCCCATTTCGCTCTTAATTAAGAGCAGTAGGTGGGGCAATAAACAACCTGGAATGACCTTTAACCTTTAATAGGAAATAACACATGAAGCGATATACTCCTTGGAGTTCATTTTTATTGCTGCTCCTGCTGGCATTAAGCTTGCAGGGCTGCCTGGGTATTGGGGGGAATAATCAAAACGGCACTACCATTACCACCAACTCAAATGGCAATAAGGTCAGCATCGCTCAAAACCTTTTTAAAGGCAAGATTTATTTCACAATCGACCATAACCTGTGGGTAAGCAATGGGAATAATACTTCTCGCGAGATCATACACGGGAATGACATCTACGACCCGGCAATCTCTCCGGACGGTAAATGGATAGCATTTATTGTGCCTCACAAGAACTACTCCGACCTGGTGGCCACACCTATCAATGGAGGTCGCTGGCATCTACTGCTTACCGGCTATGGACATTTTTATGATGAGAGTGGATTTATCAAAAACACGTATCACTGGTTTGCACAGCCTGCCTGGTCGCCTGATGGTTCGCATTTGCTCTTCTTGAGCGACCTCGAAAAAGAGGATTGGTATGCTGCTCTAGGGATAGATGCCCCTCTCCTGGATCTACAGGTCTTGTCAATTCCTTTCACTAATCCATCAGCAAGACCGCAGGATCTAGCTTATGCCAGTTTTGGGGATGGCGGCGACCGCGACCCTAGCTATCGTCCAGGACATCCCACTCAGATCGTCTATACGAGCTATTCATATGATGCAGCAACACGCACCCAGCAAGTCATCCAGATATTCCTGGAGGATGCCACTGTCATTGCCAGGCATCCAGGGGTGTACCATCCAGGACTTCCAGCATATAATCCAGGCATAGCTATCACTGATGCGAAAGACCAAAATTTGCAGCCGGCCTTCTCACCTGATGGCAAAGCGATAGCCTTCGTGAGACGCGAATCTTCGACACAGACAGGACTCTATGTGATGAGCGTACCAGAAGGCGTGACGGCTAACTCAAACGATCCAAAGGTTCAACAGCAAGCGTTGTTACCTTATAAGAAAGCTTCTCACATTCTGAGCGGTCAGTACGTGAGCCAGCCTATCTGGTCGCCGGATGGAAAGCAGATTGCCTACGTGTCCTATAATAACAGTACCTTCGATCTCTGGCTGGCAAATATCAATTACAATGCCAAAACTGGCGTCTACAGCCTGCAAGGCAATCCTGTCCAGCTAACTACGGGCGGCATTGATGGGAATTCACGCGCATTCTGGACGCCATAAACCGTTCATGGTATACTGGCCTTTGACACTTTAGGTTTTTTCGAAGCAGGGTTTGGGGTTGTCCCCCAAACTCCTCCCCTTCGCCGCCACGGGTCGTGAACCGAAAAAACCTGCTCTTGCTAAAGTACCCATTGCAGGTACCCGTTGAGGTAAAACGTTGAAACAGTTTGAAGGTAAGCTGATTGCTGGACGCTACGAGATCAGTGAACATATTGCTACTGGTGGGATGGCCAGTGTATTTAAGACCTGGGATCACCGCGTCGAGCGATTGGTCGCGATGAAGGTGTTGCGGTCCCTGGACAAGAATGACTTGCGAGCTGTTGAACGCTTCCGCCGCGAAGCTCGTGCAGCCGCTGCACTTGCCCACCCCAATGCTGTCACTATCTATGACTTTGTTGAGGAGCTTGGCCAGTATTTTCTCGTGATGGAGTATATTCATGGTCCAACTCTGAAAAAACTGATCATAGACCGCCGGCATTTGCACGCACTCGAGACATTGGAGATCGCAGCTCAAGTTTGCGCCGTCCTACAGGTGGCTCATACACGGGGCTTTATTCATCGCGACATCAAACCACAGAACATTATGCTGGCTTCAAGTGGCGCAACTACTACAGGCGTACGAAGCATTCTGGTCAAACTTACGGATTTTGGCATAGTCCGTGTGGCGGAAGATGCAGGTTTAACCAATAGCGGTATCGTACTGGGAACTGCGGACTATCTTTCTCCTGAGCAGGCTCGGGGTGAGAAACTCACAGCCTCTTCTGATCTCTACTCACTTGGCGTGGTGATGTTTGAAATGCTTACTGGCCGTCCTCCTTTTGTCGGCCCTACTGCCGTCTCCATCGCAATGCAGCACGCATCAACCTATCCACCGCCTTTGCACCAGTTCAATGCAAATGTGCCAGCTACCTTGGAGCAGATTGTAATGAAGGCACTGGAGAAAGAACCAGAAGATCGCTTTCTCTCAGCCGCCGAAATGCAACAGGCTTTGCGCCTCTGCGCAAGAGAGTTACAGCTACAAGCGCGTGCACATCAGACCGTACCATCGCCCCAGTTAGCTCCCCGCGATTTATCAATTGGCGTGGGCGGACAGGGGCAGTTCCATTCGCCAGGGTATGAGGGTTCGTAAGGGCCTGATTTATCGCGCCCTGGGGTGGCAGTCCCATTTATCAGGGTAGGGGGTCGTAGGGGCCTGATTTATCGCGCCCTGGGGTGGGGTATCTCCACCTCCTGCATCCTCCTGCAAGTCTTATGATCATTCGAGGAAAATACTTATGCAACGTACAAGAATTACTACAACCAATGCTCCAGCAGCTATAGGTCCATATAACCAGGCCATCCGCTGCGGCCAATTCGTCTATACTTCCGGCCAGATTGCTCTTGACCCGGCAAGCGGCGAGCTTGTGGGTGATGATGTCCAGGCTCAGACGCATCGCGTTCTGCAAAACCTTCAGGCTGTCCTTAATAGTGCTGGAACATCACTTGCCAGTGTCTTAAAAACAACAGTTTTTCTCACTCGCATGAGTGATTTTCAAGCCATGAATGCTGTATACGCTACATATTTTGAGGGGCCTGATAGCTTAATGCCTGCTCGCTCAACGATCGCTGTGGCTGAACTGCCCCGCAGGGCTCTGGTTGAAATTGAGTGTGTCGCTGTTATTGAGGATTGACTCCTCTGCAGGGGATGGCGGGGATGCAGTCCCATGGCCGGAGCGCGAGTGCCCTCGCCTCTATCCCTTTTCCTCGCCTGCCGCCGCAGGCGGACAAAGAAGGTACCTGAGTAGTTACATTGAGGATTAAATACGGAGAGTAATACAGTGAACGTTGCAACTATCTGGCGTGCTACGCTCGATCGACTCGAAACAGCTCCTATTGATGCCGTATGTAAAGCATGGCTGCTCTCTTCCAGCTTGACCGATGCTTGGCTGAACGGCTTTGACGATATTGATGCTGACTCTTTTTCTGAAGATGAAGCGCTCTATTTCATGCTTCAGGTCCCCAGTACTCTGGCCCGTGATGTAATTAACACTCGCTGGCGGCGTTCCATTGAAGACATATTGGCTGATGTCACCGGGCAACCAGTTGCCATTTCCGTTACGACTGCGCTTGATGAATCCCTTGTTTCTACTAGAGACATGAACAGCCGCTTCTCGCCAACACGCCATCATCAAGCAAGCGATTTTGCTTATTATGATTTTCCATCAAAATCACCTCTCCAGTATGATCTGCAAGACCTCCATCATAAGGACAGCTATTCCGCCGATCGTATAACTGAAGATTGGAGCAGCGAGCAGCGTGCCAGTATTCTGTTGTATAACCGCCTTAATCACCGCTATACTTTTGACGCATTTATTGTCGGTAATAGTAATCGCCTGGCGCATGCTGCTTCCCTTGCCGTAGCGGAGGCTCCTGGCGAGTCATACAATCCTCTGTTTCTCTATGGGGGTGTCGGCTTAGGTAAGACACACTTGCTGCATGCCATTGGACATCAGGGTGTGCAGAGGGGACTTGCCGTACTGTATGTCTCTTCTGAACAATTCACCAATGAAATTATTAACGCCATCCGTTATCGCACTACCGAGGAGTTCCGCGCGAAGTATCGCTCTGTCGATATCTTGCTGGTAGATGACATTCAATTTATCGCTGGCAAAGAATCGACGGAGGAAGAATTCTTTCATACCTTTAACAGTTTGTATGAGATGAGCAAACAGATCGTCATCTGTAGCGATCGACCTCCCAAGGCTATCATTAGCCTGGAGGAACGGCTGCGCTCGCGCTTTGAATGGGGACTGATCGCCGACATTCAACCGCCCGATCTGGAAACGCGCATGGCAATCCTGCGCGTCAAAGCTGACCTGCTGCGCTATCGCATTCCCGATGACATCATTGCCTATATCGCAGGTCGTGTACAGACAAATATTCGCGAGTTGGAAGGCTGCCTGAATCGCTTGATGGCTTACCAACAGTTACATCATACCGACCTGTCTATGGAAGTTGCCCGTGCCGCCATGTCATCATTGGGTAACGATAGCAAAGAATCCAACCTGAGCATTAAGCAAATAGCGCAGGCGGTGGCGGAGTACTATCATATGTCGATGGAGGACATGTGTGGCAAGCAACGTGATCAACACATCGTCATGCCCCGCCAGATCGCTATGTACCTGATGCGGCAGGAGACACAGGCTTCCTTGTTGGAAATTGGACAACTTTTCGGCGGGCGCGATCACAGTACTGTGCTCCATGCATGCGAAAAGATCGATCGAGCGGTGAACATTAATCCTGCATTGCGCCGCGAGATTGTCGCTATCCGTGAGCAATTATTGCGAGATTAATGCCATATGTTACCGTATACCACCTATTTGATCGACCTCGATGGAGTCATTTACCGGGGAAATGAGCTGCTGCCTGGCGCAAAAGAATTCATTACCTGGCTTGAGACGAGTAAAAAGAAATACCTTTTCCTGACAAATAACTCTTTCGCAACAGCAACACAGATATTGGCTAAGCTCGAACGCCTTGGTATCTCTACCAATAATATGCACCTGCTCACAGCTGGACAGGCCGCAGTCCAGCATATTGCACGCCGCTTTCCTAAAGGTGTTGTCTATGTCGTTGGCGAGCAACCTCTGATGGAGCTGGTCGAGTCGCTTGGCTTGATAGTAGCGAATATCGATGCACAAGAAGCAGATGCAGTGCTGGTTGGTCTCGACCGCGACTTCGACTATGCAATCATGACCTTCGCCATGAATGCTGTACGTTCAGGGGCACTTTTTATTACTATTAACCGTGATCCTGTCTTGCCGATTGCTGGCGGCTTCATTCCAGGCTGCGGCGCTCTGGCAGCAGCCATTGAAGTCGCCAGCGGCGTGACCCCAGAAGTGGTTGGCAAACCTGAACCGATGCTGCTCCAGGAGGCCATGCACCTGCTGGACAGCCAGCCCGGCGAAACTGTCATGATCGGCGATGGTCTGCAAGTAGATATCCTCGCCGGTCAAAACGCCGGTACTCATACCTTATTGCTCTTATCAGGCAGCAGTTCACGTGAAGACCTGGAAAAATCTTCTATTAAACCCGACCATGTCTACGAAAACTTGATAGCTTTATTGCAGGATCTAAACCATGGTTCGTAGGTGCTCGTCTGCAGGAGCTTTTTCTGCTGCTGGAATATACCTCTCGGCATGTCCCAGCGCAGTGAACGAGAAAGCAAAAGGAATCAAAAAGATCAGCACTCCGATCACTCCATAAACCAGTGCTACGTTCTGTGTCCATGAGATCGCGTAGCCACCGAGCAGGCTGCCTAAAGGAATAGCCGACCATGCCAGCACACTGGCGATGCTTATCACACGACCCAGCATATGGTTTGGTACAATTGCCTGTCGCAGGCTGCTCGTATTGATGTTAAAGAGAATACCCAGTCCTCCTATCAATGTCCAGAGTACTATGGCGGGCCAATACCAGTGCATAAGCGAAAAGACGACCACCAGCACCCCCTCAAGCATGAGCGCTCCGAGCGCCACGGTACTGAAAGACCAGCGTTTGCGCAATTGACCAGCCGCCAGTGCAAGAATCACAACACCTAAGCTTCCCGCCGAGTATAACAGGCTCGCCTGGACGTCACTGGCCTGAAGCCGCACCTTGGCAAAGAAGATCAATTGAGCATACGTCGTAGTGCCCACAAAGTTCACCAGCGCCATCATTATCGAAATGTTGCGCAATACCGGGTGGCTTAACACGTAACGTAACCCCTCGACCACATCACTACGTATGCTTGTTGGCGCTCGTTTCTCACCAGTGTTGAAACTGATCCGAATGAGTACCAGTGAGAATGACGACAGCAGGAATGAAAAAGCATCAATGAGCAGCAGCGCCGCGAGAGGCAAGACTGTTACCAGCACACCTGCAAGCAAAGGGCCTAGGACACTGGCGCCAGAGTAGCTTGCCTGGATCCGCCCATTCGCCGTAACCAGGTCATCTCGATTGACCAGGCTGGGAATAGCCGCGAATTGGCCCGCCTCGAAGCAGATCGTCAGCGTCGCGTGAACGAATCCCACTACGTAGATCCACCAGACTGTAAGTGTGCCGAAAGCCGCCAACAGGGGAATTGACGCGATGATCAACGCGCGGCCAATATCGGTGCCAATCATCATGCGCTTGCGGTTTACCCGGTCCGTCCACGCGCCAAGAATCAATCCGAAGAGCAGGTAGGGGAGAAACTCGGCAGCGGTAGCGATACCAAGGTTGAGCGCCGAACCGGTAAGCTTATAGACCAGCAGCGGTAACGCGAAAAGCGTAATTGAGCTGCCGAGATTCGAAATGGTCTGCCCTGTCCAGTATTTCCAGAAGTCGCTATTGAGCTTACTGGTCTGCTTAGGTACAGTGTTGTTTACTTTCATCACGAACTCCTTAGCCATCAACTAAGTTGCCTAACAGTATCATCCTAAGCGCAGTACTGTCATCCTGAGCCGAAGCACTGTCATCCTAAGCCGTGTCATCCTGAGCGCAGCGAAGGATCTCCTCCTCATCGGATCACTTCAGATTCGGAAGGTATCGACGTACTCGGGCCTTGCATATATACAGGTGCCATGAACATAGCGACCAGGATACCATACACCCTCCCGTTTGGGTCAGGTGTCTCGCTAAGAATATCATCGACGAGCGCTTGAAGACGCTCAGAATAGAACTTTGCACGCTCTGGTGAGAGTCGGATATGCGGAAATCCCTCAGTACTATACGCATCTTCCTCTATGTACTCTTCCGCTTCGGCCAGCTCATTGAGAGCCGTTGTCATAATTTCAAGATTTACCGATGTATCGCCTGTCACCTCGCGGGGTAGATCATATGTAAAGATGCGTGCTGTGCGCGTGTAGTAATTCGCAACGATGCCTCGCACCAGGCGACGAGCGACTATCTTCGCCAACCCTGCCGCTTCAAGGACGTGCAGGTGGTAACCGATCGCCCCAGGGGTCGCACCCAGGCGATCCGCAATCTGTTTCGCAGTGGCGGGCTGGTTCTGAATGATGCCCAGGATGCGCGACCGTATCGGATCACTGGTCGCTTTGAACTGCTGAATCGTATTGATGACCAGGCTGCGTGGCAGCTCTGGCATAGCCACAGGAACATCGTCTGACAGCACTGGAATAATGTCAGCATCATTTTTGCTTTGCAATGTATTCAACGGCTCCTCCCTTTCCAATAAGCAAATAACTTACCTTGATTTGCAAACACGGAATGTATTGTATAATTAGCACGTGCTAAAAATATAGCATATAGAGAAGAAAAAGTCAACCCCTTAAGGTCTTTAAATGTAATTTTGAAGAGGGGATATACGGGATCATCCGGCCAACGAGGCCAATATGCTCGTGATGGCCGCCCCGACCAGGGCTTCCAGTAACTCGGGTCCCGGTTCCAGGCAAGTTCGATTTTCCTTGTTGCTAGATGTTGTTTCTATGCTTCAGATAGAGGTGAGGGCATGCCGCCTCACCTCTGTCTTACAGGTGTCTATGCCAGGGGGGCAAAGGTCAATCGACCCACGATGACCAGGACGGTCAGGAGCAACAGCACAACATTCATACCGATATTGCTATATTCACGGTGTGAGGCGTGGAAGATAGCGGCGCTCGCCATTACGATGACCAGCCCGGAGGCGGCTGCCACCGTCAACCATGTTGCAATACCTGTGATGGCGGGAAGAATGAGTCCAATCGCCCCCAGCATTTCCGCGACGCCAATAAATCAGCAAATGTTCGCTGCGAGTGCGGTTGGCCTTTTCCCTGAGGAGCACGGTCGTCTTGTTGATACCACCAAAGGGATCTGTAACGGCGACAGAACTGTAGAGGCCAGGATGCATCAATGAGCAAATATACTGCTTGCTCCGCCGCGAAGCTGTTTGAAGACATTCAAAACCTTTCACATCGACTTACGTCGCGCAGGCCATGAAGGACGAGAAGACCACGAGGGGCGCGAAAAACTGATTCCTTTTGTCGCTTTTGTTGGCGGCTGCTCAAGCTCCACATCAGGACGTATCATCAGCCAGGTCGAAGCGAAGAAGAGCGTCCATCCCCATATGACTAGAGGTAAACCTATCGTCACCAGCGCCAGGCTTGGCCATACCTGTGGCCAGAGCCAAAAGTAGTACTCCAATATGGCGCCCAACGTAAGCAACATAGCAAGCAGGATAGTACGACGGCTCGCGCTTATAATCGCTAGAGTCAAGGGTAAAAGCATATACCACGGCCAGTTTATTGGCAAAAGCGCTACCACTGCCAGGAATATCCAGCTGCTAAAGAGCAGAACCAGTTCCAGTGTATCAGCGAGCCACAAACCAAAGAGCAAAAGAATTCCTACAGTGAGAGCAACCAGTATCATCCAACTAAGCGGAACCGCTATCCAGGATAAAACCGGAGCTAATCTCATCGGAAGATGGATTATAGCGGCATCCAGTGAATTGATGGCATTATCGGGTAAAAAAGCACGTCGCAAACTCGACGCAAAACCTGTCAAGCCCCATCCCCGCCAGTAGGGAGCATAGGTCAGCACTACGATCGTGACGGAAAGGCCCCCAAGCGTTAACCACCAGAGAAAACGCCGTCCTCCCTGCATCACGCGCGATTCCTTCCACAGTAACCGCAAGAAAAGTGGTAGCAACACAAGACAGAGTATATTGAAAAGCGTCGCCAGCAGGAGACAAACCCAACTCAGCAAGAAAGAACGACGTTGAAGAAAGAACGTGGCCAGCAATAGGAAGAAGATCACTACTACTTCATAATGCATCTCACACACCCCCACCAGCAGCACCAGCGGATTCCATGCATACAGGAGTGTGCCGGATAGACGTGCCTCTGGCTTGAGTTTAGCAAGGATAATCCAGATTAACGCCGTGTTTGCCAGGTGCGCTAACAGGCCCACCAGGCGAAATCCAATCATGATGTTAGCGGCGCTCGCGTGTGCAACTACCGCTACTGGTAACGTCAGGTCAAGCCAGAGAGGGCCATAAGGGGCTACGCCCGTCCCTTTGGCAAGGAATGTATATAATAAGTCATTTGGATAGGCCGTGGGGCTTACTACATATGGATTGACATGATACACCGTCACCATACGTCCATAGCTACCATAGAGAAAAACATCTCGCGACATCGCGCCTGGAGCAAAGACAAAGATGATAGCAAAAATCCCGGTAAGGGCGAATATCGTCCAGAAAAGCAGGTATCCATCTTTGGTAGAGAGCCGCTGCCGTGCCACTTTACTACCTACGCGAGCAGCAATAAGAACCAGCACGAAAGTCAGAGCCAACAGCACCAACAGCAGGTTAGCATATCCAATCGCAGAAGTGGTCGACGAAGCACCGCTGCTAAGCTTAAACATAGGCAGATAATTCAAGCCCTGGACGAGGAAAGAAGCCCTTGATGTCCAGAACAGGCTTGATAGCCAGGGGAATATCCCAAATAATGCATGTTTCACTGCCTCATTATCAACCACAGCTCCTATCAGGAGAGGATAGAGCGCCAGGTAGAGCGCCCCCAGAACAAGTCCCAGAACAAGCAACTTTAACGCGGCCCGCTGTGCATGTTGAGGCCGCTGCCTGGTTGGTGCTTGCGGCAAAGCAGAACTACGCTGCGCCTGCGCATCAATGGGAGCTGTTGGTAAGGTAGCTCCTGGGAGTGCCGGTTGAGTTCTTCGCTTGCGTAACGAGCGCGACTCCTGATCCCTGGAATGCTCTTGCATGGCTTCCCCATTCATCTCTAAATGCCATTCGCTGGTTATAGTATGAGCTACTTATCGCACAATATCAATAAACTCGACGAAACAACACTACCCCTCGTTACAAAAAACGTCCTTCACTTTCCGCTTTTCCACTTTTCTGCTGCATAAAAAGAATGTCCCGCAAGGAAATCTTCTATTGTCAGATGTAGGGAACAATGCTATAATAGCGAGGTGCTCCCACCCACAGCTATCCAACTGGGTGCTGGGTGCATTAAGCATCTCCTGAGAGGAGAGCAAGCTTATGTAATACAGTGGTAACTCCGCAGCTTAAAACGCTTCGCGGCAGTCGTTTCATGTATCGATGATTCATCGATGCTCCACCTGCTCTGGCAGACGCTAGCCTCGTTTGCACAGAGGTGATCTGACCAGATGCATGCCCAAAGGAAGGAGGAGGCTTTGTGAGGCGTGACTATGAACTTGGTTTCATTCTCAACCCCGAAGTCAACGAAGAGCAGACGCGCGCTATAGTGGAGCGCATTGAACAGATCGTCAGAAACTATGACGGTCAGGTCGTCAGAGTAAACCAGTGGGGACGTCGCCGCCTGGCATATCCCATACAGCGTTATCGTGACGGCAATTACGTGTTTATTGATATGATCCTGGCCCCTGAGACCGTGCTTGAATTGGATCGCACCCTCAAGGTTTCTGAGGAGGTCCTGCGGCACTTAATCAAGAGGCGTGATTCCAAAGCTGTGCAGAAGGAACGGGAGGAACGCGAGGCTCATGCCGCAGCAGCAGCAGCTCAAGCCCAGGAACCAGTCGCTACTGGTCCAGAGCCTGAGCCGCAAGCAGAGGTGCAAGTACCTGCAGACGCCCAATTTATTGCGCCCACGAGTGAGCCTGAGACGGAAGAACTCGTCACCGAAGGAGAGGAGGAACCAATTGTGCTCTCACCTGAAGAGATCGAGTATGTCCCACCTGCTATTGAAGAAGATTCCAGTGAAGCGTAGAGAGGATTCCTCTGGGGAGATTAGGGAGATTAACAAATTAATCCGGCAATGGACTATAGGGGCAGATTTATCGCGCCCATCGCCGATTTATCGGCCAAATGGAACGCCGACGATACTCGGATTATTATGTTAAACCGCATCATCATCCGGTCTCAATGGAGAAGTTGTCTCAAGCGTCAATAATATTGAAAGGACGTTGACAAACCATGTTAAACAAAATTATGCTCATCGGGAACTTGGGAAGAGATCCCGAATTGCAAGTTACATCAGATGGCACCCCCTTCACGCGATTCTCTCTCGCTGTAAGTCGAAACTATAAAACCAGCAGTGGAGAGAAAAGGGAAGAGACCGAGTGGTTTAATGTCGTGGCCTGGCGCCAGCTTGCAGAGACATGCGAGCGCTACCTGCACAAAGGCTCTAAAGTCTACATTGAAGGCCGCGTGACGCAACGCAAGTATACTGACAAAAACGGGCTAGAGCGCACATCGGTAGATGTTAATGCTAGTGATATGGAGATACTGACGCCTAAGTCTGCTTCGAGTGGCACTGAGGCCTATTCCGCAGCAAGCACTGGTGACAACAACGATCCCTTTCTTCCGGACTACCCGGAGGACCTACCCTGAAGACCCTGAGGAAATCCCTTTCTAGTCCGGTGTATACTCAAGGAGACCATTTCGAGAATAGGAGTCTATCATGATCCGTAGGGGCAAGGGCGGCTGGGTGGCGTGGGGAGGGCCTTGATGCACATGGGGGAGCGGGGCGAGCAAGCCTCGGGGCTTGCATTCCTCCGAACATCT
>WNGD01002321.1_pt1 | contig 39101 bp, 39 predicted proteins | sample 5400671 | NCBI WGS metagenome assembly WNGD01 (sample SAMN13153369, study PRJNA577476) | soil metagenome | isolation source: 40 cm soil or saprolite under grassland replicate 2 | place: USA:California | collected 2016-06-15 | reverse complement strand
GCGCTCGTCCGAAGCGAAATCGATTTTTTCGACCGGGCCGGCGCGCCGCACCACATCGCATTCCGTCATCTGCAGCGCAATGCCGCCGGCAACGGGCGGCGCGGCCCCCACTGTCGGATCGGTACCGGCTTGCGCGGATTCGCTACTGCACTGGCCGGCAGCATTGACGAGATCCGCGGCGGTCACCGGTCGCAACGTGAGGCGCAGCCGAGCGTCGCCATGGCAATCATTCGCAACACGATTTGGTTCAGTCGTTGCATCGCAACGGCCCCGAGCCGACTTATTGCGGCCGCACCCGCGGCTGCGTGACGCGGACCGCGATTAACCAGGCAACCCAGAGGAATAGAAAATACATCGCCAGAAAGGCCGGCAGACTTGCTATCGGCACGGTTCGTTCAATGACGAGCCCGATGAAATAGGCAACGAAATCCCCCGTAATCACCAAGGCGACATAGACGATCAGCAGGGACATGGCTCGTTTCCCCAAGCTGGCGATATTCCAACACTTTTGGACCGCGTCCGCAATGGCCGCAGCCGAGCCCAGACGGTGGGATGCTTGTAACCAGTTGCGTCATTACCGTCAGCGGGGTCGACGAACTCATTCCAAGCGCCGCCAGCGCCCCTCCCCGTCCGGCCGCCAATAGGTAACATCGAAGCCCTTCGCCTTGCCTTCGCTCCACTGTGCGCGGGCAGCAGTGACCGCGTCTGGATCCTCTCCATCGACGAGGAGCACGATGCGCTGATAGGCGTCGGCGTCTGCCGGCATCGGCGCCCCGTCGATGAGAAAGCGCACTGCGGCACCGTTCGGATTGTCGCCGTTGAGCGTGAGCAGAATCGGCTGTTCGCTCGCCTCAGCCTCCCGCCAGGTCCCGTGCGGCAAGAAGCTGTCATCGCGAAAGGTCCACAGCTGTGCGTCGAGCGCCTCCACTCGTTCCTCCGAGGCTGCCTGCACGATCACCCGCCAGCCGCGTTCGACCGATTTTTCGATCAGCGCGGGAAGCACACGCTCGAGCGGCTGGCGTTGCAGCTGATAGATCAGAATTTCCGTCATCGTGATTGCGCCATCGGCATGCGGTACCCCGTGACGGCAACCGATCGGGTGCGCACTACTTCTCGTAATATTCGGCAACAAGCCGGTCCAGCAGCCGCACGCCAAAACCGGAGCCCCAGCTCCGATTGATGTCACTTTGAGGCGAGCCCATGGCGGTGCCGGCAATATCGAGATGCGCCCACGGTGTCTTGTCGACGAAGCGCTGTAACAACTGCGCCGCCGTAATCGCACCGCCCCAGCGCCCGCCGGTATTCTTCATGTCGGCGACCTTCGAATCGATCATCTTGTCGTACTCCGGCCCGAGCGGCATGCGCCAGACGCGCTCGCCGATTTCGCCGCCGACCTTGACCAACCGTTCAGCGAGCCTTTCGTCGTTGGCAAACAAGCCCGCGTATTCCTGCCCGAGCGCGACGATGATCGCGCCGGTCAAAGTCGCAAGATCGATCATGAATTTCGGTTTGAAACGCTTGTTGACGTAGTGCAGCAGGTCGGAAAGCACGAGCCGACCCTCGGCGTCCGTGTTGATAATCTCGATCGTCTGTCCCGACATGCTTGTGACGATATCGCCGGGGCGCTGCGCCTTGCCGTCGGGCATGTTCTCCACGAGCCCGATGGCACCCAGGGCATTGACTTTCGCCTTGCGCGCGGCCAGCGCGTGCATGAGGCCGACAACGCATGCCGCTCCCGCCATATCGCCTTTCATGTCTTCCATGTTGGCGGCGGGCTTGATCGAAATACCACCGGTATCGAAACAGACGCCCTTGCCGACGAAGGCGATCGGGGCGGTGCCCCGTTTGCCACCATTCCAACGCATGATTACGGTGCGGCTTTCATGTTCGGAGCCCTGTCCGACCCCGAGCAGCGCATTCATGCCGAGCTTCTTCATCTCCTTGATGTCGAGCACGTCGACAACGACACCGAGCTTTCTCAGACCGCCGGCGCGCCGTGCGAATTCTTCCGGGTAGAGCACATTGGCCGGCTCGTTGACGAGATCGCGCGCAATCACCACGCCGTTTGCGACGGCGGCGCGCGGCACAAATGCGTTTTCCGCAGCCGCCACGCGCGCGACCGCGATCTTGACCCTGACCTTTGCCGATTTCTCTTCCTCTTCCTTGCGTTTGGTCTTGTAGCGCTCGAACTCATACGCGCGCAGCTGCGCCCCGAGCGCCAGGTCGGCGGCGCGTTCTGGTTTGAAGGCGCCGCCGGGCAGATCGGCGATGAGGGTGGCGTCGCTCACCGCCGCGGGAATCTTGCCCATCGCCGCGCCGCCGAGTTTCACGAAATCCTGCGCCTTAAGGTCGCGTGCCTTGCCGACGCCGACGACGACGAGGCGCTGCACGTCGAGACCGGACGGCGCGACGAGGTCAAGGGCGGACCCGTTCTTGCCTTTGAACCGATCGGCCGTTGCCGCCCGCCTTACCAGCTCTTCCGCGGGCCCCATGGCGCGCCGCGCGACAGAGCCGAATTTGAGCCCCTCTTCGCAGAACAAGACGAGAACCCCCTTGGCGGGCGCGCCAAAGCGCGTAAATTGAAGTTCCAGGCGGCCGGGCATGAGGGTCGTCTCCTTTCGAGTGGGCGCAGGTTGCGCGCCGTGAAAGTGGAAACCGGTTTTGCGGACGCAATCAAGCTTGCCCCGAATGCGCGAAAATCACGGGGGTAGGCGCCAAAAGATGTGAAATGGACGCGTTTTGCCCGTCGGTCCCGAGCACACACTCTGTAGCCGTGCCAGGATCGCAAGGCGCGCGCGTTGGCCCAGCGCCTGTGGCGGCCGGGACACACGATCCGGATTAACGTTTTGTTGTGCATAGTCAAAGGCTTTGCCTTGGCCAAGCCACTTTGTTCCTCGATCAGATAAAGGGTACAAAAGAGGCTTCGGATAGCATCGGTGTGCTGCCGCGGGCGTAGGGGGCCCGGCGCACCGAGGGTTCGCCGCGAGCGGGGACGCGCAAGTCGGATGGGGTCCATCGGCCGCTATATTTTCCGCACCACGCTTGGTGCGTTCCTGGTCATTTGCGCCAGTGTGACCGCGCTCATGTGGATCACGCAGGCGCTGCGCGACATCGACCTGATGACGAATCAGGGCCAAAGCATCTTCGTCTTCGTCGGGATCACCGGTCTCATCATTCCGCTGCTCGTCCTGATCATCGCCCCGATCGCGCTGATGATTGCGGTCGCGCACGTGCTCAACAAGCTCGGCAACGATTCCGAGCTCATCGTGATGAATGCGGCGGGAATGCCGCCCTGGGTTCTCTTCCGCGCCTTCCTGGCTGCCGGCATCGTCGTCTCGCTGATCGTCGCCGCGATCAGCGTCTACATCTCGCCCTGGGGATTGCGCGAGTTGCGGCGCTGGGCAACCGAAGTTCGCGCCGACCTGGTCTCCAATATCGTGCAGCCGGGCCGTTTCCTCAAATTGGAAGAGAGGCTGACGCTGCACATTCGCGAACGGCTTCCCAACGGACAATTGCTGGGCATCTTCATCGACGATCAGCGTGACCCGAAAGAGCGGGCGACCATCCTCGCCGAGCAAGGGGATATCGTAAAAAACGACCGCGGCGTCTTTCTCGTGCTGGAGAACGGCAGCGTGCAGCGGCATGAGACGGGACAGCGGGACCCTGCCCTCGTGCTGTTCACCAGTTACGGCTTTGACCTGTCCTGGCTTTCGAACAGCAACCAGAGCCTGAAATACTCGGTGCGGGAACGATATCTGTGGGAGCTTTATGATCCCGCGCGGACCAAGATGACGTTTGCCGACGAGCCGGCTCAAGTCCGCGCCGAATTTCATGATCGGATCACGGCGCCGCTTTACCCCCTCGCGTTCGTCGTTTTGACCTACGCCTATCTCGGCGCGCCGCGCACGACGCGGCAGAACCGCACCATGTCGCTCATGGGCGCAATCGGCGTCGTGGCGGCGCTGCGCGGACTTGGCTTCGTCGGCACGATCGCGGGAGTGCAGACTCCGATCGTCCTGCTGCTTCCTTACCTCGCCCTGATTGCGACATTTGTGCTGGGCTACATCGCCATTTCGCGCGGCGTCATCATCGAGCCCCCGGCCTTCATCGCAAACGCAATTACCCGCGTCATGGAGCGCCTCACTCAGCGCACCAACGCCCTGATGGGGCAAGCGCCATGATCGCCGGCACGCTCTCGCGCTACTTCGGATGGCGTTTCCTCTCGGCGGTGCTGGCCGTGTTCGCGGGAACGCTGGTGCTGACAGCGATGATCGATTTTCTCGAATTGTTGCGGCGGTCCGCGGAAATCAAAGACGTCTCGACCTTGTTGGTCGCCCAGATCACTCTGTTGCGCGTTCCCTTCATCACCGAGCGGGTTATGCCTTTTGCCGTGCTGGTCGGCGCGATGTTCTGCTATTTGAATTTGTCGCGCCGTCTGGAGCTCGTGGTCGCACGGGCAGCGGGAATCTCGGCCTGGCAATTCGTCGCGCCCGCTCTTGTCATCGCCGTCCTGCTCGGCCTCGTGCTGACGATGGTCTACAATCCCATCTCGGCGAACTTGCGCGAGCACTCCACAAGACTCGAAGCCTATCTGTCCGGTCGCGACAGCGGCTTCCGCAGCACTGGACGCGGATTCTGGCTGCGCCAACGCAGCGAAGATGGCCAAGCAGTCATCAACGCCAAGTCGAGCCGCCTGCAGGGGATCGAATTGGGCGGCGTGACCGTGTTCCGGTTCGACGCCAACGACCACTTCAGCGACCGCATCGAGGCCAAGAGCGCCACGCTCGAGCCGGGATACTGGCGGCTGGAAGATGCGCGGTTTTACGTCAGCGGAGCGGCACCGTCGGATCGCGACACCTTTCTGCTCAAGACCCCGTTGACGCCAGTACAAGTGGGCGAAAGCTTCGCCACGCCAGAGACCGTGCCGTTCTGGCAACTGCGGTCGTACATCGACCACGCCGAAAGCACAGGTTTGGCTGCCGCCGGTTACCGATTGCAATACTATCAACTTTTGGCGCAGCCGTTCTATCTCGCGGCTATGGTGCTTCTGGCTGCCTCGGTCAGTCTGCGGCTTTTCCGTTTCGGGGGTGTGCAGAAGATCGTCCTGGGCGGCATCGGCGCAGGCTTTGCGCTCTACATCTTGTCGAAAGTGACCGGCGACTTGAGCAAAGCCGGAATGATGGCGCCCCTCGCCGCGGCAGGACTGCCCCCCGCCCTGGGCGGCATAACCGGCTTGCTTGTGCTGCTTTACCAGGAGGATGGGTGATGGCGCGCCCGGTTACCCATCCGCGACTACCGCGCCGCCGCACGCGCTGGGGCGCGTTCATCATTTTTGCGGCCGCCGTCGCGCTGCTTGCGAGCACGCTCGATGTCCCGCCGGCGGCTGCCCAGATGGTGGCTTTCCCACCGCGGCCAAAACCACCCGTTCGCGCCCAACGTTCGCAGGAGCAGATGCTCGTCCGCGCGCAGGAAATCAACTATGACTACACCAACGAACGCGTCTCCGCCGTCGGGAATGTGCAGCTCTATTTTGGCGGTTCCACGCTTGAAGCCGACCGGGTAGTCTACGACCAGAAAACCAAGCGCCTGCATGCCGAAGGAAATGTGCAGTTGACCGAGGCCGACGGCACGGTCACTCACGCCGAAATCATGGACCTGAGCGATGACTATCGCGATGGTTTCGTGGATTCGCTGCGACTCGACGCGCCCGAGCAGACCCGCTTTGCCGCCCCGCGCGCGGAGCGCTCGGGCAGTTTCACCATCTTCCATAACGGCGTCTATACCGCCTGCGAGGCGTGCGTGGAGGATCCGCAGCGGCCGCCGAAATGGCAGGTGAAAGCCGCGCGGATCATCCACGATCAGGGCGAGAAGATGCTGTATTTCGAGGACGCACAGCTCGAGTTTCTCGGCGTCCCGCTGGCCTATATGCCCTACATGTCGGCGCCCGACCCAACCGTGAAACGCAAGACCGGCGTGTTGACGCCGACCTACAGCACCAGCTCTGTCTACGGACTTGGCGTCGCCGTCCCCTACTATTGGGCGCTTGGCCCCAATTACGACGCCACCTTCACGCCCTTGATCACGACCAGACAGGGTCCGCTGCTGCAAGGCGAGTGGCGCCACCGGCTGCTCGAAGGCGCTTACAGCATTCGCGCCTCGGGCATTTTCCAGCTCGATAAAGAGTTCTTGGTGAACACGCCCGGTCATCTCGACTGGCGCGGCAGCGTGGACACCGCGGGCCAGTTCAATCTGTCGGATAAGTGGGTGTGGGGCTGGAACGCAACCGTGCTTTCGGACAAGAACTACCTCTACGATTACGGGCTCATCCGAAACCTGCAAGTTCCGACCAACCTGGTCAACGTCACTCCCGATTACGCCCTCTCTCAACTCTACCTCGCGGGTCGTGGCGACCGCAGCTATTTTGACGCACGGACGCTCTATTTTTACGGGCTCTCGGGTTTCGACGTCCAAGGTCAGCTCCCGATCGTGCATCCCGTGGTCGATCATGACTACGTCTTCAACAGTCCGATCTTCGGCGGTGAGCTCAGCTTCCATAACAACTTGATCAGCGTCTCCCGCGAGACGGCCAACTTCGACGCAATTTCGCAGGCGGCATTGAACGGCAACCTCTGCGCCCAGACCGCCGATCCGGCGGTCATCAACCGCAGCAATTGCGTGCTGCGCGGCGTCCCCGGCAATTACACCCGAGCGACCACCGAATGGAGTTGGAAACGCACGGTCATCGATCCGTTGGGCCAGATGTATACCCCCTTCGTCAGCGTGCGCGGGGACTTCGCCGACATGAACGTCTTCAACCAGGCGGGCGTGTCTAACTTCATCAATACCAGCCAGAGCGACATTGGACGGGTGATGCCCGTCGCCGGCCTCGAATATCGCTATCCGCTCATCAACGTGCAGGCCTGGGGCACGCAGACGATCGAGCCGGTCGGCCAGCTTATCTTCCGGCCGAACGAGACCTTCGTCGGCTCGTTTCCCAACGAAGATGCGCAAAGCCTCATCTTCGACGATTCAAACCTGTTCAAGGTGAACAAATTTTCCGGCTGGGATCGCGTGGAAGGCGGCGGCCGGGCGAATGCGGGCATCCAATACACCGCCCAGTTCAATCGCGGCGGGAACGTCAATCTCCTCTTCGGACAATCTTACCAGCTCTACGGACTGAACTCCTTTGCGCTTCCCAGCACGACCAATACCGGCCTCAACAGCGGCCTGGATACCGCGACGTCGGATTACGTGGCGCGCGCATCATATCAGCCGAGTGCTGCGCTAACCTTCACCTCGCGCTTCCGCTTCTCCGAGACCGACTTCACGCTTCAGCGCAGCGAGCTCGAAGCCGTCGCCGCCTTCGGCCGCTGGACAACCACGGTGATGTACGGCAACTACGCCCCTCAGCCGCTGATCGGGTTCCTGGACCGTCGCGAGGGCATCCTTGGCAGCGCACGGCTCAAGCTCAATCCTAACTGGGTCCTGCTGGGCGCGGCGGGATACGATATTCACGCCAAGTCGGTCACCCAGACCCAAATCGGCGTCGGGTACATCGACGACTGCCTCATCTTGGCCCTGAATTACGTCACAAGCTACGCCTACAGCGGCAGCGTGTCGGTCAACCACAGCTACATGATGCAGATCAGCTTGCGCACGCTCGGCGGAACGACGAACGCGGCTGCACAAGGAGTCTCCCCGGTCAATACTGCGGCATTCGGTACCACCCATTAGCTGCGGCCGGGTTTGAGCTGGGCGGCTCGACCGAAGTATATGATCATGGCCTGTGCGGGCGAGGAGCGAGGCAGACTTTCAGTGGAGAGGACGCTGACGGAGCGATGATGTTCGATAGTTGCAGGACCTGCCGCAATCTAATGACCGCCGCGGTCCTCGTGTTCGCTGCCGCCGCGCTGCCAAGCACCGCGCGCGCCCAGCAGGTGGTGGTCATCGTCAATGGCGAGCCGATCACGGCACTCGACATCGAGCAGCGCGCCAAGCTCATTCAGTTGTCGTCGCACAAGGCTCCGACGCGCCAAGAGGTGCTGGATGAGCTGATCAACGAAAAGCTCAAGGTGCGCGAGGCCAAGAAGTGGGGGCTGGAAATCCCCAGTTCCGAAGTCGACAACGCCTACGCCACGATGGCAAGTCGCATGCGATTGACGCCGGAGCAATTGACCGAGCACCTCGCCAAATCGGGCGTCCACCCCGCAACGCTCAAGGCCCGCATCAAGGCCGACCTCACCTGGCCGCAACTCGTGCGTGGGCGGTATCAGCAGAGCTTGCAGATCGGCGAGAAGGACATTCTCAGCGCGATGGAATCGAAGTCGAACGGCACCGTCGGCTATGACTACACCATACGCCCGATCCTATTCTTCGTCCCGGCCGGATCGCCGGACACGTTCGTAGAGGGGCGCAAACGCGAAGCGGAAGCCCTGCGCAGCCGCTTTCAGGGCTGCGAGTCCGGACTTGGCTTCGCTCGCGCACTCAAGGACGTCGCTGTGCGCGACCAGGTCATTCGCAGCTCGGCTGATATTCCCGAACAGCTGCGCAAGGTGCTCGAAGATGTCGAGGTCGGCCGATTGACGCCGCCGGAGGTCACCAAATTCGGAATCGAGATGTTCGCGATCTGCGCCAAGAAGGAGTCTGCGGCCGATAATTCGCCGGTGAGGCGTCAGGTGCGCGAATCCATCATGGCCGAGCGTTACGAGCAGCGCTCCAAGCAATATCTGCAGGAGCTCCGTCGCGGCGCGATGTTCGAATACAAATAGGGCTCCAGCGTCATGGCACGGCCTTTGGCGCTGACGCTGGGTGAGCCGGCCGGCATCGGACCCGACATCACCTTCGCGGCCTGGCGGCGGCGCGCGGAACTCGAGCTGCCGCCTTTCTACCTTCTCGCCGATCCGACATTCGTGGCACGACGCGCAGAGCGGATCGCGCCCGACGTAAGCATCGCAGTGGTCGAGCCAGCGGCGGCGTGGACGGCATTCCGGACCGCGCTCCCCGTCGTCGACATCGGCGTGCCAGTCAGCGCCGAACCCGGTCAGCCGGATCAATCGAGCGCACCGGCGGCGCTCGCCGCAATTCGCCGCGCGGTTGCCGATGTCCACGCCGGAGCGGCAGCCGCGATCGTCACCAATCCCGTGGCCAAGAACGTCCTCTATCGCTCGGGCTTCCCCGAGCCGGGACACACCGAATACCTCGGCAAGCTGGCGCAGGAACAGACCGGCATCGCTGCCCGGCCGGTCATGATGCTATGGTCGCCGGAGCTCGCGGTCGTGCCGGTCACCATCCATCTTCCGCTCAAAGACGTCGTCCCCAAGCTCACCGCGGATCTCGTGGTCGAAACCGGCCGGATTGTCGCGCGCGATCTGCGGGAGCGCTTCGACATCGCCCGCCCGCGGCTTGCCATTGCCGGCCTCAATCCACACGCGGGCGAAGAGGGCGCGCTTGGTGACGAGGACCTGATCGTGGTCCGTCCCGCCGTCGAGCGTCTCAAGGCCGAGGGCATCGACGCCCGCGGGCCATTGCCGGCCGACTCGCTTTTTCATGAGACGGCGCGCACGAGCTACGACGTGGTGCTTGCGATGTATCACGATCAGGCGCTGATCCCGATCAAGACGCTGGCCTTCAATCACGCAGTCAACGTCACTCTCGGCTTGCCGTTCGTGCGGACTTCGCCCGATCACGGCACCGCCTTCGACATCGCCGGCACCGGCCGCGCCGATCCCACGAGCCTGATCGCTGCCCTTCAACTTGCGGCAAGACTGTCGTCGCGCGGCCAATCCGCTCGATTCGCGCGTCGCGCATGAGCGCCATCGATGATCTTCCGCCGCTGCGCGAGGTGATTCGTCGATACGGTCTGAGAGCCAAGAAGTCGCTCGGCCAGAATTTTCTTCTCGATCTCAACCTTACCGCGCGCATTGCGCGCGCGGCCGGCCCCCTCGAAGGCGTCGACGTGGTCGAGATCGGCCCCGGGCCGGGTGGGCTCACCCGCGCGCTCCTCGTCGCAGGCGCGCGCCGGGTGATCGCAATCGAGCGCGACGATCGGGCCATCGCGGCGCTGGAGCAGATCGCCGGGCGATACCCGGGACGCCTCGAGGTCGTCGCCGGCGACGCGCTCAAGGTCGATCCGCGTCCGCTCGTCGGCGGCGCGCCCGCGCGGATCGTTGCGAATCTCCCCTACAACATTTCCACTGCCCTGCTCGTCGGCTGGCTGACGCTCGAGCCGTGGCCGCCTTGGTACGATCGGCTGGTGCTGATGTTCCAACGCGAAGTGGCCGAACGCGTCGTCGCCGCCCCCGGCTCCAAGCGTTACGGACGCCTTTCCGTTCTCGTTGGCTGGCGCTGCAGGGCGCGTATTCGCTTTGACATTGCGGGCACGGCCTTTGTGCCGCCGACGAAGGTCACGTCGTCCTTGGTCGAGCTGGTGCCGCGCGAACGTCCGCTCGCCTGCGAGCGCCGCGCGCTGGAGCGGGTGATCGCAGCGGCGTTCGGCCAACGGCGCAAGATGCTGCGCCAAAGCTTGAAATCGCTCGGCACCGACCCGATGGCCCTGCTCGAGGCTGCGAGCATCGAGCCAGCGGCCAGGGCCGAAGATATTCCGGTCGAAGGCTTCGTCGCTCTGGCGCGGGCCTTTGCCGCGCGTTGACGAAGGCCTTCAGAGCGGCCGCGCGCGCCATCACCACCGTGGCGGCGCTCCTGCGCCCACGCCCGACATCACAGCTGCGCCTGCAAACGACGGACGAAATCGGAAAGCCCCGTCTGCCGTTCGCGCTTGAGGCGCTCAGCCGCCAGGATCGTTTGCATTTCTCTAAAAGCGCGATCGACGTCCGTATTGATCACGACGTAGTCGTACTCCGCCCAGTGACTCATCTCGTCGGCCGCCGTGGCCATGCGGGCGCGGATCACCTCGTCCGGATCCTGCGCTCTGCGCCGCAGCCGCCGCTCGAGGTCCGCCATCGACGGCGGCAGCACGAATATGCTGACGAGATCGTGGTCCGCCTTTTCGCGAAGCTGCTGCGTCCCCTGCCAGTCGATGTCGAACTGAACGTCATGCCCGCTCGCGAGCGCGGCCTCCACCGGCGCCCGCGGCGTGCCATAGCGGTGGCCGAACACCTGCGCCCATTCCAGCAGTTCGCCGCCCTTGACCATCGCGTCGAAACGCGCTGCATCGATAAAATGATAATCGCGCCCGTCGATCTCGCCCGGCCTCTGCTTGCGCGTTGTAACGGACACCGAAAGCTCGACCCCTGGATCGACTTCGAGCAGCTTACGCGACAATGTCGTCTTGCCGGCGCCCGAAGGCGAGGACAACACCAGCATGAGCCCGCGGCGGGCGATGGCATGTCGCTGTTGTTGACCTGACTTCACCGCCATCAGCTCATTCCAAATTCTGCACCTGCTCGCGGAACTGCTCCACAACGCTCTTGAGCTCGAGCCCGATATTGGTCAGTTCCACGTCGTTTGACTTGGAGCACAATGTATTTGCTTCGCGATTGAGCTCCTGCGCCAGGAAGTCGAGCCGGCGGCCGATGGGTCCGCCCTCGCCGATGAGCCGCTCGATCTGCGCGACGTGCGAGGCGAGCCGGTCGAGCTCCTCGCGGACGTCGGCTTTGCTGGCGATGAGGATCGCCTCCTGGTGCAGCCGATCGGGATCGAACCGCTCGGAAGCATCGAGCAGCATCGTCACCTGCTCGGCGATGCGTGCCTTGATCGCCTCGGGCCGGCGGCCGGGTGCGGCTTCGGCGCGTACGGCCAGCGCAGCGATTTCCCGGGCGCGCTGGCTCAAGACGTGTCGCAACACTTCGCCTTCGTGCCGACGCATGGCGGCCAGCTCCGCAACCGTGGCACGGAAACCGGCGATGACCGCCGCCTCGGCGGCGGCTCGATCTGCTTCGCGCTCGTCCTCGTCGATGACCTCGATCACGCCTTTGAGCGACAGGATTCCGTCGAGCCGCGGCGCGGCGGCGTCCACGCGCCCGGCCAAACCTTTGATGGTTGCCAGTACGGCCGCGAGCACGGGCTCGTTGACGCGCACGACCGGCGCCACACCCACCCGTTCGACCGTGAGCGTGCCATACACCGTGCCGCGCGCCAGTACCTCGGCTGCGCAGTGACGCGCCGGTCCCTCGACCACGTCCCACCCCGGCGGTAGGCGCAGCCGCAAATCGAATCCCTTGGCATTAACGGATTTCAGCTCCCAAGCCCAGCTATAGGCGCCGCTGATGCCGTGGCCACGCGCGAAGCCGGTCATGCTCGACAGCGCCATCGGCCTCTACCTACGGAAGGACTTGCGTGAATCGCGCCGCGACCTTACCGGCGAGAAAAAGCGGTCACAAGGGCGTAACGCGCGCTACAACCGCGCTACTGTGCCGGCCCCGCGGCGCCCTTGGGGGAGCCGTTTGCGTTGCGCTTGGCCCGCTGGAGCGGGCTGAGCGCCGGCGCCGGACGCGTCGGCGAAGCCGGCGCTTGCGCCTCTGCAGCCGGCGGTTCTCCCTTCTGCTCGTGCTCGATTGCACGCAAGCGCGCGACATTCTTCATGTGTTGATCGTAGGTCTCAGCGAAGGCGTGTCCGCCGGTGCCGTCGGCCACGAAATAGAGCTCCTTCGTACGCGCCGGATTGGCGGCGGCCTCGATCGAGGCGCGACCGGGATTGGCAATCGGCCCGGGCGGCAAGCCGTCGATGACATACGTGTTATAGGGCGTGGGCTGGGCAATCTCGCTCTTGGTCAGCGGGTGGCCGAGCGCGCCTTTGCCGAAGACGAGACCATAGATGATGGTCGGGTCCGATTGCAGCTTCATCTTCTGCTTGAGCCGATTCGTCAGCACCGCCGCTATGCGCGTGCGCTCCTCGGCCTTGCCGGTCTCTTTCTCGACAATGGACGCGAGAATGACGAGTTGCTCGGGCGTCTTGATCGGCAGATCGGGATTGCGTCGGTCCCAGACTTCCCGCACCAGCCGCTCTTGCACCTGGCGCATGCGTTGGATCATCTGCTCGCGCGTGAAGCCGCGATGGAAATGGTAGCTGTCGGGCAGAAGGCTGCCCTCCCTGGGAACGTCCTTGACGTTGCCGGAGAGGATGTCGTTCTCGAGCAGCCGCGCGACGATTTGCTCGGACGTCAGGCCCTCGGGAATCGTGATCTGATGTTGCACCACCTTGCCGTCGACGATCGTCTCCACCACATCCTTGATGCTCGCGTGCTTGGGGAAAAGATATTCGCCGGCCTTGAGGTCAGAGCGCGCCTTGAGCGCGAACACGCCGCCGATGAAGACGAGAGGATGCGCGTCCACCACCCCTTCGCGCTTAAGCAGATCCGCGATCTCCATCATCCCGGAGCGCGGCGGGATGATGACAATCTTGTCCTCTTGTGACGGGCCCGGCGCTTCGAATCGGCTCTTGCCGAAGACGACGGCTCCGCCCGCGATGACGAGAACGAGCACCAAGGCGGTGAAAACAGCATTGCCGACGATCACGAGGGGATTGCGCGCGCGTCTTGAGGGCCGGCTGGGTGCCGGCACATGGTCGGGCTCCAAGGCGGCGCGTGGACTGCGCGGGGTGCTGCGTTTGGGCTCCATGAGTGATCCGGCCAGTCCCTCCGGCCGCCCCGATATCGGCGGTTCCGGGTCACCTGCGCCGAGCACGACCCGCCCCGGCGAGGCCGGATGGGACATACCGGGCGATCCGTCTGCCCCCGGCGGTGTGCTCTGCGACTTCACCGCCTATCTCCATTGACGCCCGCCATACCCACTCGCACCGCATCCAATCCTGGTATCCATGCCTCGCGCCCGGCAAGCCGTCAGTAGGTCCTTTTTGCCGGTCTCCATAAGTCGCAGGCCGAGGATCCCGCCCACATTAAATGGGAATATGGCCAAAGGTAGGAACCGCAAATCACACGCGTTCACCAAAGACGGGGACGCATTTTACGCGCAAGCAATCAATGATTGAAAAGGTCCATATGTACTGCGAAGAGAGGCCGCGCTCCCTGCCTGCCTGCGCTACCCCGCCTAGTCCCGAAGCCGACGAAAGAGCAGCGAGGCGTTCGTCCCACCAAAACCGAAGGAGTTTGACAGAGCAACCTCGATGGCGCGCCGTTTCGAGTGATGCGGCACGAGATCAATCGCCGTTTCCACGGACGGATTGTCGAGATTGATGGTCGGCGGCGCGACCCCATCGCGCATGGCGAGAATGGAGAAGATCGCCTCGACTGCGCCTGCAGCACCCAACAGGTGGCCGATCGAGGACTTGGTCGAGGACATGCACATGCGCGCTGCGGCGTTGCCGACCAAGCGGTGTACGGCGGCAAGCTCGATCTCGTCGCCGACGGGCGTGGAGGTGCCGTGGGCATTGATGTAGTCGATCTCCGCCGCCGAGATGCCGGCATTCTTGATCGCCGCCTTCATGCAGCGTAGCGCCCCATCGCCGTCCTCCGCCGGGGCGGTGATATGATAGGCATCTCCCGAGAGTCCATAGCCGATGAGTTCAGCATAGATCGGGACTCCGCGACTTTTGGCGTGCTCATACGTTTCCAGAACCACGATGCCGGCGCCCTCCCCCATAACGAAGCCGTCGCGATCGCGGTCGTAAGGGCGGGACGCACGTTCCGGCGTATCATTGAAAGATGTGGACAGCGCGCGACAGGCGACAAACCCTGCCATCCCGATCCGCGAGATCGGCGATTCCGCGCCACCCGCTACCATGACCTCGGCGTCGCCTAGTGCCACCAGTCGTGCGGCATCTCCGATGGCATGCGCTCCGGTCGAACACGCGGTTACCACGGCGTGGTTGGGCCCTTTCAGGCCATGCGCAATCGACACATATCCCGATGCGAGATTGATCAACCGGCCGGGAATGAAGAACGGCGACACCCGCCGCGGTCCCTTCTCCTTCAGCACGATCGCCGTTTCGGCAATGCCGGTAAGACCGCCGATCCCCGAGCCGATCATCACTCCCGTTTTGATCTGATCGGCGTGGCTCAGGGGCTTCCAGCCTGCATCATCGAGCGCTTGGCGCGCGGCGCACATGGCGAAGACAATGAAATCGTCGACCTTGCGCTGCTCCTTTGGTTCCATCCATTGGTCGGCATTGAAGCTGCCATTCGCGCCGTCGCCACGCGGAACCTGACAAGCGATCTTCGCCGGCAGATCGGAGACGTCGAAAGTTTCGATGCGCCTGGCCCCGCTGTCACCCTTGATGAGGCGCTGCCAGCTCGGCTCGACGCCGCAAGCAAGCGGCGTCACCATGCCGAGCCCTGTGACCACGACGCGCCTCATCTTCAACTCCTTGCCCCGTAGCCAATACCATACTCTCCCGACGCCGCAGGGCGCCAAGGCAATGTCCGATCACGAAAAGTCGCGAGAGGTCGTCCCGCGCCGGGCGGGGCTTAGCTTTTTGCGTTCTTTTCTAGGAATTTAATGGCGTCACCAACCGTCAAGATCGTTTCGGCGGCGTCGTCGGGGATCTCGCAACCGAATTCTTCCTCGAACGCCATGACGAGTTCGACCGTATCGAGGCTATCGGCACCGAGGTCGTCGATGAAGCTTGCGTTCTCGGTCACCTTTTCGGCTTCGACGCCCAAATGTTCGACGACGATCTTCTTCACCCGCTCGCCAATATCACTCATCGCTGCAACCTCGCGTCCTTTGATGGGCTCGATTGGTCAGCGCCCCCGAGCCGTTGCGGTATGGGCCTGCGTGGTATCCGGCGTCGGATCATCGGGTCGCGAGCGGACCCCTGTGACGATTGGAACCGTTATGCCGCCCCAGCCAAACCGAAGTCCGGTTACCATACTTCAAATGCCTTGACCAGCGCGGCTGCGCCGCATCGGGAAACCCGGCGCAACGCGGCGATGAGGCTCAAATCATTGCCATTCCACCGTTCACGTGCACGGTTTGGCCGGTGACGTAAGCGGCCTCCTCCGAAGCCAGAAAGACCGCAGCAGCCGCCACATCCGCCCCCGCGCCGAGCCTGCCGGCCGGCACTCGGGCGAGGATCGCCTCCCGCTGCTTCTCGCTGAGCTTGTCGGTCATGGCTGTGGCGATCAAACCCGGCGCGATGCAGTTCGCGGTTATGCCGCGTTTGGCATATTCGGCAGCGATCGACTTGATCATGCCGATCATGCCTGCCTTCGTTGCCGTGTAATTGCCCTGACCGGGGTTGCCGGTGATGCCGACCACCGAGCCGATGCCGATGATGCGGCCAAAGCGGCGCCGCATCATCCCGCGCAGCGCCGCGCGGGCGAGGCGGAAAGTCGCCGTCAGATTGATCGCGACGACGTCGTCCCAGTCCTCGTCTCGCAATTGAACGAGGAGGTTGTCCTTGTTGATCCCGGCATTGGCGACCAAGATGTCGAGCTTGCCCATGGCCTCCTCGCATTTCGGCACCAGGGCCTCGACCTCGTCCTTGTCCGCGAGATTGCACGCCAGTACATGGACGCGGTCCTTGAGTTCGCCGTGCAGCCGATCGAGCGCGTCCCGCCGCGTCCCGGAAAGCGCCACGGTCGCGCCCTGCTGGTGAAACGCGCGCGCAATCGCGCTGCCGATTCCGCCGCTTGCCCCGGTGACGAGGGCGGTCTTGCCGGTTAGATCGAACATCGATCGCTCCTCGCACTCATGCCTTGTCGAGCCTGAACCTACCAATGTCGTCCGGCGTTCCGATCGCAGCGGCCCCCGCTCCATCGACGATGCGCCTGATGAGCCCGCTCAATACTTTGCCGGCACCGACCTCATAGAACATGGTAACGCCCGCCGCAGACATGAACGCGATCGACTCGCGCCAGCGCACCGTCCCGGTGACTTGCGCGACGAGTGCGCGCACGATCTCGGCCGGATCGCGGATCGGCTTCACGAAGGCGTTGGCGACGACCGGCACTACCGGCGGCTTCACCGCGACACTGGTCAGCGCCTGCGCCATGGCATCCGCTGCCGGTTGCATCAACGCGCAGTGGAAGGGCGCAGAGACGGGCAGCATCATGGCGCGCCGTGCACCCTTTTCTTTGGCGATCTCGACCGCGCGCTCGACGGCCGCCCTGTCACCGGAAACGACCACCTGTCCGCCGCCATTATCGTTCGCCGCTTGGCAGACTTGGCCTTGCGCGGCTTCCGCCGCCACGGCAGCCGCTTGCTCGAAGTCGAGCCCAAGCAACGCGGCCATGGCGCCGGTGCCGACCGGGACTGCCCTTTGCATCGCGCGACCGCGCAGACGCAGGAGCCGCGCGGTGTCGGCAATGGTGAGGGCGCCTGCGGCGGCGAGCGCGGAATATTCTCCCAGCGAATGGCCGGCGACGAAGCGCGCGTCGCGCGCGACGTCAACACCCGCATGGGCTTCCAGCGCGCGCATGGCCGCCAGCGACACCGCCATCAGTGCGGGTTGCGCATTCTCGGTCAGCGTCAGCGTTTCGGCCGGGCCTTCCCACATGATGCTTGTGAGCCTCTGGCCGAGCGCCGCATCGACCTCCTCGAACACCGCACGCGCCGGCGCAAATGCATCGGCGAGGGCCTTGCCCATGCCGACCGCCTGGCTGCCTTGGCCGGGAAATACGAAAGCGAACGACATTCCCTCCCCTTGCCGAGGTCGCGGCCCTAAGACACCCCGACATCCCCCCTGTCAAGCGTCGGCACGGTCGCGGTCAGCGTCCTGCAAGTCGTCGGCCGCCTTGCCTTTTCGCCTGAACTGCGTATAACCGCCGCTTCCGCTCGATCCCGGCTGGGAACTGAACGGTCGGCTGCTCGGCCAGATGCCGCGCGGCAGGACATGATAGTCCGGCGTCCGGTGTTTCCGCCTTCGCAGCATTCGAGCCTTTCCCGGAAAGACTCGAAGGGCTTTGCGCCGGGGAATGAGCGCCAAACAAGGGAAAGGCATCGATGCCGCTCTACGAACACGTCTTCATCACGCGCCAAGACGCGAGCGCGCAGCAGGTCGAAGAGCTGACCGCCCAGTTCAAAGCCATCATCGAGCAGATGGGAGGCAAGGTCGCCAAGACCGAACAATGGGGCGTAAAATCCCTCGCCTACCGTCTGCGCAAAAACCGCAAAGCGCATTTCACTCTGTTCAACATCGAGGCGCCGCCGGCCGCCCTCAATGAGATCGAGCGGCAGGAGCGGTTGAGCGAGGACGTGTTGCGCTATCTTACGGTGCGGGTGCACGAGCACGAGGAAGGCCCCTCCGCGATGATGCGCAAGGCCGATCGCGACCGCGAGCGCGATGACCGGGGGTTCGGCTTTCGTGATCGGGATCGCGGCGGCTTCCGTGACCGCGACCGTGGCGAGTACCGTCGCGAGCGCGAGGGCCGCCCGCCGCGCGAAAGCTACGACGAGGAAGCCGTTCCCGGCACAGCGACGCAGGAGTGACAGCCATGGCGACTTCCCCAGCGCAAACGCGGCGGCCTTTCTTCCGCCGGCGCAAGACCTGCCCGTTTTCCGGCGCTAACGCGCCGAAGATCGACTACAAGGACGTTAAGCTCTTGCAGCGCTACGTCTCCGAGCGCGGCAAGATCGTGCCGAGCCGGATTACGGCCGTTTCCGCCAAGAGGCAGCGGGAGCTGGCACGCGCCATCAAACGCGCACGCTTTCTCGGATTGTTGCCTTACGTGATCCGTTAGCAGAGGACAGCGCGCACACGACGGAGGACGAGCCGAGCAAAGCAGACGAGCGACGATCTATCGTCTGCCCTCATCATTCGTCCTCCGATGGTTGGGACGGACCCCGTTCCGTCTCTAACCGCTGATGAAGCGGGACAGCTGAAGATGATGCAAGTTGTATTGGTCGGAGTGGGAGCGGGCGCGGCAGCGGCGCTGCTGTTTGCGTCGGTGATATCGGGGTCGATCGCAGCGAAATTTCTGTTTTATCTCGCGCCGTTGCCGATCCTCATTGCGGCGCTGGGCTGGAGTCACATAGCGGGGTTGATCGCGGCCGCAGTTGCAACGGCGGTGGTCACCATTCTTGCCGGCACGTTCTTCATCGCCGCCCCGGTCATCGCTTTCGGAGCCTGGTGGCTCGGCTATTCGGCACTGCTCGCGCAACCGGCAGCAAACGGCGGCGGCGCGCTCGAATGGTATCCGCCCGGCCGGCTCGTACTGTGGGCCGCCGTCATCGGCACGCTTACCGCCGCCGCCGCCGTTCTCAGCCTCGGCACGGACCAACAGAGCGTACAGGCCACCTTGCGCAGGCTGTACGAGCATATGCTGCGCGACCAGTCGCCAGTCGACGTTTGGGTCGTGGCTACACCGTCAGCAACTTATTCAATCTCTGGCTTGCCGCCCGGATCGTGAAAATCTCCGGCCGGCTCAAGCGACCTTGGCCGGATTTGGCGGCATTGACGTTGCCACCGTCGAGCTCCGGCCTGCTCGCGGCCGCGCTCGCGGGCTCCTTCTTGCCGGATCTCTTCGGCATGCTCTCGAGCGCGTTTGCGGCAAGTCTGCTCATGGCGTTTGCGACGCTGGGCTTTGCCGTCCTGCACGCGATCACGCGCGGGATGGGCAGTCGTCCCTTCGTCCTCGCGGCCGTCTACGCCGCTGTGCTCGTTCTCGGCTTGCCGGTCTTAGCGATGGCCATTCTGGGGCTCGCCGAAGCCGCTTTCCACATTCGCAATCGTGTTGCGCGAAAGCGGGGACCCCCCAGTTTGCGAACGTGATCCAATGCTCAACAGATGGAGAGATTAGTCATGGAAGTGATCCTGCTCGAGCGCGTCGCCAAGCTCGGCCAAATGGGCGACATCGTGCGCGTTAGGGACGGCTTTGCGCGGAACTACCTGCTGCGCCAGGGCAAAGCGTTGCGTGCGACCAAGGAGAACCGCTCCCGGTTCGAGAACATGAAAGTCGAGTTGGAAGCCCGCAATCTCGAGCAAAAGAAAGAAGCGGAAAAAATCGCACAAAGGCTTAATGGCCAAAGCTTCACGGTGCTGCGCCAAGCGGCCGAGGGCGGCCAGCTTTACGGTTCGGTCTCGCCCCGCGACCTCGCCGCGCGGGTCACGGACGCAGGCTTTGCGGTCAGCCGGGCTCAGGTGGCACTGCAGGCGCCGATCAAGACGATCGGATTGCATCGGGTGCCGATCTCGCTCCACCCTGAAGTCGAGGCGACGATCAACGTGACCGTGGCGCGCAACGCGGACGAGGCGCAACGGCTGGCCCGGGGCGAGGACGTCACCGTCGCTCGCGAGGAGGGCGAAGAAGCCGCAGCGGCGGCCGCAGCAGCGGCGGAAGCCTTCTTCGAGCCCGAGGCGGTCGCGACGCGGCGCACGCGTGAGGCCGCGACCGAGACCTCGCAAGCGGACGCCGAAGAGGAGAAGAAATAGCGTCGTCGAGTTTCTGCCGACGCGTCCGCAAACGACGGAACGGGGTTTGGACGGGCTCGCCGGATGATGTTCGCGCTCGCGTTCCCCGCCCCCAAAGGTGCCAGTGGCGGTGAAGCGCGCGTGCGTTGCTCGCGACGCCGGCGCGCTACTCCTCGAACTCTTCAACCGCGGATTGCCGCCCCGGCGTTGTCGCGGCAGCTTGGGGCGGCCCGCCCTCGCCACCGCCGCCTTGCCCGGCAGCAATCGGGAGAGTCCCCGTTTCGACGCTTTCCGACGGACGCCGAGGCCTGGCCGCGCCCGCAGTGCGCTCGTTCCCCGGCTGCGCTGCCTGACTATCCGGCTTGCCTTGATCGGCCCCTGGCGAGGACGCTTGCCCCGCGCCCAATGTCGGCGGGCGCCGCTGCTGAACCGCCCGCGTATCGCTGCCGACCGAGGCAAGATAGGCAGCCATGGTCGCAGCTTCGCGCGGGCCGGTAGTATAATGCTCCCGCAAAAATGTAACGCTGGTCGGCTTAATCTCGCGCGGACTGCGGTGGCACGCGTTACAGGTGTCGGCGAAAATCTGCGCGGCCGACTTGCCCGCGTAGAGGTTTGCTTGGGCCCGTGCCGGTGCGTCCATCGCCCCTACGGCAGCCGCGACCATGACCCACGGCACGATGCGAGCAATCCTCGACACGATCATTCTCCCTTGGAGCCGATCCGTACCCAACCTTTTGCTTGCGATTTTTGGCCAAAAGAGGATGCGGCCAGGACTGTCCTCGCCAGCCAGGCCTTATTTCCCGAGTGCCGCGAGGCAAGCGCGTTGCAGCGATCAGGAGACTTTGTTTTAATTCTTGCCAAGGGCGGGCTTGCGATCCGGTCAGAGCCTCGATGCGACGCCGGCGCGACGCCCATGGCACCGTGCGCGAAGACGTTGACGCGAGGGAGGCGGCCGATGGATCGGTTGCTTCGGGCGGTCTGCCGGGGGCTAATCCGCACAGGAAATCTGCGGATCACGACTGCGGCAGGGTCGACCTTTAGCTGCGGGGATGGCGCTGGCCCCCCCGTGGCGATCCGCTTTGCGAGCCGGATAGCCGAATGGCGCATCCTCACTGATCCCGAGCTCAGACTGGGCGAAGCGTATATGGATGGCGGCTTGGTCGTCGAGCAAGGCTCGATCGCCGAATTTCTCGACGTTGTCGTCAAGAACCTCAGCCGGACTCCGGTTCCCCCGTGGAGCGGACTGCTGCGGATGTCGCGCTGGCTCGCTCGCCGGCTGTTTGAGCACAACACGTTGGGGAGGGCGCGTCGTAACGCGATCCATCATTACAATATCGATGATCGCATTTACCGAATGTTTCTCGACGCCGACCTGCAATATTCGTGTGCTTACTTCGAAAACAACAGCGCCTCACTCGACCAAGCGCAGCTCGCCAAGAAACGCCACATCGCTGCCAAACTGCTCCTCAAGCCGGGGCTGAGGGTTCTCGACATCGGCAGCGGATGGGGAGGACTCGATCTCGATCTCGCACGGAATGCCAAGGTTTCCGTCGTCGGCATCAACCTCTCCGATGAGCAGGTGCGGATTGCGCGACATCGCGCGGCCGCTGAAGGACTGGCGTGCGAGTTTCGCATTCAGGATTATCGTACGGTGTCGGAGAAATTCGATCGCATCGTCTCGGTCGGGATGTTCGAACACGTTGGCAGGCGCCATTACGATGCGTTCTTCCGCAAGTGCCGCGACTTGCTCACGGACGACGGCGTGATGTTGCTCCACACGATCGGACGTTGGGATGGCCCATCCGAAACCAATCCCTGGGTGCGGCGCTATATCTTTCCGGGAGGTTACACACCGGCATTGTCCGAACTTGCTCCCGTGATCGAGCGCTCTGGCTTGATGGTCAGCGATATCGAGGTATTACGCCTTCATTACGCGCAGACATTGTGCGCATGGCGAATCAATTTCCTTGCCCATCGCGATGAGGTCAGCAGGCTGTTTGATGAAGCCCCGGATCTGAAAGAGCGGTTCGGCAGCGCCGACCGATTCATTCGGATGTGGGAATACTACCTTGCCGGATTCGAAGCATCGTTCAGGTACTACGGGCTTGTCGTGTTCCAAATCCAGCTTCTCAAGAGCATCGAGGCCGCCCCGCTCACGAGGGATTACATGTATCGCGGGAGGTCCGACGTTGATTCGAGCGCCAGCCTCGCGGAGGCGGCCGAATAGCAGCGAAGCGTGTCAGGTGGAAAGCCGCGCCATAGGGGCACCGTCTGCATCCTTTGTTGCTCGCTATGCCGCTCCCGGCAGCGCATCGATTGGCGGTCCGCATTCCCGCGCCATCGGCAAGAGTTGCCGCAGCCTCTGACGGCAAAACGGTCGCTGCCACGGAGACTCAGTCCCAGGGGCGACGGATGGCAGTGCAGACCTGGAAAAAGATCAGGACTCCGGACCAATGCTACCGCTTCTGCCGGCTAAACGTGGGCGCCGACTATGGTTTCTGCAGCAAGTCGTGTTATTAAAAATGCGTTGGCTATGACCGCGTCGCGAGGACGCGATCCACCTTCTTCGCCCTAGGCGGCTGAATTCTGGGCCCGGCGGGGAAGGCAGGCGATGCGGCAGGAGGCGGCCGATGGGTCGGTTGCTTCGGGCGGAATTCGGAAGCTTGATCCGCGCCGGAAATCTCCGGGTCACCACTGCGGGTGGCTCGACCTTTACCGTCGGAGACGGGACCGGGCCGCGCGCTGCGATTCGTTTCACCACCCGAGCAGCCGAGCGCGGCGTCCTGCTCGATCCCGCATTGAAGTTCGGTGAAGCCTATATGGACGGCGGCGTCATCGTCGAAGAGGGCTCGATCGCCGACGTCCTTGCCATCGTACTCGGTCAGCACCGCCAAGGGCTGCCGGCGTGGACGCGGCTGCCATGGCTCATCCGCTATCTCCATCGCCGCATCAGGCAATTCAATCCGCGTGGGCGAGCGCGGCGCAATGCAGCGCACCACTACGATCTCGACGACCGGCTTTACGCGCTGTTTCTCGATGCCGACCGGCAATACAGCTGCGCCTATTTCGAAACCCGCGACCAATCGCTGGACGACGCGCAGCTTGCCAAGAAGCGTCACCTTGCGGCGAAGCTTCTCGTCCCGCCGGATCGGCGCGTGCTCGACATAGGCTGCGGCTGGGGCGGGCTTGCGCTTTATCTCGGCGAAGTTTGCGGTGCGCGTGTCACCGGCATCACACTATCGGAACGACAGCTCGGGCTTGCACGCGCGCGCGCCGCCGAGAAGGGGCTGTCCGACAAGGTCGGGTTCCGGCTGCAGGATTATCGCGACGTGCCGGAGAAATTCGATCGCATCGTCTCGGTTGGCATGTTCGAACATGTCGGAGTCGGCTTTTACGACGCCTTCTTTGGCAAATGTTCCAGCTTGCTCGATGAGCACGGCATCATGCTGCTGCATTCGATCGGCCGCTCCGAAGGCCCCAATGTCACCAATCCGTGGATCGCGAAATATATCTTCCCCGGCGGCTATATTCCGGCGCTATCGGAGGTGCTGCCCGCGGTCGAGCGCGCGGGTCTGCTCGTCACCGACATCGAGATCCTGCGCCTACATTACGCCGAGACGCTGAAGGCCTGGCGCGAGCGCTTCCTCGCCCATCGCGAGGAAGTCGAAAGACTTTACGACGCGCGCTTCACGCGCATGTGGGAATTCTACCTGGCGGCGTCGGAAACGGTGTTTCGTGAGCAAGCCATGATGGTTTTCCAGCTGCAGCTGAGCAAGCGGCAGGACGTCGTGCCGATGACCCGCGATTACATCGCCCGCGAAGAGGCGCGCTTGCGGGTGCTGGAACGCGGTGGCCGGCCGCCGTTGCGGCTCGCTGGCGAATAGCCGCTCTTCTTGCGCTAGGGAATTGAGGGTCCCGAGCAGAGAGCCGTGCCGCAGGTTTGCTCACCTGCGCCGATTGCCAGCTTCGCGCCCGGCTGTGCCGCAACGGACTCGCGGAATCGCGACATCGGCCCCGACGGTCAAGCGCCTCGTGGACATTTATTTCCGCGGTGAGTATCGGGGAAACCGGCAAAGGGCCGTCGCCTCGAATCGAGTCGGGGTGTAATGCGGCCTCTCTTTTCGACCTACTGGAAGGCGATTCGCTAACAATCATGGCTCCGCTCGATTCGGCTCTACGCAAGCAACCAGGGGAGTCGGCACCCCCCTACCGCGCCGCGCCGCACAATATCGAGGCGGAGCAGGCCCTGCTGGGCGCGATCCTGGTCAACAACGAGGCGCTTTATCGCGTCAGCGATTTCCTCGAACCGCAGCATTTCTTCGAGCCGATCCATCGGCAGATCTACGAAATCGCGCGCAGTCTTATTCGCACCGGCAAGCTGGCGTCTCCGGTAACGCTGAAGACGTTCTTGCCCGCCGAAATCGACATCGCGGGATTAACGCTGGCTCAGTACCTCGCCCGCCTTGCCGCCGAAGCGACGACCATCATCAACGCGGTGGATTACGGGCGCACGGTCTACGATCTCGCGATCCGGCGCGAGCTGATCAACATCGGCGAGGACATGGTCAACGTCGCCTTCGACGCGCCCGTCGACTTCGCGCCGGGCGACCAGATCGAGGATGCGGAGCGACGCCTCTACGAGCTCGCCGAGGTCGGGCGTTATGGCGGCGGATTTCAGAAATTCGAGACTGCACTGACGACCGCCGTCGACATGGCGGCGCGCGCCTATCAACGCGAGGGAAAGCTGTCCGGTCTGGCAACCGGACTCAAGGATCTCGACAGCAAGATGGGCGGCCTGCAGCCGTCCGATCTGATCATCGTCGCCGGCCGCCCCGGCATGGGCAAGACCGCGCTTGCCACGAACATCGCCTACAATGTCGCACGCGCCTGGCGCGGCGAGGTACGCGCCGATGGACACATCGACACCGTCAATGGAGGCATCGTCGGCTTCTTCTCCCTCGAAATGTCGGCCGAGCAACTCGCTACGCGCATCATCGCCGAACAGAGCGGCATTCCCTCCAGCACCATCCGGCGCGGCGGCATCAACGAACGCGACTTCGAGAAAATCAAGGACGTGGCGATCGAGCTGCAGCACCTGCCGTTCTTCATCGACGAGACCGGCGGCCTCACCGTCGCGCAACTGGCCGCCCGCGCCCGCCGTCTCAAGCGACAAAAGGGACTCGATCTCCTGGTGATCGATTACATCCAGTTGCTGCAGGGCTCGACCCGGCGAGCCATGGAAGGGCGCGTGCAGGAAGTGACCGAGATCACCACGAGCCTCAAAGCCCTCGCCAAGGAACTCAACGTGCCGGTTCTGGCGCTTTCGCAACTCTCGCGGCAGGTCGAGAACCGTGACGACAAGCGGCCGCAACTCTCGGACCTGCGCGAATCGGGCTCGATCGAACAGGACGCTGACGTGGTGCTGTTCGTGTTCCGTGAGGAATATTATCTGAGCAACAAGGAGCCGCGGCCGGGGACCGACGAGTATACGCGATGGCAGGTGGAGATGGCCGACGTGCACGGCAAGGCCGAGATCATCATCGGCAAGCAGCGCCACGGCCCGACTGGCACCGTCAACGTGCAATTCGACGCGGCGGTCACCCGCTTCGACAATCTTGCGCAAGGCGAGCAGATGCCGGATAGGGTCTAGTCGGACCGCGACGCTCGCCGCCCCATTCGGTTCCGGGCGCCTATCAAAACGCTCCCTAGACGGTCGCATCCGGGCTCGTCATAAAGTCTGCTCATGACCGTGCACGACCCCGACCTGCGACCCGCCGAAGGGCCGCCCGCGGCTGCGGATCCCAACGCTGCCGGCGGCATCCTCACCATCGACCTTGCCGCGATCGCGGCCAATTGGAACGCGCTTGCCAGCATGACCGTGCCGGTGGAATGCGCGGCGGTCGTCAAAGGCGACGGCTATGGCTGCGGCCTCGAACCGGTCACCCGCACGCTCCACAGAGCCGGGTGCAGGACGTTTTTCGTGGCCGACATCGCCGAAGGACGGCGTGCGCGCGCGGTTGCATCGGATGCGGCCATCTATGTCCTCAACGGGGTGATGCCGGGCTCGGCGCAGGCATTCGCGGCCGACTATTTGCGGCCGGTCATCAGCAGCACCACCGAACTTGCCGAATGGGATGCGTTCGTCGCCACCAGAAATTGGCGTGGCGGCGCGGCCCTCCACGTCGATACCGGCATGAACCGGCTCGGCATCACGGTCGACGAGGCGGTCGCCATCGCTCCACGCCTACAATCGGAAAATCACGGTTTTACGCTGCTGATGAGCCATCTCGCCTGCGCCGAGATCCCCGATCACCCGATGAACGACCGGCAGATTCGCCTATTTCGCGAAGTTCGCATGCTCTATCGCGGTGTGGCATCCTCGCTTGCCAATTCCTCGGGCATATTCCTCGGCGGGACTGCGTATTGCGACCTCGTCCGGCCGGGCGTGGCGCTCTACGGCGTCAACCCGACGCCGGGCAAGAAAAATCTCATGCGTCCGGTGGTGGAACTCAAGGGCCGGATCATCCAAGTGCGCACGATCAATAAGGGCGACACCGTGGGTTATGGCGCGGCTTTCACCGCCACGCGGCCAAGCCGGATCGCAATCGTCGCCGTCGGTTATGCGGATGGCTTCTTGCGGTCGGCCGCCGCTGCCAGGGGCAAGCCGGCGGCCGAGGTCATCGTCGCGGGCAAGCGCTGTCCCGTCGCCGGGCGCGTGTCGATGGACGTGCTGGCCGTTGACGTCACCGATCTTTCCGATGGCGCCGTGCGCCGCGGCGACTTTGCCACCTTGATCGGCGGGCGCGCGAGCGTGGACGATCTCGCCGCCGGGATGGGGACCATTGGCTACGAGGTCCTCACCCATCTCGGACGACGCTACCATCGGGTTTACAAAGGCGGATGATTCTGGGCCAGCATCGCAGCACGGCCCAAGCAAGCCACCAGGAACAGCTTTCAGGGCGCACGGCATCCACACAAAACCGTGCAATAAGCGCCGCATCATGGCCCGTCGCGAAACGAGCTTCATTTGCCAGAACTGCGGGGCGGCCTATGGCCGCTGGCAAGGCAAGTGCGACGCCTGTGGCGAGTGGAACACGATCGCCGAGGAGAGTTCCGCCCTACAGGTGCCCGGACGCACCCCACGCAAGGGGCGGCTCTTTGCGCTCGAGCCGCTCGCGGGTGCCGCCCAAGACGCGCCGCGCCTTGCCTCGGGGCTCGTCGAATTCGATCGCGTGACCGGCGGCGGTTTCGTACGCGGCTCAGTATTGCTGCTCGGCGGCGATCCAGGCATCGGCAAGTCGACGCTGCTGATCCAAGTCGCGGCCGCGCTGGCTCGGGGAGGCCATCGCGCGGTTTATATTTCGGGCGAAGAAGCGGTGGCGCAGGTGCGATTGCGCGCCGAGCGGCTCGGCCTCGCGGGGGCGCAAGTCGAATTGGCGGCCGAGACCTCGGTCGAGGACATCGTAGCGACGCTCGGCGAACGGGCGACCCCGCGTCTCGTCATTGTCGACTCGATCCAGACGATGTGGACCGACCTGGTCGAGGCGGCTCCCGGCACGGTGACGCAGGTGCGCGCGAGCGCGCAGGCGCTGATCCGGTTCGCCAAGCGCTCCGGTGCGGCCGTGATCCTTGTCGGCCACGTCACCAAGGACGGCCAGATCGCCGGACCGCGCGTCGTGGAACATATGGTCGACGCGGTGCTCTCCTTCGAAGGCGAAGGCTCGCACCAGTTCCGCATCTTGCGCGCGGTCAAGAACCGCTTCGGTCCGACCGACGAAATCGGCGTGTTCGAAATGACGGGAGGGGGGCTGCGCGAGATCGCCAACCCTTCCGAACTCTTTCTCTCCGAGCGCGATCTCGGCTCGCCCGGCACCGCAGTCTTCGCCGGCATCGAAGGAAGCCGGCCGTTGCTGGTCGAAATCCAGGCCCTAGTCGCTCCGACCTCGCTCGGCACGCCGCGGCGCGCGGTGAACGGCTGGGACCAGAATCGGTTGTCGATGGTTCTTGCCGTTCTCGAGTCCCACTGCGGCGTGCGCCTCTCGGGCCACGACGTCTACCTCAATGTTGCCGGCGGCTTGCGCATCCAGGAGCCGGCGGCCGATCTTGCCGCCGCGGCGGCGCTGGTTTCCTCGCTGGCCGATGCGCCGTTGCCGGCGGATGCCGTCTACTTCGGCGAAATCTCGCTCTCGGGCGCGATCCGGCCCGTCGCACAGGCCGCGGCGAGACTCAAGGAGGCGCAGAAGCTCGGCTTTGTGCGCGCGATTCTTCCCGAGGCCGCGCGCGCGGAAGCGACGGGCGAGCTGGGCCTGTCGCTTAAGCCCGTGAGCAGCCTCGCGAGCCTGGTGGCCGACATCGCTGCATGGCCCGCGGACGCGCGAGGACGGAGTCGGCGTGCCGGGCAAGAAGGCGGGTGACGGCGGGTCCCGGTCCAGCTATACAGCGCCCGAAAACTGCCGACTCCCAGCGGGGCTGCATCGGGCCGGCCCTCCGGGCTGAAACCGCAGGAACATTAATAAGTTGGGGCGATCCTTCGGCCGGGCTTGCGGACCAAGCGGGAGGTGCGGAGGTTGGTGCGATTCCATTCGCCGATTCGGCCGGCGGCGTCCTGAAGGTGCGGAGCATCGGGATTTATGCCCATCACCCTGCTCGACATCATCCTGATCGGCGTCATGCTGATTTCCGGGCTGCTCGCCATGATCCGCGGCTTCATGCGCGAGATCCTGTCGATCGCGGCTTGGATCATCGCAGCGGTGGCGACGCTTTACTTCTATGCCAAGCTGCTGCCATTCGCGAAGTCCTACTTCAACAACGACCTCGTCGCAGCCGCGGTGGTAGTCGGCGGCACGTTCTTGGTGACGCTGCTGATCGTGTCGGTCATCACGGTGCGCTTCTCGGACATGGTGCTGGACAGTCGCATCGGTGCGCTGGACCGGACTCTCGGCTTTCTGTTCGGGCTGGCGCGCGGGCTAATCATCGTGGTCATCGCTTTTCTGTTCTTCGCCTGGCTGGTGCCCGACCGCAGCCAGCCCGAGTGGGTACGCAGCGCAAAGTCCCGCGTCGTGCTGCAAGGGACCGGCGACTGGCTGATGTCGATGTTGCCGGATGACCCGGAAAGCACCATCTTGAAGCGGTTGAAGAAGCCGAAGCTGGACGAGGACGAGCCGGCAGCGGGTCAGCGCTCGGGTCTCGATGCTCCCAGCGAGGCGGCCGGCTACGGGGCGTCCGACCGGGCCGGTCTGCGGGAGTTGACCCGCGGCAAGGCGCGTTGACCAAGCCCGCGAGATTGATGAGGAGATGAGATGACCGAAACTCGAAGCGATGCCGGGCTCGACCTCGACGGCGACCGGCTGCGTGAAGAGTGCGGCGTCTTCGGCATATTCGGACACGCGGACGCGGCTGCCATCACCGCGCTCGGCCTGCACGCGCTCCAGCACCGCGGGCAAGAAGCCGCCGGCATCGTCTCTTTCGACGGCAAGCGATTCCATTCCGAGCGGCGGCTGGGGCTCGTCGGCGACAACTTCTCCCGCCGTGAGGTGATCGAGCGCCTGCCCGGATTGTCGGCGATGGGTCATGTGCGCTACTCGACCACCGGGGAGACCATTCTGCGCAACGTGCAGCCGCTGTTCGCGGAACTCGACGGCGGCGGCCTTGCGATCGGGCATAACGGCAATCTGACCAACGGGCTCACCTTGCGCCGCCAACTGGTGCGCGACGGCGCCATCATGCAGTCGACCTCGGATACCGAAGTCATTCTGCATCTCGTCGCCAATGCCCAACGCAACCGTTTCATCGACCGCTTCATCGAGGGGCTGCGCCAGCTCGAAGGCGCCTATGCTTTCGTCGGACTCACCAACAAAAAGCTGATCGGCGCGCGCGATCCCCTCGGCATCCGTCCGCTGGTGATCGGTAAGCTCGGTAGCTCGCCGATCCTTGCTTCCGAAACGTGCGCCCTCGATATCATCGGCGCCAAGTACGTGCGCGACGTCGAGAACGGCGAGGTCGTCGTATTCGATGACGAGGGCGTGCACTCGCACAAGCCGTTTCCGCCCATGGCGCCGCGGCCGTGCATCTTCGAATACATCTATTTCTCGCGTCCGGATTCGGTCGTCGGCGGCCGCAACGTCTATGACGTGCGCAAGACGATGGGCGCGCAGCTCGCCCGCGAGGCGCCGGCCGACGCCGACGTGGTCATCCCGGTTCCCGATTCCGGCGTTCCGGCAGCCATCGGTTATGCTCAGCAGTCGGGCATCCCTTATGAGCTCGGCATCATCCGCAACCACTATGTTGGGCGCACGTTCATCGAGCCGAGCCAGCACATCCGCCAGCTCGGCGTGCGCCTCAAGCATAGCGCCAATCGCGCGGTCGTCAGCGGCAAGCGCATCGTGCTCATCGACGATTCCATCGTGCGTGGGACGACATCGGTGAAGATCGTGCAGATGATGCGCGACGCCGGCGCCGAGGAGGTGCATTTCCGCATCGCGTCGCCGCCGATCACCCACTCCGACTATTACGGCATCGACACACCCGAGCGCGACAAACTTCTGGCGGCGACGCACGACCTCGAGGGCATGCGCCGTTTCATCGGCGCGGATTCGCTCGCCTTCCTGTCGGTCGAGGGCATCTACCGGGCCATGGGCTACGAGCAGCGCGATCCGCTGCGGCCGCAGTTCACCGACCACTGCTTCACCGGCGACTATCCGACCGCGCTAACCGACCGCACCGGGCAGGAGGCATCGCCGCGACAATTGTCGCTGCTCGCGGAAGCGAGTTGACGCGAAGCTTCGCAAACGAGCGCAGCGCGCGGTTCCGAGCTGAATTACCGCCATTTGAAATCGTCAAATCCGGGCACTATGGAGTCCGGCGCTCGCTTCGTTCGACCGCAATGACGAGAGAGAGAGGCGATGCCGCTTCCCCTTGCCAACCGCATTGCGCTCGTCACCGGCGCCTCGCGCGGCATCGGCTACGCCACCGCGCTCGCGCTGGCGAAGGCCGGCGCGCATATCGTCGCGCTCGCGCGCACCGTCGGTGGGCTCGAGGAGCTCGATGATGCCATCAAGGCCGCCGGCGGATCGGCGACGCTGGTGCCGCTCGACCTCAAGGACTACCAGGGCATCGACCGGCTCGGCCTCGCGCTGCACGAGCGTTTCCGACGGCTCGATGCGCTGGTCGGCAATGCCGGCATTCTCGGGCCGCTTTCCCCGGTCGACCACGTCGAAGCGACGGCCTGGGACGAGGTGATGGCGGTCAACGTCACCGCCAACTGGCGGCTGATCCGGGCCATGGATCGGTTGCTGAAATGCTCCGACGCGGGACGCGTCGTGTTCGTCTCCTCGGGCATTGCGAGCCTGGCATTAGCCTATTGGGGCCCCTACGCCGTCTCTAAAGCCGCGCTCGAAGTGCTGGCGCGCACCTATGCGGCGGAAACCGCCACCACCAACGTGCGCGTCAACCTCTTCACGCCGGGGCCGATCCGCACCCGCATGCGCGCGCAGGCGTTTCCGGGCGAGGATCCGATGACGCTCGAGACACCGGACAGGGTGGCGGAAAAGATCGTCGAGTTGTGCCTGCCGAGCATGCAGGAAAGCGGCAAGCTCTACGCCTATTCGAAGGGCCGATTTCTCGACTTCCGCCCACCGTCCTGATGACGGTGACGTGGACGAGCGCCTCAAGGGTCAGCGCTTGCCGCGTTTCGCGTATGGATTTTTCTTCTCCCGCAACGCGAGCCGGATCGGCGTGCCGGGCAGGTCGAAGGTTTCGCGCAGACTATTGACGAGATAGCGCCGATAGGCGTCCGGCAAGGCATCGGCACGGCTCGTGAACAGCACGAAGCTTGGCGGCCGGCTCTTCGGCTGAGTGATGTAGTCGAGCCGGATGCGCCGACCCGAAGCCGCCGGCGGCGGATGGGAGGCGATGACCTCACCCAGCCAGCGATTGAGCGCGCTCGTTCCCACGCGTCGATTCCAGATCCCATGCGCCTCGACGACGGCTTGCATCAGCCGGTCGAGCCCCTCGCCGGTGAGGCCCGAGACGGCAACGACCGGCACGCCCTTCACCTGCGGTAGCCAGTGATCCGCTTCCTCGCGCAACTTTTTCATGGCGCCCGGGCGGCGTTCGACGAGGTCCCACTTGTTCATTCCGATGACCAGCGCGCGTCCCTCGCGCGCGATGAGATCGGCGATGCGAAGGTCCTGCTCCTCGAACGGCCTTTCTGCGTCCATCAGCAAGACCACCACTTCGGCAAAACGGACCGCCTGGAGCGCATCCGCCACGGAGAGCTTCTCGAGTTTCTCTTCCACGCGAGCACGGCGCCGTAGTCCTGCAGTGTCGTGAACGCGGAAGGGGCGATCCCGCCATCGCAAGTCGACCGCGATGGCGTCACGGGTGATGCCCGCCTCCGGCCCCGTGAGCAGCCGCTCCTCGCCGAGCAGCCGATTGACCAGCGTCGATTTTCCAGAATTGGGACGGCCGACCACCGCGATACGGATCGGTCTGGCTTCGGCCTCCCTAGGTTCGCCATCGCCGGCGAGCTGCTCGCTCGAAGGCGCCGTGGCATCGGGCAGCGCCGCGCACAGCCCGGCATAGAGATCGGCGAAGCCTTCGCCGTGTTCGGCGGAGATCGCGATCGGCTCGCCCAATCCGAGCTCGTAGGCTTCCAACACGCCGGCCTCGCCGGCGCGGCCCTCGCTCTTGTTGGCAATAAGGATTGCGGGCTTGCCCGATTTGCGCACGAGATCGGCAAAGGCGCGATCGGCCGGCGTCGACCCCGCACGCGCATCGACGAGGAACATCACCGCATCGGCGGCGGCAATTGCAGCCTCCGTCTGCTCCTGCATGCGGGCGGTCAGGGTCTCCGGTGCGGCCTCTTCGAGGCCGGCGGTGTCGATCGCGGTGAACGTGAGATCGCCGAGCCGCGCTTGCGCTTCGCGCCGGTCGCGAGTCACGCCGGGAAGGTCATCGACCAGGGCCAGGCGCCTGCCGACCAGGCGGTTGAACAGCGTCGACTTGCCGACGTTCGGCCGTCCGACAATGGCGACCGTGAAGCTCATGACCACGGGCAGCGCGTTAGGACCGCGCTCTATTGCCCCGCGGCAGCGAGGAGCGCAATCAGCGTGGCGCAGGCGGATCGGGCCAGGCGACCGCCCCACCCGACGGCTGCGCCGAGCTGGGCCAGGGGCCGGCCGCGGGCTGCTGTTGCATCGGCGGAGGATCAGGCCACTGGACCTGCGATTGCGCCTGGGCGGGCTGACCGGCAGTCGACGTCGACTCCTCTTTCGGCTTGGCGACGACTTTGGGTTTCGGTGTGGGTTTTGCCTTGGTTTCGGGTTTGGGCTCCGCCGGCGCGGCCTGCGCAGTAGGCTGAGTCTGCTCCGCCTGCTCGGTTGGCTGGTAGCCCTTGACCAGTTCCCTCGGCACGCCTTGCGGCACGCCGGGCGTGCCTTCCGGGAACACCGGCCTGCGCTCGCCGGAGAGCCGCTTCTTGGTGTTGAAAAAATCCGCATCCATGATGGCGGTCGGATCGAAGCCCTCGCAACCGCCGAGCGCGAGCCCGAGCGACAACGTGACGATGATCAGGCCAGTGCTCGCGAAGCGATTCATGCCCCTCAACCTCTGCTCGCGCCTGCGCCTAGCGCCATCAGCATCTCGACGCGGGAACGCGTGGCGGCGGGCGTCTGCGCATCCGTCGTGATCAGGTCGAACCATCGCTTGGCTGCGGCTGTGTCGCCGGCGCGCCAAGCGGCGAGCACCAGGAACTCGCGCGCGGTGTGGCGGAAGGTGCGGTCATTGGCCGCAAGCGGCTCAAGCCGCCGCTGCGCCTCCTCCAAAGCCCCGGTATCGATGAGGAGCGCAGCCGCACGCAGTGCTGCCAAATCCTGCAGCACCGGGCCGACCGCACGGTCAGCGGCGATCTGGTCATAGGCTGCGATTGCGGCCTTGGCATCGCTCTGGGCGAACTCGGCCGCTTCGCGCATGCGCGCGAGATGCCGGTAACCGGCCGTGCCGTCGGCGGCAATTTTGGCGAAGGCGGCCTCGGCCTCGCCGCGTTTGCCGGCCTCGGCGAGCGTGGTGGCAGCCTCGAAGGCGGCGCCGGTCTCGGCAGCCTTCTTGGCCTCCCACCACATGTAGGCGCGCCAAGCTGCAACGGCCGCGACCAGCAGGATGGCGGCCGCGACGACATAGTTGCCGTAGCGGTCCCACAGCTTTTTGAGCTGTTCTCGCCGAACTTCCTCGTCGACTTCGCGAAAGATATCGGACACGAACCGCCCCAACCCGCTTTCCCAAGGTGGTAGGCGGATAGCCTATTGATGTGGCACAGGCAAGGCAAAGCCGCCTCGCGGGCCTGCACGCTAAGCACCTGGAGGGCCGCCTTATTTTGCCTTTGTGCGAAGCGGATAGACGTGCTCCGGCGCGGGAAAGGCGCGGGCGCGAACATCGGCCGCGTAGGCTGCGACCGCCGCCTCAATGGAAGGACCGAGCTCGGCGTAGCGCTTCACGAATTTCGGCACGCGCGGGGAGAGGCCAAGCATGTCCTCGAGCACGAGGATTTGGCCGTCGCAGGCCACGCTTCCACCGATGCCGATGGTCGGGATTTCAACCGCGGCCGTGATGCGGCGGGCGAGCGGCTCGGCCACCGCCTCGATCACGACAGAGAAGGCACCCGCCTGCGTGACCGCGCGCGCATCGTCCTCGATCGGCCCCCAGTCCTCCTCGCTGCGGCCTTGCGCGCGGAACGAGCCGATCGCGTTGATGGACTGCGGCGTGAGCCCGATATGCCCCATGACCGGAACCCCGCGCTCGACCAGAAACGCGATGGTCTCGGCCATGCGGCGGCCGCCCTCGAGCTTGATCGCTCCGCAGCCGGTCTCCTTCATCACCCGCGCAGCCGACATGAAGGCTTGCTCCTTGGATGCTTCGTAGGAGCCGAACGGCATGTCGACCACGACGAGAGCTCGCTTCGATCCGCGTATCACGGCGAGCCCCTGCAGGATCATCATATCGAGGGTGACCGGCACCGTCGTTTCGAGCCCGTGCATGACCATGCCGAGGGAATCGCCGACCAGAATGAGATCGCAGTAGCGATCGAGTAGCCGCGCGGTGTGCGCATGATAGGACGTGAGGCAGACGATCGGCTCGCCCCTCTTGCGCGCGCGGATATCGGGCGCTGTGAGCCGCTTGATTTCGTCTCGTGCCGACATTGTGGACATCCTAATGCGCCGGCGTGCCGAAGACCGCCACGCCGACGACGATGGGATGAAAGATGAAGCCGAGCGCGAGGTAGAGGATCGTGCCAAGCACGAGCGCGATGGTGTCGTTGCGGTGCCCGCCGACCGGGATCGCCGGGGCGCCGGGATCGCTGCGGTGCTTGAGCGTAATGCGATCGTAGACGGCCCAGACGAGAAAGGAGCCGAACAGCACGATCGAGCCGAGGTCGCCATTCGATATGAGGTGCGCCACCGCCCAGGTCTTCACGCCGACCAGCATGGGATGCTTGAGCGCGCGCCATATGTTGCCACGGCTATAGGCGGCAACCACACTGATGCTCGCGGGCCACATCAAGAACTGTGTGACGTAATAGGTCCACGTCGGCGGAGCCCACACGTTGATCCAACCGCTCGCCCGATACTGCCCGAAGCCGTAGCCGATCAGGATGAGCCCAGCGAGGGAAACGAGCGACATCAGTCCCTTGTAGGGCCCCTCCCCGATCCGCTTGATCGCCGCCGCGCGCGGTGTACGCAACGTCACGAAGACGTGTGCCGCGAAGAACAGCGCCAGTCCGAGCACAAGAATAGCCAGACCCATGGGTCTTCCGATCGAGCCTCGCAGAAATCCCTATCGCCGAAGCACGCTGGCAAGCGAGGCAGTAGAGGGCATGGCAAGTCGGGAGGCAAGGCTGCCCTGCGTCTCGCCATTGCTGTCCCCCGGTGCAGTTGCGGGAACTCCATGCTTGCGATGGTGCATCGCCCGTGATTATTGCGGCACCAACGCGGACGCAGGGATACGTTGCGCGGATGATGACATGAAGCAGAGCGAGAGAGAGCTCAATGAATAGAAGCGTCGCCTTGGCATTGTCCGCACTCTTGCTCGCTCCTGCGGCGGCTGCGGCACAAGACTGGCCCACAAAAGCCGTCAGGATCATCGTGCCGTTCGGTCCCGGCTCGACGCCGGACATGGTGGGGCGGCTGATCGCCGATCACATGCAACAAAAACTCGGACAGCCCTTTGTGATCGAGAACCGCCCCGGCGCCAGCGCCAATACCGGGACCGACGCGGTCGCGAAGGCGGATCCCGACGGTTACACCATCGGCATCAGTCTGGGCGGCCCGCTGGCCATCAACACGTTGCTGTTCGCGAAAATGCCGTACGATCCCGCCAAGGACCTCGCGCTCATCACCATGCTGACGACGCAGCCGAGCGTGCTGGTCGTGCATGCGAGTCTGGCGGTCAATTCGGTCGCCGAGCTTGTCGATCTGTTGAGGAAGAATCCTGGCAAATACAACTATGGGTCGATCGGCAACGGCTCGCTGTCGCATCTCGCCATGGAAGCGCTGGCGCTCAAGAGCGGCACGACCATGGTGCACATCCCCTATCCCGGCTCGCCGCAAGCGATGACCGCGGTCCTGCGCAACGACGTGCAGATGGCCTGCTTGCCGGCGATTTCGGTCGTGCCGCACGCGGCCTCCGGCAAAGCGAAGATTTTGGCCATCTCGCTCGGCCAACGCTCCGCGCTGTTGCCCGGCGTGCCGACGCTCAAGGAGACGGGCCTCGACGTCGAGGCGGACGCCTGGAACGGCTTGATCGCACCGGCCAAGACGCCGGAGCGGATCATCGCAAAAATTCACGACGCGGTCGTTGACGGCTTGGCCGAACCGGCGGTCCGCGAGAAGCTCGCTAGCCAGTTCATGGAGCCGATTCCAACCACACCGGCACAGTTCCGCGCGAAGATCGACGCGGATCTCGCCCGCTGGTCACCGATCATCAAGGCGCTCGATCTGAAGATCAATTAAGGCGCGGATCGGTTTGGTGCGATGCTGCGCATGCGGGCGCGAGTGTCGCGATGGAAAAGTTTGCCTACACGACCGGCGAGCGCCCGCCGTCGACGTTGATCGCCGTGCCCGTGATGTAGGAGGCGGCATCCGAGGCGAGAAAGCAGGCGATGTTGGCGAACTCCTGCGCCCGACCGATGCGGCCGAGCGGAATATCCTTGGTTCGCGCGCTCACGTAGTCCTCAAGCGCAACCCCGGCCTTCTCTGCCGCGCGGACGTGCTGGTTGGCCTCGATAAAACCGACTAGCAACGCATTGACCAGGATGTTGTAAGGCGCGCCCTCCCCGGCAAGCACTTTGGTCAAAGCCAGGCCCGCCGCTCGCGTGACCGATGTCGGCACGCTCCGCGGACGCGGCGCTTTAGCGCCGATATTCAGCGTGTTGACCACCCGACCCCAGCGGCGCTCCTTCATCTGCGGCCACACCAGGCGGGTGAGCCGGATCGCGGCGAACAGCTTCTGATCGAAGTCTTCCCGCCACACCTCATCGGTGATCTCCTCGAAAGCGCCGGTGCGCGAGGTGCCGGCATTGTTGACGACGATGTCGATTTTGCCGAACTGGGTCATCGCCTCGTCATATGCACGGCGCAGATCGGCAGCGACCGCCACATCGGCTTGGATCGCGGCGACGCGCGCGCGTCCACTCTCCGCGATGATCTTGACTGCGTTATCGAGCGCTTCCCGCCCGCGCGCGATGATGGCAACCTCTGCGCCAGAGGCCGCGAACCGGGTCGCGACAGCGAGCCCGATTCCCTTGCTTGCGCCGGTGATGATCGCCGTCCGGCCGGCGAGATTGACGTCCATTGCGCCCCTCCCTTGCACCTGCATATCAGCTAAGGTCCTAGCGTCCTGAGGCCAGGAGGGAAAGGACGCGGTGTAGGGCGTTTACGCCCGCTGCGCTCGACGCAGACACGAACTACGGGTAGCGCACGGGCCCGGCTCCCAGAATACGCCGCTTATCTCAGAGTACGACGATGGAATTCACCGCGCTGTTTCTTGCCGTCACTATCGTCATGGTCGCTGCCTGGTGGGGCACGCGAACGCTCGCCCTTGCATTATTTGCAGTCACGTTTCTCGCGTGCATCGCGACCTACCTGCACCACGCCAGCGATGCGCTGAAGCTGTCATTCTAAAGGCATTCATGACTCGATCGCTCGCCTTGGCTCTCAATGCGCTTGGCCTTTACGCCATCGCGCTGGTTCTCCTGGTTGCCTTCGCGGCGCAATTGCTGCTGCACGAGCTTCCGTGTCCCCTTTGCCTGCTCCAGCGCATCCAGTTCGCCATGCTGGCGGTGGGTCCGATTCTGAATGTCCGCTTCGGGCTCCGCCCCAGCCACTATGCGGTGTCGCTCTTGACCGCCGTCGCCGGCGCAGCTTTTGCCGCGCGGCAGATCCTGTTGCATGTCATGCCCGGAGACCCAGGCTACGGCTCGGCGCTGCTCGGTTACCATTATTACACCTGGGCCTTCATCGGCTTTGCTGTGGCCGTCGCTGCGATCGCGGTCATGCTGTTGTTCGACAGCCAGTTCAGGGACGACGGCAAGCCCCAACCGGTCGGCGCGCTCGCAGGCACCGCGGTGGGTTTGGTGATCGCGCTCACCGCGTTGAACGTGATTTCGACCCTGCTGGAATGCGGCTTCGCCGCCTGCCCGGACAACCCGGTCGCCTACGAACTGCTCAAACGCGGACCATGAGCCTAGAAAAAATTGTGCGAAATGACACGGATTGGCTTTGGTTGCGAGCAGAGTCCGACCGGAGCCGGCCCGCGGCTGGAGCTGGGGCGGGCGCAGTGGCTT
>WNGD01000585.1_pt1 | contig 39113 bp, 34 predicted proteins | sample 5400671 | NCBI WGS metagenome assembly WNGD01 (sample SAMN13153369, study PRJNA577476) | soil metagenome | isolation source: 40 cm soil or saprolite under grassland replicate 2 | place: USA:California | collected 2016-06-15 | reverse complement strand
AGCTTCGTGATCACGAGCCCCGTGAGCGGCACGGCGGCCGAGAACTCGCGTGCCTGGTGCACCGCGTTTTGGCCGACGGTCGCGTCCAGCACCAGCAGCGATTCGTGCGGCGCGCCGGCCTGCCGTTTCCCGACCACGCGCGCCACCTTCTTGAGCTCCTCGCGCAGGCGCTCGTCCGTATGGAGCCGGCCGGCCGTGTCCACCAACACCGTATCGATGCCGCGCGCGAGCCCGGCGTCCACCGCATCGAACGCGACGGCGGCGGCATCGGCGCCCTTCCCCGAGTTGGCGCCGACGAACGGCACGCTCAGACGCCGCGCCCAGGTCTCGAGCTGCTCGGTCGCGCCGGCCCGAAAGGTGTCGGCGGCGGCGAGCAGCACGCTGCGGCCTTCCTGCTTGAGTCGCTGCGCCAGTTTGGCGACGGTCGTGGTCTTTCCAGTGCCGTTGACGCCAAACACAAGCACGACGGTCGGCGGTTTGTCCGACCGCGCGAGCGGCGTCGCCGCCGGGCCGAGCAGCTCGACGACGATACGCTCGAGCGTGGGCTGATCGACGTTCTTGGCGCGGCTGAGGCGCTCGACCGTCTCGTTTGTTGCCGCGACGCCGAAGTCGGCTTCGATCAAGAGGCGCTGCACCGCCTCGAGCTTCGCGTCATCCGCGCCCGGCGTGAAGAAACGCGACAGCTGCGTCCACAGCCCCATTACGGCAGGCCCTGGCGACGCCGCAACGCCCACTCCGTCGCCAGTGCGGCGATCGCGATGACGAACAACCACCAGCGGTCCCGCAGTCCGACCGATGCCAGCCGGGCCGTCGCCTCACCGGGCTGCGAGGCGAGCGTGGGAGCGCGCGGCAGCCATTCATCGGAATAGGTCTCGACGGCGACGACGCCGCGCTCGGTTCCGCCGCCGATCGCATAATGATAGACACCGGGCGGCAGCCGCAGCTGGGCGCGGCCGGCGGCATCGAAGCGCAGCGTATCGAGGCGCGTCGTGTCGTCGCTCCGCAGCGTAACGGCGACGGGCCGCGCCGTATCGGCCGACACCCAGCGCCACACCGTGGGAAGTCCATTCGGCGCTTCGAAAGATTCCGGCACCACCCGCTCCCTCGTCCCCCGTCCCCCGTCCCCCAGCAGCCAATCGACCAACGCCGCGACGAAGCTGCGGTATGCTTCGTCCGCCGCGCCGCCGCGGAACGCCCAGCGCCACAGCCCCGCGGCACTGACCGTCGCCACGCGCTCCCCGTTGCGGCGCTCCAGAGTGAGAACGGGACGCGGCGGGCCGCGCCGGACCAGGCGCGCCGTGAGCGCGATGGTGGCCTGTGCGGAATCGCGCGGTGCCACCGCGACGGCCGTCGCGGGCGGCAGCGAATCCCACAGCACGCCCGCCAGCGCCGCAGTGAAGGGCGACGACACGGGGCGCTCCACGTACCAGTCACCGGGCTGCCCGTTCGTCGCCCAGATCACGCGCGCAACATGCGCGGCGCTGGTGAACGCGCGGGCGCGCGCCGGGTCACCCAGCGCAATCACGAGGCGCGCGCCTTGTGCCGCGCGGGTGAGGTCGCCGCTCGCGACCGGGACCAGTGTGGCACCATCCCGCCAGCGGCCCGGCTCGGTTTCGACGAACACCCTGACCGGCAGGCGCGCGACGTCGGCGAGCGTCCGGGCGAGGAATCGCGCCTCCCAATCGGGCGGCGATGCGAAGATCACCGCGGCGGGATCGAGGCTCACGTCAACTACGAACTGACGGCTGTCGTCTCGAGGCTCGGCGTCACCGGCACCATCGAGGCGGACCTCGAGGACCTGCCAACCGGGACGGGGGAGGTGGGACGCGGGAAGGGTAATTTCCGTCGTCAGGACTCCGCTGTCGGGAAGCGTTACCGGCTGCGAAGCAAGGCGGCGGCCTTCAACCGACACCGCAACTGTGGCCTTACCCCTCCCCCGTCCCCCGTCCCTCGTCCCCACTATCCCGTAACTCACCTTGAGTCGGATCGTATCGGACCGCGTGACGTGGCGCGTGCCCTCAACCCGGGCAACGTATGCATCCCAAAACGCGGGACGTGGCGTGGTAATCACCCGCGGCCGGCGCAGCAGGTCGGCGGGAATGTCGGCCACGTCGTCCACGGCGCCGTCGGTGACGATGACGACCTCGCCGGCACGCGCGGCCGCCGCTTCCAGCGCCGGACCGAGGCGTGTCGCGCCGTCCGCCGGCGGCGCGGTGTCGAACGCCGCCACGCCGCTGCCGAAGCGCCACACGACGGCGCGGTCGTGCGCAAAGCCGCGGGCGCTGTCGAGCGCCGCACGCCACGGTGCGCCGCTCATGCTCAGCGACGCGTCGAGCAGCACGATCGGCTGGTCGCCCGAGGGCAGCAGCCGGGAGCTGGCGGGATTCCAGAGCAGCAGCAGCAACGCCAGCACGGCGACGACGCGCAGCGTCACGAGAGACACGTGAGCGCCTCCGCGATCGTGAACTTCTCGTCGTACAAAGCCCGTCCGACGCACGCGCCCGCGAGCCCGGCGGCGCGAGCGGCGCGCAGGTCGTCCAGCGAGCCGACGCCGCCCGAGACGATCACCGCGAGACCGAGCTCCGCGAGCTGCCGGGCGCCGCCCACGTCGGGGCCCGTGAGCTTCCCGTCGCGCGTGACTTCATTGTAGATGATCGTGCGAATGCCCAGGCCGGCGACGCGCGCCGCGAGCTGGCGCGCGGTGAGATCGAGCACGTCGCTCGTGCCGCGCGGCGCGACGCGTCCGTCCTTCGCATCGATGCCGACCGCCAGCCGCTCGGTCCCGTGGCGCGCGAGCAGCCGCTCGACGAGACCAGAGTCCACGGCGCCGCGCGGCCCGATAACCACGCGCGTTGCCCCCAACGTGAACATCTGATCGATGTCGGTTTCTTTGAATAGGCCGCCGCCGACCTGAACATTCACCCTGGCTGCCTTCAGCACCGCGCCCAAGATCCGGGAATTGTCCTTGCGCCCATAGGCCCGGTCCATGTCGACCAGGTGAATCCAATGCGCACCCGCGCGCGTGAACCAATCGAGCGCCGCGAGCGGCTCGGCCATCGCGCCGTGGGCACGTGCCACGCGCCCGCCTTCGACGTCAACGGCGGGATAGAGCTCCACGTGCGAAATCTGTAGTCGGGAGGGTTAGTCGTCGCGAGCGGCGGCGGCGCCGAGCACCGGTGCCGCGGCAGGCAGGCCCGTTGGCTCGAGCTCGGCAAGCAGCTGACCGCGCACGTTGTCAAACGCGGGCTTCAACTTCGACGGCACGGGCTCGCCGGCGCCGGCGTCCTTGCGCTGCGGATTCGTCGGCCGGCCATTGACCAGGAATTCGTAATGCAGATGCGGCCCCGTCGCGAGGCCGGTCGCGCCCACGTAGCCGATGATCTGCTGCTGACCGACGCGCTGCCCCACATGCAACCCCGACGCGAACCGCGAGAGGTGGCCGTAGCGGGTCCGAATGCCGTTCGCGTGGCGGATCTCGACCAGGTTGCCGTAGTCGCCATTGCGGCCAGCGATCATGACGACGCCGTCGGCGGTGGCGCGGACAGGCGTCCCGTACGCCGCCGCATAATCGGTCCCCTGATGGGTCCTCCAGCGCTTGAGAATCGGATGAAAGCGCCCGCCGAAGCGGCTCGAGATGTGGCTGAAGCGCAGCGGCGCGCGCAAAAACGCGCGGCGCAGCGAACGCCCCTTGTCGTCGTAGAAGCCGCTCTGGTAGGCAAATGCAAAGCTTGGCGACCCCGCCACGTCAACGCGCGCAGCCAAGATGCGACCGAAACGTCGCTCCCCCTCGGGCGATTGCAGCCGCTCGATCAGGACGTCGACGCGATCGCCGGGGCGCAGATCGCGCGTGAAGTCGACTTCCCAGTCGTACACGTCGGCGATCGCCCAGGCGAGCGCGACGCGTTGACGGACGGGGAGAAAGGAATCGGGGATCGCGGCGTCCAACGCATCGTAGAGATTCGATTGAATGACCGCGGTGGTGCGGAGTCGCTCGGTCGCCCAGGGGATGTCTTCGACGGTCTCGCGCCATCCCGAGTCGCCGCCGAGGCGCGTCATCACCAGATGCCGCTCGGGATCGAGGCGCACGCCCAGGCGATTGGCGACCGTCGCGCCTTTCAACCGGCGCACCTCGAAGATCAGTCCCGGCCGCATGCGGCGGGGGTTGAGCGTGTGCTTCGCCTTCAGGAAGCTGACGTACTCACGGCCGGTGATGCCGGCACGCATGAGCACATCGGACAGCATCTCGCGGCGGCCGAGGGTGTCGGCCCATTCGTCGTACGCGCTCGTCACCACGATGGGGAGCGCAACCGGGACCTCGCGCGACGGCCACGCCTCGTGTGCGGCCCACACCAGCATCCCGGCAGCGAGCGTGCCGGCAGCAACGTAGTGACTCGCTCGCCAGGCCCCAACCATCAGTCCATCTGTCTCCGGATGAAAGTCGGAATTTCCATTTCATTCAGCTCGGGATTGCCTGGCGGATGCGCCTGCGCGGGACGTTTGGGCGCTCCTCCCACTTCTGCCGGCTTCGCAAATCCCGGCGGCGACATGGGCGTCGGTCGCGCGGCACGGTCACGGAACGGCAGCACGCCGGCGGCGGGCCGCTGCACTCCCGCCAGCGCATCCGCCATGGCGCCGGTCTTGTCGAACCCCGTCGCAATCACGGTGATCCGCACTTCGCCGTGCATCGCGGGATCATTCACGGCGCCGAAGATGATCTCGGCCTCGTCGCCCGCGGCATCGTGAATTGCTTCGCTGATCTGCGTCACTTCGCCGAGCGTCAGGTCTTCGCCGCCCGTGATGTTGATCAGCACGCCCGTCGCGCCGGCGATCGAAATGTTGTCGAGCAGCGGGCTGGAAATCGCCTGCTGCGCCGCTTCCATGGCGCGGTTCTCGCCGCGTCCCTGGCCCGTCCCCATCAAGGCCGCGCCGCCGTTCTGCATGACGGTGCGGACGTCGGCGAAATCTACATTGACGAGACCGGTGACACAGATGAGGGCCGAAATCCCCTGCGTCGCGTGCAGCAGCACTTCGTCCGCCTTCTTCAGCGCATCCTGGAACGGGATGCCCTTGCCGACCACGGCGAGCAGCCGCTCGTTGGGCACGACGATCATCGTGTCCACGTGCTTGCGCATCTCCGCGATCCCCATCTCCGCCTGACGCATGCGCTTGCGACCCTCGAACAGGAAGGGCTTGGTGACGATCCCGATCGTCAGCGCGCCGAGATCGCGGGCGACCTGCGAGATGATCGGGGCCGCCCCCGTGCCGGTGCCGCCGCCCATGCCGCAGGTGACGAACACGAGGTCCGCGCCTTGCAGGGAGTGCAGCACCTCGTCGCGGTTCTCTTCGATGGCCTGGCGGCCGATTTCAGGTCGCGCGCCGGCGCCGAGCCCGCGCGTCAGCTTCTTGCCGATTTGGACTTTGACGTCGGCTTTGTTGTTGAGGAGCGCCTGGGCATCGGTGTTCACCGAGATGAACTCGACACCGCTCACGTGCTCGTCGATCATGCGGTTCAGGGCGTTGCCGCCGCCCCCGCCGACGCCGACGACTTTCATGCGCGCGTTCTGTGTAACGGTTTCTTCGAGTTCGAAGATCATGGTTCTCCCCTAGGGCTCAGAAGAAGTCCTGCAACCATCTCTTGAGAGGCGCAAACAGCTTCTCGGGGCGGCCACCGAACAACACGCCGGGCGCGCCTCCCTGGGCGCTCTTGCGCGCCGCGTACAACACCAGACCGACCGGCACCGCGTAGCGTGGCGCTTGCACGCTGTCCACCAGTCCCGAAATGCCCAGCTCCGGATGGCCCGCGCGCACCGGCACCGCGAACACCTCGCGGGCCAGCTCGACCATCCCCGGCAGGTGCGCCGTGCCGCCGCTCAGCACGACGCCGGCGGGCAGGCGGCCGCCGCCGTACCCGGCGCGCTCGAACTCGCGGCCCACCAGCTGGAAAATCTCATCCATGCGCTGGTGGATGATGTGAGCGACCAGCTCGCGGGAGGCCGTGCGCGCACCCTGTCCCTGTGTCGACGGCAGGCTGATCATTTCGCCCGCATCGACCAGCGGGGTGTACGCCGCCCCGTGCCGCTCCTTCAGTCTTTCGGCATCCGACTGCGTCACGCCGAGGCCCTGCACCAGATCGCTCGTCACGTGCGCGCCCGCGTACTTGAGCGACGCGAGGTGCCGGATCTTGCCTTCGTGAAAGATCGCGACGCCGGTCGAGCTGCCGCCCACTTCCACCAGGGCGACGCCCAGCTCTTTCTCGTCATCGGTCAACACCGCGTACGACGCCGCGAGCGGCTCGAGCACCAGGTCGGCGACGCGATAGCCCGCGCGCTGCACGCTCTTGCGGAGATTCTGCGCCGCCGTCGCCTGCGCGGTGACGAGATACATCTCCACTTCGAGCCGTGTCCCGGTCATGCCGACCGGATCCGAGATGCCGTGCTGCTGATCGACGACGTACTCCTGCGGAATGTCGTGCAGCAGCTCATGATCCCGGCCCAGCGACACCGCCCGGGCGACTTCGTTGACCCGGGCCACGTCCTGCAGCGAGATCTCGTCCCCGCTCACGGCGACGACGCCGCTCGAGCCGCGCGCCGACACATGCTCGCCGGCGATGCCGCACGTCACGTCCGGCACCCGCGCGCCCGCCATCCGCTCGGCGTCCTTGAGCGCGGCCGCGACCGAGCGCGTCGTTTCGTCGATGTCGCGCACCATGCCGCGCCGCACGCCGCTGTTCTTCGCGAGCCCGACGCCGAGGATCTTCGCGAGCGGGGCGCGCGGCAGGTCGCCCGCGAGCTCCGCGATGACGGCGCACGTCTTGGTGCTGCCGAGGTCGAGGCCGGCGACGAGGCGGCGGTCCGCCATCAGGCGCTCCGCGCACTCCGGCGCCGCACGACGACCTGTCCGGCGTACCGGCCGTCGAGCTCCGCGTAGGGGCGCGCTTTCGCCGCCAGATCCCTCGCCACCAGCATCACCGCCTCGATCACCTCCGGCCCCGCATCGCGGGCCAGCAGCACGCGATGCGCGCCCAGCTCGAGAAGCACGTCACCGCGCGGCGCATTCACCCGCGCGGCATCGATCGATTGAAACAGCGCGGGATCGAACGCTTGCACCCGCGCCAACAGCCCGACGACCCCACTGTCCGCCGCCCGCACGATCGGGAGATCGAGTCCCGCCGGATCGAAGGGCATCGCCCGCCCGTCCGCCGCGACCGGCGCCAGCGCGCCGCGACCGTTCGCCACCAGCGCCACCGGCTCGACCTCGCGCACGATCACCTTCAGCGAGGCCGGCGGGCGGCGGATGACCGAAGCATCGGCAACACCATCCAGCCCGCGCAAGCGCTCGGCGAGCACGCGCGTATCGTCGAAGACGCTGGCGCGGGGCGACAGCCCCAGCGCCGCCAAAACCTGATCGGCATCCAGATAGCGGATGCCGACGAGCTCGACCTGCCGCACGCGGAAGAATGCCAGGCGGCGCAGCGCGAGCGGCGCCGCCATCCACATCGCCATCACCAGCAGCGCCGCGCCGGCCCACAGCAACACGCGCCGGGACTGCCGCGGCCACTTCACGCGACCGCTCCCTGCTCCCGGCTCCCGTTCCCCAGTATTTGCAGCAGCTCAGGTCCGACCCGCGTGATATCGCCCGCCCCCAGCGTGAACACGACGTCGCCGCCGCGCACCGCGCGGGCGATATGCGTCGTCAGCCCCGCGCGATCGCGCACCGCTACCGTCGCGGCTCCCGCGCGCGTCGCGCCGCGCACCACGAGGTGATGCGTCACGCCGGCGAGCGGTTGCTCGCGCGCTCCGTAGATCGGTGCCACGACCACCATGTCCGCCGCGGCGAGTGCCTTCCCCAACGCCTCGCCATGCAATGCCGTCCGTGAATAGAGATGCGGCTGAAACACCGCGACCACGCGCCGCCCGGGAAACGCCTGCCGCGCCGCCGCCAACGTCGCCGCCACCTCCGTCGGGTGATGCGCGTAATCGTCGACGACGGTCACGCCACCCGCGTCACCCAATCGCTCGAAGCGCCGTCCCACACCGCGGAACGCCGCCAAGGCGTCCGCGCCGGCCTGCACATCCGCGCCCAGCGCCTGCAGCACGCCGAGTGCGGCGGCCGCGTTGCGCACGTTGTGCATGCCCGGCACCGCGAGCTGCAGCTCGACCGTGTGGCCGCCCGGCAGCGCGATCGTCGCCCGCGAGCCGCCCGGCTCGAGTCGCACGCCGCGAATGCGCACGTCCGCCGTCGCACCGAGGCCGACGCGCCACACCGGCGCGCTGACTTGCAACGCCACGCGGTCCGCACCGACGTCGTCCGCGCCGACGATCACCCGTGCCGCGCGGCCCGCAAAATCGGCGAACGCTTGCTCGAGCGCGTCCACGCTGCCGTAGCACTCGAGGTGATCCGCTTCGACATTGTTTACGACCGCGATCGTCGGCTGCAACGACAGGAAGGCCTTGTCGTACTCATCGGCCTCCACGACGAACAGCTCATCACCGCCGATGCGGGCGTTGCCGCCCCAGGCAGCGACACGGCCGCCGGCGAGTCCCGTGGGGTTTCGCCCGGCGGCCGTGAGCGCCTCAGTCAGCATGACCGTGGTGGTCGTCTTGCCATGCGTGCCGGCAACCGCCACGAGGCTCGCGCCACCGCCGGACACCAGCTCGCCCAGCGCATCGGCGCGACGCACGACCGGCAGGCCCAACGCCCGGGCCCGTTCCAATTCTGGATGCTCTCGCGGGACTGCGGCCGTCACGACAACGGCCCGAACCCCCTCCACATGGCTGGGATCGTGGCCCCGCCAAACACGCACGCCCAAGGCGGTGAGATCATCGACACCAGCCCCAGAAGTCTCCGAATCACAACCAGTTATGACGACTCCCCGGTGCGCGGCAATCATCGCCAGGGCGCTCATCCCCGCCCCAGCTATGCCCATGAAGTGGATGGGTCGGGGATCCCCGGTTAGAAACAAGGTCATCTGTGGGGAGCTAATATAGGAAATTTACTCAACTTGCGAAAGCTCTAAAACCTTTTCCATGATGGTTCGGGCGGCGTTCGGGTGCCCCCGTTTTCGGGCACTGCGGGCCAATTCCTCAAGCCGGACCCGGTTCTGGACCAGCGCCGTGATGGTCCTCGCAAACGACTCGGACGCGAGCTCGCTCTCGAGCAGCAAAACACTCGCGCCGGCGTTCGCCAGGGCGCGGGCATTGAACGTCTGATGATCCGCCGCCGCCGTCGGCAGCGGCACCAACACACTCGGCTTCCCCCACGCGCACAGCTCCGCCACCGTCATCGCGCCCGCGCGCGCGACGACGAGATCGGCGGCGGCGTACGCCGGCGCGATCGGATCGAAGAATCCGCGGACCACGACGCGCCCGGGCACCGCGAGGGCGGCGTAGCGTGATTCGTGCGCCGCGCCGGTACCCCAGAGCAGATTCACGTCGCGCAGCAGCTCGAGTCCCAGCGCGCGCGCGACAGCCTCGTTAAGCGCGCGCGCGCCCTGACTCCCGCCCACGACGAGCACCGTGCGCCGCTCGGCGGCCAAACCGAATTCGCGGCGTGCCGCGACGGCGTCGACCCGGCCCGGCGGCGTGATCGGATTGCCGAACACGAACACCGGTGTTCGTGGGCCGGGCGAGAGCCGCAGATTCGCTTCCGGAAATCCGAGGTGCACCTGCCGCGCGCCCCGCGCCAGCCAGCGCGTCGTGAGTCCGGGGAACGCGTTTTGCTCCTGCAACGCGGTCGGAATGCCGGCGCGCTGGGCGCGCCACACGACGGGCCCCGCCGCATAACCGCCGGTACCGATGACGATCGCCGGCTGCTCGTCCTGCAACACGCGTCCGGCCGACCGCCAGGCACGCAGCGCGATCATCGGCCAGCGCAGGTTGCGCCACCACGCTCTGCGGTAGAACGGCTCCATCGGGAGCAGATGGAATCGGAAGGGATGGCGCGGCAGGATCTGGGCTTCGATGCCACGCGCCGCGCCAACTAAAGCGACGTCGTGGCCGAGATCGGCGGCGACGCGCGCCAGCGCGAGCGCGGGCATGAGGTGGCCGCCGGTGCCGCCGCCGGCGATGAGAAGCTTCATTGCGAACAATTGCGGATTGGGGATTGCGGATTGCGGATTGTAAAGGTGGGGTTCGAGCGGCATGAAAGCGTTTCGACGCCGGCCTTGAAATTCCGCAATCGGAAATCCGCAATCCGCATTATGCCTTCCGGGCTCGCCCAACACTCGCCAACACACCCGTCGCCGCGAGCGCAACAATCAGTGACGAGCGCCCATACGACATGAACGGCAGCGTCACGCCCGTCGCCGGAATCACCGCCAGGGTGACGCCGATGTGCAGCACGACGCTCAGGCCGATCATCACGCTGATGCCCGTCGCGAGCAGTTGCCCGAAGGGATCGGCGGCGTGGCGCGCGATGCGAAAGCCGAGCCAGACGAACGTCCCGAACAGCAGCGCGATCATCACCACGCCGAGGAAGCCCCACTCCTCGCCGATCGTCGAAAAAATGAAATCGGAATAGGCGTACGGCAGGTAGCCGAGCTTCTGTTGCCCCTGGCCGAAGCCCGCGCCCAGCAGCTGTCCCGCGCCGATGCCGGTGAGCGATTGCTGCACCTGCCAGGTCGCTTCCGTGGGGGCGGCGCCGGGATTCAGAAACGTCAGCACGCGCGCGAGCCGGTACTGCGCCGTCGCGACGGCGCCGTAGAGCAGCGGCCCGGCCGCCACGCCGAGCGCGAGGAAATGCCCGATGCGCGCGCCGGCGGTAAACAGCACGCTCCCCGCCAGCACGGCGACGAGCAGCGCCATCGACAGATGCGGCTCGAGGAAGATCAGACCGACGACCGGCCCGAGAATGACGACGAAGGGCAGCACGCCGAGCTTGAAGTCGCGCAGCTGCTCCCCTTTCTTCGCGGCGAGCATCGCGCACCACACCACGACCGCGAACTTGGCGAGCTCCGATGGCTGCAGTGTCAACACGCCGAGGTTCACCCAGCGGCGCGCGCCATTGATCGTCGGCGTGATGGGATGGGTGAACGGCAGCAAGGGAATGAGCAGCAGCAGGACGGTGACGCCGAGCAGCGGCCAAGCCCAGCGCCGCCAGCGGTGATAGTCCAGGCGCGCGAAGACAACGGCCAGCAGGCCGCCGACGGCGGCGCCCACCGCCTGGCGCAGCGCGAAGCTCGCGCCTACCTGGCCACCGGCGGTCGTGACGAGACTCGACGCGCCGTACACCGCCGCCAGGCCGAATACGACGAGCACGGCCGTCACGACGGCGAGCAACCGCCCTTCCCAGGTCACTGTGCTTCGACTAGTCGCCGGAATGTGGCCCCCCGCTCCTCGTAGTTCTTGAACATGTCGTAGCTCGAGCACGCGGGAGACAGCAGGACGGCATCGCCGCGTTGCGCCGCCCGCCGGGCCCGCTCGATCACATCCTCGAACGTCGTGCCGCGTTCGAGCGGCACCTTGCCTGTGAGATCCCGCTCGATGAGTGGCCCTGCTTCACCAAAGGCGATCACGAGCCGGCAGCGATCGGCCAGCAGCGGGGCGAGGCTGGTATACGGCTCGCCCTTGTGCCGGCCGCCCAGCAGCAGGACGTACGGCCGCTGCATCGCGATCACGGCCACCGTCGTTGCCGCGATGTTGGTCGCCTTGGAATCGTTGATCCACAGGACGCCGTCCACTTCACGCACCGGCTCGAGGCGATGTGGCAGCGGCCGGAACGAGCGCAGCCCCTCGGCAATCAAGGGCGTGGGTACGCCGGCTTCGTGCACCGCGAGCGCGGCGGCCAGCGCATTCGCCACGTTGTGGTCGCCGAGCAGGTGCAGCTCCTCGCGCTCGAGCAGCGCCTCTCCGCCGAGCCGCAATGTCCGGCTGCCACTGTCGTACCAGGCATCGCTCTTCTTCAGGAGCGAGAAGTGCACCCGGCGCCCCGCGACCCCCTGGGCGAGCTTGAGGACCAACGCGTCGTCGGCGTTCAAGACCCACACGTCGTCATCGCCGGCGTTGCGAAACAACAACCGCTTGTCCGCATAGTAGGCGTCCGCCGACGGGTACCGGTCCAGATGATCGGGCGCCAGGTTGGTCAACAGACCCACATCGGGGGCGAAGTTCGGGCTGTCGTGCAATTGAAACGAGGAGACCTCGAGGCTGAGCCATTGGAAGCGTTCGTTCGACAGCGCGAGATCGGTCACGGGCCGCCCGATGTTGCCCGCAGTCGTCGCGCGTAGGCCGGCAGCACTCAGCAAGTGCGCGACGAGCGCCGTCGTCGTGGTCTTGCCGTTCGTTCCCGTGATCGCGATGCTGCGCGTGCCGGGCTGCAAGGCCGCGAGGGCGCGGAAGCCGAGATCGAGCTCGGAGACGATCTCCACGCCGGCATGCCGCGCGGCGGTCAGAACGGGTGCGTCAGGCGGGACACCCGGCGAGACTACTACACCGGCGGCCTGGCGAATCTTGTTGACGTCGTGGCGGCCGATTTCGACGTCGATCCATGGCACACCCTTCAGCGCTTCGGCGGCCGCGCCGGCGTAGGGATGGTCGGACGCGTCGCTCGCATAGACGCGCACCCCCTCGCGCGCCAGCAAGCGCGCGGCGGCGACGCCACTCTTGCCGAGCCCGACGATCGCCACCACGCTCCCCGCGCGACGCCAGGCATCGGGTACGAGCCGGGGGGTTGGGGATACCTGCTCGATCATCGCACCTTGAGCGTGGCCAGCGCGATCATCGCGCACAGCACCCCCAGGATGTAGAAGCGCATCACCACCTGCGGCTCCGCCCAGCCGAGTTTTTCGAAATGGTGATGCAGCGGCGCCATGCGGAAGACCTTATGCGCGTCGGCGTATTCCCTGCCGTATCGCCGCTTGCGCCATTTGTACGTGGTGGTCTGAATCAAGACCGACAGCGTCTCCGCGGCGAAGACCGCGCCCGCGATCAACAGCAGGAACTCGGTCTTGAGAAGAATCGCAACGGTGCCGAGCGCGCCGCCGATCGCCAGCGCACCGGTATCGCCCATGAACACCTGCGCCGGATGCGCGTTGAACCACAGGAAACCGAGCGCGGCTCCCATCAGTGCGCCACAGAAGATCGCGAGCTCACCCGCTCCCGGGAGGTAGAGCACGAGCAACCACCGCGTCGCGTCCACACGGCCGAACAGATACGCAAAGATCGCGAACGCGCCGGCGACGATGACGGTCAGTCCCGACGCGAGCCCGTCCAGTCCATCCGTCAGGTTCACGGCATTCGAGCTGGCGGTGGTCACGAACGTCACGAACAGAAGGTAAATGGGCCACGGCAGCACCAGGACGATGTACTTGAAGAACGGCAGCTGCGTGGCCGAGGGGTCGACGCTGTTCGTGAGCGGAAACAACAGGAGATACACGGCCAATCCGACGCCGAAGGAGATCTGGCCGGCGAGCTTCCAGCGGGCGACGAGCCCCTGCGACTTGCCGCGCACGATTTTCAGATAGTCATCGAGGAATCCGATCAGCCCCATCCACAGCGTGGCAATGACGGCCACGATGACGTAGCGGCTGTCGAGCCGCGCCCACAGCAGCGTCGGCACGACGGTGGCCAGAATGATGATCAAGCCGCCCATCGTCGGCGTGCCGCGCTTGCCGTGATGGCTGGCCGGTCCCTCGGCACGCACGATCTGGCCGATATGGTTCGCGCGCAGCTGGCCGATGATCCAGGGGCCGACGATGAAGGCGAGGAGCAGCGCCGTCACGGTCCCGCCCGCGACGCGGAACGTGATGTAATTGAAAAGATTGAAAATGATGTGCTGGCGTGCGAGCGGCGCGAGGAGATGATAGAGCATCAGGTCAGGTAGTTGAGGACACGTTCCAAGGCGACTCCTCGTGAAGCTTTGAGCAGTACCAGCTCGTTGCCCCGCAGCGCCGACTTCAGCTTGGGTCCCAGCGCGTCGGCATCGGGAGCGGTGATCAACCGCCCCCCCAACGCCTCCCGCAGCGACTCGAACACCCGCGCGAACGTGCCGACGGCCGCGACGAGCGCAGGCTTGCGCCGCGCGATCTCGCGTGCTGCTTCGGCGTGCAATCTTGCACTTTCCGGCCCTAACTCCAACATCGGGCCCACCACCACGACCAGCGGCCGCCGCTGCCGGCGGGCCAGCCAGGCGGCGGTCTGCACCGCCCGCCGCAGCGAGCCGGGGTTGGCGTTGTAGGTGTCGTCGATCACCACCATGTCACCGATCTCACGGAGATCGCCGCGCCCTTCGGGCAGCTGCACGCCCGCGAGCGCGCGGATCGCGGCGTCGCGATCGACCCCCGCCCGCTGCGCCACGGCCAGGGCGATCTGGGCATTCTCGAGCTGATGGATCCCCAGGGCCGGGAGGGTCACCTTCTCGCCCGAGTCGAGCGACAGGCGGGGATGGCCTTCCCGGTCGAGGTAGCGATCGAGCAGGGCATCGTCGCCGCTCTTGCCCGGCAGCGCCGCGGGAATCACCTGCGTGCGGCGGCGGGCTTCGGGCCACATCGTCTCCGGCCCCGACCCGATGACGGCGACCGGCGCGCCGTCGAGCAGCGACAGCTTCTCCGCCATCAATCGTTCCAGCGACCCGAATCCTTCGACGTGGGCGTAGCCGATGTTGGTGATGACGGCGATGGTGGGCTCGATAATGTCGCGCAGCCGGGCGACCTCGCCGGGGACGCTGGCGCCCGCCTCGACGACCAGCGCTTCGGTGTCCTCCGGCGCGCTCAGGATCGTGAGTGGCACGCCGACCAGATTATTCAGATTTCCCACTGTTGCATGCACCCTGTACCGAGCGCCGAGCGTGGCACTGATCATTTCCTTGGTACTCGTTTTGCCGCTCGACCCGGTGATGGCGACGACGGGCGTGCCCTCGGGCAGCATGCGGCGCCGCGCCCGCGCCAGCTGACCCAGCGCGACGAGCGTGTCGTTCACCTCGAAGAAGGGCAGCCCCTCGATTTTCGGTGTCCCGCGCCGCACGACCGCGGCCGTGGCGCCCTGATCCTTGGCTTTGTCGAGGAACGCGTGAGCGTCGAAGCGTTCGCCTTTGAGCGCAACGAACAGGCTATCGGTTATCGGTTGTCGGGTATCGGTGGCGACGCTCTTGAACGTGAGCTTCGCCGGCGCCGGGACCCCCAATGCACCGGCAACCTCGTCGCTCGTCCACGGCCGCCCGGCCATCAGTTCGCTCCCAGACTGCGCACCACTTCCCGCTCGTCGAACGGCTCTTTGACGGTGCCGACGACCTGATAGGTCTCGTGGCCCTTCCCCGCCAACAGCACCGTGTCGCCCTGGCGCGCGAGCTCGAGCGCCTGGGCGATCGCGGCGCGGCGGTCCACGACCCGATAGTGTTGCCGGCCGCTCATGCCGGCTTCGACGTCGTCGAGAATCCGTTCCGGATCCTCCGTCCGCGGATTGTCGGACGTGGCGATCGCGACGTCGGCCAGGCGTACCGCGATCTCCCCCATCGGCGCCCGCTTGCCGCGGTCGCGGTCCCCACCCGCGCCGAACACGACGATCACGCGGCCGGCGGGCGGCGTCACCTCGCGAACGGTCTCCAGGGCGCGCTCCAGGGCATCGGGGGTGTGCGCGTAGTCGCGCAGCACGACGCAGGGATCGACGGCAATGCGCTCCATGCGACCCGGGACCTGCGGCGCCGTCGATAGCCGCTCGGCGACGACTCGTGCCGGGACGTCCAGTCCCACGGCACAGGCGGCGACGCCGAGCGCATTCGCCACGTTGAAGCGGCCGAGCAGCGGCAGGCTGACGTGATGACTCCCCGCGGTCGTCACCAGGGTGAAATGCGCCCCCTTCGCAGCGACGCGCACGTCACGCGCCGTCACGTCGGCGCGCGGCTGCGTCGCCGAGAACGTGATGCGCCGGGGCGTGCGGGGCAGGCGCGCCCACGCCGCGTCGTCGGCGTTGATCACGGCGAGCCCGGCGTCCGCGAGATAGCCGGCGAGCCTGGCCTTCGCCGCGAAATACGCGTCGAATGTTTCGTGGTAGTCGAGGTGGTCGCGTGTGAGATTTGTGAAGATGGCGGCGCGAAACATGAGCCCGTCGACGCGCCCCTGATCGAGGCTGTGCGACGACACTTCCATGGCGACGCCCGCCGCGCCCCGATCGAGCAGCGCGGCGAGCGTCGCCTGCAGGTCGATCGGACCCGGCGTCGTGAGGTTGCCGGCTTCGCTTTCGACCGGCGCGCCCGACGGGTCGAATGCGCCCAGCGTGCCAATCGCGCCCATCGGCCAGAGCGGGCGCAGCACGTGCTGTGAGAGAATGACCGAGGTCGTCTTGCCGTTCGTCCCCGTGACACCGATCAGCTGCAGCCGTGCCGCCGGGCGCCGGTACCACGCCTCGGCGGCGATCGCCGCCGCGCGCCGGCCATTGCGAACCAGGATTTGCGGAATCGCGACTGATTGCCGCGACTCAACCAGCGCGGCCGCGGCTCCCCGCGCGGCAGCGTCGCCCACGAACGCGTGCCCATCCAGCACGGCGCCGCGCACCGCGCAAAACAGCATGCCGGGCGTGAGCCGGCGCGCGTCGGCGGTGAGGCCCGTGATTTCCGGGAGCGCGCCAGCGGCAGGTTTCGGCGCATCGATCAATATGCCGGCGCGCGCGAGCGCGTCGATGACTTCCTGCAGCGATCTGCTCATCGACGGAGCGGGGGAGGCTCAGCGAACATCGTGACCGTCGATCCCGCTGCCGCATGCTCGCCCGCTGCCGGCCAGGTGTGATGGATGATGCCCCACCCTTTCACCACGACGTGAAAGCCACGCGCGTGCAGCGCCCGCGCCGCCTCACGTAGTGGCCGGCCGGTCACGTTGGGGACCATGCGGTCCGGCTGCGCCGCGGCACTGTCCGGGACATACGGCCATGCGACAAGGTAGGGCACGACGCCGTCGGGCTCTTCCAGCGGCGCGCGGTCGGGGGTCGTGGCCACGTTCGAGAGACGCGCCCGGTCGAGCGCCACGGTGCGCGCGGCGAGCGCCTGCTCGAGCATCGAGCGGGTCACCGGGGCGGCGGTCTGGGCGGCGAAATAGCTGCCCTTCTGGGGATTGTCGATCTTCATCACCACGACGAGCTGCGGCTGGTCGGCGGGAAATAGCGCCGCGAACGACGCCGTGTATTGCCCGGCGGCGTAGCGGCCGGCCACCACGCGGCGAGCCGTGCCCGTCTTGGCGGCCAGCTGAAAGTTGGCGAGCGCCGCCCGCTCCGCCGTCCCGCCCGCGGCGACCACGCCGCGCAACAAGTCGCGCAGCTTCGCTGCGACCTCCGGCGTCACCACGCGGCGCACCGATTGAGCATAGTGCCGGTAGCGTACGAACCCGTTGGGTGTGCGGATCTCGCGGATCAGCGTCGGCTCGAGCAGCACGCCGTCATTCGCGATCGCGCCGTACGCCGCGGCGATCTGGATCGGCGTGACCGCCAGCTCGTAGCCGATCGCGAGGCTGGCGGAGCTGGGCCGCGACCATTCCCGCGGCGGCCGCAGCCGGCCCGGCGATTCGGCCGGAAACTCGACACCCGTCGGCGCGCCGAACCCGAACCCGCGCAGCACCCCATACTGCTCGTCCGGATGCAGGCGCGCCGAGAATTTCGCCAGCGCGATGTTGCTCGACACGCGGATCGCGTCGGCGAGCGTGAGCGACGGCAGCGGATGTTCGTCCGTCAGCGGTGACGGCCGGCCGGGCATCCGGTACGTCCCGCCTTCGCCGGAGACGCGCTCGCCGGGACGGATGCGATCGAACGTGATCAGCGCGGCGGCGGCGAAAATCTTGGCGAGCGACCCCGGCTCGAAGGTCTCGGTGAACGCGCTCGGCCGCATGCTGCCGTCGGCGCGGCGGGAGGCGACCGCGAGGATCTCCCCGGTCGCTGGGTCGAGCATGACCACGTCGCCGCCGTCCGCTTCCATGTTGTCGATCGCATCATCGAGCGCGCGCTGCGCGATCTCCTGCAGCTCGACATCGAGCGTGAGCACGACGTCGTTGCCGGCGACCGGCTCGGCGATGACGCGCGCGGGGGATTCGTACTCGCGCCCCTCACGATCCTTCAGCACAACGGCGGAGCCCGGAGTCCCGGAAAGCAGGCTGTCCAGCAGGCGCTCGAGCCCTCCTCCTCCACTTCCACCACCTCGACCGTCCTCCCCCACCCTCCCGATCACGGCGCGCGCGAACTCGTTCGACGGATAGAAGCGCCGCATCAGCGGCTCCAGATGCACGCCGCGCATGCTGCGCAGCGGCTGTACCTCGGTCGCCGTAAACGGCCCCGCAAACCAGGCGTAGCGGCGGCGCAGCCCGCGCTCCAGATCGGCCCGCGGAAGATGGAGCTGGCGCACGATGGTGCCGATGTCGCGCGAGGGATCGCGCAGCTCGTTGGGCGCGATGCCGAGGTGATACGTCTCCTGCGTGAGCGCGATAGCGGTCCCGTGCCGGTCGTAGAGGGCGCCGCGCCGCGCCTCGAGCACCACGTGCTCGGTGCGCTGCGCCTTGGCGGCGGCCGCATAGCGCCGCCCGTCCACGAGCTGCACCTGCGCGGCGCGGAACAGCAGCGCCACGAGGGCGGCGGCGAGGCCGACCTCCACGACCCGGAGGCGCACCAGGGGCTTTGCCATCAGTGCGGCGCCGCCACCGGGACGGGGATCAGGATGATCTCGGTGTCAGCCGGCAAGCGCAGGCCCAGCCGCTGCGCGCGCGGCAGCAGCACGGCTCTGCTCTGGGCCGTGCGCACTCGCCGATCCAGTGCGGCGCGGCGCCCTTCCAGAGACGCGCGCTCCTCGCGCAGGTCCGCGAGCGCCCGGGCCGCATTGAGTGCGGAGGTCTGGCGGGCGATGACCGCCCAGAGCGCCGCGAGCAGCGCAACCAGCCAGAAGGCGATCCAATGGCGGCCTCTAAACGTCACCGACGGTCTCGAACACGCGGAATTGCGCCGAGCGGGCGCGCGGATTGGCGGTGATTTCATCCGGGTCGGGAACGATCGGCTTCTTCGTGAGCACCCGGCCGAGCGCCCGCCCGCGGCAGGTGCACACGGGTTGGCGTGGCGGGCAGATGCACTCGCGCGCCCATTCCCGAAACTGATGCTTGACGATGCGGTCCTCGCCCGAGTGATACGTGATGACGCCCAGCCGCCCGCCGGGCTCGAGTGCGTCGCGCAAGGCCGGCAGCGCGGCGCTGAGCGATTCGAGCTCTGCGTTGACCGCGATGCGCAGCGCCTGAAACAGGCGCGCGAAATCGGGCGGCCCCGAGCGCGGTCCCAGCACGGCGCGGATCGCGTTCACGAAGTCGTCGCTGATCGCAAACGGCGCCGACAGTCGCCGGCGTACGATTTCCCTGGCCAGGGCGCGGCCGCGCCGCTCATCGGCGTAATCGGTGAAGACCGTGGCCAATCGTTCGACGGGCCAGCTGTTCAAGACATCGCGCGCGGTAACGCCCCTTCCCCCTTCCCCCTTCCCCCTTCCCGTCATTCGCATATCCAACGGCGCCCCCGGCCGGAACGTGAACCCGCGCTCGGCGGCGTCGATCTGATGCGAGCTCACGCCGAGATCGAGAAGAATGCGATCGGGCTGGAACTCGAGAATGGCGGCAATGGCGGCAGGGGCGGCAAAGGACGCTTCGAGGTATTCCATGCCGGCGCCGAGGCGGCCGCGGGAGGCGGCGATCGCATCGGGATCGCGATCGATGCCGAGCACCGTGGCGCCCGCTTCGCGCAGGATAGCGGCGTGGCCCCCGCCGCCCAGCGTCGCGTCGACCGCCCGCGTGCTGCCGCTGGCCCACTCCCGCACGGCCGCGGAGAGGACGGGGACATGGTATGGAATGGACCCTGAGGCAGCCGTGGGCACGCTCCAACATAAGAAAAACCCCCGCCGAGATGGGGCGGGGGTTTCAAAATCGACGGTTCTCAGAGCGGGGCTGACGGGGCTCGAACCCGCGACCTCCGGTGTGACAGACCGGCACTCTAACCAGCTGAGCTACAGCCCCAAGCCCCTCGCGGAGCGCCGGAATATAGACCCGCGCTTAGGTCAATTCAACGGCGCGCTTAGAGCGGCGGGCTGCACTTGAACGCTTTTTGGACCTGGGGCTTGGCGGCCTCGTACTGCCGCACGAAGCCAAGCATCTGATCCGCCGTCGGCGGGTGTACGCGCCGGCCCAGTTGCAGCGACGCCTTGGTCCGTGATAACCGGTCGAAGACGTCGCGCGCCGCCGGGCAGCGGGCCCCGCCCTTCGCTTCGGTCATGGCCTTGTATGGTCCCTGCAGCGTGAGGACTGACGATAGGCCATACCAGAAGCTTCCGTTGATGCGCACCTGGTGTTTTGGACCAAGCGTGTCCGCCGCGTTCTTCGGCGCGATCGCCAGCAACAGCGTATCGAGCCAGGTATAGGCGGCCGGGTACGCCTGCGCCTGGGCGATCTTCGACCCGCCGGTCAGCATGATGACTGCCGCCGCGAGTTTTTGCGTGGAGTCGGACGAGTTGAGCCCCGGCCGCAGATATGGACGCGCGGAATCAACTCTAACGCCAAATGCCTGCTGCAACCTGCGTAAGCCGACGGTGTCCTTCGCTTCGCGCAAGCGGCGTGCCTCCGCAGTGTCGTACGTCGCGCGATCGATCAACGTCTTCGCGATCTGCAGACTGGTGCCGACGTCATTGGGCTCGAGCTTCAAGGCATTGTTCAGGGAGACAATCGCCGAATCCAGCTTGCCGCGCATCTCATACGCCGCCGCGCGCGTCCGGTGGAAACTCGGGTTGCTGGGGAAGTGCCGGACGGCCGCGGCGGTGAGGAAGTCCAGCGCGACGGTGTCGGACGCCTGCTGCGCTGCGCCGATCGCCGGCTTGAGGAACGTGCTGTCCGCGAGCAGGGCGGTGTCGTGCTGCGCCTTTTGATAGAAGACACGCGCCGAGCAGGTGAACTTGCTCGCCTCGTTGCAAATCGTCAGCTCCAGATCGAGCAGCTGCGGATCGCCGGGCGAGACCTGGAGGCCCTCGTCCAGCAGCGCGATGGCCTGGTCCAAGTGGTTCATCTGGCGCAGGAGCTGCGCGATACCGAGGCGCTTTTGCACATTACGCCGCTCGCCCCGCAGCTGCTGGATCAGCGCGTCGACCATCTTGGTCGTGTCGTTACGCTGCTGGTAGTAGCGGAAGATGTTCTCCCACGCCGAGCCGTTGAGACTGTCGCCCGCCAGCGCCCGCTGCGATTCGACCAGCATGCTGTCTGGCAGGCGCTGTGATTCGTAGACCGTCGCCAGACAGAGATGCGCGCCCGTGGAATTCCGGTCGATCGCCAGCGCTTTCATGGCCTCGGCGCGCGCGCGCGCGAACTGGCTCTTCTTGCGCTCATCGTTGCAATTGCGGATCGGCTCGCTGATGCGCACGATGGTCGCGACGCGTTGCGCGATGGAGTCGGCCAACGCCACGGCCGTGCCCGGATTGCCGTTCGTCACCGTGAAGCTGCCGGACATGCCGGAGCTCGAGATGTCGATCAAATGCACTTCGGCGGCGAGCGAGTTGCCGTTCTTCCCGTATTTGCCGGTGAGGTACGCGTGGACCTGCAGGAACCGCGCGAGCTGACGCGCCTGCTGATCATCGAGCAAGCCGTTGCAGGGAAATCCCGAGGCCGCGAGCGCCTCGCATAACTTGGCCTTCGGCACCACCAGGACCTTGTTTTTCGTCAGCGCGGTGAGCCGATCCCGCACCGCGTCCGACAGCGCGATGCTGCCCGCCGAATCAGCAGCCGAGGCCTCGAACGGCAACACGAGAAGTCTCTGACTCGGCGCCTGCGGCGCGGCCAGCTGCGCGGCCGCCGTCGTCGCAACACACACCGTCAGAGCCACTGCGAATTGAAGCGCTCTCACCTTGTTCGTTCCTCCGTTACAGGCTGCTACACCAATGGGCGAAGAGGGATTCGAACCCCCGACATCCTGCGTGTAAGGCAGGCGCTCTGAACCGCTGAGCTATTCGCCCGGGCCATTTGGGAGACGAGGTGCTAAAGGGCGAGGCCTACTGGAACCAACACACAGTAGCCCAGGACGAGCAGCACCGGCGCGAGCGTCGTTGAACCCTGCGACAGCAGCCAGTAGCCAAGTGCGAGCGACACGAGCGCTCCACCGAGAACCATGTAGTTCTTCGGTCCGAAGCGCAGGCGCGAACGGGCGAGAGTCTGGTCCGGCATCGGCACGGAGTCTATTCCTCAATCTCAAGCTCGTCAAGCAGTTGCCGCTTTGCGTGGTCGCGGCGGCGGCGCAAACCCAGCAGCGCCGCCAGCACGGCGCCGATCGCCAGCCAGAAGAAGCCCATCGCGGCGAGCCACGACAGCCAGCCGTAGCGCGATGCGACGTCGCGCTGCCAGCGCTGCTCGAAGTCGCCCTCGGTGATGTGGTAGGTCGCGCGCAACGCCGCATCGAACGATTCCGCCTGCGGCAGGTTCGCCATCAGCGGCGCGAGCCCCCGCTCGCCACCCCACCGCTCCAACAGCAACACGGCCGTCGCCGCCAGCGCATATCCCGCCTCGGCGTCGCCGCGCGAGCCCCGCAAGGCGCGATCGACTTCGTCGAGATTCATGCGCACGCCGCGCGCCAGCTGCCAGTTGAGCCGCAACGCGTCGAGGCGATCCCACTCCTGTGCCGCGACCGCCGCATAGCCTTCCTCGAACCACAGCGGCACGCGGCGACCGACCTGCCAGCGCAGCGCGAGATGCGCGAGCTCATGACGGAGTGCGGCGGTTTGGCGGTTGGGCGGTTGGTCGCTCAGCAGAACCACCGTACCCGCATCCGGGAAGGCCGCGCCCTCGCTCCACAGCGGCAACCGGCCACGGGTGAGCGAGTCGTACGTCTCACGGTTGGGCGCGAGGATGATGCGGAGGGGCCGGTCAGGAAGCGCACCGATGCCGGGAAAGTTCGTCGCGCGATCGGCCTGCTCCGCGATCGCCGCCGCCAACGCCTCCTGACCCGGCCATGCGATCGCCGTCACACGACCCACTTCCGTCGCCGTCGGGATTGGGCCTTGCAGCAGCAGGGCGAGGAGGGAGAGCACTAGTCTCGCGGCGGCTCCTCGCCCTTGGCAACGAGCTCCAGCATCTCCTGGCACCGCTTGCCCCAGGGATTGAACTTGTTCGCCTTGAAGCCCTCTTCCCAGGTGGATTTCGCCTTCGCTTGATCGCCCGCGAACCAGTGCGCGCGGCCCAGCTCGTAATAGGCTTCGATCAGATTCGGGCCGAGCTTGAGTGTCTTCTGGAAGAACGTCTCCGCATCCTCGAACATCTCGCGCTGCAGGTAGACGAGCCCGAGATAGAAGTGCGCGTACAGCGTCGCCTTCTTGTCGTTGTCGAGCCGGATCGCCTTCGACAGGTGCTCGATCGCCTCGCCGAAAATCCGCTTCTTCAGGCAGATGTAGCCGACGTTGATGCGGGCCAGCGAGTTCGCCGGCTCCTTCATCAGCACCTTTTGAAAGGTGCCGAGCGCGTCGTCGTAATCCTCGTGCAGCATCTGCGCCCAGCCGAGCAGCGACTCGGCCTGCGTCTCGCCCGGCGAGAGCTGCAGCGCCTTGGTGAGCGCCTGAATCGCGCCGGCATGGTCGCCCAGGGAGATGAGGCTCCAGCCTTTTTCGATGAACGTGGTCGCGCCGATGTGATCGGCGTGCAGCACGGGCCGCTGGCCGGTGAACTCGGGCGCGCCCGCCTGTTTCGTGTCCGCGGCAATCTGCTTGTAGCGCTCGACGAGCTGGCGGATGTCGTCCTTGAGCTGCGTCATCTCGCCCAGCATCCCGTCGACCTTCTTGAAAAACGCGATGATCTCGCGCTTGGCGGCTTCGCGCTCGGCGTATCCCGGCGGCCCCCCTCCCTCGAGCTGCCGCGCGATGATATCGTATTCGCGCCGCAAGGCGGCGACCGGCGACTCCGTCATGACACTTCCTGCAAGGCCAGTTTCTCCTTCGAATTCAGCAGCTTGTTCGTATTCAACACGACGATCGTGCGGCCGTTTTGCACGACCAGGCCCGCGATGTATTCCGCGGCCAGCCCCTTCACGATCCCCGGCGGCGGCGTCACCGCCTGTGCCGCCACCTGCAGGACCTCGGTCACGGCATCGACGATGACGCCGATCTTGCCGCCCTCGAATTCGAGGATGACGGTGCGCGTGTCTTCCCGCAGCGGCGCCGGCGTGCCGAGACGCTTGCGCAGGTCGACGAGCGGGACGGCGCCACCCTGATACTGCAGCACGCCTGCGAGGAAGTCGGGCGCTTTGGGCAGCGGCGCCGGCGCTTCATACCGGAGGATGCGCTCGACCTGAAAAATGTTGAACGCAAAGTCCTGGCCGCCGACCTTGAAGGTGACCAGTTGGACGTCGTCACCCGTGGTCCCGGTCGTCGTCATCCGATGCGGTCTCCGAGGGCGTCCAGGTCGAGGATCGGCACCAGGTCTCCCCCCTCCCGCTCCGCGACACCCGCGGCCCAGGGCAGCGTGTGCCCGCGGGGAACGGGCAGCGGCTGCTCGCGCACGACGGAATCCGCGTCATCCACCTCGAACGCCACCTGTCGTCCGCCGGCACCGAGCTCGACCAGCACGACGGTGCGCGCACCGCTGGGCGCGGCCGCGGGAGCTTCCGCGCCGGCGAGAAACGCACCGAGGTGGATCAGAGGGACGAGCCGGCCGCGCAACGGCGTCAGGCCGCGTACCGCCGGGAGCTTGCGCGGAATACTGAGCACTTCGGTGGCGTCGCCGACCTCCAGCACCCGATTGACCGGGAAGCCGTACGCTTTTCCCTCGGCGCGCACCAGCAGATAGCCCTTCATTCCTTGGGCCCCCCTCCTCCACCCCGCCGCGCCAACTCGGCCGCGACGCGATCGGCGATCTGCCCGAGCGGCAGGACGGCATCGACCCCGCCCGCCTGCACCGCGGCGACCGGCATGCCGGCGATGACCGCCGACTCGCGATCCTGCGCGACGCCCGTGGCGCCCACGTCATGCATGGCGCGCAAGCCGTCCGCGCCGTCGCGCCCCATCCCCGTCAGCACGACGCCGACGCCGCGTGCGCCATACACCTCGGCGATGGAGCGGAACAACGGATCGGCCGCGGGGCGGACGCCGTGGATCGGCGCGGATTGATCGAGCGCGATGACAGGACCGTCGAAAGCGGAACGCACCCGCATATGATAATCGCCCGGGGCCACGTACGCCGTATCGGCGACGACCGGTGCGCCGTCGTCCGCTTCAACGACACGCAACCGGCTCATCGAGTCGAGCCGTTCTGCGAGACTGCGCGTGAATTTCGGCGGCATGTGCTGCACGATGAGCACTGCCGCACCGTGGCCGGTCGGGAGGCGCGGCACGAGATCGGTCAGGGCGCGCGGCCCGCCGGTCGACGCAGCCACGCCCACGGCGAGCACGGCGCGGCCCCGCAGCGCCAGCTCCGGAGGGTGGACGACGGGTGCCGGCGGCCGCGCTAGGACTTTGACGTGCGACACGTCCGCGGCAAGCGCGCGCCGCACCGCGGCGATGAGCTGCGGCGCCAGCGCCGCGAGCGCCGCGCGCGGGTGCCCGAACCCATCGGGCGGCGGCGGCGGCTTGGCGACGATCTCGACCGCGCCCAGCTCGAGCGCGCGGATCGCGGTGGCGGTGCCCGGCCCCGCGTGCGCGCTGACGACGACGATGGGGAGCGGCGATTCCGACATGATGTAGCCGATCGCGCCCAGGCCGTCGAGCTGCGGCATCTCGAGATCGAGCGTCACGACGTCGGGCTTGTGCTGGTGGATTTTGCGAATGGCGTCGAATCCATCGCGCGCGGTGGCCACCACGCGGAACTCGCCGGTGTCCGCATCGCCGCCGCCCAGGACGTCGACGAGCACGCGCCGCATCAGGGCGCTGTCGTCGGCCACGACGACCGTCGGCCGCGCATCAGATGACGTCGGCATGCTCCCCCACCGACCGGATTTCCACGCGGCCGTCTTTGACGTGAAAGCGCACGCTGCGGCCGCGCTCTCCGCCCACCGCTTCCCGAATGATGGGGATCTGCGCCGCGCGCAGCGCGCTGCGCGCCGCCAGGACATTGCGCTCGCCCATCTGGATCGTGCCGGGGGTGACGAGCTGGCTGAACATGCTGGCACCGCCGGCGAGCTTGGCGACCAGGCGCCGCGGGTCGGCGCCCAGGCCCTTGAGACGCTCGACCAGCAACGGCACGGCGGTCTCGGGAAACTTGGCTCGGTTGGTGATGTCGCGCGCCAGGCTGATCGAGGGCAGCAGCACGTGGGCCATCGCGCCGGCTTTCGTCTGCGGATCGTGCAGCATGATCGCGACGCAGGAACCGAGCCCGAGGGTGATCAGCACGCCATCCCCGCGCTCGGCCGCCCAGTCGGCGACTTTGACGATGACTTCCTTCACGACGGAGGCTTCGTGTAGATCCGCTCGCGCGGGTCCTCGAGCGTCAGTTTGTTCCGCGCGGGGCCGAACAGCGTTTCGACCTTGCCGAGCAACAGCACGCCGCCCGGCGCCAGCGCGTCCACGAACACCTGAAACAGCCGCTCCTGCGCCGCTCGCTCGAAGTAGATGACCACGTTGCGGCACGCGATGAGATCGTACGGTGGGCGCGGCGGTGGGTGCCGGGTCAGATCGTGGGCGCGCACCTGCACCAGCTCGCGCACCGCGGCGGTGGGCTGACCGTCCTGAATGTAGCGGCGCCGCAACGTCACCGGCATCTCGCTGAACGCGGTGTCGAGATACTTCGCCTGCCGCGTCCGTTCGAGGCTCAGGCGATCGACGTCGGTCGCATCGATGAATCCGCCCGCCCCGATCTCCGCCAGCAGGACCGCGATCGTGTAGGGCTCCTCACCGGAGGAGCATCCGGCCGACCAGACCCGCAGGCTCGATCGCTGCCGTGCCAGTCGCTCGAGGTAGGGACGGAGCGCCGTCCATGTTTCGGGGTTACGGAAGAACTTGGTGACGTTGATCGTCAGCGCGTCGAGCAGCTCCTGATACTCGTGCGCATCGTGATCGAGCACCGTGGCGTAGTCTTCGTAGGTGTGGACGCCGCGGGCGCGCATGCGGACCGCGATGCGGCGCTTCAAGCACTTGTCTTTGTACGATCCGCAGCTCACTCCCCGCTCACGCGAGATCTTCTCGGTCAACGCATCGAACGCTCGCTCCGGAGGAGCTTTGCTCACGACAACGTGCTCAAGGTGTCCAGATTCGCTTTCACGAGTTCGTGCTTCGGATTCAGCTCGAGGGCGCGATGCCACAGCGCGCTCGCCTGCTCCCGGTCGTTCCGCTTGTAGGCGATGTTGCCGAGCTTGAAGTACACGTCGTCGCCCAGCTCCGGGGACAGCTCGATGACGCGCTGATACAGGCCCCACGCTTCGTCGTAGCGGGAGCCGCGGTAGGCGAGATCGCCGAGGTTCTTGGAGAGCTGCGGCAGCGACGGCTCGTCCTGCAAGGCGGCGCGGGCCAGCTTTTCCGCCTCGGGCAGCGCACCGGCGAGCTCGTGCAGCACGGCAAGGTTGTTGCGCAGCACGCCGTTCTGGGGATGGGCCGCGACGGCCTGCACGGCCACCTGCTCCGCGGTCGCGAAATCCCCGGCGGCGGCGGCGGCGAGGGAGCGCGCCCAGAACCAGATCGGCGGAATGCGCTCGGCAAAGAGCTCTTTCGCCCGGTCGAGCCGACCGGCCGCGCTCGCCAGGTCGCCCTGCTTCAGGGCCACGACGCCCCACGCCACGTACACGCGCGGGTCGGTGCGCGCGCGCGTCGCCGCCTCGGAATACGCGGCCTCCGCATCCTCCAGCCGGCCGAGCTGCTCGTACGCCAACCCGAGATTGTGCAGCACGGCGGGCCGCGCGCCGCCCTTCTCGGCCGCGAGGCGCAGCGCTTCCATCGCCTCGCGCCAGCGCGCCTGCTTGAGCGCGACCAGCCCGATGAAGAAGTGCGCGTTGGCGTCGCCGCCCCGAAGCTCCGCAACCCGGCGGAACTCGCGCGCGGCCTCGTCGAGCATGCCCGTCTTGTAGAAGGCGATGCCGAGATTGCGGTGCTCCTCGACGCGCGCGTCGGTCATCTTCACGTCTTCGGCGCTGGCGGTACGCCCCGCGCGATGCAGGAAGCCCGCCGTGACGAGCCCGTACAGCGCCTTGCCCACCTCGAACTCGCCCATCCCAGAGTCTTCGATCACCTGGTTCACGTCGCGCGAGCCGTCGAGCAGCGGCAGCAGCCGCTCCTGCACCTCGGTGAGCTTCGCATCGCTGATGGCGAGGCGGTCGCGATCGACGACGAAGATGAGATCGAACGACGGGATCTTTTTTTCGATCAGGCCCCACTCGTCCACGCGGCGGGCGCCCTCGAGCAGCAGCGACTCGGGGTTGATCGAAACGAGGAAGTCCTGCTGCTCCGGCCGGACGTCGGCCTCGAAGTTGAACGTCCCCTGCGTCCACGTGAACAGGTAATAGACCGACTCCTCGATCTGCATGCGCATGTAGCGCTCGAGCTCCTGCTGCGAGATCACGGTCTGGCTGACGAGGATCTCGCCCAGCTTCTTGTCGCGTTCCCTGGCCTGGCGATGAATCGCGGCGTCGAGCTGCTCCTGGGTGATCTTCTCGTGCTTGACGAGGATGTCGCCCAGGCGGTCGCGGCGGTTGACGATCGACGCGTAGGCGATGCGGCCCTTGTCGAAGTAGATGTAGCCGAAGTTGGAACGGTCGGCGATCGACAGGCAGCCCGTCTTCTGGCCCAACGCGAGCAGCTGCAGCACGTCGGGAAGCGACGCTTCCTTGAGCGAGCCTTTGATCGCCATTAGCGGAGATCCTCGATCACGCGGTCAGCGGACGCCGGCCAGTCCCACACCATCTTTTCGCGGCTGCGCACGCCGCCGGCGCTCGAGACGACGATGCCGCTGGTGCGCAGCCCGGTCGTGCGCCGGGTTCCGGGTGGAGGGGCGCCCTCCAGCACGTCGCGCGCGAGACCGGCGGTCACGGGCGCGTCCTGCGCCGCCGCCGCTTCCACCACCCGTTGCACCATCCCCGTCAGGCTGCGTACCGAATCGGCGGGCCGGTCCACCAGGTAATCGAGCAGCGCAGGCTCCACCCGCACGCGCTGATTCGTGAGCAGCCGCTCCAGCACGCCGCGCCGCAGATCCTTGTCGGGCTCGCCGATCTCGACGACGAGCCCCCCCTCGAGCCGGGAGACGATGCGCTCTTCCAGGCCCTCGAGCCGGTTGGGGTGGGCGGGCGCGGTGAACACCAGCTGGCGGTCCGCGTCGATGCATTGGTTAAAGAGATTGAACAGCTCTTCCTGTGTCCGATCCTTGCCGGCCAGGAGCTGGATGTCGTCGAGCAGCAGCGCCGTGGCGCGGCGATACCGGGCGCGCCACCAGTCGACGCGATTGCCGTCGATCGCGGCGATCAACTCGTCGACGAATTGCTGCGTGGAGAGGCAGGCGACGATCGCCTTTTTCTTCCGGGCGAGCTCGAGGCCGATGGCGTTGAGCAGGTGGGTCTTGCCGAGGCCGCTCCGGCCGACAATGACGATAGGGTTGTACTTCTTTCCCGGCTTGGCGATCGCGTCGCGGGCGGCGCTGAGCGCGACCTCGTTGGACGACCCCCCGATGTAGGTCTCGAGCGGGAAGGCGGCGGAGGGCGCGGGCGGCGGCGCCGCGCCGTCCCGCACCTTCGCCGCGGCAGCTTCGGCGTCGTCCATGTGATCGGGATCGCGAAACACCTTTTCGCCCGCCGCCTGCGCATCGAGCACCGCGACTTCCGCCTCGAGCGTCTTGAGCCGCTCCACGTCCTGCACGTAGGCGGCGATCGCTTCGTCGACGGCGGCCGGCGTTTCCTGGTCGAGCAGCTTCTCGAGCCGGCCGGTGCGGTAGCCTTCCCCCTCCCACCGGATCACCGCCTCCGCCACGCGCGCGCGCCACGCCTCGACCGCCTTGCCGACGGTCACCGTCACGTCGCTGAGGAATTGCGAGAACTCATCGCCGCTCGGCGCTGCGGCTGGCGAGGCTGCGGGTGCACCCTTCCCTCTTCCCTCGTCCCCCGTCCCCGGAATCCCGAGCACTTTTCGCGCCGCCTCTTCATTCATCGGCGTGTCATTCACGGCCTGGAAGGCGATGAGGCGATTCAGCGCGCCCATGAGCTCGCGCACGTTGGGGAAATCGATCTTCGCGACCGTCTCGAGCACGCCGGGCTGGAACGACGTGCCGCGCTCGTCCGCCTTACGCCGCAGAATCGCGACACGCGTCTCGTAATCGGGAACCCCCATGTCCACGACCAGCCCGCCCGAGAAGCGGGAGATCAGCCGCTCGTCCAGGTCCGCGATCTCGACCGGCGGCCGGTCGCTCGCGAGCACGATCTGATGCCCCGCCTGCTGCAGCGCCTCCGTCAGGCGCAGCAACTCGGCCTGCATCTCCTTGCGATTCGTCAGGAACTGGACGTCGTCGACCAGCAGCACGTCCACGTTCTGGAAGCGACGCCGGAACGCATCGCCCTGACCGGCGGCGATGGCGGCGTGGAATGCCTCCACGTACTCGTCGAGCGTGAGGTACTCGATGTTGAGCTGGGTCGCGAGCGCCTTGGCCGCGTGACCGACGGCCATGAGCACGTGGGTCTTGCCCAGCCCGGAGCCACTATAAATGAAGAGCGGGTTGTAGGCCGAGCCGGGATTCTCAGCGACGGTCCGCCCGGCGGTGACGGCCAGACGGTTGGCCGCGCCCACGACGAACGTGTCGAAGGTGAAGCGGGGGTTGAGCGTGCTGGTCATGCCGCCGGGCTCCCGGCCGCCAGTTTCTTCAGGACCAGCTCCGAAATCGCCTTCAGTGTCTCGAACACGCCTCTGCCGTGCAGCGCGTCGGCCGCAAAACTCGGCACGCTGCGGAAGTTGAGCGCGTCGTCCAGCTCGGCCTGCGTGAGGATCAGCTCCCGCGGCAGATCCTGTTTGTTGTACTGCATCACCAGGGGCATGATGCGCACATCGACGCCGTGCTCCAGGAGATTGCTCTGCAGGTTCTGCAGGCTTTCGATGTTTTCATCCAGCTGCCGCGCCTGGCTGTCGCCGACGAACACGACGCCATCCGCGCCCTGGAGTACGAGCCGCCGGGTGGCGTTGTAGTAGACCTGGCCGGGCACCGTGTAGAGCTGGAAGCGGGTTGAAAAGCCGGAGATTTGCCCCAGGTCGATCGGCAGGAAGTCGAAGAACAGCGTGCGGTCGGTCTGCGTGGCGAGCGAGACCATGCGGCCGCGCCGCGTCTCGGGCACGCGCCCGTACACGTAATGGAGATTCGTCGTCTTTCCGGACCGTCCCGGCCCGTAGTAGACGATTTTGCACGTGATCTCGCGGCTCGTGAAGTTGACCAGGGACACGGCCTATCTCCCAAACAGCGTGTTGAGGCTGTCCGTCAGCTCGCGCTCGAAGTCCGCGGCCAGCACCTGCTTCGGGACTGCGCCCTTCGGGCTCGCCGTCTTCAAGTCCGCCGCAAGTTGCTCATAGAATAACTGCACCAGGCCAAGCGATGAAACGTCGAGATCGTAGACGGCGAGCACCGCCAGCGTCCCGCGCTCGGCCGTGAACGTGGCCAGGAAGAACCCGTTTTTGGGGCCCTGGTGACTGAGCGCCGCAAAGGGCGGCTGCCGCAGCTGCCGCGCCAGCTCTCCCGTGGAGGCGACGATCGCGGCGGCGAGCGCTGCCGCGGACATCACGTCGACGGCGCGCGAGAACCCGGACTGCGCCAGCACCTGTCCTGAAGGGGTCAGAACAAGTACCAGACGCACGGAGGATTCGCGCACGAAGTCGGTGAGCGGTTTGAGCGTCCAGCTCTCGACGGCGCGGGTCTGCGGGCTCATACGACCGACTCCGCCGCGCGCAGCAGCTCGAGGCGCACCAGGCCGATGTTCACGTCCGGCTCGGCGACGGCGACGACCAGAATTCCGCCTGCGGCATTTCCTCCCGGCACCACCAGGAGCGCGCCCTGCTCCGCCTGCAGATGCCAGAAGACGCTCGCGCCGGTCCCCGCCGCTTCCATCGCCCGGCGCAACCGGCCCGCCAGGCTCGCGGCCAATGCGGCGACGGCGCCGCCTTTGATCCCTTCCATGAGCTGCTCGGCGACGACGATCCCGTCGTCGGCCGAAACGAGCATCGCGCCGCGCACGCCGCGCACGCGCGTGATCAGATCGAGCGCGGTGCTCACGTCTTCTCCAACCAGCGACGCGCCATGGTGGTCGCGCGCTGCGCGAGAATCGCCAGCCGGCCCAGCGGCATCCCCCGCTCCCGGACGACGAGCAGCAGCGCTTCGGGGGTGGGATGCGCGAGATATACGTTGCCGTGCTGCCCTTCCGCCGACAGGCCGTTCCAGGCGCCCAGCCCCAGCAGCTTCGCCGTGCGCGCGGCTTCCTGAGACACGCCGGCGAGGTACGCGGCGACGGCATCCGTGACATCGGACCCCGATCGATTTCGCAATGCTCCACCGAGGACGCGGCCGGCGCCGTCGATGAGCAGCAGGCCCTCGTTGGCCCCCTCGAGACCCGCGAACACGCGGGCTTCGTCGAGGGGAGCAGCGACGGTAGGTGAGGCGACGGTCGGTGAAGCGACGGTCGCTGACGGCTGCGGGGCAGGACTCAGTGCCGGCGACGGCGGTGCCACGCCGCTGTGCATCATGGCGATCGCCTGGTCGATGCTCGGATCGTCCGGCTCGACTTTCCGCGCACTCTCGAGGTGCGCTTCCGCTTGCGCCAGGTCACCGACCTTGAAATAGAGGAAGGCGAGTCCCTTCAGCGCACCGGTATGATTGGGCGCGATCCGCACCGCCATGTCCCATTCGTCGAACGCGCGCTCGTAGTCGTGCTTGTCCGTGAGGATCCGCGCATACAAGTCGTGGGCATCGGCGAGATGCGGATGCCGCTCGAGCCCATTCATGGCGACGCGCAGCGCGGCATCGAGCTGGCCCTTGTGGCGCAATGCTTCGCCGAGCCGCAAGAACACGAGGCTCTGCGGATCCTGGGCGAGCTGGGCGGAGAGCGCGCGAATGTCGTCAGCCATGGCTGAACACCCGGGCCGCGTCGCGCGCGCGCTTCACCTCGGACCGTTGCGCCTCTTCATCGGGGCTGCGGGCCACTCGCTCCCACTCGTCCCAGCTGGCGACCGCCTCGGCAAAGCGGCCCATCGACACGAGCGCGAAACCCAGCTGGCGGTGGGCCGCGGCGAGCTGCGGATCGAGCCGCAGCGCGCGCCGCAGCTCTTCGGCCGCGGCCGACCCGTGCCCCTGCGCCAGATGAATCCGGCCGAGGAGGAGATGGATGGTCGCATCGTGCGGCTGCATGCTTCCGGCTTGCTCGGCCGCGGCGCGCGCCGCGTCGAGATCCTTCGCCTGCAGCGCGCGCTCGGCCTTCGCCACGAGCTCGGGCAGGTCGGCCGAGCCGCTGGGACGGCCACGCTGCGACGTCCCGGGGTCCATGAGCACGATGACGCCAGCGCTCTCGAGACCGAACAACGTTTTGGCGACCTCGAAGTCCGAGCGTCCCAGCTCCGTCGCCAACCCCCGGATGGAGCGCTGGCCGTCGATCAGCGCGAGCACTTCCCATTCCGGCGGCAGGAGGTCGAGCTCGCCGCCCCCGCCTTGGGGCGGCGGCGCGAGCGACGGCACGATGCCGACGTGGGGAATGCGGTTCTCGATGCGCGACCACTCGTCGATGCGCCGCGCCCCCTCCATCAGCAGCGCCTCGACGGGAATGCGGACCGTCACTTCGGTGGGGACTTTGCTCTCGGCCTCTTCGGCGAACGAGAAGTAGCCTTCGTTCCAGCTCATCACCTCGAAGACGACTTCCTCGATCTGGAAGTGGATCTGGCGCTCGACCTCGCGCTGCGTGATCACGCCGAGCGATACGAGGATCTCGCCGAGCCGGCGCTTGTCCCCCTGCCGCGTCTGCATGTCGCGCGCGCGCTCGAGATCGGCTTCCGTGATCTTGCCGGTGCGCAGCAGCAAAGCGCCGAGCGGATGGGGGTTGCTGCGGATCTCCGCCGACACGACGACGCCGTTGTCGAAGTAGATCTTCCCCTCGTTGTGGCGCAGCTCCGAGGTGACGCGGAGCGCCCCCGTCTTCCGGCTCAGGTCGAGCAGCTGGAAGACGTCGTGGATTCCGAGCTCGCGGAGCGGTCCTTCGATCGCCATGCGTTACGCCGCGTCCGAGGTGGAGAAGATGTGTTGCAGGTCGACCGCGGTGCGCGCATGCAGCCGCGCGCGCTGCGCGAACGGCCCGCCCGGATCGATGCGCGTGACGCGCTCCCACGCGTCGACCGCCTCGCCGTAGCGCTGCAGCCGCGCGAGCGTCGCGCCGAGGTAGAACAGCGCGCCGGTGTGCTCGATATCGAATTTGAGGGCCCGCCGGAACGCCTCGAGCGCCTCCTCGTTGCGCTTGTCGTCGAGCAGCGCGCGACCGAGCAGCAACAACGCCTCCATGTCGTAGGGGTCCTGTTCCAGCATATCGGCCAGCCGCACCACGGCCGCGCGCACGCTGCCCGAGCGGCGCAGCAGATCGGCGAGCGCCAAAGACGCCTCGTGGAACGTGGGGAGGGCGTCGAGCGCCGCTTCGTACGCGTGCTGCGCGTCGAGCCATTCCTCGTCCTGCTCGTGCAGCCGCCCGAGATCGAGCCAGACCTGGACGAACCCCTCATCGAGATCCAGCGCGGAGCGGTACGCCGCCCGCGCGCCCTGGCGGTCCCCGACCTTGAGGGCGATGTCGCCCTGGAGCTTGTGGAGATCGGCGCGGTCCGGTGCGCGCGTTTGCGCCTGCCGCAGCGCGGTCAGCGCGCCCGCCGCATCGCCCGTGGCGGCGCGCGCCTTGGCGGCCGCGACCAGCACCTCCACGTCTTCCGGCGCCTTGACGACGAGGTCCTCGGCCAACGGCAGGGCCTCGGCCGAGCGGTGCACCGCGAGCAGGCTCTTCACTTCGCCCAACGCCGCGCCGCCATTCGCCGCGTCCAGCGTGCGCGCTTCGCGAAAGCGCTCGAGTGCCTCGCCGTGCAGCCCGCGCCGCGCGTAGATGTCGCCCAGCAGCGTGGCGGCCTGGCCGCGGTCGGCGCCGCGCTGCACGGCGCGCATCGCTTCGGCGACCGCGAGGTCCATCATCCCCTTGCTCACGTAGTCGCGCGCCAGCGCGAGGGGATCGTCAGGTTTCTTGGCGAGCCCTGCAGGCGCGGGCTGCGCTGCCGCCGCCGCCGGCGCCAGCTCCTGGAAAATGTTGTCGAGCAGCCGCTGGTCGAACGCGAACTCGCCGCCGAGGGTCTCGGCGGTGACGTCGGCCGAGATCTCCGGCACGACGCCGATCGACACCGTCTCGTACTGCAGGTCGATCGCGAGCGCGAACTTTTGCGAGACGTAGTAGGGATCGAGCTCGAGGGCGCGCTTGGTGGCGCGTAACGCGCCGTCGTAATCCCCGAGATTCGAAAGCGTGAAGCTCAGGTTGTAGTGCGCGCCGGCGTTGTGCGGATCGGCCTCGACCGCCCGGACGAAGGCGTTGCGCGCATCGGTGAACCGCTTCAGCTCCACCAGCACCAGCCCGACGCCGTTCCAGGCGGGCGCCGAGGCCGGCTGGTCGGCGAGCACCTGACGATAGGCTTCGAGGGCGAGCTGGAAGCGGCGCAGATGCGTCAGCAGCAATGCCAGATTGAGCCTCGCCCCCACGAAGACGGAGCTGAGCTGTAACGCCTTGCGAAAAGCCTCGATCGCCGCCTCGGTGTCGCTCTGGTGCGCGAGCACCACGCCCACGTTGTTCCAGGCCAGCGCGTAGCGCGGATCGACCTCCGTCGCCTGCCGGTAGGACGTCAACGCCTCGGCGGTGCGGCCCGCCTGATGTAAGACGACGCCGCGCTCATTCCACAGCTTGGGGGAGTCCGGGACATCGTGGATGAGCGACTCGTACAGCTCGAGCGCGTCCGTGAAGTCACGCTTGAGGAGGTAGACCTCCGCCATCGCCTGGCGCACCAGCTGGCGATCCTCGCCGCGCTCGATCGCGAGCCGATACTCGCGCAACGCCTCCGCGTAGTAGCCCTTCTGGCGGAACGCGAGCCCCAGGTTGTGGTGCGCCAGCTCGCTGCCCTCGGCCACCTCCGGCGCGGGCTGCTCGCGCAACCGCTGCTCGGCCGACTGCCGCTCGGCGCGGTAGCGTTCCAGCGAGAGATTCGTCTGCGCGCGCGCCAGCGGCGGATTGAGCTGAATCGCGCGCTTCGACGCGGCGCGCGCGTCCTGATGCCGCCCCATGTCGCCCAGCACGAACGCCATCAGGTAATGGGCGTTCGCGTTGTCGGGATTGAGCGAAACCGCGCGCTCCAGCGCGGTGAGCGCCGGCTCGTTCAAGCCGCGATTGTAGTAGACCTCGCCGAGATAGAAGTGGACGACGGACGAATCGGGGTCGTCCTCGACCGCCCGCAGAAACCATTCGGTCGCGACTTCCAGCCGGCCGCGCGACTTCTCGGCGAGCCCGAGCTGAATGATCGCCGCCACGTCCTTCGACTTGTGCGCGAGCAGCTCTTCGAATTCGGCGACCGCTTCTTCGTACGCCCCGAGAATCGCGTACGTGCGGCCCAGCTCCCAGCGAGGCTCGCGCTCGTCGGGCGCCTGGCGCAGCCGCTCCTGGAGCTCGTTGACGCGCCGGTCGTAGTAGCCGGTGTTGTGATACGCGATTTCGAGATTGCGCTGCGCGACCTGCATGCGCGGGTCGAGCTCCAGCGCCCGCGTGAACTGCTCGATGGCCTCGGGGACGAGGCCCTTCTGGTAATAGAGAACGCCGAGGTTGTTATGCGCCCCGGCGTCCGACGGATCGATCCGGCGGGCGAAAGAGCGAAGAACGGCGAGATCGCGCTCTGAGACCGCCGGGACAGTCACTGGTTAGGTGAGGCGGATGGCGTCGAAGATCGCTTTGAGGGACGCCAGATCGGGCAGGAGCAGGAAATGGCCGCGCAGCCCGTCCCGGGCATCGATGTTGAACTCCGTCTCGACGCAAAACACGAAGTCCCGGTCGTGCCCGAAGTTCAGATACGTCGTCGTGAGGACGGCGGCCGAGAGGTCCACCACGAGGCTGGGCACCGACGGCAACAGCAGCATCCCCATGAACTCCGACAGCGCGTTCATGTACGCGCCTGAGAGGATGTTCCCCGCCTCCTTGAGGCACGACTGCTCGATCGTCTCGAAGGTTTGCGTCGTGCCGAGAGGGCGCTTGAGCAGCATGTCGCAGAGCTGCCGGCCGACCGGCTCGGGAAAGAGCAGCAGCGTCCGCCCCGTCAGGTCGCCGAGCATGTGCATCAGCACCGCGGCGACGACCTCCTGCGGATCGCCGATCAGCCCGGGCACTTCCTCGAGCCGCGCGATGTTGATCTCGGGCACCGAGATCATGATGCGACGGTGGGTCAGCTGCGACAGCGCCGTCGCCGCGTGGCCCGCGCCGATGTTGGCGACCTCTTTGAGCGCATCGAGCTGCAGCGCTTTGAGATCACGGACGTCTTCCATCACCTCGCTCCTCTCTACACGAGTCCGGCGGCATCGAGAATCAGCGCCGGCACGCCATCGCCCATGATCGTGGCGCCACTGAACACCGGCAGCGTGCCCTGCGGCGCATCGAACCCCTTCACGACGATTTCCTGCTGGCTCAGCATCCCGTCCACGACGATCCCGGCCCGCCGTTCCCCCATCTCGAGCACGATCACAGGGCGGCGGGGGGGCGGCGGCGGCGAGCCGCCGTTCGTCCCGAGCAGCTCACGCAGGTCCACGAGTGGCACGACGCGATCGCGCAGCACCATCGCTTCGCGCCCTTCCATCTTGGTCATCGGCGTGGTGCCCAGCTCGACGGTCTCGGCCACATAGGTCAGCGGCAGCGCGTAGCGCTCCAACCCGACGGCCGCGATCAGCGCGCGGACGATCGCCAGCGTCACCGGGAGCCGCAACACGAACGTCGTCCCCTTCCCCGGCTCGGTGCGGATCTCGATCGAGCCGCCGAGCGCGCGGATACGCGTCATCGCGACGTCGATCCCGACGCCGCGCCCCGACACGGCGGTCACCGCTTCGGCCGTCGAGAACCCGGGCCGGGCCAGGACGCGCAGCAGCTGATCGTCCGAGAGTGACTCGACGTGCGGCCCGACGATGCCTTCGCGCTTCGCTTTGGCCAGAATGTGGCTGCGGTCGATGCCGCGGCCGTCGTCCGCGATGCTGATCGCGACGCTGGACCGCTCGCGCACCGCCGTGAGGACGATCTCGCCTTCCGCGTTTTTCTTGGCGCGCTTGCGCTCGGCCGGCGACTCGATGCCATGGTCCACGGCGTTCCGCAGCAGGTGCACGAGCGGATCGCCCAGCTCGTCGAGGATCTCCCGGTCGAGCTCGATCTCTTTGCCTTCGACGCGGAACGCCACCTGCTTCCCCAGCTGCCGCGCGACGTCGCGCACCAGCCGTGGAAAACGGTCGAACACCTGCCACACCGGCGTCATGCGCGCCTGAATGATCTCGTTTTGCAGATCGGCGGAGAGGCGCGAGATCTGAATCGCGACCTCGTCGATCGCCGGATCCTGGCCGACCCAGCGGGCGGCCACCTCGTTCAAGCGGCCACGCGCGGTCACCAGCTCGCCGATCAGGTCCATGAGCGTGTCGAGCCGGCGCAGATCGACGCGGATATGCCTGCTGCGCCCTCCCCCCGCCCCACCCGATCCACCCGATCCACCGCCCCCGGCGGCGACGCTCTCGGCGGGCGTGAGGTGCTCCTCCTCGTCGCCCACCGTCACGCGCTCCACGTCTCCCACGGAGCGGATCGCCGCCTCGATAGCCCGCGCGTCGGCGGCGCTATCGAGCTCGAACACGAAGTGGCCGTCGAAGTCATCGGACTCGAATGCCGCGGCCGCCGGCTGCATCCGCTGAATGACGCCGAGGCTTTGCACCTTGCGGACGATCAACGTGGCGCGGCCACCCTTTAATGGCGCCTCTGGCCGAAGCTGAACGCTGATGAGTCGTCCGGATCCGACTGGGGCGGCGATTGAAGCGGCGGCGGAGGGCGGCGAAGGGGCGGCAACTGCTGCTGTTGGCTCCTTAGCGCCTGCACGATCCAAATCCGCGAGGATCGCCGCGACATCCAGCTCCCGTTCCCGCCCCGCGACCGCGAGCCCGACCGCTTTCTCGAGCGCGTCGGTGGCGCGGAACAGGAGCTGGAGCG
>WNGD01000895.1_pt1 | contig 39114 bp, 48 predicted proteins | sample 5400671 | NCBI WGS metagenome assembly WNGD01 (sample SAMN13153369, study PRJNA577476) | soil metagenome | isolation source: 40 cm soil or saprolite under grassland replicate 2 | place: USA:California | collected 2016-06-15 | reverse complement strand
AAATCCTCCGGGTGACGTGGGTGAGCCTACCTATAATATGTGTTCGCCGCGGAGGCCCAAGGCCCGTTCGTCTAGCTGGTCCAGGACGCTGCCCTCTCAAGGCAGAAATCAGCGGTTCGAATCCGCTACGGGCTACCACTTCTCTGACCTACCGACCTAATCTCAGGCCCTTCGCCAGCCCTGAAGGGAGTAGCCGCCCACCGCGTTGTCGGACTGATGGGCTACCTGCTCGTCGTCGGAGTTCTACCGGTGGTCGGCGTCGGGGGCGCCGTTGCCCTTCTTACATCCGCCTTTAGAAGGGCCGGGCAACCGCGCCTTTTTAGGGTTCTCGGAGCGATCGGCCTCCTCGTGTCTACGGGCCTCTTGGTTTTTGTGACCGCTACCGGAGGCGGCTACTCGATCGTGGCGGCTGCCCATGAGTTGATCGTCGCTACGACCGCCGCGCTGGTGGGGGCAATCGTCTTGATTGTGAAAGCGCCCCGGGCCCGTCGTGTGGCCGCCCTTCTAATCATCACGGCGTACCCGTTGATGCTTGCCGGGCTGGCCCAGGCGGGGAGCCTGCTCTCTCCCGATGCCCGCTTCGTGGTGATCAAGATCGCCCACTAAACCGTGACCTATCGCGCCTGAGAGCGCTACTTCTACAACATCCTCGTTTGGTGTAGTAGAATATAAGGCGGAGGCTGACATGGCACGCGACGAGGTGGATATTCGAGCTGCCGCACAACTCACGGGACGATCCACGGAGACGGTACGCCGGTGGGTCTGGTCCGGAAGGCTTCGAGCCCGGAGGCTCGGTAAGCGGCTCTTCGTGTTGCGCAGTGACGTGGAGGCATTCGCTGGCAGCCAGCAGACCAAGCCGCTCTCTCTGACGGAATGGCGCGCTTCCGCCAACAAGATCCTGAAGCGTTCCGCGGCCGGCAAGTCTGCGAGTGATCTTGTCTTGGCGGATCGCCGCGAACGTTCGGGCGAGCTCGATGCCCGTCGTTGATGCGAGCGTCGTAATCGATTGGGTGGCGCCCGGAGTCTCTGCCACAGCTCCCGCGGTGAAATTGTTTGATCGTTTGGCTCGAGCTTCACTCGAGATCGTCGGTCCGCGCCTCCTCCTCGAAGAGGTTTCCAATGCACTGCTGAGCGGGATTCGCCAACGCCGCTGGAGTGGAGCGGCGGCGGACGCCTCGCATGGGCTTCTCCTGAGGCTGCCGGTGCGCCTTGCAGATGATCACCGTGACCGTGACCGTGCCTGGGAGTTCGCTCGTCGTTACGACAACCACCGGATCTACGACATGATCTATGTCGCGCTAGCCGAGCGCACGGCGACTGAGTTGGTCACCGCGGATGACGCCCTGCGAAGACGGCTCACCCACGTTGCCTGGATCCTCGCCCCGGATCAAGCCGCTCTCTAATACCTGACGTCAGCCCAGGGACTCGTCGATGTCCGCCACGAGCTATGGTTGGGCCGGGGTCAAAACTCCTCCAACTCCAAGTCCGATCTCAGCTCGTCGTCCTTGCTCGCTAGCTCGAGTCCGGACTTCTCTGAGGCATCCCACTTATCTGAGGCATCGAGTTTCTGGGATGCGTCCCATTTATCCGAGGCATCGAATTTCTGCGAAGCGTCCCATTTATCCGAGGCATCGAGTTTCTGGGATGCGTCCCATTTGTCCGAGGCATCGAATTTCTGGGAAGCGTCCCATTTGTCCGAGGCATCGAGTTTCTGAGAGGCGTCCCACTTATCCGAGGCATCGAATTTCTGGGAAGCGTCCCACTTGTCCGAGGTGTCGGCGACCTTCATGGAATTATCCGACGGCGTCTCCTTCATGCTGGGATCCGCAACTTCGGCCTTACCGGTCGCATCAGGACCGGACCTACCCCCGGAGGACTCTTCCCCGAGCCAGTCCTCAAGACCGCCGAATGCGTCGCCGAAGAAGCTGCCCTGCAGTGTGGGTCGCGAGCCAGCCATCAGGTCACCCACCGCACGGTTGCCGGCCGTGGCCTGGAGGTCGCGGATCGACTGTTCAATGCTGGCCCGGCGAGACTTGGGCTTCTTTGCCGATGGCTTGCCGCGCTCCAGCGCCTGGTCGTCAAGGCTCTGCCGGTCGTGCGTCTTCATGATGTCACCAGGCTCCTTTCCCTTCTGTCAACGTCAATGTCGACGATTCCGCGAGGGTCGACCGCCGGCCCGTCGATCTCCAGAAATCCCAAAGCGAAGAGTTGGGTTACGAGTTGAACGGCGCTGCGAGCCACGTCGCCCGCCGTCATATCCCGCGTCGGGGTGAGTTGGGAGGCCAGGGTGCGGAGCGACCGATTGCCGTCGAGGCGCTCCAGCAGACGCGCTCCGAACTCTCCGAGCGATATTCGAATTGGGACCCCGCCGATCGTTTCCAGGTATTGGTCTTCGACCACGTACGATCCGCCACGGCTAGTGCCGGTCCGGTGAATGCGATGGCTGGGGTGCGGCCGGAACCTCTGTTCGAGCAACTCGATATCCGTCATGCGGGATAGGCGGCCGCTCGCGTCGAAGATCCGCAGGAGGTGTTGAGAGGCGTCCTGGATCGGAGTTGACAGCATCTGGGCCGACCGCATCCAGTTGACGCCGGACCGGCGACGAAGGATGACGGCCCCCGAGCTCATTGCCCGGATACCAAGACCGCCGTAATAGCCGAGCCAGCGGTCGAGCGTTTCGGCAAACTCCGGCTCTTCCTTGATCCAAAGCGAGGCGTAGGTCACCGGATCGTACGTGCGGAAACGGAGTAGTAGGGCATCGCAGCCAACGCCTCGAACCCAGCCGGCGAGGGGCGCTTGCCACGCCTGTCCTTCACCGTGCGCCCAGCTGACGAGGATCGAGGCGAACCCACCGTCGGTCAGGTGACGAGCGGCTCCCCGCACCACGGTTCGGCTCAATTCGTCGCCGGCCATCCCGCTATCGCGGAAACGAAGGCTCGAATCTGGCGACAGCACGTAAGGGGGATTGGCCACGATGAGGTCAAATGCTTCTCCCGCGAGCGGCTCGAACAGGTCACCCTGGCGGGTCATCGGTATAGCGAGACGATTGAGGGCAGCGTTGAAGCGCGTATATGCCAGCGCCCGTGGGTTAATGTCCGTCGCCACTACCTCGTCGCAGTGGTTCAATGCGAGCAGCGCCTGAATGCCGGAGCCGGTGCCGAGATCGAGCACGCGCCCAGCCTTTGACCGGACCGTAAGTGCCGCCAGGGTTCGTGGGGCCGGGCCGAGACCGATGACATGATCGCCCATCAGCGGCTCACCTCGACGGGCCGGGTCGTGGGCGATCAGCAGGTCTTGGGCCGCGTCGATCGCGATCAGCGGGATGAGATTGTCCTGCTCCCAGGTAACGAGGGCAAGACGGACGAGGTAATCGACCGTCGCCGCCCCGACGGCGTGGGTGAGTTCATTCCTGGGGACGGGAATCCCGAGGCAGAATGCCTTGATGAGTGTGTGAAGCTCGTTCCCCGCAGCGAGCCGTTGGCGCGCAACCTCGCTCCCTCGCGGATCGTGCATGAGGCTGGAGCTGGTGCCAACCGCCTGCCGGAGCCTGGCTTCGCTGTAACCTGCTCGGCGCAAAGCGTCGCCGAACTGCGAGACCAGCGGGTTACTGACGTAAGACCCAAGCACGATCTAACGGTCGGCATCGGTTCGGTCGCATTCAAGGCGCAAAGGTACCAACGAACGGGCACGGAACCGGAAGCGAAAGGGCAGGATGGGGCGCATCATCGCGACGGCCTGAGTCCCTGCACTCTTTCCGACGGGCTACCCTTGGACGAGTGGAAATCGATCACGTACTCATTGCCGTGGTCGACTTGGAAACCGCTGCGCGGGAGATGGAAGAGCACCATGGTCTCGCTTCTGTAGAGGGCGGCCGTCACCCTGGCTGGGGTACCGCCAACAGGATCGTGCCCCTCGGCGACACCTACCTTGAACTCGCTGCCGTAGTCGACGAGGCTGAAGCCAGGCACAGCGTCTTTGGGAGCTGGGTAGGCAGAGGTGCGAACATTTCTGGCCAGCCAGTTGGGTGGGCCGTCCGTACGGACGACATCGAGGACGTGAGCCGGCGATTAGGGCTGACTGTGCGCGCCGGGTCGAGAGTGACGCCTACTGGAGACCGGCTCGAATGGCGGGCGGCTGGGATGGAAGAAGCTGCTGCCGAGAGCTCGCTTCCCTTCTTCATTGAGTGGGGCCCTCGGACTCCGTTCCCTGGTCACGCTGTCGTCAAGCACCGGGGCGGCACTCCACGGATCACAGGGATCCTGACCCATGGTGATGCCGACCGGTTGGCTGACTGGCTAGACGGGCACGAACTCCCAGTCATCGTGAGTCCCGGCAACCCGACGCTCACCGCGATTGTCCTCTCCCGAGTCGGCGGGGCAATCGTCCTCGGTACGCAAGATCCGTAACGTGACGAACAAGGTACCCCGCCGCCCGCGCGCTGTGCGCCGTTTTTGGAGGGACGTTCCCGCTAGTGAGCCGGGGAAACAACGATTGTCCCGCTCCTAATCGCTGGACCGGTACCGGCGATCGCCGGCGGGCATTCTGGACTCCCATCCGCGATCCCGAAACCTGCCCGGTCAACGGGCGGACCATAGCTCTGGAGATCGTTCTCGGTAACGGTGGCCTGCATAATGTCCCCACCGCGGAAGACGCCGGTCGGGTTGTCCATCCATCCGTCCATTACGGCGTGATTTCCGCTGACCAGAAGGCAGGCTATCTGTCCAGTCGCTTGCCCGTCGCAGTTGTCGGCTTGGACTACGGTCATGATGAATGTGCCTGCAGCACCTGTCCCGTCGCGCTTGCTGGTCGCCGCGAAGTTGACGTGCATCTTGCAGTCATTGAAGCCGGTACCGGTTACGAAATCACCGCCCGCGAAATTGAGGCTGGGATCGATGGCTACGGGAGGATACGGTTAAGACGAGGTCTTCTGGGCTCTCGGCCCAAAGGTGAGGATCGCGGCAGTCGATACCGCACCCACGACCAGAATCGCGGCCGCAACGACGATAGCCGTGCCTACCCGCATGGTCGAGGCTCGCCTAGCATCAGTGCTGACGATCTCGACAGCTTGGGGAACGAACGACGCAACGAAGGCGACGATCCCTTTCCATCTGGCCCGCGGCGCCAAGCAGACCGGAGTTGATGTTCGCATCGTTCTCGTGGGCGACTCGACGGACCTGATCCGCTCGGGCGTTGCAGCGACGGTACGAGGCAAGGGCGTACCACCGCTTAGCGAGGTCCTGGACTTCGCTCGGGAGAATAAGGTCCCAATTCACGTCTGAAAAGGGTGCGCTGAGGCCCGTGGGGTCTCTCAGGCCGAGGTTGATGCCGTCGGCGGATCGTGGATAGACCCAAAAGGTTGGACGCGCTTGATTATTGAGGGTCGTAACATCGCGTTCTGATCGGAGGGCACAACGCCTTACGGCGCAAAGCCGCGAAGCCCTGTTCGATTAGTGTCCGCAACAGGCCATGAACCAACCCTCGGCCGGTCGGGGGCTCGACGGACCCTCTTGACATCTTGCGTCAGACGCCTAATAGTCGAGACGAGGGCCGTGAGTCACGCCCGTGCGGCCCAGGGCAAATGGCAGAAAAGGGGTGGGAAAGATGGAACGTTCGCTCTACGAGCGCCTGGGCGGGATCGATTCGATTACCGCCGTCGTCGAGGATTTTCGGGATCGGGTGGCGGCAGACGACCGCATCAATAAGAAATTTGCCAGGACAGACCTGGTGCGCCTCAGGAAGACGCTGATCGATCAGGTCTGCGAAGCCACCGGGGGACCCTGCAAGTACTCGGGCCGCAGTATGAAGGCAGCCCACGAAGGTATGGGGGTCACGAGCGGCGAGTTCGACGCCCTTGTGCAGGATCTCGTGGCGACCTTTGACCACTTCAAGGTCGGCCAGAAAGAGCAGGGTGAGGTCCTTGCTGTGCTTGGTCCGTTGAAGACCGATATCGTCGAGCTCGATTCGAGCCAGGTGGGGACGCCACTTCCGGCTGCGTATCAGGCGGCGCCGGCGCTCGCCAGGTAGGGTTGTCTATTCGGTAGCTCGTCTATCTACCCGCGGCGCTGGCCAACGTACCGGAATCCCAGCGGCTGGATCGCACCTGTCTCAATGGCCCGACGCTCGTGCGCTTCAGTGTCTACGTCCCCTGGAAATTGGTGCAGGTAGGGCGTCCAGGTGAAGAATCGCATTGCGAATCGTCGATCCAGTGCCTTTCGGAGTTGCGGGTAGCGATGGAGGTCGTGAAAGGTTCGCCGCCACTTCTTCAAGGAATCCGCAGCGGTACGACCACCCAGACGTTGTCGGAACCTTGGCTTCAGGGCGCTGCGCCGCATCCAAAACCACTCGGCGGTCTTTCGGTCAAATTTGTCCCAGGCGAATTCATACACGATGATGCGGCCACGCGCGCGCAAGAGACCGCTGATCTTGTCGAGGACAACGGCCAGGCTGTCGACATGGTGCAGCGCGAGGCCGGCCACTGCGACATCGAAACGTCGGGCCTCATCGAAATCTTCGATCCGGGCCTGGCGGAAGATCGGACCCTTCGGCGCTCTGGGATCAACGGCGACGACGTCATACCCATTGCGTTTCAGGGCACGCGCGAGCCGACCGTCTCCGCATCCGACTTCGAGGACCCGCGCAGGCGGACGTGGGAGTGTGGACTTAACCCACGACTCAGTGGACATCCAGGAGGATGGCGGTTTCGTTGCCGACCGTCCAGGCATCGTGTCCGGGCGGGATCACAAAGGCGTCGCCAGCTACGAGCTCACCTTCCGAGCCATCCCGGCCGACGATTTTCAGCCGCCCCTGGACCATGTATCCGACGTGCCGAACCTCGCAGCGATCGGTCTTCGCCATCGGCTTGATGTGCTCCGACCACCTCCAACCGGGCTCGTAGTGCAAGCGGAAGATGCTCACGTCACCCAGCTTCACGACCTCCGCCTTGCCCTTGCCAAAGGCGCGTGTTTCGTCGGGAGCGTCAAGGCTCTGCTTGTGAACCGCCGCCTTCTCAGTTGTCGATGCGTCTGCCATCGCGACCTCCTTGTAATTCGAATCGTCGGCTGCTAGGTATGTCCCTCGGCGTCTGGTACGGGGGCGGCGCTGCCGGTGTGCCCATGGCTCTCGAAGCGAGCCTACACCCCGATGTCTTTGCGGACGAAGCGCAGGGCGCCAAGGCTCAGCGCGACGGCGCTGACGGCGAGGATCCCCAGCAGTGGAACCAAAGGCAGCCCGTGCAGCAGCGGCGTGCCGTAGTAATAGAAGGGCGACAGGCGCAGTGTGGCATCCGGCCACGTGAGTTCCGGTCCGATGAAGCTGATGAAGAACCAGATCAGTAAGAGGAAGCTCAGAAGCCCGGTGTCGGCGGCGGTGCGGAGCCAGCCCGCGGCCAGGTAGCCGACGGCGGCGATCAGCAGACCCAGCGGGATCATTCCCAGCGTGGCCGCCGCCAGGTTGCCCAGATCGAGCGTGAGTCCTGAGGCCGCGGCGGCAACTGCCGAGGCGAGCAGTGTGATCACCCCAATGAAGACGGTGGCAGAGCCGAGCGCCGCGAAACGCGCCAGGAGCACGCCGAGGCGCCGCTGTGGCGTCGCCAGCAGCAGCTCGAGCCGGCCGTCTTGCTCATCGGCGGACCAGCCGTTGACCTGGGTGACGGCAAACGCCATGAGGAAGAGCGGCAGCAGGACGAACATCGCGCTGAGGAAGCCGGCGTTGAAGCTGGCGTCCCCTCCGCCGATGTTCTTGATCAGGTTCATGACGGTGGGCGAGCTCGCGAACAACGTCGACAGCCTCGCCTCCATCTGCTGGACGACGAAAATCATCCAGCCGGCGAAGCCCGCGATGCCCAGCGTCCACCAGACGGCAGGCATAGCGGTCATGCCGAGGCTGCGCGCGTAGACCGAGCGCAACGACCAGTCTCCAACCGGCAGGGTACGACTCGCGGCGTGTGCAGGCCGCCGGAGCCAGCGAGGCAGCGGGACCGTCCCTCCCACATCGCGGCGAGCGAAGAGCCAGACCGCCGCGGCACTGAATACCAGGGCCAGGACGAGCAGCAGCACCATCGCGCCGGCATTCGTGCCGTAGCTCGGCACCAGGGGCTTGCTCCGGTTGTAGTAATAGATCGGAGAGAAGCGCGAGATCCACTCGCTGTTCGGAATGACGCGGTGGACCATGTCCATCACGATGAAGACGAGGAGCAGGCCAGCGGTCGAACCGGCTGCCGGACCTGCCTCCTGGGTGAATTGCGAGATCAGCAGGGCGACGCCGCCAATCACGGCGCAGAGCAACGCGAGGTTAAGACCGAAAAGGAGGCCATCCCCCAGGCTGAAGCTGCCACCGAACTTCTGCCCACCGGCGAACGTCAGCAGCCCGATCAGCAGACCCATCGCAAGCAGCGCGGTCCACATCGCCGCCAGCTTCTCCAGCGCCACCCCCAGCCTGGCGCGGGGCAGGGAGAGCAGCACGTCGAGCGAGCCGCGATCTTCCTCGCCGCGGAGCATGCGGCTCGCGGCGAGCAAGGGCCAGACCGCGATCAAGAAGACGAAGATGCCGATCTTAAACGTCGCGTAGCCACCGATGGTGTCGACCGCGACCACGTCGGCGTTCCAGGCGAAGGTCGCGGCCAAGCCGACCAGCTGCTCCCGCGCCTGCGGCGTCGAGAGGAATGTGGCCACGCTCGCCATCGGCGACACCACGACGAGTCCCATGCCGATGCCCCAGCCCAGGATCGGGACGCGGTAGTCGCGAAGCGTCTTGAGGAAGACGCTCCTAAGCCACATGGTCGGCCTCGGTCGAGCGCGGGCCGTCCCCTTCGTAGTAGCGGAGGAAGATGTCCTCGAGGCTCGGCTCGAAGCTGGTCAGGGAGACGACCGGATAGCGCGCGGCTGCCTTGACGACCGCATCCGCGGATCCCTGCATCGCCAGGCGCACCCCATGTCCGTGATTCAGCGCCTCCACCTCGAGCACTCCGTCGAGCGTCTTGAACGTCTCAACGGGAATCGCCGTGGCGAACGTGATCGTCATCTCGTAACGCTTGATGGCCTTCACCTCAGCGACGTCCCCGATGCGCACGATCCGTCCAGCGCGGATGATGCCAACCGTGGTGCAGGTCTTTTCGACTTCGCTCAGGACGTGCGACGAGAGAAAGATGGTGCGCCCCTCATCGCGTGCCTCGAGGACCATGCGATCGAATTCCTGCTGGTTGAGTGGGTCGAGGCCGCTCGTCGGCTCGTCGAGGATCAGTAATCGCGGGCGATGCATGAAGGCCTGGATCAACACCACCTTGCGCTTGTTTCCGGTCGAGTACTGGCGGAACTTGCGGCTGGTGTCGAGCTCAAAGCGCTCGACCAACCGCTTGAGGTACGCGTGATCGACGCTACCCCGCAGGTGTGCGAAATACTCGAGGATCTGTCCGCCCGTCAGATTGGGATCGAGGGCAGGCTCACCGGGCACATAGCCGATGAGACGCTTGATCTCCAGCGATTGCTTCCAGCAATCGAGCCCGGCGATTCGCGCCGTGCCGGCGTCGGCGTGCAGCAGGGCCATCAACAGACGGATGGTCGTCGTCTTCCCCGCACCGTTAGGTCCCAGGAAGCCGAAGACATCGCCCTCCTCGACCTGGAACGAAACCTCGGCAATGCCGCGCTTGCCGCCGTAGCTCTTGGTGAGTTTTTCGACTTCGATCATGCTGGTCATGCCGTCTCCCTCCTCAGCCGAACCAGAAATGCAGGGTCGACTCATCGGTGAGCGTTAGCGACCCCTTCGGTATGCCGAGGATTCGTTCGAAGGCCTCGGTGAATGACGCTACGGATCGCTGGACGACCGCGAAGGTGATAGTCCCCGCCTGGCGGCCGATGAAGTAGTCGTTCGCGAGTTCCTGAAAGCCGAGCATGAGCGAGATGAAGACCGTCGCGGTCTCGTCCGGTGAGGCGACATGGAACACTCCCTCATCGATGCCCTGCTCGATCACGGCGGAGAGAAGCGGGACCATGCGGCTCACGGTCAGCCGGCGGAGCTTTTCACGGACGATCGCGTTGCCGTCCGAGTTCCAGATCTCGATGATGGCGAGGACCAGGTCTTTTTGTTCCGCCTTGCGGCGGGCGATGCCCTTAAAGAACGTCTCCAGCTTGCGCAGGGCCGGCACGTTCGGGTCATCCAGGAGAGGCGCCAGGTCCGCGATGGCCACGTCGGCGAAACGCTCGACGACCGCCTCGAGCAGCGCCTGCTTCGAATCGAAGTAGTGGTAAAAGGCGCCCTTGGAGGCTTCGAGCTCGTCCAGGACGTCCTGGATGCTCATCGCCTCGTACCCTTTCGCCTGGACGAGGCGTTGGGCCACGTCCAGAAACGCGTCGCGACGGACCATATGACGCGTCGCATTCACGGTCCGGGCCATGCTTGCACCATATCAGACCGACGGTCGGTTTATTTATGGCTCAGCGTTCGTCAGGGTGCTCCCAAGCAGTACGCCGTCCGCCCAGTAGGTGCCGGTGGAGCTGAGCGGCAACAGGTCCCAGGTGTCGCCGCTGTATGGCAGGACATTAATCATCGCCACGCGACTCCCGTCGAGAAGGTCGCCCGGGTTCAGCTCGCCCACCCGGCGGCCGTCGCCGGTCGGGTGTCCGGGCGAGGCGACGACCGCGCGTCCGTCAGCGAGGACGACTCGGATCACCCGATGGCCGAATGGGGCGGGCGTGTACCGGACGATCGCGATCGGGGCAGCAACCCGCTTGCCGGCGTCGACCGTCCACACGAGCATGCCGGCCCGGAGATCAGAGACGAGAATGGGCCCATGGGGGGTCGCAATACGGGTTGTGGCCGCAAGGCAGATCGGACAGCCACCTCGGCCGGGGAACTGGGTGGGATCGTGGCTCTCGAGCGAGATGACGCCGTGATCGTCGATGGTGCCGACCACGTGTTCCGGCGACGGCCGGCCCGCGATGTAGTCGAATCGCAACAGCTGGCCGTCGGCCTGCAGGGGCAGTGCCTGGAGCACCTGGACCTGCTGGACGATCCGGCGGTCGTCTTCGGCGGTCAGGTGCGCGGCGTCGAGCTTCTCGTGGTGAACAATCGCGTCGAAGCTGGTGGGGTCTTGAGATCGCAGGGCCGCAACCTCTTGCGATGCCTCGTCGTCGGACGGCATGCGCACCACCGGCGGTCCGCAGAACAGCGGCGGTCCAATCGTGTCGATTAGCCGATACTTCATATCGGGCGTCGTGAGCGTCTGGCTCACCCCGCCGTACTTGACTGAACCGCATGCGGTGAGGGCAAGCACGAGCATGGCGACCGTTAAGCGGCGCACAGAGTTAAGACGTCACCGATCGGAAAAGGTTCCCCGAGGCAGGCGGCGCTGCCTGATGCCGTAGAGCGCCACCGTGCCGCCGCCCGCACCCAGCGCAGCTGCGAACGATCCTGCGAGAGCGAGCAGCAGCTGTCGGCTCGCGATTCCATAGGCGACGGCGCCCAATCCCGGAAGGCCGAGCGCGGCGAGGACCGCAAGGCCGAGCCAGATCGTGGCGGGCGTCACCCAGGTCGTGCGCAAGGAAAGCCCGCCCGGTCGAGACCACATCAGCGCCATGAAGCGATCCGCCACGGCCAGTAACCGTAACTGCCAGGCATCAAGCGGCGGCGCGTCTTTCGGAACTCGGGTCCAGGGATAGCTGATCACAGAACAACGCGCCGCGGGGTCTCCGCTTTCTCCGCCGGTAAGAGCGAGCCGGAAACATTAGTACGCGCCTGATTGATTCAGCCGTTCGGCGCTCATAGAATCCGCCCGCAAGAATGCGGGCTCACGTTCTTCGACTGATCGCCCCGATGCTGGCCCTCGCCTTAACCGCATGCGGTGCCAGTCAGGCCGGAACACCCTCGCGCCCGTCGACGGCGACGCCGGCCCCTGCCATTTCAGCCACGGCTTCGCCGACGCCGCATGTCACCGTGGTCGACGCCGCGTACGTGGCCGCCGAGCTCGGTGGCGTCGAGCAGGGAATCCGCCTCCCCGATACCCCGGCACAAGAATATCTCAGTCTTGGGCGGCGCCAGCAAAGTGCCTACCATCTCCTCGCCGCCCACCCCGATTGGATCCCCGCGGTCCTGAACGCGCTGCCGGCGTCGGTTCGCGCTGCGGTCCAGGCCAATATCGGCGCCGCGCAGCAGATCGATGACCTGAACGGCGCCAGCGCTGCGCTGCCGCACTGGCGGATCATCGCGCCGCCGGCGCCTGACGTCCTGCTCGGCTACTACAGCGAAGCCCAGCAAGCCGACGGCATCGCGTGGCAGTATCTCGCCGCCATCAACTTGATCGAAACCAACATGGGCCGCATCCAGGGATTGAGCTCGGCGGGGGCGCAGGGGCCGATGCAGTTCATGCCGGCGACCTGGGCCAGCTATGGCCGCGGCGACGTCAATAACCCGCACGACGCGATTCTTGCCGCCGGTCGCTACCTGCAGGCGCACGGCGCCCCGTCGAATATGACGCGGGCGATTTACGCCTACAACCCGAGCATGCTCTATGTACGAGCCGTCCAGCTCTATGCCCAGCAGATGTTTGCCAGCGAGCGGGCCTTCCTCGCGTACTACAACTGGGAGGTCTACGTCCAGACGAAGACCGGCGAGGTGCTCTTGCCGGAAGGCTTCAGCGGCTAGCCGCATTCGCCGGCGCGGTCAGGACCCGGTCCAAGAACCGGTACGTTCGCTGCAGCGCATCGTCGATCGCGCTCTGGTGCGCTGCCTCCCCATATCGGAGGAATCCATGGGGCGCTCCCGGGTAGGTGACGATTTCTTTGTCGGTGTTGAGCGCATCGCGAAAGGCCGCGATCTGATCGGACGTAATGCTTGGGTCCGCGCCACCGAAAACGGCTAACAACGGAATCCGGATCTCTGCGGCGAGCGGAAGCGGCGAAAGCCGGCCCGGCTCGGCTTGAAGATGGCCGTAATATGCGACGGCGCCGGAAAGCCCGTGTACCCGTGCCGCCGACACGTCGGCAAGGCGGCCTCCCATGCAAAATCCCCAACACGCCACCCGCGAGGCACCTCGCGCCTGCATATCGTCGACGGCGGTCTGCATGTCGGCCAGGAATCGTTCGTCGGTGAGCTGCTGGGCTCGCTGCATCGCGCGGGCCATCGCCTCCGGCTTGCTGCCGGTCCGCTCCGGTGCTCGCATCGACTCCGGCAGATCGCCTTGTCGCCCGAAGAAGTCGACCAGCGCCGCGGCGTGGCCATGCCCGGTGATGCGTCGGGCCAGGTCCTTGTAGAAGTCGGTGTAACCCCAGATGTCGTGGATGATGAGCACCGCGCCGCTCCGGAAACCGGTGGCCGGCAGGGCCACGAACTCTCGCAAGGCCACGCCGTCGTCGGCCCGCAGGGTTTGCTCCTCCTCGTCGACGGCCGCCGCGGGACGGGGACCATCATCGTCACCTGGCGCGGTACACATTCGGCCAGTTTAGGATCTGAGCCCGCGAACGAATTCGGCGACCCGGTCCATCGCGGCATCGACCACCGGCAGCAGGCCATGGCCCACGCCGGGGAACGTCACGAGCTGCCCCCGACGCAACAGCCGTGCCGAGGCGCGGAGCAGGTCAACCTGGGCGAACGGATCCGATTCTCCGGAAAGCAGTAACACCGGGCACTCGATCTTCGGCCAGTGTTCGGTGCGAAGGTCCTCGGGATGGCCGGGACGATGCAGCGGGTAACTCAGGAGGATCAGCGCGGCGTACGGCACCTCGATCGCCGCCATGCTCGAGACGCGACCACCGTAGGAATGGCCGCCGGCGATCGCCCCCGCCGGCACCTTCTCGATGAACACTGGCACGGCGCGTTCGGCCTTGGAGCGGGGTAAGTCGATCGCGGAGGCGGTCAGCTTGCGGGCCTGCAGCGCTTTGACGTACGGCCGCATGCTCGTCGCGTCTCCCGAGGCGCCGTGGGCGAGGTAAATCGCAGGAATGTTGGATGCTTTGGAAGGCACCCGCTAACATTAGTGCCGCGACCCATGGCACGCGTCCTGCTCGTCGAGGACGAGCCCAACATCGCGTCGATCATCGTCTTCAAGCTGGAGCGGGAAGGGCACCAGGTGCGCTGGGAGGCCAGCGCCACAGCCGTGCCGGCCGCCGTGGAGGCGACCCAGCCCGAGCTGGTCTTGCTGGATTCGAGCCTGCCGGATGGTGATCCGTTTACCCTCCTCGGCATGCTCGCCCCGCGCGCCCCGGTCGTGATGATGACCGAGTTCCGTGACACGGTGACGCCGCAGCGCGCCCGGGAAGCCGGCGCGGTGGCGACCGTGGAGAAACCGTTCAAGCCAACGCAACTGGCCCGGCTGGTCGCCCAGTTAGCGCCCGCGCCCGCCGCGGGGCGGCTATGATGACCGTCCTGGCGCGCAAGCAGGGCGCCGCGCTCGTCATCCGGGACCGCGCCCTGGGCATCTTTACCGACAAGGGCTTCACCCCCGTCGATTTCAAGGTCGAGCTCGCCATGAAGCTCGCCACCCGGCTGAAGTACACGCCGGTACTGCCGGCCCAGGAGATGGAGGAGCCCGAGTTGCTCCGCTTCCTCACCCAGTAAGTCAAGCGTAAGAGCGCTGTCCGGCGAACGTTGTTTAATCGCCATGACCCCTGAAATCGAGCGCCTGGTTGACAGCGGGAGGCAGGCGGAGACCGCGGGGAATGTCCGTGAGGCGCTCGTCCGCTTCGAGGCGGCGGTCAAGCTGGCCGGCGACGACGCCGTGCCGCGGCTGCGGCTGGGGACACTCTGCCATCGGACGCGCGATTATTCGCGGGCTCGGCAGGTGCTCGACGAGGCAACGCGCCTCGACCCAGACAACGCGGAGGTCGCGTTCCGTCTTGGCCTAACTTGCGACGCACTGGGAGACCGGGAGGAGGCGCGCGCCGCGTTCACGCGCGCCATGATGCTTGCGCCGAGCGGCTGGCAAACCTGGTTCCTGATCGGCCGGGAGCACCGCGAACTGGGCCACGCCGAGGTGGCGCGCCTTGCCTACTACCGCGCCCTCGATGCGGCGCCCGACGCGCCGGAGCTCCTCTTCGAGCTGGGGACGTTGCTCTGGGAAATGGGCATGCGCGACGACGCGTTCGCCTTGCTCGAGCGTGCGGTGCGGACCTGCCCGGTCGATCCTGGTTACACACTGCAGCTCGGCCTGGCGGAAATGGAGCGGGACAACCTGACGGCGGCGCGCCGGTTGCTCACGACCGCAAAGCACCTCGCCCCCGCCGAGCGGCGCATCGACCTCGCCCTCCAGGACCTCGCCTCTCGAACGAAGGCGCCCCGACGACGCAAGCGCGCCGCGTAGCCCGGCCAAAAACAAAGGCCGCCGGTTGAGGGCGGCCTTGTGGGGAGGAGGGGGACGGGAGGATTTTTGAACCTGAGCGCAGGCTAGCAGCGCCGCATTACGGCGCCGCTAAACGTCAGGCGCCCTGGCGGGCGCCGGCGTCGGCCCAGCGCGGGGTCGCAAGGTCCGCCGTAAGCACCTGCTCCTGCGCCAGGATTCGCCGCAGGATGGCGACCGAGGAGGCGTAGGTCGAATCCAACCCGTAATAGGAGAGTCCGCGCGCGCCCAGCGTGCGGGCCTGCGTATATGGGGTGTCAGAGGCGTAGTGAAGCGCGCCGAAGTCGAAGGGGAGCTTGGTGAAGTTGATGTTCTCGCGCGTCGGGTAGCGCGACGATTCGGCGGCCTCGTAGAGGGCGTTGAGATACGGACCGGCCTCCATTTCGACGACGGTAAAGCTCTCCCGGTGATAGAAATCGAGATACCCGCGGTTCTGAAGGAACGTGCCACGAACCGTGACCGCGCGCTGGTTGTCCAGGGCCGCGCCGTAGACGAGGAACGGCGCGACGCTGTTGAAACTGAAGCAGTTGTCCAGCCAGTAAGTATTTTCCGAGTGTTCTTCGTAGACGACGTTGGGGATCATGATGTCGCCGATGCTGCCGTTGAGGGTGGCCGCCTTGCCGAGCACGTAGACGCCGCGCAGCGTCCCGGCGCTCTCCGCGACCTCCCGCAGCACGTTGTAGGCACCCAATCCGAGTGGATAGTTGACGTTGATCAGCACGGCAGGGCTGCGCTCCAGCCGATCAGGTGGCGGACTCCCCAACCGAGGATCGAGGTCCGCCGCGGCCAGCCGGTCGAGAATGATCACCTGCGCGGCGACGTCGAGACCGGCCTGGCTCGGAAGGAAAAAGATGCCACGCTCCTCTTCTTCAGCGGTACGAAGCGCACGGCGCTGACCCGCCTCGGGCGACTGCCCGTAATAGGAGCGCGCCGCGTAATAGAGGAAGTTATCCCAGTTGCCGCGCGACTGACCCTGCCGCAGTTTGCGCAGCTCAGGGACCAGTTCCAGGTTGTTGCTCCGCTCGATGTACTCCACGATTTCGCCCTGGTGCCGCCGCGCGGATCCGCTCAGCAGGTTGACGAGGCTGTGCGTGTTGCTCGAGACGAAATAGACCGGCCGGTCGCGCACGCCCTCGCGCCGCATCAACGATTCGATCGGCTGCCACCAGCGGCGGGTCGCTTTGATGTACCCGATCTGGGTACCGCCCAGCATCCGGACGCGGAAGTCCTTCTCCTCCGCCTGGATCCGGCGCAGCGGCTCCAGCAGGTCGCCCCAGATTTCCACCAGGCGCAGCGCGTCGTCCTCTGAAATGCCAAGTCGCTGCAGCACCTGGAACTGGTCGGTTACCTCGGAGGCGCGGCTCAAGTCTTCCGCGTTCAGGAGCGCGTGCAGCTTGTTCCATTCGATTTGGAGCGCGACCAGCTGCGGGATCACATCGTCGATATCGGACGGGCTGGCGATGTACACGGCAAGCGTCTCCTTGCCGTCGAAGTAGTAGCGACGGCGCCGCCCGGGCGCGCTCTGCATTTCCCACTTTTCCACGTCGACATCGAGCATCCGCTTGAAGACGTCGGCAGATTGGCCGAGCACGATTCGCCGAACGGCCGTGATCGAGGGGGGCAGGCGCCGAAGCGCATAGATGAGCGCGCCAGTATCCGGCTCCGCCGATCCGGCCTTTGGGTGCAGGCTCGACTGCATCCCGATGTGGGACTGTTCGAGCACCTTGAGCTTGGTCTCGCCCGAACTCCGCAGCAGCGTGCCGTAGGTCCGCGTATAGAGCTCCACCGCGTCCCGGCCGGGTCCGCGATCGGAGTCGGGATCGATGAAAGCCATTGTGGGTATTATCCCGCTCGTTTTCGAAAGCCTGCCGGTGACTGCGCGTCGCTTGTTTACATCTTTTAACGAAAGTTACTTGCTGCTGGCGGGAAGTGCCTCGTACCGTGGGCGCTGATCAAAACAACCCAGCACGCGTCGGAGGAACCAGCCTGAGAATGTACGAAGCGATCCAAACCGAGACTCAACGCACGACGCTGCGAGTAATCGCGACCCGCGCCGAGGAGGCCAAGCGCAAGCTCAGCCTTTACGCGCTGGACCGCGTCCTCTGGGCTTTGGAAGAGATGAACCTGGCCGAGCGCACCAAAGTCCGGGCCGACATCGTTGTGCAGCTGCTCGCGTTTGGTGTTCCGTATACGCCGGACGTCAAAATCCCTGACCTGATCGAGCTCGTCTTCACCGCCCAGGAACAGTTCATGAACGTCGAGCCTGATGAAATCAACCGCGTGCCAACCATCGAAGAGCTCGAAGCGTACTTCGAGCAGTCGCGCGTCGCCTGATTTAGCCAAGCCGCGCATCCTATAATTGCGCTCACCCTTTGGGGGAGGTGATGCCGGCCAAGCTCGACAAGTCAAGAACGACCGATAGGTGGCTCGAGGAGAGCTGAAAAGGGAAGCCGGTGCGAATCCGGCGCGAACCCGTCACTGTAACCGAGGAGCCGTGGGCGAGATCCACCGAGGCGCAGGCCTTGGGAAGGAGCCCAGCGGCAATGATCCGGAGCCAGGAGACCTGCCTGTCGGGGACCAACGACCCTCTTCGAGGCTGAGAGGGAGGTGCCAGGCATCTTCACGATCGGCCTCCAGTTGCGCATTCACAGCTCTGGAGGACACCATGAAAGGACCGTTTGCCGCGCTTTATGTCGCGGCTTCACTCGTGCTCGCCACGTCGATCAACGCGGCAGCCCAGACCGCCCACCCATCTAATGCGCAGCGCGCGCTGCAGTGGCTGCAATGCACGCAGCAGCAATCGAACGGACAGATCGGGAGCGGTGGCAATCCCATCGCCCGCTCTTCCGAAGTCGCGCTCGGCCTCGCCGCCGCCGGCCAGGACGCGTCGGCGATGCGAAGCGGGGCGATTTCGCTGGCCGACTTTTTGAAGACCGCGGTGAGCTCCGACGTCGGAACCAACGGTGAGCTGCTGATGGCTCGCGCCTCCCAACCGAACGCTGGACCGACAGCGACAGTGGCAGTACAACTGCAGGCGGCGAAGGGAAGCAACGGCGAGTACGGGAGCGACATCTTCAGTGACGCGCTCGCCATTCTCGGGCTCCGGAGTGCGGACCAGGCCGTCGCCGGTGACGCCGTCACGTTCTTGAAGAGTCAGCAAAAATCGGATGGCGGCTGGAGCTTCGACAATGCTGACCAGTTCGGTGAGGATTCCAACACGACGGCACTGGTTGTGCAGGCGCTGCTCAGTGCCGGGGTTCCGTCGGACGACGCCGCCATCAGCGGGGGCTTCAGCTACATGCAAACGGTCTTCAACCACGGCGGCTTTGGCGACGCCCCTGGGCTGAACCCAGACCCCAACTCTGATGAGCTCGTCATCTTCGCCATCCTCGCGGCGCATCGGCAGACCGATGCCGCGTGGGGTCCGCGGCTCGAGGCAGCAATCCAGGATCTGGCCTCGCAGCAAATCACCACAGGCCCGGATGCCGGCGCGATCGCCAGTCAATTCAGCAAGCTCTTCACCACGACCTATGCGCCGTCCACGTTTCTCCTCCGCCCACTGACGCAGAAGGGTTTTGCGGAGGGCAAGGTCGCGTTACTGCCCTGTCCTGCGACCAGCACGGCGACGCCTACGCCGCGACCAACCCCAACTCCGGGAACGGTGACGCTGGCGCAGACAGGTGGGTCGGCTGGTAGCCCGGATGGCCGGCCGGTGCTCGCCGGTTTGATCTTTCTGGCCGCCGGGCTTGGTGTTCTCCGGAGGCGTCTACGCGGACATCGTCGTTAACCCGGGCCGTTAGCGGACTGGCTCTCGCTCTGGCCGGCGTCCTGCTGTGTCAGGGATCGGCGCACGCGCAGACACACCAGGCCGCGCTGGTCATTCAGCATGGCTCGAGTTGGCCCGGCGCGCGCCTGGTGCTGAAGTGCGTGCAGTTTGCAGCCGACGCGATCAACGGTCTGACCCTGCTCGAGCTGGCCGGCGTAAATTCCGGCCAGCCCCCGCAGGTCTACGACTGGGGTGGTGGCGCATACGCGATCTGCCAGGTCGATCGGGAGCCACGCCAGGTGCCCGACCGATGCTTCGGCCCGACGTCGGGTCCGAACTGGTCCGATTGGTCGCTCTCGGCACGTGGATGGGTCGCCAGGTCGAGTGGGACAAACGGCTATCTGATCCGCGACGGCGACATGGAAGGCTGGACCTACACATCCGGCTTCGGCGCCCCGCCATCCTCCATCCGGTTCGACCAGGTTTGCACCCCGTCGTCACCAGCGGCGGCGCCGGTGGCCGTCACACACGCGCCCGCGGCGCTTCCAACCGCGGCCTCGTCGGCCTTGCCGATCGGCGCGCCCGCACCGACGGCCAGCCTCGAGGCGTTGGCGCCGTCGCCATTACCGAAACCCGATGCCGTGCTGACATCGACGGGACCGCCGACGAAGCCGTCGAACCCGACGGCACTGGGACGCTGGCTCGCGTTCGGGATTCTGGCGATCCTGCTCCTCGCGCTTGGCGTCATCAACCTGCGGAGGCGGGGCCCGTGATCCGCCACCCCGTGGCGTGGGGCGCGTGGACGATCGCGGCGCTCGCCGCCGCGTTCATCGACCGCAATCCCTACGTGCAGGCATTGCTGCTCCTCGCGGTGATCAACGTCTATCTGCCATATCGGGGACGGCGTCAGGCCACGTGGAAGTTCGGGCTGGCACTCGCCATCGTGCCCATCCTCTTCAGCGCGGCCCTCAGCCGCTTTGGCCGCCATGTGCTCTTCACCCTGCCCCCGATCCCGATCATCGGCGGACGATGGACGCTCGACGCGGTCGCGTTCGGCGCGTCGACCGGGCTGGCGCTGCTCTTGACCGTGGCGGTTTTCGCTGTCCTGCAGAGCACGGTTCGTAGCGCCGACGTTCTCGCAATCCTCCCCCGACCGCTGTACCGGGCGGGAACCACGGTGGCTCTCGCGCTCGCCTTCGCACCGAAAACGCTGGTCGCCTTCCAATCCATCCGCGAGGCCCGTCAACTGCGCGGACAACGCACCGGCTGGCGCGCGGCGCCCGCCTTGCTGCTGCCGCTCCTGCTCACGACGCTCGAGCGTGCGCTGCAGTATGGCGAGTCCCTCGACGCGCGCGGCTTTGGCAGCGGCCGGCGGTCGCGCTACCGTCCGTTACATTGGACGGCCGCGGATCTGCTGGTCGTCATCGCCTCGCTGGCGGCGATCGTCGTGATCGCCTTGCTGCCGGTCGTTGCCTACAACCCGTACGTCGACCTGGTGCCAGCGGCGCCCGACCCGGATCGCTTGCTCGCCGTCGGCCTGCTCGCGGTGCCCGCGGTCATCGCCGGCCTCCTAACCGTGGACCATGCCCGTCATCACGCTTGACGCCGTCAGCTATCACTACCCGGAAGCCGACCGGCCGGCTCTGAGCGACATCACGGCCGCGGTGGACCCCGGCGAGGTGATCCTCCTCCGTGGACCCTCGGGCAGCGGAAAGTCGACACTGCTTCGCTGCCTCAATGGCCTGGTTCCACACAGCACTGGCGGCCAGTTCCGCGGCCGGGTCGTGGTCTGCGGCCTCGACACGCGGGATCATCCGCCGCGTCAGCTCGCGACCCACATCGGCTTTGTCTTTCAACATCCCGATGCGCAGTTCGTGCTCGAGGATGTCGAGGCGGAGCTCGCCTTTGGTCTCGAGAATCTCGGATTGTCGCGACCGCTGATGCGTAAGCGCGTCGAGGAGGTGATCGATCAGGTCGGGATCAACCCGCTGCGGCACCGCCGGATCGAGACCCTGTCGGGCGGCGAACGCCAGCGAGTTGCGATTGCCGCGGCACTCGCCATGCATCCCGATGCGCTGGTCCTCGATGAGCCAACCTCCCAGCTCGACCCCCAGGCCGCCGAGGACGTCCTACAGGTCGTGCTCCGGTTGGTTGCCGAGCTCGGGATGACGACGGTGATCGCCGAGCATCGGGTCGAGCGGATCGCCCCCTTTGTCGATCGGATCTGGACCCTCGACGCGGGGGTGCTGCGCGACCAGCCGCCTCGCGTCGCGCTCGCGGAAGGCGGCGCGCGGCCACCGGTGGTCGACCTTGCGCTGCGAGCGGGATGGACGCCAATCCCGCTCGGGCTGCGCGACGCCCGCATTCATGCCGAGCGCCTTCCGGCCGTACGGGCCAACCCGGTGCCGGCGGACGGAAACGGCCCGATCATCTGCCGAGTCGAGGGCCTGCACCATCGCTATGAGACCTCGCCCGCAGTCCAGGGCGTCTCGCTGATACTGCGCCGCGGCCAGGTCGTCGCCTTGATGGGTCGCAACGGATCGGGAAAGACGACGCTCCTGAAGTTGATCGCCGGGGCGGTGCGGCCGCAACGGGGCACCGTCATCAACGAGGGCCTCGCCGCCTACGTTCCGCAGGACGCCGATTCATTGCTGTTCGCGGCCAGCGTCGATGAAGAACTGCGAGGTCAGTCGGCGGAGGTCGTCGCGCCGTTCGCCGCCTGGCTCCATCGCTACCCGCGAGACCTGAGCTCCGGCGAACGTCAGCAGCTCGCCATCGCGTTGATGGGCGCGCGCGCCGAGCTGTTGCTCCTCGACGAACCCACGCGCGGACTCGATCCCCAGGTGAAGCGCGCGTTGAGCACCTACCTGCGGAGCCGGGCGGGCGACGGCGCGGCGATCCTCGTCGCCACGCACGACGTCGAATGGGCGGCCCGCACTGCGGATCGAATCCTGCTGATGGCGGATGGTGAAATCTACGCGGATGGTCCGCCCGCCTCGGTACTGAGCGACTCTCTGGTCTTCGCGACCCAAATCAGCAAGCTCGTTGGCGGCGGCTGGCTGCTGCCGGAGGAGGTGCCCCTCTGAGCGGATGGGTCGTCGCGCGGAGCGAAGATGCACTCCTGCTCGGGCTCACCGCTGCCGGGCTTGCGCTCTTCGTCGGTCCCCTTTTCCTCGGTCCAGCCTTTCCGCAGCCGGTGGTGCTCTTCAGCGCGCTGGTCGCGGTGTCCGCCCTGGTCGTGGTGGGGGTCGCCGTCCAGACCCATCGCCTCTCGACGCGGATGCTGGCGGTGCTGGCCGCACTGGTCGCCATCGATGCCACGCTCCGGCTCGTCATCGTCATCGGACTGCTCGGCTTTTCGCCCATCTTTTTCCTGATCATCGCGGGCGGGTTCGTCATGGGTCCGAGCTTCGGCTTCGCCAGCGGCGCGTTGGCGCTCCTGCTCTCGGCGGTGCTCACGGCCGGCCTCGGGCCATGGCTGCCCTACCAGATGCTGGCCGCAGGCTGGGTCGGCATGGGCGCCGGTTACCTGGGCCGCGTGACTCATCGCTCGACCGCGATCTGGGCGATTGCCCTGCTGTGCCTGTACGGCGGCGCCGCCGGCTTCATCTACGGCGTTCTGCTCGACCTCTGGGAGTGGCCGCTGCTCGTCGCCTCCGGGTCATCGGCCCTGAGTTGGGTGCCGGGTGCCGGAGCGGCCGCCCTGCTCCGCCGCTTCGGCGGCTTCTATCTCGCGACCTCGCTTGCCTATGACACCTTCCGGGCCGCTGGCAACCTCGTGCTGATCGGCGTGCTGGGTCCCGCCGTGATCCGCGCCCTCGATCGGTTCCGGCGCCGCTTTCTCCTGGACTGGGCCGAACCGGTGCCGGCTCCGGACGCGGCCCCCGCTAAGATTCCGGCAGATGTCCGAACTCCCGCCTGAGATCGCGGTCGAGCACGAACCGACCGATTCCGACCTGCCGCCCGAAGCCGTTCGTCCCGACCGGCCGCGCATCTGGCCGGAAGAGCCGCGCGCACCGCGGCCCCAGATCAAGCGGCCGATGGAAGAGTGGCTTGCCGAATTCGAGGAGCGCGTCAAGCAGCAGGATGCGCGCCCGCGCGAGCAACCCGGCCGCCGGCGACGGCCCCGCGGGCTGGCGCGGCTCGTGCCCGCCGCGGCTCCTCCACGCCCTGAGCGTCCGGCGGAGCGGGTTCGGGGCGAGACTGGCAGTCCCCAGCCCGGTGATCAGCAACGCCGCGGCCGGCGACGGCGAGGGCGCGGCGGCCCACAGGCGGCCGGCGAATCCGGACAGACCCCGCGACAGGCTCAGCCATCTCGATCAGCGCGCCCGGGTTCACCGCCACGGCAGGCGAAAGGACCTGGGCCGCAGCGCGGAAGAGACCGGCGCCCAAATCCACCAAGAGGAGACGCGCCGCCACCGCCCTCGTCGTCAGACCCGCAATCCGATCCGAATCGGCGCCGCCGGCGCCGGGGTCGTGGCCGAGGCCGCGGTCCACGGCCTGGCGGTTCGAGTCCAGGCGGGGGTCCGGGTGCGCCTCCGGCGCCGAGCTGACGGCTCGAATCGAGCGGAATTCGCCGGAATAGAATGGACCAGCGTGGCGTTGGCATGAATAGCGATTTTTCGCTTTTTGAAAGGCATCTCGATGCGCTCTACCGCAGCGCGTTGCGCCTTACGAGGAAGCCGGAAGACGCCGAGGATCTAGTGCAAGAAACGTATTTGCGGGCCTACCGGTATCGGAATCGCTTCAAGCCGGGCACGAACGAGAAGGCCTGGCTCTTCACCATCATGACCAATGTGTTCCGGAATCGTCTTCGCAAGCGACTCGCGCCCGAGGACCCCATCGATCAACCGGGGACGGACTTCTCCATCTACGATCAGATGCGTCGCGATGGCATGCCGGTCCACCTGATGTCGCCGGAGGAGATCATTGTCGATCGCGGTTTCGGCGATGAGGTCAAGCACGCGCTGGAGGAGCTCCCCGTTCCGATGCGAATGGTGGTGGTGCTGGTCGACGTCGAGGACTTTTCCTACAAAGAAGTCGCCTCGATCCTCGGCATCAAGATTGGCACGGTCATGTCTCGGCTGCATCGCGGCCGGCAGGCGTTGCAGAAGAAATTGTGGGAATATTCCGGTAGGCCGAAGGCACCGTCGCTGGCCGTGGGGGCGCGCTGATGGGAGATCACTGCGAACAGACCATGCGACGGCTCAACACCTACATCGACCGCGAGCTGAGTGACACCGAAGTCCGCAACGTCAAGGCACACCTGGACGACTGCCCCCCTTGCGAGCAGGTCTTCGATTTCCAGGCGGAGATGAAGCGATTGGTTCGCAAGGAATGCTGTACCGACGACGCGCCCACGCGCCTGCGCGATTGGGTGCGCCAGCTCGGCACCGAGAAATCTAAGCCGGCTGGATGATCGTCGACCTGGCGCTGGCGTTTCTCGCCGGCCTGCTGTCGTTCGCCTCGACCTGCGTCCTGCCCCTGGTCCCCGCCTATGTCGCCTACATGGGTGCCACTTCGAACGGCACCGCGACCACCCCCCGCTCGCAGCTCAAGGTGCTGGGCAACGCGGCACTGTTCGTCGGCGGCTTCGCCACGGCGTTCGTGGCGCTGGGCGCATCCTTTGGCCTGATCGGAGCGGACCTGAAAGCCTACCGCCCGCTGCTGCTGCAGATTGCGGGCGCCGCGCTGGTCCTGATCGGGATCGCCCTGCTGACGCTCGGCCGCATACCTGGACTGATGGGCGAAAAGCGCTTCGACATCGCTCACCGGTTGCCGCGCGCGCCCTGGGCATCGTATGTGATCGGCCTTGCCTTCGCCATCGGCTGGACCCCCTGCGTCGGCCCGATCCTGGCGGCCATCCTGCTCCGCGCCGGCAGCAGCGGGACGGCGGCGCAGGGCGCGTTGTTGCTGGCGGTCTATTCCGCCGGCCTCGGCTTGCCTTTCCTCCTCGCCGCCGGCCTTTCCGGGATGCTGAGCCGCCTGCTCGCGCGAGTGCGCGGCGCCTACGCCGTGCTCAACGCGGTCGCGGCGGTCTTCCTGATCGGCATGGGTCTGCTGATCTTCTCGAACCGGCTGACGGTCTTCAACGACTTCTTCCCGGTCGTGGCCGTCACTACCCCCTTTGACTCCCATTTCGATAGCGGCAACCCGACGCCCGCGCCCCACGGACCCGTGCAGGTCGGCAAGCCGGCGCCAGACTTCACCGTGACCGACATCGACGGCCATCGGATGTCGCTGTCGCAGCTGAAGGGAAAGCCGGTCCTGATCAGCTTTTGGGCGACCTGGTGTGTTCCCTGCCGCGATGAGCTTCCCTTGATCCGCGACGAATACCTGGCGCATCGAGCGGAGGGATTTACCGTGATCGCGATCAACTTCGGCGACGAGTCGTCTGACACCGTCCGCAAGTTCTGGAGCAACTACAACCTGCAGCCGGCGCCGTTTCTCGATCCCGATGGAAGCGTCGCCGCCAACTATGGCGTCGCGCTGAACAACACCGGGTTACCCGTCAGCGTTCTGGTTGCGCGCGACGGCATCATCAGCAGCTACGAGCCGTTTCCACTGACAAAGGATTTCATCGACGCCGCGCTGGCGAAGGTTCTGTAGTGCCCCAGCCCACCGAGACTGGCACGTGGTCGGGTGGGGGCCTCTGGCGCTATCGAGCGGACCTCGCGATTCGCGGCGATCCCGTGACCCTCGGCGAAGGCGCGACCCCGCTCCTGCCCCACGAAAAATACCTCCTGAAAATGGAGGGCATCTCGCCGACCGGATCGTTCAAGGATCGTGGGGCGGCCACCGCCATTACCGCGGCCAGGGCGGCCGGCGCGCGCACGGTGATCGAGGACTCGTCAGGTAACGCGGGCACCGCGATCGCCGCCTACGCGGCCGCCGCCGGTCTTCGAGCGCGCATCTTCGCACCGGACGACATCGTGCCGGCCAAGGCTCGCGCGATCGAGGTGCTGGGGGCGGAGCTCATCAAAGTGTCAGGACCGCGCTCGGCCGTCACGGAGGCGGCGGTGGCGGCGGCCAGAGATGCCTATGACGCTGGCCACGCCCGCGACGATGCCTTTCTCGAAGGGACCAAGACGATCGCGTACGAACTGTTCGAGGAGGTGGGCGACCAGCTGCGCGATGTAATCACGCCGGTCGGCCAGGGAACCGTGCTGATCGGGATGGCGATGGGCTTCGCCGACCTGGTCGCTTCCGGCCGGATGGAGCGCGCCCCCCGGCTGCACGGCGTGCAATCGGACGCCTGCGCGCCGCTGGTGCGCGGCGCATCGCTCGGGCGGCCGGCGCCCGTGGTGCGGCAACCATCGATCGCCGACGGCATCCGCATTCCCGAACCGACCCGCGCGGAACGGAGCTACAACGCTGTCCGCTACAGCGGTGGTCGCTGGATCGCGGTCGCGGATGAGGCGATCGAACGCGCCTGGCGGCAGGCGGCTTCGCAGGGATTGCTGATGGAGCCGACGTCAGCCGCGGCCATCGCCGGCGCCCGGGTGCTCAATTTGCCGCCCGGCGCCGTCCTGATCATCACCGGCTCCGGGCTCAAGGCGATCGACCGCTACTGAGCGTCGGCGGGCCGCCGCCAGCGTGTGCGGATCGTAGGCCAGCGCCAGTCGCGCCCCCCACAAATCGATGTGATAACCGGGCAGCCGTCGTCGGCCCTTTCGCGGCATGTCGATGTCGGGGAGCGACTTGACCTCGAGCGCACGGTGGGGGATCGCCTTGCTGACGGCCCAGGCGAGCAGGCGCTCGGGGTCGGAGCTGACCACCTTGCCGTACCATCCGGGTCCGAAGCGGGCATGCTCGAGGTAGACGAGCGGGGCCAGCCACAAGCCGCCGGCCAGCGCATGACGGAACCCATCCGCCCGCCGGGCGAAGGCGCGGGGGGTCTCAGGCGGCACGGACGAGGAAGCGGGCGGGGTCGAAGGCATCGAGGGGGAGTCGCGGTCCGCGGCGCACCAGCAGATCGGCGATCACTTCGCCAGTGATCGGCGCCAGCAGGATGCCGGCGCGGAAGTGGCCCGCGGCAATCGTTACGCCATGCCATCCGGGGAGCCGCCCCAGCAGTGGAAGCCCATCCGAGGTTGCCGGACGCAGCCCGGCCCACGCGGATACGAACGTAGCGTCGGCCAGCCGCGGCGTGAGGCGCGGGACCGTCGCGAGCAGTCCCGCGATACCGGCTGCTGTCGGCCGCGCGTCGTATCCGGCCTCCTCCACCGTGGTTCCCACGTAGGTCGATCCATCCGGCTTGGCCAGGGTGTATCCCTCGAGGGAGCTCACGACGTTCCGCAGCGCGCTCGCGGTACTGCGCAATGCCACCATCTGACCCCGTACCGGCCGAACCGGGATGGGCGCGTGCAACGCGGCCGACCACGCCGATGCCCAGGCGCCGTTCGCGATCACGACTTCGCCGGCATGGACGGCTTCGCCCCCGATCGCCACTCCAATCACCCGGTCTCCGTCCGTCAAGAGCCGGTCGATCGCCGCGCCCTCCCGCAGGACAGCTCCGAGGTTGACCGCGGCTCGCGCCAGCGCCCGAGCCAGGTCCCGCGGCATCAGCTGCCGATTGTCCGGGTAGTACAAAGCCCCGCGGATGTCGGGGTTCAGCATCGGCTCGAGATCCAGCGCTGCGCTGCGATCGACCCAGGCGACCGCCATGCCCTGTTCGACCTGCCAGGCGCGGTGCCCACGCAGCTGCGGCTCCTCCTCGTCCCGGAGCGCCAGGTGCAGCAGCGGCGCCGCACGATAGCCGATGTCCATGCCGGTGCGGTCGAGGAGCTCGGTCGCCAGCGCCGGGAAAAGGCGCGCACTCTCCGCCTCGAGCGCGGAGAGAGAGCTGGGGGTGTTGCGATCCGGGTTGATCTGGATCATGCCGGCGGACGCGCCGGTGGCCCCGCCCCCGACCTGCCCGCGCTCGACGACCATCACCTTCACCCCGGCCTTCGCCAGCTGGTAGGCAATCGCGGTGCCGATCGCACCGGCGCCGACGACGATGACGTCTGGGCTCACAAGCCCGATGTTAATCCCGTTCGCCGACAGGCCCCCTAGTCGATGAGGCGGCGCAGCCGCAGGTCTTCGCTCGCCCGCGCTTCCTGGTAGAGCGCGCAGGTCGCCATCTTGCCCAGGCAAGGCGGCGACGGCCACTTGACGACCCCGTGGAAGCGGTGGACCTTACGGTCGACGTGGCAATCGGCCTGAAAGACCTTGAAAAAGGTGGTCCGCTTACGCAGGATTTGCTCGAGATAGGGACAGTGCATAGCAGGAAAAGTGATACTACTAGGCTAACACGATTCTGGCGTCGTGGCGCCCTGAGTCGCCCTCTTCAAGGCTAGTAACGCAGCGTCAACAAGCTTCCAGCCTCCTGCTACCGACCCGTTACACTCAGCCGTGGCGCATGTTCGGATCGGGATCTCAAACGTAATACCTATGCGGGAAACTGGTTTCTGGCGGTCCCCGTCCATGCTGTCCACCTGGTGGCGACGGCGCCGACCAACGATTGCGCAACCTGGGGAGAAACAGCGCCGGTTGGTCTTTGTCCTGGGGGGTGGTGGGAGCCGCGGGGCCTGCAGCGTCGGAGCGATGAAGGCGCTGCTCGAAGCCGGCATCAAGCCGGACGGCCTCGTGGGCTGCAGCTCGGGCGCCTTCAACGCGGTCGCCCTGGCCGCCAAACCAGACTTGGAAACGATCGACAAGCTCGCCCACGTGTGGCGGTCGATCCGCAACCGCGACCTCTTCGACCGCAACCCCGTGCGGATGGCCTACCGCTTCGTGCGCAGCCGCAACAGCTTCTTCGACAGCCGCTACCTGCGAACGCTGGCGGCCATGAACCTCCCGGCGACTTTCGAAGAGCTCGTCTTACCATGCGCCATCATCGCCACCAACCTGACTCGGGCACGCAAGGAGATCTTTACCACCGGCAGCGTGCCGGATGCGGTGGCCGCCTCCGCCGCCATCCCCGGCCTGTTCAATCCCTACCGGATCGGCGATGAAGAGTTCGTCGACGGGGCGGTGGCCGAGAACGTCGGCCTCCCGGAAGCGATTCAACTCGGCGCCACCCATATCGTCGCCATCGACAACAGCACTTCCAATCCGCGCCGGCCACCGAACCACACGCTGACCGGCATCCTGGCGCAGAGCATCCAGATCATGCTGGGCCAGCGCATGCTGGAGGAGTATCAGCGCTATTCCGGCCAGGCCGAGATCTGCCTGATGTTCCCCAACGTCGAGTTCGGCACCGCCGGGACCGATTTCAGCCAGGTCGATCGCTTGATCGATGAGGCCTACGCCCGCACCCGCGGCTTCCTCGAGGCCGGCGGCCTCGACCGCAACGGCCGGCTCGAGCCGGGTATCCACTACATGCTGCCGCTGCGGCACCCGTCCGTCATCACCCTGGCGCAGTGACGGCCGCCGCGTCGAAACCGAGCCGCCGCCGGCGGTTGGCTCAATGGATCTGGCCGCTTGGCTTACTGCTGATCGCCTGGCTGATCACGCCACTCCGTGCCGGCGCCACCTATCCGGGGATGCCCTGCACCGCTCAGGCGGACACCGTGTTCGGCCTCGCCTCCTACACCATCCTGTTCATCCCGACCGCCGCCTTCCTGCTTCTGCTTAGCCGGCGGCTGATCCCGGCCGCCGTCCGCCGTGGCCTGCGCGCTTGGGCCGCGGGTCTTTCCATCGTTGGCCTGGTTATCGCGATCCTCTATCTCGCGTTCGGCGGTGTGTCGGCGGACCGCCGGCCGTTGCAGGCCGGCGAGCAGTCGATCAGCTGTCCGTCACTCGGCGCCGGGCTGCGTGCATTGCATTGCTGGCGGAGCGGGAGCACGATCGAGATGAACGCCGACGGCCCGCGGCCACTCGACGTTGCCGGCGTCCAGTCGATGGCGTCGGCGCTTCAGGCCACCAAGCAAGACGCCACCCTCTACGAAGCCTTCGTCCTCGACACGGCCGATACGAGCGTGGCGAACTACTCGAACGCGCGCTTGTTCATCCTTCAACGGCCCGGCCTGACTGACTTCGGCGACCTCTGCCTCGGCGAGCATCAGGCCAAGGCGCGTGAGGTGCAAGCGCATCGGGTCGGCTTCTACCGCTACAGCGTCCAGCAATCGCCGCCGGTCGATGCGTTCTTCCTGCAGGACACGGCGAGCGGCGGCGAGCTTGGCTACGAGGTGATCGATTTCCTCCACGGCCAGCTGAACCTCCCCTACGTTCGGCCCCGCGACCTGCAGCCCGCCGAATCGGACTATCTCGATCGCGTGACGAGCTCGATGGCGACGCTGAACCTGGACCTCGATCGTGAGACCCAGTCACCGTCGCCGCCGGGGGCGCTGGCTGCCATGCGCCAGGACTTCCAGCGGATCACGGCGGACCTGTCGAGGGCACCAATGCGACTCATTCCTTATCGCGATGGTCGGGTGCAGCGCTTCCTGCAGAACTACGACCTGATCCTCACAGCGGAGGAGAGCGCCGCCCAGGGCCAGAGCGGCCAGGCGATTCATTCCACCGCCTACCAGGAGCACCGCCGTTACTTCTACCAGGAGGCGCGCGTCGCCCGGCTGATCGGATACCTCTACCTGCAGCAGCCGGGCCAGGTCTTTACTGACGACGAGCTATCCACCGTCAACTGGGCCGTGTTCTAAGCCGACACCATCATCGCGGGCGCCTTCGCCTCTTCGCGGAGGATCGCCTTGACGGTGTCGATCCAGCGTGAGTCGCCGCGTTCCGCGCGCCACAACCAGTATTCGCTGCCCCAGAACAGGATGGTGCTGAAGCCGGCATCCTTCAGGTTCAAAAACAGACTACGGATTGCCTGCGGGCCGGTGCTCTTCGGGTTCGCATCGCTGTTCGGTCCCGACTCCCAGGGTTCGGCCTGCGCTTCCGTGATCCACGCTTGCTTTCCCTGGCGTTTGACGAGGTCGCGAACGCGGGCGAGGCGGTCGGGCCAGTCCCCGTCGGCGTGGCTCATCTGGTCCTGACCCAAAAAGTGGTACCCGATCGCCGTGTAGACGTCGAGGCCGAGGACGTCGCCCTTGTTGAGGACCGACAGGCCGTCCTTTTCGGCGCTGTCGGCTTCGAATCCCAGCCACTGCCGCAGGTCGAATCCCTGGCGCGCCGAGGCCTGGTCGAACAGGAGATTGAAGTGACTGAACGCGTTGACGATCACCGGCCGGTGATGGCCATCCAGCGCGCGCACGCTCGCCATCTCGTCACGGAGGAAGGCGGCGTCGATCCACAACCGCTGCGGACCAGCCCGGTTGAAGGGTTCATTCTCCACCTGCCACGAAATCAGGGTCGAGTGGTCTCGATACCGAGTCACCGTCTCGTACACGAACGCGAGGGTCGCGTCGCGCAGGCTGGCGTCCGAGGCCGCATCCTGGCCTTGCGTCAGCCCGTCGGGAGGCAGCGCCGACACCGGGACATAGAACTCCGGCCAGCCCAGGCCCTTCATGCCAACGGCGAGGACGACCGGCTGCCTTGAGCGTTGCGCCTCGTTCATCAACCAGTCGAGCTGGGCATAGCCCTCCTGGTCGATCTGGTCCCAGTAGGCACTGAGACGAATGACGCGGAAGTGCATGGCCTCGAGCTGCCTGAAGGCCTTGTGGTAATCGAGCCCCATGGCGGCGGCTCGGTGGGGGTTGAAGCTGATCCCGACCTGCACCGGTCCGACGACCCCATGCGCCTTCGCCGTCGCCGGCACGAAGAGATGCAGCGGCGCCAATGCCAGGAACGGCACCAGCAGCACGATGGCCATCGCCTGCACCCGCCGTCGTTGCACCAGCGATTGGATCCTGGGAAGGGTCATGGCAGATCCGGCCGGCGCGCGCCCGAGCCGTTAGTGGTGTCACGGTCGCCTTCGAGATTTCTTGCGTGTGGCCGCGGATGTAAAAACCTCGCGACAGTTCACGTAGCATTGGCCGGTGACGGTCGCGCACGCGCAAGGCCTGGCGGCAAAGCTTCGGAGCGGCCGCATCTTGCTCGGCGGTCATCGCGGCAACGCGGATGAGTGCCCGGAGAACACCCTGACATCGTTCCGCTCGGCGATCGAGCTCGGCGTCGATGTCATCGAACTCGACGTCCACCGCTCCGAGGACGGCGCCCTTCCGGTCATTCACGATCACCTGCTCGACCGAACGACCGATGGCAGCGGCCTGGTGCGGGATTACACGATGGCCGAGCTGAAGCGATTCGACGCCGGAAGCTGGAAAGATCCGCGATTCAAAGGCGAACGGATCCCCTCGCTCGACGAGGTGCTCGCGCTGGCCAAGGGACGGGTCGGGGTCGCGGTCGAGATCAAGAACCTGCCCCTCCCCTACGCCGGGATCGAGGACGCCGTCGTGCGCGCTGTCAGGGACGCCGGCATGACCCACGACGTCGTGGTCATCTCGTTCGACCATCGTTCGATCCGACGGATCGCTGAGCTCGATCCGGAGATTCTGACCGGCGTGCTCGAGGCCTCGCGCCCCGTCGACATCCTGCGCGTCATGGACGATGCGGGCGCGGATGTCTTCTGCCCGCACTGGGCGTCGATCGAGCCGGAAACCGCCGCCGAGCTCCACGCCGCGGGGAAGCTGATCGGGGTATGGACCGTCGACGATGTCTTCTCATTGAGCTGGTCCAAAGCGCTGCCCGCGAACGCGATCTACACGAACAAACCTCGCGAAATCCGACCATAATCCCTTGCCCCGCTTGCGGGGAGAATGGGCGGGGCCGCTACTTGAACGCCGCGAGCCCGGTGATCTCCTCTCCGATGGCGAGCATGTGGATCTCGCTCGTCCCCTCGTAGGTCAGGACCGTCTCGAGGTTGTTCATATGGCGCATCACCGGATACTCGAGGCTGATGCCGTTGGCCCCCAGGATGGCCCGTGCCGCGCGCGCGATTTGCAGTGACTCTCGGACGTTGTTCAGCTTGGCCATCGAGATCTGAGTCGCGGTCGCCTTGCCCTCATCCTTCAGCCGGCCTAGTTGCAGCGCGAGCAGCTGCCCCTTGGTGATCTCGGTCAGCATGTTGACGAGCTTCTCCTGAGTCAGTTGATAGCCCGCGATCGGCCGATCGAACTGGACGCGAGCCTTCGCGTACTCGAGCGCGCTGCGATAGCAGGCGATCGCCGCACCCAGCACGCCCCAGACGATGCCGTAGCGCGCCTCGTTCAAACAGGAGAGGGGCGCCTTTAATCCCTGCGCCTCGGGCAGCTCGTTGGCGGCGGGGATCCGGCAGTCGTCGAGGATGAGCTCGGACGTAACCGAGGCGCGCATCGACAACTTGTGATGGATCGGGCGGGCTTCAAATCCCTTGGTGGCCTTCTCGACAAGGAAGCCGCGGATCCCCTGCTCGCTGCGGGCCCAGACGATCGCTAGGTCGGCGACGTTGCCGTTCGTGATCCAGCGCTTGGTGCCGGTGAGGATCCAGTCCTTTCCGTCGCGACGGGCCCGCGTCGCCATCCCGGCCGGGTTGGAGCCGAACTCTGGCTCGGTGAGACCGAAGCACCCGATCACCTCGCCGGCCGCCATCCGCGGCAGCCATCGCTGCTTCTGCTCCTCCGACCCATAGCGAAGGATCGGGAACATGCACAGCGAGCCCTGCACCGAAACGAAGCTGCGCAGCCCGCTGTCGCCACGCTCCAGTTCCTGGCAGGCGAGGCCATACATGACGTTGCTCATCCCCGCCGCGCCATAGCCACGCAGATGCATGCCGAAGACGCCGAGTTTGGCCAGCTCGGGCACGATCTCCATCGGGAAGGTCGCCTGTTCGTAGTGCTCGGCGATGACGGGAAGGAACCGCTGGTCGACGAAACGACCCACCGTCGAGCGGACGAGTCGCTCCTCCTCGGTCAGCAGGTCATCGGTGCGATAGAAATCCACCAGCTCCGGCAAGGCGAACCCATTCTAAGGTGGCGTCATGCGCGCCCCCTATCATGGGAATGGCGTGCATGGAAAACCCGCTCTCGCTGTGGCACTTCTATCTGCGAAACAAGCGCAAGGTACTGCCAGTCATCGGCATCCTGGCGCTGGCAATTCTGGGCGTCGTCGTTACCGACTCGCTGCTGGCTTCCGCCCGTGAGACGGCCTACGCCACCTTCGGCAGCTACCAGAAGCTGATCCTGGTCGCCCCGCGGGCGACACGAGACCAGGACCTGGCCAATCCGCTGCAGGATTCGCTGACGCGCCTGCACGAGGTGCAGCTCCAGGTGGATGCGCTCGATGGTCCCGGCGGCATCGCCTCCTATTACAACGCCGTCGTCGCCCTGCCGGCCCAGGTGCGAGCGCAGCTTCCGGCCGTTCAGCAGCTCCAGGTCGACGCCGCCAACGCCCGTTACTACGCCGCGCGGCTCCGCGGCGATCTCGTTCCCCTTGGCGATCTCATCGTTCGGGTCCAGCGCCTGCAGTCGGAGGAGAAAGCCTTCGAGGAGCTGGTCCGAACGCTGACCCAGAATCCCAATGACCCGCGTCCGTTGATCACCTACGTACAGCAGCACCAGACCTGGCTGCAGTCGATCCTGCCGGACGCCGCCCAGCTGGGACGCCTCCAATCGGCCGTGAGCAGTGCCTCATCGGACGCCGCCGGCCTGCAGCAATCGTTGCAGGCGATGAACCGTGATGCAGCCAACGTCAGCGCCGCCGGCCGCAGCGTCGCGGACATCCCGATCCCACCGTCGCCGAGCGCAACGATCGACGGCTTCAAGGCTGCCCTCGACCGTCTGACGGCGAGCCTGGAGTCGATCCAGTCCGCGCAGCCCGGCCTCGACAAGCTCGTCGCCGACAGCGCCCGCATCCCTGGCACCGCGTTCGTCAAGCGCGATGCCTATTCGAACCTCGACATCAATCTGCTCGCAGGCAACGCCCAATTCGATCTCTACGGGCTCGACCAACCGGGCATGGCCCAGCTCCTCTCGCTGTACGACGACCGGGTCATCGCCGGCCGGCTGCCGAAGGCGGATGCGAACGAGATCGCGATCTCCGAAGAGATCGCTCGCTCGCGTCACGTCTGGGTCGGGGGTCAGGTTGGAAATGCCATTGACGAACTCGACCGTCTCCCCGACACCTTCACGGTCGTCGGGATCATCCGCGGGCCGACCCGGCTCGGCGTCATCCCGCTCGACTACATGACGCAGCACTACCTCTTCGAGCGCCGCTACCAGGGCCTCGTGGTCGTGCCGCAGCCCGGGCACGAGCAGGCCGTCCACGACCAGGTGCAGGCTCTGATTGGCGATACCGCTTTCCGGATGTTCGACTGGGCCTACATCAAGGGGAAGATCGACAGCCTGATCGCCAACCTCGATACCATCAACCACTTCCTGATCCTCCTGGTGACGATCGTCCTCGCACTCGTGGTCGGGTTGCTCAACAATCTCTTCTTCCGCCAGCGCATGAACGAGTTCGGACTGCTCGCGGCGGTCGGATACAGCCGCTGGGGCCTGATCCTTCGGGTCGCCTGGGAGTCGTTGGGCGTCACGATCGCGGCCTGGGTCCTCGGCGTCGGCCTCGGAGTGGCCGTGCTCAGCTGGTTCAACATGAGCTTCATGCTGCCGCACGGCCTGCTGATGAACATCTTTGATTGGAATGTGCTCGCGTTGCATACCTTGCCCATTCCGCTGATGGTCTTTCTCTTCGGCATGGGAACGGTCGCCTGGCAATTGCTGCGCCTCGACCCCATTTCGATCATCGAGCGGAGGGACTGATGCTCAGCGCTCAGGATCTCGCGCTCGACTACCGGACCGGCGGCAGCGTCGCCCATGCCGTCGATACCGTGTCGCTATCCGTCGAGCAAGGCAGCTTCGTCGGGCTGATCGGACCCTCAGGATCGGGAAAGAGTTCCTTGATGTATCTCCTCTCCGGCCTCAAGCGGCCGACGCGAGGATCGGTGGCCTTCAACGGCCATGACTACGGCGACATCTCGACGCCCGGACTGATTCGGCTGCGGCGGCAGCGCTTCGGCTTCGTCTTCCAGCAACACTTTCTGATTAACTACCTGAGCACACTCGAAAATGTCATGGTGGGCGCGGTGAAACGGAATCACGAGGCGGTCGCCTACGCCCAGGAACTGTTACGGCGCATCGGCCTCGGCGACAAACTGCGGCAGCGACCCTACCAGCTCTCCATCGGCCAGCGGCAGCGCGTGGCCGTCGCTCGCGCGCTCATCCACCGGCCGGCGGTGGTCTTCGCGGATGAACCGACCGCCTCGCTCGACCAGGGAACCGGCCGAGACGTCATCGACCTGCTCGCCGACTATCGAACGCGTGACGGCGGGAGCGTGGTCGTCGTCACCCACGATCCGGCGATGCTGACCGGAGCCGACCGGGTCCTGCAGATGCGGGACGGGCGCCTGACTTAACCGGGGTATTCCCTCCCCCGCTTGCGGGGGAGGGTCAGGGTGGGGGCGTTCCGGCCAGCCCGAGGGCGGCGGCGTTGCTCTTCATCGCGTCGATGACGACCTGGATGTGCTGATCGAGGTCGACGCCCAGCTGTTCCGCTCCGGTGAAGATCTGCTCGCGGTGGACGCCACGGGCAAAGGCTTTGTCCTTGAACTTCTTCTTGACGGACTGGACGTCGACGTCGGCGACGGCCTTGCTCGGCCGCACCAGCGCAACGGCCGCCACGAAGCCGACCAGCTCGTCAACGGCGTAGAGCACCTTCTGCATCGGCGTCGTCCGCGGCGCGTTGGCGTAGTCGGCGTGGGAGAGGACCCCGTACCAGATCTCCTCCGGCCAGCCGCGCTCTTTGAGGATTTCGGAGCCCTTGATGGCGTGCTCCCCAACCTCGGGGAAGCGCTCGTAGTCGTAGTCGTGGAGGAGGCCGACGACGCCCCAGATCTCCGGGTCGCCGCCGTACTTCGAGGCGTAGGCGCGCATCGCCGATTCGACGCCCAGCCCGTGCTTGATCAGATGCGGGCTTTTGGTGAACTCATTGAGAAGCGCCCAGGCGTTCTCCCGGCTGGCTGGCACGGTCGTCGAGTGTACCAGCCGGAGGATGGGCACTTCGGGCTATTGACGCCCCGAGGGGGACCACCTACGCTCATCACAGGAGGCTTGGTTCACATGGTTCGGCATCTCCACCACTGGCTCGACATGGTGGAAGCGCTGCTGATTATCGGGATTCTGCTCGCGATCGGCTGGGTCACCTGGCTGGCGCTGACGCAGGCATATTCCCCGGTCTTCAACCTGTTCAACAAGCTCTAGCAACGACCAGGCTGGGCGGACACCCCTACTTATAATCGTCGGCGGGGGTGTAGCTCAGTGGTAGAGCACCTGCCTTTTAAGCAGGGTGTCGAGAGTTCGATCCTCTCCGCCCCTATGAACTCACCCTGTAGTAAGTCGGCTGAGGTGTCCCAATTGGGCCTTCGGCTGATGCATCCCACGCCTTCGGGTGATGCGTCACAGCTGCTTCGGCTGATGTGTCTCACTTTCCCGCAGACGTCGACCCGCCCCTCCAGCGGCACGGGGTAGGCCTCCAGCCCGGGATCGCGAGTCACCTGCGTAACGCATGCCTTGCTCGCGGCCAGGTATGTCTCGGAGAGGTCGATTTCCGATGCGACGCACCAGGCGCGGTCCTCGGGCCACCAGAGATTCGGGGGATGCTGAAATCCTCCAATACTCATCGACGTCACTCCGTCGATCGGACCTAAAAACAGGAAGTACGCTCGATGCCGCAGAACCAATCGCGGAAGCTTGGCGAGGGCGTTCAACTCCGGCGTGCCATACCCTTCCCACAGGCCGAGATAGCAGCGGTCGGGCGTCGCGGTGTGTGCTCGCAAGACGGCCACGAGCCGCTCACCTTCGGCGGACGGCATTTCACCTTCGGACGGCACGAATCCCCATTTTGGCGCCCGGTGTCCGGGGAAGGCGGGGAGATCGGCGATGCGATGAAACTGCATCAGTGGATGAACCGTCCGTCCGGTCCACGACGCGATCACGGACCACCGAACGGATTCAAAGCCACCCTCAGTCTCGCTCGTCGCGGGATGCAGGATACGAGCGTATGCCTCGAAGCCTTCGGGCACGAGAGCCCCAACAGCTAAGCCCTGACGGTTGCTTCCCGGGCCCCAGGTCCACAAGCGCTCCTGCAGCCAACGACCAGGTGTCATGTCGACCAACGGCCGACCTGGGTCCCAGTCCTGTGCCATCGGTCTATCTTGGCGGTTAGGGACTTGCCTGCGGTGCGGGGGTTGGCTGTCGATCCTCAGCGCCGCTACAAGCGTCAATCGCGCAGACCGTTTGGGGACGGCCTAACCGCTAGGAGCAGGCCGCCGCGTACGCATAGAGGTTCTCGAGGAACTGGTGCGAATTCACGGTGCCCGCATGCGCCAGGAGCGGGTGCGGCGACTCGATTACTTCGAAGTGCACGTTTGCCATGTCGCTGAAGCCCGCACCCGGATCATCCGGGTCGCCGCCGCTCTTCGCGATTAAAGCCCCCGCGTCGACGTGCGCGCCGTTAGGCACGTCGAACTCTCGGACGTGGCCGTCGAGGAACGCGATTGCGTCTCCCTGGTCATCCTTGAGTACGTCGGAAACGACGACCGAGGCGTAACCCTGGGGAAAGCCGGGGATCGTCCAGTTGGTGATCCTATAGGCGGTCCCTGAGGTGACCGCATAAAGCGGTGTGCCGCTGTCGAGCACGATGTCGATGGCGTTGTGGCCGAACAGCTCTACCAGCGATCCGGTCGTGACATCGTGCACAGCCAGGTGCTTGCGGATCGTCGTGCCGTTGTAGGATCCGTAATCCTCGACCATGGTTCCCTCCGCATCGCCCGGGCGTCCCCAGGGAAGATGGAGGTGGAGGACCGAACACCCAATACCAACCCGCCCGTGATGGCCGCGACCTTCGTAATTTTCATCGTCGCAGGCACAACGCGCGCTGCCCAGGTATTGGTACGGAATGGCCTCGTGAGCAAGTTGTGCATAACTAATTGGGCGCATGAACCGTTTCTAAGCCCTTCGGTCGCGGCACCGATGCTTAGGCGCAAAAAAGTTGTTTGCGGCGCGAGACGCTGGTAGAATTCCTCTCAACGCTGCGTGGCCGCAGTGTC
>WNGD01001039.1_pt1 | contig 39144 bp, 43 predicted proteins | sample 5400671 | NCBI WGS metagenome assembly WNGD01 (sample SAMN13153369, study PRJNA577476) | soil metagenome | isolation source: 40 cm soil or saprolite under grassland replicate 2 | place: USA:California | collected 2016-06-15 | reverse complement strand
CCCGGGTGCTCTACTGCGGGGTGGCCGGGCGGCCGTGAACGCGGCGAACGCGCGGCGGGGCCGGAGCCGAGGCCGGGGCTGGGTTCGGGGCCCGGGTCGCTCGGACTGAGAGGTCATCATGACAGCGAAACCAACGGTCGAAGCGCTCGGCATCGACGTGGCCGCGCAGGCCTGGCAGCGGTCCGGCGACGGCGACGGGTCGATCGAGGTGGCATTCGTCCGCGCGGATGGTCCCGCTGGAATCGACTGGGTGCTGATGCGCGTGGCCGGCGACCAGGCCGGCCGGGTGCTCGTCTACGACAGGAACGAGTGGGCGTGCTTCCTCGATGGCGTCCGGAGCGGCGAGTTCGACGCCGCAGCCCGCTAGCAATGGCGGGCGAGTTGGCGCAAACCCTTGTCCGGCCAGACCTTTCGTGCTATGTGCAATCATTGATCACAAAGTTTGTGAATCACAACTTAGGTAGCGGTATGCTACAAGTGATGTCCTGTCAAGAGGGAGATCGCGGATGACCGATGACGCCTACGGCGCGACCATCGCCAAGCGTCGGCTCTCCAGGCGCCTCGCCGAGCTTCGGGTAGCGACTGGCTATACGGCCAACCATGTCTGCGACATCCTGAACTGGGGCCGCGGGAAGGTCGGCCGCTTCGAGGCGAATCAGTGGAAGCGCCCGGAGATGAGCGACATCCGTGACCTGCTGCGCATCTACGATGCGCCGCCCGGCGTCCAGGACGAGCTCGAGGAGCTCGCGATCAGGGCGCGTGCCCGGCCCTGGTGGCGTGACTTCCCGGAGATCTTCGACAACGAGTTCCCGGGCTTCGAGAATGACGCGACCCGGATCCGGGTGTTCATGCCGCTGATCCTGCCTGGCCTGCTGCAGACCCCCGCCTACGTGGAGTCGCTGATGCGAGCGGGCTCGCGGCCGCCGGCCTGGCGGGAGCGGGCCCTGCAGACCAGGCTGCGGCGACAGGAGATTCTCGACCGGACCGGCGTCGCCGTGCCGAAGCTGAGCGCGGTGATCACCGAGGCATCGCTGATGTACCGCTGGGGTACCCGCGCTGACCGCTACGAGCAAGTAGCCCACCTGGCCGCGATGGGCAGCCGTCCCAACGTCGAGCTCCGCATCCAGCGCTTCGTCGACGGGCCGTATCCCGGCATGCATTCCATGATCAACATCTTTGGCTTCCCGGACGGGGAGCCCAACCTGGTGTACATGGAGACCGATTACGCGATCGAGGAGGTGAGCAGCGCGGAGTCCGTGAATACCTACGTCCAGGCCTTTGGCCGCGCCAGCGAGGGGGCGTTAGAGCCCGCCGACACCGCGGTCTTTCTCAGGCAACTTGCCGAACAACTGGAGTGAAGACGATGACTGATCTGTCTCAAGCCGCCTGGCGGAAAGCAAGCATGAGTTCGCAGAACGGAGGCTGCGTCGAGGTCGCGGCCAATCTCCCTGGCGTGACCGCCCTCAGGGACAGCAAGCGGCCGGATGACGGCGCGCACGTCGTGCCGCGCGCCGCGTTCGCGTCGTTCCTCGCTGACGCCAAGGCGGGCCGTTTCGACATCGGGGCCGACTGAGCCGTCCGCAGTGCGAACGCAGGAACCCCCCGGGATGCAGCCCGGGGGGTTCCGCTATTCCTGCGCCTGTCTCAAGGCCCGGCACGTCACCAGGTGACAACTGCCGCGAATGCGACTGTACACGCGCCCTTTGCGGCTGCACAGGCCTGCGCAGGCGTCCTGGCGTGCGCGGCAGCCACATCTGTGTGACCTGTCCGGTGCGGCAGGGAAGCGTTCAATCTGGCCATTTTCCGGAGAGGCCATTGCGAAGAGGGGCGAATGACTCATAATCTGTGCTTCACAGATACCTGAGTCGCGAAGGCGGAGGAGCATGTTACCGTCGCCCGCGGAGAGCGGGGAGGACCGGCCCCCCGGGCTTGGTCGGCCATCCGGTGATGGCGGACTGATGGCAGCGCCTGTGGCCGACGCCTTCGCAGTGGCGCCGCTGATCCCCGCGCAACCCAGCGTACGCTCCGGTGGCTGCTTCGCCAGGCCACTGCCGCTTGATGGCAGCTGCGCTGGCGCCGCCAGGCGCTTCTTCCGCGAAGCCGTGGCCGGCCTGGGAATGCCGGGCGACCTGATCCACGACGGCGTGACCATGGCCAGCGAACTCGCGGCCAACACGATGCACGCGCAGGACAACGTCGAGTTCGGCAGCAACCGGCTACGCCCGGTGACCGGGTTCCCCGAGCTGTGGATCTACGCCCGCGGCGGCGGTGCCAGGTGCGAGCTGGTCTGCAAGATCTTTGACTCGCAGCCGCGGTGGAAGACGGGCGATCTGCCCGATCCGACGAAACATGCGCTGGAGTCGGTTGACGGCCGCGGACTCCAGGTGGTCAACGGACTATCGGCGGGTCAGTGGGGCTATCACCCGACCCGTGCGCGGCTGGGCAACTGGAAGGTGCCCGGCAAGGTCGTCTGGTTCTCGCTACGGCTGCCGCCGTCCTGTGAACAGGTCCGGTCCGGCCGCCCGCGAGTCAGCCCGGGCCAGGCCGTCAACGAGCTGGAGAAGCTGCTGACCGACCGGGGGATCGGCGGTCGGCTGGTCCGGGTTGACGAGCCCGCGGCGGGGCTGGCGGTGCTCTCCGTCAGCCGCGACCTGACGGTGTGGTGCCATGGCGGCACGGTCTCCTGGAAGACGTCGGACGGCAGTTACGAGCGCCGGCTGCTTTCCGATCTCATCGATGTCGCCGAGCAGATCATCTGCACGCATGAGGAACTCGAGGTCGTCGGGGCGCCGACCTGAGATTGCGGCGCCGACCTGAGGCTTACCTGCCCTGGTAAACCGGTTGCTGCTTGCTGACGAAGGCCGCCGTCGCGGCGCGATGATCGGCGGTCTGGCCGAGTTCCGACTGCAGCCTGGCCTCCAGCTCCAGGGACTCCGCCAGGCCATGGGTGGCGGCGAAGATGAGGCTCTGCTTGATGGCCGCGTAGGCCGCCGTCGGCCCGGCGGCCAGCCTGGCGGCCAGCTCATGCGCCGCGCCAGCCAGCTCGTCGTCAGCCACGACCGTGTTCACCAGCCCGTAGCTCAGTGCCTTGTCCGCGGCCAGCGGCTCGGCGAGCAGCAGCAGCTCGGCGGCCCTGGCGGCGCCGACAAGCCGCTGCAGCGTCCAGGACGCGCCGGAGTCGGCGCCGAGCGCTACCCGCGCGAATGCCATCAGCACGCTGGCCCGCCGGGCCGCGATGCGGAAGTCGCAGGCAAACGCCAGCGAGGCCCCGGCCCCGGCGGCCACCCCGCCCAGCGCGGCGATTACCGGCTTGGGCATGCCGGTAATCGTCATGATGATCGGGTTGTAGTGCTGCCGCACGGTGTCGATGGACGCGTCGCCCGATTCGAGCAGCCCGGCATGCTCTCGCAGGTCCTGGCCGGCGCAGAAGGCCTGCCCCGCGCCGGTCAGCAGCACCGCGCGGACTCCGGAGTCAGCGTCGGCCTCGCGCAGCGCGGCGAGCAGCCCGGTCTTCATCTCGGCGGTCAGCGCGTTCCTGGCTGCCGGGCGGTTCAGCGTGATGGTGGCAATGGCGCCATCGAGGTCGTAGCGCACGGTGTCGGTCACACCGGCCTCCTCACATCGTCGGGGCGGCGCGCGCCACCCGATCGCAGACAACAGTCCACGAAGCGTGCGGCGGCAGGCAAGAGCTTGGCTGATTCTGCCTCAAAGAGCTCGGCGGCCTGCCGCCCCGGCCACTTGTCGGGCAGCAGCTCGGCGGGCAGCCCGGGATCTGCGAAGAGGAATTTCCGCCATTCGTGCACCAGCCTGCTCCGGGCAGCGAAGACGATCTCGTCCGGGCTGTCCGGGCCGACCTCGCCGATCAGCCCGGCGGCGCTGGCCAGCCATCGCTGGTAAGCGTGCGCCAGCCCGTCTAGGTCCCATGCCCGGGCGAGCAGCCCGCGGGCATCGCCGTCGTAGCTGGCGGTGAATCGCTCCGCGCGGACTCGCTCAGCCTCAAGCAGGGCCTCAAGTTCGATCGATGGCCGCGGGCTGACCCAGGTCGTCTCGTCAACCGGGGCGTAGCCGAGATAGCCGAGCGCGGCGCGGAGCCGGTCCCTGCGGGCCCGCTCCCGGATCCGGCCGACCACGATCAGATGCCAGCGGCCGTCCCAGTCGGGGGCGCCAAGGCGGTAGATCCGCTCGGCCGCCTCGTCCAGCCGCCTGACCGCCCGCGGCGTCAGCGCGTATCCCGCGCCATCCGCCAGCCGGACCGCCTCCAGCCAGCCCTGCCCGGCCATCCGCGACACGGCCGTGCGGACCGTCGGCGCGGTGATGCCGAGCGGGGCCAGCAGCCGGACCAGGGCCGCGACCGGCGCCCGCCCACCGCGGGACCGTAGATGATCACCGTAGAGGTCGAAGAGTGCCGATCTCGCGTCCACGCCACCCAGTCTCGCCGTGCTGTCCGTTAGTCCGCGATGAAACGATGCCCGCTAGTCCGCGATGGAACGCTGATCGTTACCACGCGGCGCCGGAACTGAAGGATAATAGAGGTACTGATAGACGTGAATGTGGCTGGCAGGTCCCGCCAGGTACCGGGCTCCGGTGCCGTAGGCCTCAGGTGAGGTCCCCTGCGGCCCTGCGGCAGGAAGGGGATGCAGGATGGCGGCGATGAAGCCGCGGACAGGCGATGGTCCGCTGGAGGTCACCAAGGAGGGACGCGGCATAGTGATGCGCGTCCCGCTAGAGGGTGGTGGGCGGCTCGTCGTGGAGCTGTCGGCCACCGAGGCCGCTGCGCTCGGGGAAGCGCTTAAGTCGGCTGTCGGCTGAGCCTTGCCGACCGACCTCCACGTCACTCTCCTCCCGGCCGCTGGCCCGCGTCTGCTCAGTACCTATCTTGCCGCCGTAGCCGATGGCCATGCCGATCCTCCTGACCTGGTCGCAGTGCCGGTCCGGGCGGATGACCTGCGGCAGGATCGGCCCGAGCTGGATCCCTTCCTGCCAGCCGGCTCCGCCGCGGTGATCGCCGCCGCCGGGATGACGGGCAAGGCGGGCGAGGTTGCCGAAACCACCGTGCGGGTGGGTTCGCACACCAGCCGGGTGGCGTTCCTCGGGCTCGGCGACGGCTCACCGCGCGCGCTGCGGCGAGCCGGGGCCGAGCTAGGCCGCCGGGCAGTACGCGGAACGCCGGCCCAGCAGGAGCGGAGAACCGTGACCACGCCCGCGATCGCGGGACTGTCCGACGAGGCCGCGCAGGCCTTCGTGCAGGGCATGCTGCTTGGCTCCTATGCCTTCACCCTGAAATCCGGTGCTGACCGGGACCGGGGCGCCGAGGTCGGGCTGCTGACCGGGCAGCCGGCCGACTACTCGGCCGCGGTCGGCCAGGCGGTCACCGTCGCCGCTGCCGTCGCCCTGGCGCGGGACCTGACCAACACGCCGTCGGCGCGCAAATCCCCGGCATGGCTTGCGGGCGAGGCCGTGCGGGTGGCCGGCCAGGCCGGCCTCACGTCGCGAATCTGGGCCGAGCAGGACCTGGCAGCGGCGGGTTTCGGCGGGATCCTGGCGGTCGGATCCGGATCGGCGCGGCCGCCCAGGCTGATCGAGCTCAGCTACCAGCCGGACGGCTGGCAGCAGCATGTCGTGCTGGTCGGCAAGGGCATCACCTTCGACAGCGGCGGCATCTCGCTGAAGCCCAACGACGGCATGAAGCTGATGAAGACCGACATGGCAGGCGGCGGCGCGGTGATCGCCGTCATGTCCGCGCTGGCCAGCCTGGGCGTCAGGGCGCGGGTGACCGGACTTGTCGCCGCAGCGGAGAACATGCCATCCGGGTCGGCCTACCGGCCAGGAGACGTCATTACCCAGTATGGCGGGCGAACCGTCGAGGTGCTGAACACCGACGCCGAGGGACGGCTCGTGCTGGCCGACGCGATCGCCTATGCCGATGCGGCACTCGATCCCGGCGTCGTGGTGGACATCGCGACCCTGACCGGCGCGGCCCGGGTCGCGCTCGGCACCGGCATCGGCGCGCTGTACTCGAATGATGATGAAGTAGCCGCGGCACTGCTCGCGGCCGGGCAGGCCAGCGGGGACGGGCTGTGGCGGATGCCGCTGCCCGCCGACTACCTGGACGCGCTTGATTCGCCGGTAGCCGACCTGGCGCACATGGCTCGCAGCGGCGCGGCCGGCGAATCCGCCGGCTCGATCGCGGCGGCCCTGTTCCTGCGTGAGTTCACCGGCGGCAGGCCATGGGCCCACCTGGACGTCGCCGGGGCATCGCGGGCATCGTCGGATGACGGCGAGATCACCAAGGGCGGTACCGGCTTCGGCACCCGGCTGCTGCTCGGCTGGCTCGGCGGGATCTGACCTGCCGTCAGGGCACCTGCTTGACCGCGGCCAGCAGGCCCTCGCCCACCGGCAGGAGCAGCGGCACGAGCCGCTCGTCGGCCTTGACCTGCTCACACAGTTCCCTGACGGCGGCGGTGTCCGGATCCGCCTGGGCTTCGTCGGTTACCCGCTCACGCCACAGGGCGTCGATCACCCGCTGGTGCCAGAGGGCGTTGTCGAAGACGACGATGCCGCCGGGCCGCAGCAGCCGCAGCGCCGCGATCAGGTACTCGGGGTACTCCTGCTTGTCCGCATCACAGAACACCATGTCGTAAGCCCCGTCAGCGAGGCGGGGGAGTACGTCAAGCGCCCGGCCGCCGATCAGCCGGTAGCGGCTGGACGCGAACCCCGCGTCCACGAAGGCCTTGCGCGCCAGCCGCTGATGCTCGGGCTCGATATCAACGCTGGTCAGCACGCCGCCGGCGCGCATGCCCCGGAGCAGCCAGATGCCAGACGTGCCGCACCCGGTGCCGATCTCGACGACCGATCTCGCGCCGATCGCGGCGGCGATGAAACGCAGCGCCGCACCGGTGGCGGGGCCAGCGGGCACGGTGCCGCCGACCTCTGCCGCGCTCCGGCGAGCGGCAAGCAGCACGTCGTCCTCGGGGAGAAACTCCTCGACATAGCTCACGGTGTCCTCTGCGCTGGCGATGGCTTCCTCCGTGAACGCTGGCTGGCTCTCCGTGCCGCAGCCTAGCGTTAGGTCAGCTGGCGCGGGAACCTGCCGGCCCTGTCCGGTCGTTGTTACAGACGCCGGGCGGCGGCAAGCGGAAGTCATGGCGCGTTGCTGGTGTTGGGGGTAGTAACAAGCTGGAAGAGGGGAAGCAGTGGACCGTGCTGGGCCCGTCAAGGCGCCGGAGGCTGACTGGACGCCGCCCACCTGGGAGCAGGTGGTCCGGGACCATTCCGCCCGGGTCTACCGCCTGGCCTACCGGCTGACCGGCAACTCCCATGATGCCGAGGACCTGACGCAGGAGGTCTTCGTGCGGGTATTCCGGTCGCTGTCCAGTTATACGCCCGGCACGTTCGAGGGCTGGCTGCACCGGATCACCACGAATCTCTTTCTCGATATGGCGCGCCGCAAGCAGCGGATCCGCTTCGAGGGCCTGGCCGACGATGCGGCGGCCCGGCTCGGCGGCAGCGAGCCGACCCCGGCCGAGGCATTCGACGAGCGCCATCTCGACGATGACATTCAGGCGGCGCTGAAGGCACTGGCGCCCGAGTACCGGGTGGCGGTCATCCTCTGCGACATCGAAGGGCTGTCGTACGACGAGATCGCCGCCACCCTCGGCGTCAAGCTTGGCACCGTTCGCAGCCGCATCCACCGGGGGCGCGCGCAGCTCAGGGCCGCCCTTGAGCACCGCAGGCCGCGCCAGAGCACCCCGCGGGTACCGCGGCCAAGGGCGACCGTGCGTGCTCAGCTGCCGGAAGGCGGGCAGCCATGAGTCATCTCGGCCGCCGCCTTTCCGCGCTGATCGACGAAGAGCTTGGCCACGCGGATCGTGACCGGGTCCTCGTCCACCTGGCCAGGTGCGAACCGTGCCGGGCCGAGGCGGTCGCGCTGCGGATGCTGAAGCGGCGGATGAACGCGCTTGGCGGGGCAGCGGCCGATTCGGCGCTGACGCGCCGGCTGATGGGGCTGGCGCTGCCCGGCGAGCCGGGTGCCGACGGCGGGATCTGGCCGCCGGGCCTGGCCTGGTCTACGGGCCCGGCGGCCGGCCAGGCCGGCTCGCGTGAGCTGCGGCCCGGCTGGGTTGCCGTCGCCGGATGCTTCGCGGTCTTGCTGGTGAGCCTCGGTGCCGCGGCATTCGCGGCTGGCGGCGGCTCGCAGCCAGGCCCGCGAGTGACGCCCGCGCTTGACACGTACATGGTCCAGCACGAGATCATGACCGGCGTGCTGCCGGTGTCGCGGCCCCGCCCGGCGCCGTCAGCCGAGAAAAGCGCCATGCCACGCGAGCCGTGAGCCCCATGTCGGTCTCGTCGCGGCGGATCACCGGGGCCACGATGCTCATCGGACTGCTCGGCGCCGGGCTGGTGACGCTGGCCCTTGTCGAAGCCTCCGCGGCCCCCTCGTCTGCCCGCCGGGCTGGCTCCGGTGCCGAGCCGGCCGGGCTGCCCGCGGCCGCGCGGCCGGACGCCGTGGGCATAGCGGGAACAGCGGGAACCACCGGAATCGCGGCCAGCTCGCGGGCTGCCCTGCGGCTGCTCAGCCAGGCCGCCGCGGCCGGCCTGGCCACGTCCTACCAGGGCGTGCAGATCGTTGCCTGGCTGGGCCCGCACGGTAACAGCACCTCGGTCGTGCATGTCTGGCATGAGCGTAACCGCGGCATCCTGGCCCAGGTCACCGGCATGGGCTCGGCGCCCGCGGCACCTTCTGCGCAGACGTCGCCGGGCGAGCAGGACCCGGACGGGATACTTGGCCTGTCGCGGCAGCTAGTGGACCTGATGCGGGCCAACTACCAGGTAACCAGCGCAGGCCGGGGCTCCGCCGACGGCCGGCCGGCCCAACTCGTCGACCTGCGCCGGCCGGACGGCAGCCTGGCCGCCAGGTTCTGGCTGGATGCCGAGACTAAGCTGCCGCTGCGGCGGGAAATCTTTGACGCCAGTGCGCGCATGATCAGCGAGGATGCCTTCATCAGCCTCCAGATTGGCGATAGCGGGCTGCGCGGCATGCCGGCCTCGGACGTGCGGCCCTGGTCCGCCCGGCTGGACCCGGCGCAGATCGCCAGGCTCAGCACCCAGGGCTGGCCGATCCGGGAGAAGCTGCCAGGCAACCTGACCCTCGTCGCCGCGCATGCGGCCACCACGCCGGCCGGCCAGGTCATCGGCCTGGACTACTGCGACGGGCTGTCGGTCGTCTCGATCTTCCTGCAGCGAGGCCAGCTGCCAGCGGCGATGCCCGGCTGGCGGGAGATCGCGCTGCGCGGCCATGCGGTTTACTCGACCCATCCCGATCTGCGCAGCCTCGCCTGGTCGGCGCACGGGTTCGTCTACACGCTGATCGCGGAGGCCCCGCCGGCCACCGTCGATCAAGTCGTCGACGCCCTGCCGCACGACGCGGGACCCGGGTTCTGGGGCCGGATCGCACGCGGGCTGCGGCGGCTCGCCTCGCTGGCCAACCCGTTCCGCTGACCCAGCAGTGGCCCAGAACGTCTACATTGGTGCTGAGCGGCCTGCAGTCCTGTGCGCCGCGGGCGATGCTGGAGCGTCTTGTGTTCGATTTGTCCATCACCAAGCTGCTGGTGCTCGGCGTCCTCGCGCTGCTGATCTTCGGTCCAGAGCAGCTGCCCAAGATGGCTTCGCAGGCCGGGCGTGCGCTGCGTGACCTGCGCCGGATGGCCGAAGGGGCCAAGGCCGACCTGCAGGAGAACCTCGGGCCCGAGTTCGCTGACTTCGACATCAACGACCTCAACCCGCGTAACTTCGTGCGCAAGCATCTGCTGGACGACCCCGAGGACGCCGGTGACGGATCGACCGCGCCCCCGAGCGAGGTCACCGCGTCGGCGCTGCTGCCCGGTGAGAGCCCCCCGTACGACGCCGAGGCCACCTGAACACCGATAGCTCAGACCGGGGTAAGGCCCAGCCTGCGCCCGGCTAGCCCGCGGGCCCGGTTCGCCAGGCTGCCGGCGATCATGGTGAGCTGCTGTGCCGCCGCGGATTCCGGGGCGGACAGGACCAGCGGCACCCCGCTGTCCCCGCCCTCGCGCAGCCGCACGTCGATCGGTACCTGGCCGAGCACCGGCACCCGGGTACCGATGATCCTGGTCAGCGCGTCGGCAACGGCCTGACCGCCGCCCGAGCCGAAGATGTCGATCCGCTCATGGCAATGCGGGCAGGGCAGATACGACATGTTCTCGATCACGCCGACGACCTGCTGATGCAGCTGCGGTGCGAGCGCCCCGGCCCGCTCGGCCACCTCGGCGGACGCCTGCTGCGGCGTAGTGACCACGAGCAGCTCGGCGCTCGGCAGCAGATGACCTACGGATATCGCGACGTCCCCGGTGCCCGGCGGCAGGTCCATCAGCAGCACGTCCAGGTCGCCCCAGTACACGTCGGCAAGGAACTGCTCGAGCGCCCGGTGCAGGATCGGCCCGCGCCATGGCACCGGCTCGTTGCCCTTCGTGAACATCCCGACCGAGATGACCTTCACGCCATGCGCCGACGGTGGCATGATCATCTTCTCGACCTGGGTCGGCCGGCCGGTAACGCCGAGCATGCGGGGCACGGAATGGCCGTACATGTCGGCGTCCAGCACCCCGACCTTCTGCCCGGCGGCGGCAAGCGCCGCCGCTAGGTTCACGGTGACCGACGACTTGCCGACCCCGCCCTTGCCGCTGGCCACCGCGTACACCCTGGTCAGCGAGGAGTCCTTGGCGAACGGGATCACCCGTTCCTGCTGGCCGCCGCGGAGCTGGCTCTGCAGGCCGCGGCGCTGCTCGTCGCTCATCACGTCAAGCTCGACCAGCACCTCGGCCACGCCGGCCAATTGGCCGACCGCCGCGGTGACCAGCTTGGTGATGGTGTCGCGCATCGGGCAGCCGGATACGGTCAGCCAGACATCGACCTGGACGGTCCCGTTGTCGCCGACCGCCACGTTCTTGACCATCCCGAGTTCGGTGATGGGACGGTGGATCTCGGGATCGTTGACCCCGGAGAGTGCCTGGGTCACCTGCTCGATGGTGGGCGGCGACGAGACGGCCGACGGGGATGCCATGGACCCATGCTACGAACCACCCGACCCGCCGTCGAACGGCCGGGCCCGGCTGTCGGCAGCCCGGGCCGGCATACGATCGTGACACGCCGCCGGGATGCCTGGTCCCGCCGCGAGCAGAAACGGCTGCCCATGGAGCTTCAGCAGATCGGCCTCCGGCACCCGGTGGCCGACCTGGTCAGGGACATCCAGCGCAACCGGACCGGGATTCCCCGGCGGATGTTCGTCGCCGAGGGCCTGTACGAGCACAACATCGTGCTGGCCGCGGGAGTCCGGCTGGACACCTTCCTGTGGTGCCCGGAGGCCGCGTACTCCGACGAGGCAACGAAGCGGAGCGCCGAGCTGGCGGAGCGGGCCCGCCGGGCCTATCAGATCTCGGCGAAGACGCTGGAGCGACTGGCCGAGCGCCCGAGCCCGGACGGCCTGCTGTCCATCGCCCAGCTGCCGGACTGGAGCCCGGCGGACATCAAGCTGGCCGCGCGCGCCCTCGTCCTGGTGGCCGACGGCATCGAGATCCCCGGCAATCTCGGCACGCTGATCCGGACGCTGGACGCGTGCGGCGCCGACTGCCTGGTGCTGACCAACCGCCGGACCAGGCTGACCCACCCGAAGGTGCTGCGGGCCAGCCAGGGGATGAGCATCCGGGTTCCGGCGCTCGACTTCGACCAGGTGGCGGAGGCCGTGGCCTGGCTGACCGGCAACGGCTGCACGGTCTACCTCGCGGACACCGACCAGAGCGTCAGCTACCGCGCCGCCGACTACGGCGGCCGGACGGCCCTGGTGGTCGGCAGCGAGCGCTACGGCATCTCCCCGGCCTGGTACGAGGCGGGCTTCGGCCGGATCGGCATCCCCATGCTCGGCTCGGCGGACTCGCTGAACGTGGCGATCTCCGCCTCGGTGCTGCTCTACGAGGCGCGGGCGCGTAAGGACGGCTGGTGATCCCCGGCGGCGGCACATCGCTCCCCGGTGCGGCAGGCTTGCCCTATGAGCGTTCCGTTTCCTGAGCCCAGCACCGCGGTGGCATCGCGCGCCGAGGTTTTCCTCGGGTACCTCGACTACTTTCGCTCCCGGCTGGTGGCGAAGCTGGAGTCGCTGCCGGGCGAGGAGTTGCGGCGCAGCCGGCTGCCGTCGGGCTGGACGCCGATCGAGCTGCTCAAGCATCTGGCCTATGTCGAGCTGCGGTGGCTTGAGTGGGGTTTCGAAGGCCGCGATGTCGCCGATCCCTGGGCGGACAACAGGGCTGGCCGCTGGTACGTTCCCGCCGGGGAGTCGCTCGAAGACCTGGTGGCCGAGCTGCATGCCCAGGCGGCGCGTACCAGGGCCGTGGTGCAGTCCCATGACCTCGCCGATATCGGCCAGCCTGGCGAGCGGTGGGACGGAGCCGATCCGCCGGCCCTTGAGCGGATCCTGTTCCATTTGCTGCAGGAGTACGCCCGTCACGTCGGCCATCTCGACATCGTCAGCGAACTCGCCGAAGGCCTGCTCGGTGAGTGATGCCCGCAGGTCCTGCCGGGTCCTAGGGCAGCACTCCCCACTGCGCCAGCGCCTCGGTCAGGCCGCTGGTCAGCTCGCCCCTGGCGTCCATCAGCGCCACCTGCGCCGCGGGCACCCAGCGCGCGTCGGCGGCATCGTCCCCGGCCGCGAGCTCACCCCCGGTCACCACGGCGAGGTAGTCCCTGATGTCCACCACCGCGCCTGCCAGCCCGGGCCGCTGCACGGCACCGAGTAGCCGGCCAGCGGCGACCTCCAGCCCGGTTTCCTCGCGCACCTCCCTGACCAGCGCATCCACGTCGGATTCGCCCGCCTCGATCCGGCCGCCCGGGATCGACCAGCGGCCCGCGGCAGGCTCGTGCCCCCGCTTGATCAGCAGCAGCCGGCCCGCATCGTCCTTGATCACCGCTCCCACGCAGGGAATCCGCTGCCCGGCCACGGCGCCTATTATCCAGTAGGTGCGCGCCGACCTGCACTGTCACAGCACCGCTTCGGACGGCACCTGCCCGCCCGCCGAGGTAATGGCCCGGGCCAGCGCCGCCGGGCTTGACGCGATCGCGCTGACCGACCACGACACGGTGGCCGGGCATGCCGAGGCACGACGGTCGCTGCCCGCCGGGCTGACGCTGGTGCCAGGGATGGAGCTGTCCTGCCGCCTGGCCGGCCATAGCGTGCACCTGCTCGGCTACCTGTTCGACCCGGCCGACACCGCGCTGGCCGCCGAATGCGCCCGGATCCGCGCCAGCCGAACGGACCGGGCCCGGGCCATCGTCGGCCGGCTCGCCGACCTCGGCGCCCCGGTGAGCTGGCAGCAGGTCACCGCGATCGCCGACGGCGGCGTAGTGGGCAGGCCGCACATCGCCAGGGCGATGGTGGCTGCCGGGGTGATCGGCTCGCCGGCCGAGGCGTTCGGCCCGGACTGGCTGGGGGCCGGCGGCCGCGCGCACGTGACCAGGTACGCGCCGGACCCGGTGCGCGCGATCGGCCTGATCCGCGCCGCCGGGGGCGTCGCGGTGCTCGCCCACCCGCGCGCGGTGTCCCGCGGCTGGCAGCCGCCAGACGAGCAGATCGAGCGGATGGCAGCGGCCGGGCTGGCCGGAATCGAGGTCTGGCACCCAGATCACAACCATGAGGAACGGATGGTTCTGCGTGCTCTTGCCGCGCGACTCGGTGTGCTCGCATCGGGCGGCAGCGACGATCACGGGGAATTGACCGGCTTTCGGATCGGCTGCGATACGATCGCGCCGCAAGCGTATGAGCGGCTGGTCATGCAGGCCACGGGGGCCGCACCAGTGAGCAAAGGCAGGCCGGCATGGAAGCCCGCATAGACCAGGTGGTATCCGCCGTGAATACCTGGATCGTGGGTGATGACACCGAAGTCATCGTGGTCGATCCCGGCACCGACGCGGACGCGGTGCTCGGCGCGGTGGGGGACCGGGAGGTCATCGCGGTGATCTGCACGCACGGGCACGCTGGTCATGCCAGCGCGGCGCTTGAGGTAGCGGAGCGGGACGAGGCGCCGGTCGCGCTGCATCCCGCCGACCGGCTGTCCTGGCGCGAGGTGCACGGGAAGACGGATCCACAGATCGACATGGAGGACGGCGGCATCTTCGAGGTGGCCGACGTCGCGCTTGAGGTAATTCACGCGCCCGGGCACAGCGCAGGCTCGGTCTGCCTGTACTGCGAGGATCTTGACGTGGTCATGTGCGGTGACGCGCTTGCCGCCGACGGCCTGGTCACCAGCGAAGACGGGTTCTCCAATTTCGCCAGCCAGCTCAGCTCGATCGGCGAGCACGTGCTCACCCTGCCGGGCAAGACCAGGGTGCTGCCCGGGCACGGCAAGGAGTTCACCGTCGCGATCGCGGAGAAGAGCTTCGATTCGTGGATCGCGGCCGGCCCGGGCTCGGCGGCGGCCGACGAGGACTGACACCGGATGAGCGAGCAGCTCGGCTTCGAGGGAATGCCGCGGCGGCTCTACGCGTGCACGCCGACCCGGCTGGCTACCTGGCTGGACTGCCCGCGCCGGTACCGGATGAGCTACCTGGACCGGCCGCCGCCGCCGAAGGGACCGCCCTGGGCGCACAACAGCTTCGGGGCTAGCGTGCACAACGCGCTGGCCGGGTGGTGGCGGCTGCCGCTCAGGGAGCGGACCGTGGCGGCCGCCGGGGAGCTGCTGGAGCGCGGCTGGCTGACGGACGGCTACGCCGACGCCACGGCGTCGGCCCAGTACCGGGCCCGGGCCAGCCAGCTGGTGCGGGACTACGTCGCCGGCCTCGATCCGGCGGCCGAGCCGGCCGGGGTGGAGCGGACGGTGGGGACCCGCACGGAGCTGATCGCGGTGTCCGGCCGGATCGACCGGCTGGATGACCGGCCGGCCGCGGCCGGCCACGGCGCCCGCGAGCTGGTCGTGGTGGACTACAAGACGGGCAAGCGCCCGCTCACCGTCGATGACGCGCGGACCTCGATGCCGCTCGCGCTGTACGCGCTGGCGGCCGGCCGGGTGCTGCGCCGCAGCTGCCGCCGGGTCGAGCTGCATCACCTGCCGGCCGGCCGGGTGCTCGCCTGGGAGCACACCGAGCAGTCGCTTGACCGCCAGCTCCGCCGGGCCGAGGACATCGCCGGCGAGTGCGCCGAGGCCGATGAGCGGTATCGCGGCGGGCGGCCGGCTGATCACCACGACGAGGCGTTCCCGCCGCGTCCCGGCAGCTGGTGTGGCTGGTGCGACTACCGCGGCCAGTGCCCGGAAGGCATGGCAGCGGCCGCGCCTCGGCGGCCCTGGGACGGGCTCGAGCCGTTACCTGCCGGGCCGGTGCCCGCCGAGCCGGTGCCCGGCGAAACCGCGCCGTGACCTGAGGTCTTGCGGCGCCGTTGGCTGCCCTCGGCCGCGTTCCAGAACGCCGTGAGCGTGCTTGCCGTGGTCTCCGGCGCCTCGACCGCGGGGGAGTGCGCCGCCGCCGGGATGCAGACCCGCTGCGCGCCGAGCCGCCTGGCCATCCGGTCCTGCGCGGCCGGCGTCCAGGCGTCGTCGTTCTCGCCATAGAGGACCAGGATGGGCGAGCCGCCAAGGTCGGCCAGCGCGGCCGTCTGGTCGGGGCAGCTGAGCAGGTACTTCCCCATCGCGACCAGGCCCTCGGGACAGTTGCGCAGCATGCGCTCGCGCAGGAAGGCGACGATGGGCGCCGGCACGCCGTCGGCCACCGCCTGCGGCTCGAGGTCAGTCTCCCAGCGCTGGCGGATTCGCTCGGCGCGCCGGGCAGGCCCGGCCTTCGCCAGGTCGGCGAGCGCCGCACGCAGCGCGGTGGCCCGCGGCCCGCGAAGGGTGCCCGGCCCTGAGCCAAGCAAGGTGAGTGAGCTGATCCTGGCCGTCTGGGCGAGCACCGCCTGCCGCGCGATGAGGCCGCCGAGCGAATGGCCGAGCAGGTGCACGCCCCGGCCGTCCGGCCCGACGGCCGCGGCGAGGCCGGCCAGGTCGGCGGCCAGCGCATCCGGCGCGTAGTGCCGGTGGTCGCGGTCGCCAGGCGTCTCGTACTGTCCGCGCATGTCGATCGCGACTACCCGGCGGCCAGCCGCGGCCAGCGGCTGGAGCACGGCCAGGAAGTCTTCCTTGCTGCCGGTGTAGCCGGGAACGAGAAGCGCGGGCTGGCGCTCGCACACCCCGCTGCCGGGCATCGCCTCAAGGGCAGCGAACGCCCCACGGCTGGTCTGGACATTGACCCGGCTGACCCGGTCAGGCCGGTCGAGCGTCCTTGGTGTACTCACGGGGTGGCAGCTTACCCAGCATTACTTGGCATAAAGCGCCCGTATGTTGGAGATTTGCTGAGAGCCTACTGCGTATCGCCATCAGGCACGCTGGGCTTGCGGCCGCGGCGGCGCCGTCGCCGTCGCCCGCCCGTCGGCAGCTGGCCGTGGCCTGGCGGCGCGGCTTCGGCCGCTGGCCCGGCGGTGGCGCCGACGGCGGACTGGCTGCCGTCGCCTGCCTGGCTGGTCCCGATGGCCGTTCCTGACCTGGTCCGGCGGCGGATCCGCTGACCATGGCGACCGGGCTCGCGGCCGGAGATTCCGGCACTGCCGGTTGCTCCCCGGCCGCCGCCCGGGCGGGTACCACGGGCCGCCTGCGAGCGGATCCGGCCGGTCTCCCCGATGTCCTCAAGGTCCTCGGCTTCGAGGCCAAGCCGGTCGCGCTGGGCCCGCGGCAGGATCCCGGTGGCGGTCGGCGGGATGTTCAGGGCTGCGAACAGATGGTCCGAGGTGGAGTACGTCTCGGCCGGCTCGGGCTGGCCGAGGCCGAGTGACTCGTCAATGAGCTTCCAGCGTTGCAGGTCACGCCAGTCCACGAAGGTGACAGCCACGCCCGTGCGGCCGGCCCGGCCGGTCCGGCCGGTGCGGTGCAGGTACGCCATGTCGTCTTCTGGGCACTCGTAGTTGATCACGTGGGTGACATCGTCGACGTCAAGCCCGCGGGCCGCCACGTCGGTGGCGACAAGCACGTCAACCTTTCCGCTGCGGAACGCCCGCATGGCGCGCTCGCGCTGGCCCTGGCCGAGGTCACCGTGCACGGCGGCGGCGGCGAAGCCGCGGGTGGTCAGGGTGCCCGCCACCTGATCGGCGGCGCGCTTGGTCCGGCAGAAGACGATGGTGAGGCCGCGGCCCTCGGCCTGCAGGACCCGGACGAGCACCTCGATCTTGTCCATCTGATGCGCGCGGAACACGTGCTGCTCGGTGGTCGGCACGCTGGCCGGCTCGTTGTGCTGCTCGGCCCGCACATGGGTCGGCTGGCGCAGGTGCCGCCGGGCCAGCGTGACGACCTCGCCGGGCATGGTGGCGGAGAACAGCATGGTCTGCCGCTCCGCCGGGGTGAGCCGCAGGATGCGCTCGACGTCGGGCAGGAACCCGAGGTCGAGCATCTTGTCCGCCTCGTCCAGCACAAGCGCGCTGGCCTGGGAAAGCTTCAGGTGCCCCTGGCGGGCCAGGTCGAGCAGCCGGCCGGGGGTGCCGACCACGATGTCGACCGTCGCCAGCGCCGCGATCTGCGGCTCATAGGCGCGCCCTCCGTAGAGCGTCACGACATTGACGCCGCTGCGGGAACCGGCCAGCCGGATGTCGTCGGCGACCTGGATGGCCAGTTCCCTGGTCGGAACGACGACAAGGGCGCGCGGCGCGGCGGGGGTGCGTGCCGCCGCGTGATCGAGTCGCTCGATCAGCGGAATGCCGAACGCGAGGGTCTTGCCCGTCCCCGTCCTGGCCTGGCCGATGATGTCCTGCCCGCCCAGCGCCATCGGCAGGGCCAGCGCCTGGATGGGAAAAGCGGTAACGATTCCGGCGGCCGCGAGCGCGTCGCAGATGGGGCCGGCCACCCCGAGGTCGCGGAAGGTCTTGTCGGCGGCCGCGGACTGACCGGGCCGTATCTCGGTGACCGGGTACCCGGTCATGGGCTCAGGCATCGCGGGCCGGTCTTCCGGCACGCTTTGCATGGTTTGCGTAGTCAGGGCTTCCAGCCTCCATCAGTTACCCGCGGTGTCAGCTCGCGCCGCTGCGCAAGCTGCCTTTCGTCGCGGGCTAAGCAATCGATTCCCCCGGGCCGGCAGCCGGTCCGTTTCTCAGCGCAGCACGGCCGCGCTGCCCGCGGAGAAGAAATCCGGCGCGACGTGAGTGCGCCCTTGGGTCTCGGGTGCTCCGTTGACTCGGCCTTCGGTGCTTCCGGCCTTCGGTGCTTCCGGCCTTCGGTGCTCCCCGGCCCTCGGCGAAATTGCCGCGCCTTACGTTCAGTGTCAACACACCGGGAGTTTGCCGCATTCCTGCTGCGGATCAAAGCACAGTCTAGCAAAGCGGCAGGCCGGGAGTTGTACGCTGCGGTGGTGGCCGGCGCGGGCGGGGATCAGCAGGCTGCCGGGGATGGCGTCGTCGATCTGCTCGGGCTGCTCGGCTACGCGTCGCTGGTGGCCTTTTTCCAGCTTTCCGATGATGCGGCACTGGCGACCTCCATCGACGACAAGGCGGCGCTCGCCGAGATGGCCGTCGCGGAATTCGGGCATTTCCGGCTGCTCCGCGATCAGCTAGCGCGAACCGGCACCGAGCCTGCCGAGGCGATGCGGCCGTTCGCGGCGGTGGTCGACGCCTTCCACGCCCGCACCGCGCCGTCCGACTGGCTGGAGGGGCTGATCAAGGCCTACGTGGGCGACGGGATAGCGGCCGACTTTTACCGAGTGGTGGCGGAGCTGCTGGAACCGCCGACGAGGGCGCTGGTAGTCGAGGTGCTGTCGGACACCGGGCACGCGGAGTTCGCGGTCGCCAGGGTCCGCGCGGCGATCCAGGCGGACCCGAGGGTGGCCGGCCGGCTGGCGCTGTGGGCCAGGCGCCTGGTGGGCGAGGCGCTGGGCCAGGCGCAGCGGGTGGCCGCGGAGCGTGAGCCGCTGGCCCGGCTGCTGGCCGGCGGTTCCGCCGGCCAGCTTGGCGAGATCGGCCGGATGTTCGCCAGGCTCACCGACGCGCACGAGCAGCGGATGGCCGCCCTTGGTCTGGAAAACTAGCACTGGGTTGAAAACTAGCACTGGGGGTCGGAGAACTAGCACAGGGTCTCGACAACTACCACAGGTCTGGAAAACTAGCACAGGGTCTGGAGAACTATCGGAACCCGATCCGGCGCGCATCAGAGCCGCCGACCTCCACGTAGGCGATCTTGCTGGCCGGCACGAGGACCTTGCCGCCCTTCTCGTCCGGCAGGACGAAGACTCCATCATCGGCCGCCAGCGCCTCGGTCAGCGCCGCCTCGATGGCCTCCTGCGACGTGCTGGTCTCGATCATCAGCTCGCGCTGCACGGACTGCATTCCGATCCTGACTTCCACGGCACTCCTCTCGCCTCGTTCGAGGCTAACCCGGCACCGGGCCGGGCCGGGCCCGCCGCGGTAACGCAGCGCTACGCCGCGAGCGAACTGCCGCGCAGGCAAGGGCAGCGCCGCGCCGCGGGCGAACTGCCGCGCAGGGCACGGCAGGAATTCGGCGCAGGCTCGTGGATCAGCCGGTTGTCATCGGCCAGCCGCTGATGCCGCGCCAGGCGAGCCGCGACAGCAACTGCTCGGCGGCGTCCTTGGGGATGGCCCGATCGGTGCTGAGCCAGTACCTGGAGCTGACCTGAGCCATCCCGACCAGCGCCATGCCGAGCAGGTGTGCCTCGGCCTTGCCGAGCCCGGCGTCGGAGTGGATGAACTGGCTGACCATCTCGGCGCATTCCTGCATGGTCCGGTCCAGCCGGTCACGCACCGCGGGCTCGTTGCTCAGGTCGGACTCGAAGACCAGCCGGAACGCCTGGCCGCTGGTGCCCACGTAGTCGAAGAACGCACGGAACGTGGCGGGTACCCGTTGCTTGTTGTCGGTCGTGGAGGACAGCGCGTCCCTGACGATCGCCACCAGCTCGTCCGCGCTTTCGTCGAGCAGCGCCAGGTACAGGTCAAGCTTGCCGGGAAAGTGCTGGTAGAGCACGGGCTTGCTGACCCCGGCCCGGTCGGCGATGTCGTCCATCGCCGCCGCGTGATATCCCTGCGCGACGAAGATCTCCTGGGCGGCGCCGAGCAGCTGCCGGCGCCTGGCCGGTCGCGGCAGCCGGGAGCTGGCCGGCCTGGCCTGCCGCGTTGTGCTCACGAGCGTCTCCGGCTGTTCCACTGGGGGACCCTGGCGGGATTTCGCTGTCATCTTACGACTAGCTGCCAGCGTGACCGGCCCCGCTGCGGTCCGCTAGCGTCGTGTCGGGTCATCAGCTCGGTAGCCGAACCGGACAAGATCGAACATATTGCCGACCCGTAGAATCCGGACAACACTGCAGGTATCAGTACCCGTTGTCGCGGGGTAGGGAGACATCATGCGCAGCATGTGGAAGGGTGCGATTTCCTTCGGCCTGATAATGATCCCGGTAAAGCTCTACACCGCGACCGAGCCGCAGGACATCGCGTTCCGGCAGGTCCACCGCGAGGACGGCGGCCGGATCAGGTTCCGCCGGGTCTGCTCGATCGATGGCACCGAGGTCCCTTACGAGGACGTCGCCAAGGGATTCGAGCTGCCCACCGGCGAGATGGTGGTGCTGACCGAGGACGACATGGCCGACCTGCCGCTGCCGACCACGCGGAGCATCGAGGTCCTGCATTTCACGCCCGAGGACCAGATCGATCCGATTCTCTTCTCCCGCAGCTATTACGTGGAGCCGGAGAAGGCGGGCGCCCGGGCGTACGTGCTGCTCCGGGACGCGCTTGAGCGGTCGGGGAAGGTCGCGGTCGTCCAGGTGGCACTGCGGCAGCGCGAGTCGCTGGCCGCGCTGCGCACCAGGGACGGCGTGCTCGTGCTGGAGACCCTGCTCTGGCCTGATGAGATACGCGAGCCGGATTTCTCGTTCCTTGACCAGGACATCGCCGTGCGGTCGCAGGAGCTGAAGATGGCGGCCTCGCTGATCGAGTCGATGACCGAGGAGTTTGACCCGGCCGCGCATCACGACAACTATCGTGAGGCGCTGGCCGAACTCGTCGCGGCGAAGTCCGAGGGCCGCGACGTGATGCAGCCGCCCGACTCGGTGACCGGGAAGAGCGAGCCGACCAGCCTGGCGGACGCGCTGAAGGCAAGCATCGCCGCCGCCAAGGACAGCTCAGCGAGGATCAAGGCGAAGCCAACGGAGCCAGCGGGCGAGCCGCAGGACGGCGCGCCGGACCGGCGCCGCACCCGCCGCGCCAGCGCCTGATCGGGGCATCGGGGGAGGGCAGGGCGCGAGTGAACGATCCGATTCCAGCATGGCCGGGCGAGCTCGTATCGCTGTCAGCAGGGCAGGTCCACGTCCGCTCGGCGCCAGCCGATCGCGCCGACGCTGGGCCAGCGGTGTTCGTGCACGGCCTCGGCGGGTCGGCCACGAACTGGACCGACCTGATGGACCAGTTGCGGCCCGAGCTTGCTGGCGAGGCTATCGACCTGCCGGGCTTCGGGTTCTCCCCGGTGCCGGCCGACGGGGACTACTCGATCGACGCCAAGGCCAGGGCGGTCATCGAGCTCATCGAGCATCGCGGCTACTGGCCGGTGCACCTGGTCGGGAACTCACTCGGCGGCTCGGTCGCCGTCCGGGTGGCGGGCCGCCGGCCGGACCTGGTCAGGACGCTGACGCTGATCTCGCCCGCGCTGCCCGACCTGGTGCCCCGGCGGAGCCCGCTGCGCGTCACGGTGATCTGCGTCCCGGGGGTCGGCCAGTGGATGCTGCGCCGGCTCGACCGGCACACCGCCGAGGCACGGACGCTCGGCACCGTGCAGGAGGTCTACGCCGATCCGGGCCTGATGCATCCGCTGCGGTACGTCGAGGAAGCAGCCGAGGTGCGGCGCAGGGACGAGCTTGGCTACGTCCACCAGGTGCTGATCGGCTCGGCCCGGGGGCTCGTGCAGGAGTACCTGCGCCCCGGCCCGCGCTCGCTCTGGCGCGATGCGGCCCGGGTGACGGCGCCCACCCTGGTGCTGTACGGCAGCCACGACCAGCTGGTCCGCCCGGCCATGGCCGCTCGGGCCGCCCGCGCCTTCCCCGCCGCCCGGGTGCTGCTGCTGCCGCGGCTGGGGCATGTGGCGATGATGGAACGGCCGGAACTGGTGGCGAGGGAGATACGCGAGTTCCTCGCCAGCACGCCCGGCCAGCGGCGAAAGAACACAGACCTGAACCTGAGCCTGGATTGCTGATCACCGCCCCCCGGCTGGTCCCGGCCACTCCCGGTACCGGCGTGCTCGCGCCCGGCTACGTGACCATCGCCGGCGGGCTCGTCACCGAGGTCGGCCAGGGGCCGCCGCCGCGCGCACCCGACCTCGCGCTTGACGGCGGCGTGCTGGTGCCCGGCCTGGTAGATCTTCAGCTCAACGGCTATTTCGGCGAAGAGCTGATGACGGCCGGTGCAGCCGGCTGGGCGGCAGTTGCCAGCCGGCTGACGGCAACCGGCGCAACCTCGTTCATGCCGACGTTCATTACCGCACCGCTGGCTGAGCTGGCCGCTTCGCTGCGATCGGCGGCGCTGATCGCGACGGCGCGGCCTGCTGGCGGCGCGCGGGTGCTCGGCGTGCACGTGGAGGGGCCGTTCATCGCGCCCGGCCGCCGCGGCGCGCACAATGCGGCCTGGATCATCCCGCCGTCGGCCGCCGCGATCGACGAGCTGCTCGCGGCGGGCGCCGGGCTGGTCACGCTCGTCACGCTGGCACCAGAGCTGGATGGCGGGCTAGCCGCGGTCCGGCGGCTCACCGCGGCCGGCGTGCTGGTCAGTGTGGGGCACAGCGATGCCACCGCGGACGTGGTGGCGGCGGCCGCCGGGGCGGGCGCCCGGATGGTCACCCATCTGTACAACGCGCAGCGGCCGCTGCATCACCGCGAGCCTGGCGTGGTCGGCCAGGCGCTCGCCGATCCGCGGCTGACCAGCGGCCTGATCGCGGACCTGCGGCACGTGGCCGCGCAGCCGTGCGTGATCGCGTTCGCCGCGGCGCCCGGCCGGATCTGCCTGGTCACGGATGCGGCGCCGTGCGCGGGCCTGCCACCCGGCCGGTATCTGCTCGGCGGCGAGCCGATCGAGCTGCCGCCGGGGGACGGCGAGCCGCCGGTGCGGCCGGACGGCACGCTGGCCGGCTCGGCGCTGCGGCTGGACGTCGCGGTGGCGAACATGGCGGCGGCCGGGGTCGGCCTCGCCGCGGCGGTCGCCGCGGCCAGTCGCGTTCCGGCCGATCTGATCGGCCGGCCCGAGCTGGGCAGGATCGCCCCCGGTGCCGCCGCTGACCTGGCCTGGCTCGGCGGTGACCTGCGGGCGAAGGCCACCTGGGTGGCGGGTGAGAAGGTATTCGGATGACCTATATGCGCACCGAGATCATGGCGCAGCCGGCCGCACTGCGCGCGACCATCGACGTCCTGCTGCCCCGCGCCGCGGAGGCCGGGCAGCTCGCCGAGGGCACCCGGCAGGTGCTGTTCATCGCGCGCGGCACGTCGGACAACGCGGCGGTCTACGGCAGTTACCTGATCCAGGCGTACGCCGGCCGGCTGGCGACCCTGGCCTCGCCGTCGATCGCTACCACGTACCGGAGCCGGGTGGACCTGTCCGGGGTGCTGGCCGTGGCGCTGTCCCAGTCGGGGCGGACCGACGAGATTGTCGAGACGCTGGCCTGGGCCAGCGACTGCGGGGCGCGGACGCTGGCGATCACCAACGGGGCGGACTCGCCGGTGGCCGCGACCGCCGACCTCGCGTTCGTCACCGAGGCGGGCACCGAGCGGGCGGTGCCGGCCACCAAGACGTTCACCACCCAGCTGGCCGCGCTGGCCGTACTCGCGATCGGGCTCGGTGCTTCGCTGGACGCCGGCCTGCTGCGGCGGGTTCCGGACGAGATCGAGGCGCTGCTGGCTGGCGAGCTTGACCTCGAACCGGTCGTGGCTGAGCTGGCGAATACCCGCGGCGTCGTGGTGTCCGGCCGCGGCATGGCGTACTCGGCCGCGCTCGAGATCGCGCTGAAACTCAAGGAGGCGTGCTATCTGCACGCGATGGGGCTGTCCTACGCTGACCTGCTGCACGGCCCGATCGCCGTGGTGGATGCCCGCACGCCGGCCATCGTGCTGGCGGCCGACGCGGGTCCGACCCTGGACGGCACGGTTGACCTCGCCCGCCGGGTGACCGGCGCGGGTGCCCGGGTGTACGCGATCGGCGGCGGCCCCCGGCTGGCGGCCGTGAGCACCCGCGCGCTGCCTGGCCCGGCGCTGCCGGAATGGCTCGCGCCGATGGGCCTGGTCGTGCCCGGGCAGCTGCTGACCGAGGCGCTGGCCCGCCGGCTCGGGCATGATCCGGACCGGCCGCGCGGCCTCAGCAAGATCACCCAGACGGCCTAGGCAGTTCGTGGCAACGGTTCGCGAGCCCGGCTACCGCGCGGCGGTCTTCGATCTGGATGGGACGATCGTGGACAGTGAGCCACGATCACGCCAAGCGCTGCGACGGCTGTTCGATGTCCATCGCGTTCCGCATGACGAGGCGCTGTTGCGGAGGTTCGTTGGCCGCCGTGGGCCCGAGGTGTTCGCCGAGCTCGATCACCTGTTCCCTGGCCGGCACCCGGCGCAGCTCTCGGCCGAGGTGGGGTCGTACTTTCACGAGCCTGGCCAGCCGCCCCTGGCGGCGCTGCCTGGTGCCGTGGAGCTGGCGGGCCAGATCCACCGGCAGGGCGATCCGCTGGCGCTGGTGACGTCGGCCGGCCGCGCGCATGCCGTGCCGACGCTGGCGGGGCTTGGCCTGCTCGGGCTGTTCCAGGTCATCGTGGCCGGCGACGACGTGACCTTGGGCAAGCCGCACCCGGAGGGCTTCCGGCGGGCCAGCGAGGAGCTTGGCATCGCGCCGTCGCGCTGCGTGGCCTTCGAGGACTCGCCCGCTGGACTGGCCGCGGCCAGGGCAGCCGGGATGTACTGCGTCGCGGTGGCGACCACGCATCCGCGGTCCGAGCTGTGCGAGGCCGACCAGATCGTGGCCGGACTGACCGAGATCACCTGGCCAGTTGTCGAATGAGCCGCTGGCGGCCTGGCGGTGCTCTGCTCGCTACCGCTCCCTGTGCACCTTGTGCTGAGCGGCTTGCGCGCGGGGGCGGAGCACCATCAAGTCGACGTTGACGTGCGATGGCCGGGTGACGGCCCAGGTGACGGCGTCGGCGATGTCCTCGTCGGTCAGTGGCTCGGCCACGCCCGCGTAGACCGCGTCGGCCTTGCCCGTATCGCCGCGGAATCGGTTGACCGCGAACTCGGCCGTCTTGACCATGCCCGGCGCTATTTCGATCACCCGGACCGGCTGCCCGCATAGTTCCAGGCGCAGCGTCGCGGCCAGTGCGTGCGCCCCGTGCTTGGCGGCCACGTAGCCGCCGCCGCCTTCGTAGGCGACGAATCCCGCGGTGGAGGACATGACCACGACCGTCCCGTCGGCACTGGCGATGAGCTTGGGCAGCAAGGCCTGCGTGACGTTCAGCGTGCCGAGCACGTTGACCTCGTACATGGCCCGCCAGTCCGCCGTGGCGCCGTCGGCTATCTGATCGGCGCCGGCGGCGCCGCCTGCGTTGCTGATCAGGACGTCGCAGCGGTCCAGCGAATCGGCCAGCGCGTCAACCGCGGCCCGGTCGGTGACGTCGAGCTGGCGGGCATCCGCCGCGCCGCCTGCTGCGCCGATCCGGGCGGCGAGCGCCTCGACGCGTTCGGCCCGGCGGGCCGCGGCTATCACGTGATACCCGGCACCCGCCAGCCGGATTGCGGTGGCTGCCCCGATACCGCTGCTGGCGCCGGTCACTACTGCTACGCGATGCATGCCGTGATTCTGCCAGCCGGGAAGGCGTGGCGGCGCGCTGCGGTCACGGTGACCAGGGCGGCGACGATCAGCGGGAGTGCGGTCCAGGGCAGGGCGCCCGGGCCGGCGCCGCTTTCCAGCACGATGCCGCCGATCAGAGATCCGGCGGCGATGCCCACGTTGTAAACGGTGGCCTGCATGGCGGTGGCCACGTCCGCATGGCCAAGGCCAGCGATGTCGACCAGGGCGGTCTGCAGCAGGGTGGGTGCTCCGCCGAGCGCAGCGCCCCACAACGCGGCGGCGACCAGCAGGGCCGCCGGAGCACTTCCGAGCAGGCCCAGGGCCAGCATCGCGGCGGCGACCAGGGTCAGGGCGCCCAGCAGGGCCGGCCGCAGGTGGCGGTCGATGAGGGTGCCGACGATCCAGATTCCGGCGACCGTGGCGATGCCGAAGACGAGCAGGACAAGGCTGGGATGACCGAAGCCCGCGCGCGCGGCGAACGGCGCCAGGTAGGTGTACATCTCCTGATGGCCGAGCAGCAGGAGCAAGGTGATGATCAGGACGGTGCGGATGCCCGGCGTGACGGCGATGCGGCGTAGCGGGATGCGCTCGGCCGCCGGCTCGCCGGGGTAGTCGGGGATCTGCCAGCTCACCCAGGCCACCAGGGCAACGGCAAGGAAGGTCAGGGTGGCAAAGCTCGTCCGCCAGCCGAAGACGGCGGCGAAGGCGGTGCCGGCCGGGATGCCGAGACAGAGCGCGGCCGTGATGCCGGCCAGCACGATGGCGACGGCGCGGCCGCGGCGCTCGGCCGGGACCATGCGTGCGGCGTAGCCGGCCAGCATCGCCCACAGCGTGCCGCCCATGGCGCCGGCCAGCAGCCGCGCCGCGAAGGTCAGCGGGTAGGCGGAGGAGACGGCGGTAACGGCGTTGCAGAGCGCGAAGCCGGCCAGCGCGCCGGTGAGCACCGGGCGGCGGGGCAGGCCACGCAGTGCCGCGGTGAGGGGGATCGCGGCGAGGACGGAGGCGGCCGCGTAGCTGGTCACCAGGAAGCCGGCATGTGCTTGCGATACGTGCAGGCTCCCGCTCAGCTGCGGCAGCAGCCCGGCCGGGAGTTGCTCGGTCACCACGGCGGTGAACGCCGCGGTGGACAGGGCCAGCAATCCCGGCAACGGTAGTTTCGCCGCCCCGGCTGGCGCAGCGGCGGCCTGCGGGACGGCGGCCTGCGGAACAGCGGCCTGCGGGGCGGCGGATTGCGGGGCGGCGGATTGCGGAACGGTGGCCTGCGGGGTGGCGGATTGCGGAACGGTGGCCTGCGGGGCGGCGGTGTTCGCGGTCGGTGCGGCGGACATGCGACCATGGTGAAACCTTCACATCAATGTGAAGGCAAATGAGTTCTCGTCACCGGGGCCGGGCGGGGCGTCAAGTCGCTCCCCGCAGCCGCCCCGTCCCCTCGCCCGAGGAGCGCCATGAAGATCGGCGAGCTGTCCCGGCGCACCGGCATCCCCGCCCGGATGCTGCGCTACTACGAGGAGCAGGACCTGTTGCATCCCGAGCGGGCCGGCAACGGCTACCGTGCCTACGGCGAGTCGGCGGTCTACCGGGTGCAGCAGATCCGCGGGCTGCTCGACTCCGGCCTCACCACCGAGATCATCCGTAACATCCTGCCCTTTCTCAGCAAGCCGGACGAGATCCATCTCCACCCCGACTGCCTGACCCCGGAGACCGCCGGACTGCTGCGGCGCGAGGCCGGCCGGATCCAGCAGCGCATCGACTGCCTGACCCGCAACCGCGACGCGATCCGCGCCTACCTCGCCGCCGTCCAGCCAGACGGCGTACAGCCAGACGGCGTACAGCCAGACGGCGTACAGCCAGACGGCGTATAGCCAGACGGCGTATAGCCCGCCGCTGTCCAGCCAGGATCCTCGGAGCAGCGGCGGGGCAGAGCGCAGGTAGCCGGTCGCAACGGGTTGCGATGCGCCGCGAACTACCACGTCAGTCTGGCCACCGTCATGGAGGCCGCCGACGGCTACCGGGCCGCGTTCCGGCCATCAGCCGATCTCAGCCCTACGTCTGCGTCTCGGCCGATGTCGTGACGGCCGACGACCAGGCTGCCGCCCGGCAGCTACGGAGGTTGAAAGGTCTGGGTCTGACGCAGCAGTCTCCTGCAGCGTGGACGAGGCGACGTGCTCCGCGGCAACTCGCTGAGGTCGGGCGTACTTACGCCTCTTCGGGGTCCAGTCCCTGCGCGGACCGGCCGCCGTCGACCGGCAGGATCGCGCCGTTGATGAAGCTGGCATCGTCCGACAGCAGGTAACTGACCGCGGTCGCGACCTCCTCGGGACGACCGATCCTGCCTAGCGGGTGCAGCGCGCGGATCTGGTCCTCGACCTGGGCTGCGGCGGCGGGCTGCTGGCTGCCGAGGAAGGCCTGGTGACGCTCGGTGGCGATGGATCCGAGCGCGACGGCGTTTACCCGGATGCCGCGCGGCCCGTAGTCGACGGCCAGTGCCCGGGTCAGCCCCTCGATCCCCGCCTTGGCGGTCGCGTACGGCAGGGCGCCGCGGACTGCCCGCTGTGCCTGGTGCGAGGAGACGTTGACGATCGCGCCGCCGGCCCCGGCGGCGAGGTACCGGCGGACCGCGGTTGCGCACCCGGTCACGGCGAGGCTGAGGTTGGCGACGATGAGGTCCACTACCTCGCGGGCTGGCACCGCATCCAGCCAGGCGTCACGGAACACCGCGGCGTTGTTCACCCACCCGGCCAGCCTGCCTGCGGCCTGCGCCAGGTCGGCAGCCCGCGCGGTGACCGCCTCGTCGGCGCCGTCACCGGGCACGGCGATGACGCGGCGCCCGGCCGGGTGCCCCGATGCCCAGTCCAGGGCCGCGTCGTCGCGGTCGAGCACGACGACGGCGTCGCCGTCGGCCAGCAGCCGCTCGGCGATCGCCCGGCCAATGCCCTGGCCACCTCCAGTCACCACGCAGGAACGGTCCACGCAGGCAAAGCTACAAGAGGTTGAAAGGTTGAGGTCTACGGCGGTTCGGGCTCGAGGGTGAGCCCGGTCTGGCGAGGAACCAGTCGATGAGCGCGGGCCGGTACTGGGTGGTCTTGAGCCGGCTCTTGACGATCGCGGCGAGCTGGTCCACGTTGGTGGCGGCCAGGTTGCCCAGCCCGTTCTTCAGGGTTCGCCCAGGCACCTTCGACGGGGTTGAGCTCGGGGGCGCAAGCGGGCAGCCGAACCTCGGTCGGCCAGTCCGGGTGCGCCCCGATAAAGCGGCACAGCGCCCCGCCAGGGCCCTTGGATCCCAGCGCCGCCTCGCCGCCCGCCCGCCAGCAGCTTCGCCTCATCACGGCGCAGCCGTTCGACTGCGGGATCACCGCGTTGCACTTCGAGCCGAAGCGCTCCTGAACACGGACTGCCGCCTGCTCAGGTGCCACGATCACCGCTAAGACCGGGTCACCTACCATCGAGAACGTGCCTGCCGAGAGTGGCCCGGCCGAGAACGTGCCTGCCGAGAACGTGCCTGCCCAGGCTGGCCCGGCCAACCCAGCCAGCCGATCAGCTGGCCAGTCAAGCGCCCGCCCCAGGGTGCGGGGAGTGATCACCGACTGGGGCGGCGTGCTGACGAACCCGATCCTTGAGACGGTCAACGCCTGGATCGACGCGGAGGGCATTGATCGCGATAGCTACGCGGCGGTCATGCGGCCATGGGTCACGCAGGCCTACGCCCCCGACGGGGCGCACAATCCAATCCACGCGCTGGAGCGCGGCGAGTGCACGGACGAGGAGTTCGAGCGGCTGCTCGCCAGCCAGCTCACCCGAGTCGATGGCGGGCCGGTGCCTGCGGACGGCCTGCTGGCGAGGATGTTCGCCGCCACGCTGCTTGACTCGGCGATGCACGGCGCGCTGCGCGCCATCCACAGGGCCGGATTCCGGACCGCGCTGCTGTCCAACTCGTGGGGCGCGCACGACTACCCTCGGCACCTGTTCCCTGAGCTGTTCGATGCCGTGGTGATCTCCGCCGAGGCCGGCATGCGAAAGCCGGAACCGGGCATCTTCCTGCACGTCACCGCGCTGCTGGGACTAGAGCCTGCCGAATGCGTCTTCATCGACGATATCGAGGCCAATGTGCTGGCCGCCCGGCAATGGGGCGCTGGATCAGGGAGCGGGTCATCCGCGCCCGGCTGGCAAGGCGGCGGAGGAGCGCGTAGCGGAGCTACTCGCGACGACGGCAACGCCGCCAGCCGGGATGCGGGGGCCCGCGAGCCCGGCAGTCCTGTAACGAAACTTGGGGACCCCAGCCAGGCGCGCGGCAGCGCCGGCGTCCCCAAGTTTGATCCATCGACGGGCGTCACGTCAGTGACATGGCATCTATTGCCGGGGCCTCTTAACGACCTGACGCCCGGGGTACCTGACGGCGGCCGCCCGGCTGCTCTAGCGTTGAGCGCCGTGGCTGATTACCCGCATCCGTCCAGCCCGGGCCGCTCCGCGAACATGCGCGCCAACCGGCGTACGGATACCAAGCCCGAGCTTGCGCTGCGCCGGGCCCTGCACAGCAAGGGCTACCGCTACCGCAAGGACTATCGCCTGGACCTCGACGGCGGAAAGCGGGTCCGGCCCGATATCGCGTTCACCGCTCGCCGGGTGGCGGTGTTCGTGGATGGCTGCTTCTGGCACTCCTGCCCGGAGCACGGCAGCAAGCCCGCTGTCAACGTCGGTTACTGGGACCCGAAACTGCGCAGGAACGTCGAGCGTGACCGGGCTGCGGACACCGCGCTTGCCGCTGCCGGATGGGATGTCGTCCGCATCTGGGAACACGAGTCGCTCGACGACGCCGTGGTCGCGGTACTCGCCGCGCTGGCCCGCCACGCACCCGCCCGGCCTGGCCCGGCTCCCGCCCAGTCGCGCCCGGCTCGCGCCCAGTCACCAACTTGAGGAATGTGACGTTTAACAACACCTGACTGGCCCGATGTCACATCCATCGCGTTGTGCACGGCAGGCCGACCGCCGCGGCGGCAGCCCGGTTGCTCTGGCGTCACTTTGGCCACATGAGATACCCGCTTCCCAGTAGCAAACCCGATTTCCCGGCCACGGCATGCTAGGACTGGCACACTCATCCTCACCCTCTCCCGTTCATCCGGGGGAGTGCGCAGGTGTCCGCCCGCGTCCGGGGCCGGCCGCGGCGCACCTCTGCCAGACCTTCTGGAGGGCCCGTGCGCGTCTACCTGCCCTGCACGCTGCCAGCGTTGGCAGTGCTGCTGGCCAGCGCCGATATCGGCCAGCCGCCGCTGCGCGGGTTCACTGTCACGCCCGCGTTGCGTGAGTCGTACGTCAGCGGTGACCTGGAGGAGCTCGAGTACGCCGCGATGGCCCAGGCGGCCAGGGCATCGCTCCGGCTGCTGCTTGACGAGCCCGACGCGCCACCCCGGCGAGTCGTGCTCGCGGTCGAGATCCCGGACGAGCGGATCGTGAAGATCACCGCACCAGACGAGCCGGCCGCGGTCGAGATCGACGGAGCAGTCTCCGTTAATCTTCTTGTCTCTGGTCATGTCGATGACGTCCGCGCTGTCGACGACATCCGGGCGGCGGTGGCCGCGCTGCCCAAGGCCGATGAAGGCGATGACGACGCCAGGTTCGCGGTGGATAGCGCGGAGGGACACGAGCTCATGTGGTACGCCAGCCAGGAGCTGGCGTACCTGACCGGGTGAGGCATTTCCGCGCGTTCGTGCGACCATGAATCCATGGATGCCGTCACTAACGTTCCGCCGCCAGTCAACGAGCCGATCAGGCAGTACGTGCCGGGCAGCCATGACCGCGCCGTGCTGGAGGCCAGGGTCAAGGAGATGGCCGGGGAGCGGGCCGAGCTGACGATGACGGCGGGCGGCCGGCAGCGGATGGGCGGCGGCGACCGGGTCGAGATCGTGCAGCCGCACAACTACCGGCACGTGCTCGGCGAGCTGGGCAACGTGACGGAGACGGACGTCACGGCGGCCATCGACGCGGCCAGCCAGGCGGCGCCCGGCTGGCGTGCGCTGTCCTACGACGACCGGGCGGCGATCTTCCTTAAGGCCGCGGAACTGCTCGCCGGGCCCTGGCGGGCGACGATCAACGCGAGCACCATCCTCGGCCAGTCCAAGTCGGTTTACCAGGCCGAGATCGACGCCGCCTGCGAGCTCATCGACTTCTGGCGGTACAACGTGCATTACGGCAGGCGGCTGCTCGCCGAGCAGCCGGAGTCGTCCAGTGCCGCGTGGAACCGGCTGGAGTACCGCCCGCTCGAGGGATTCGTGCTGGCCGTCACGCCGTTCAACTTCACCTCGATTGCCGGCAACCTGCCGACCGCGCCCGCGCTGATGGGCAACGTGGTGGTGTGGAAGCCGTCGCATACCCAGCAGCTGTCGGCGCATTACCTGATGCGGCTGCTTGAGGCCGCCGGGCTGCCGCCTGGGGTGATCAACATGGTGACCGGCGACGGCCGGACCGTGTCCAGGGTCGCGCTCGCGCACGAGGACCTGGCCGGCATCCACTTCACCGGCTCCACCGGGACCTTCCAGCAGCTGTGGCGCACCGTCGGGCAGAACATCGCCAGCTACCGCGGCTACCCGCGGCTGGTCGGCGAGACCGGCGGGAAGGACTTCGTCATCGCGCACCCATCCGCCGATCCGGACGTGCTCACCACGGCGCTGGTCCGCGGCGCGTTCGAGTACCAGGGCCAGAAATGCTCGGCAGCGTCCCGGGCCTACATCGCGCGATCCGTCTGGGACCGGATGGGGGACGATTTCGTTTCCATCGCGCAGTCGCTGGCGATGGGGGACGTGTCGGCCGACTTCTCGCTGTTCATGGGCGCGGTGATCGACGACAAGGCGCTGGCGACCCATGCCGACGCGCTGCGCGCGGCCAAGGCGCGGCCGTCCATCCGGGTGCTGGCCGGCGGCGAGATTGACGACGCCGAGGGTTACTTCGTGCAGCCGACGGTGCTGGCGTGCACAGATCCGGCCGACGAGGTGTTCACTACGGAGTACTTCGGCCCGATCCTCGGCGTGCACGTCTTCGACGACGCGGACTACGATCGTGTGGTCGCGCAGGCGGCCGATGCCTCGCCCTACGCCCTGACCGGCTCGATCATCGCCCGGGACAGGATGGCGATCACCGCGGCGACCGAGGCGCTCCGGTTCACCGCCGGCAACTTCTACATCAACGACAAGCCGACCGGCGCCGTCGTCGGCCAGCAGCCCTTCGGCGGAGCCCGGGCCAGCGGCACCAATGACAAGGCGGGCTCCATCTTCAACCTGATCCGCTGGGTCAACGCCCGCACGATCAAGGAACTTTTCGTGCCGCCGGTCGATTACCGCTATCCGCATATGGGGTAATACCCGGCGTCGCTACTATGCTGCGCGCAGACGTGACTGTGTGTCATATTCCGCCAGGGTCCCGCATGAATGCCGGAGTTCTTCTGGCTTAGCGCCTAAATGAGGCGCACGCCTCGTTGTAGAATCTCCCGACTCGTCTGCTGCTGATCCCCGCGAAGGAGCTTTATGCCGCCGCGTGTCACGGTCGTGGGGACTGGCCATCTCGGCGCATCGCACGCGGCGTGCGTTGCCGAGCTTGGCTTCGAGGTGCTAGGCGTCGATAATGACGAAACGCTGATTGGCGGCCTTAGCCATGCCGAGCCGACGTTCTACGAACCCGGTCTCGGGCAACTGCTCCGCCGCGGCCTCGACTCTGGCCGGCTGTCTTTCACTACGTCCTATCAGCGCGCGGCAGACTTCGGGGACGTCCATTTCATCTGCGTAGGCACGCCGCCGTGCACTGGTTCCTACCGTGCGGACCTTTCCTACCTGAATGCCTGCATCGACAGCCTCGCGCCGTTGCTTCGGCGGCGCTGCCTGGTCGTCGGCAAGTCCACCGTCCCGGTCGGCACCGCCGCGCAGTGCGCCCAGCGGCTGGCGCAGCTGGCCCCGGCGGGCCAGGACGCGGAACTCGCCTGGAACCCGGAGTTCCTCCGCGAGGGCTGCGCCGTGCCCGACACGCTGCATCCCGACCGGATCGTGGCCGGGGTGGCGTCGGCGCGGGCCGAGGCCATGCTGCGCGAGATCTACGCCAGGCCGCTGGCCGACGGCACTCCGTTCCTGGTGACCGACTTCGCCACCGCCGAGCTCGTCAAGGTCGCGGCGAATGCCTTCCTGGCAACCAAGATTTCTTTTATCAACGCGATGGCCGAAGTCTGTGACGCGGCACAAGCTGACGTCACGGTGCTGGCTGCCGCGCTCGGCCATGACGCGCGGATCGGCAGCGCTGGCCTGCGCCCGGGCCTCGGCTTCGGCGGCGGCTGCCTGCCCAAGGACATCCGGGCGTTCATGGCCCGGGCCAGCGATCTCGGGGCGGGCCAGTCGCTGGCGTTCCTCCGTGAGGTGGACGCGATCAACGGGCGGTGCCGGTCCCGGACGGTCGACCTGGCCAGGGAACTCGTCGGCGGCTCGTTCGGCGGCCACCGGGTCGGCGTGCTCGGGGCGGCGTTCAAGCCAGGCTCCGACGACATCAGGGACTCGCCAGCGCTGGATGTGGCGACGGCCGTCCAGCGGCTCGGCGCGCAGGTCACCCTGTACGACCCGGAGGCGATGGACAACGCCCGCCGCAATTGCCCGGACCTGAAGTACGCGGACTCCATGATGGAGGCAGCGCGGGACGCCGACGTGGTACTGCTGCTCACCGAATGGCAGGAATTCCGCGACGCCGACCCGGAGATCATGGCGAAGGTGGTGGCGCAGCGAGCCGTGGTGGACGGGCGCAACGCACTCGACCCGGCGCGCTGGCGGGCCGCGGGCTGGCGCTACCGTGCCCTCGGCCGCAACTAGCCAGCCCCGAAGCTAGTCGGCCCGCCCGGCGTCGCCGGTTAGCCAGCCCGCCCGGCTTTGCCGGTTAGCCAGCCCGCCCGGCTTTGCCGGTTAGCCGGCGCTGAGCGCGAAGGACCTGCTTGCCAGCCCGGTGCCGCCGCGCCAGATCTCGAAGCCGGCTTCCACCGACTCCAGGTACCAGGACATGCTCAGCTGGTGCCGGGCGGCCGCGTCGGCAACGAACGAGAGCAGCCCCAGGTCCCGCACCGAGGTGACCGGGACCACCCGCCGGTAGATGATCAGCGGCCAGCTGACACCGTGCTCGCTGCGGGGCATCTCGATGCGGTAGTAGCTGACGCCGTGCACGCTGACCGTCGGGGTACCCGGTGCCGGCGGCGGTACCGCGCGCTCGGACAGCCAGATCATCACTTCCGCGCCGTCGGGCTGCCCGCTCGCCGCGACCTGCTCGCCCTTGTTGACCCACAGGTCATAGGCGACGTTGTAGGCGCTGTCCGCGATCGCCCGGTCGGTGCTGACCGCCCAGCTTGACCGCGCGTAGGACAGCGAGCTGAGCTGGGCGGGCAGCGCGTCTCCCGCGCGGGTGCCCCAGTGATAACCGGTGAAGATCTCCGGGTAGGCGGCCGGCCGGCCGGTGCCCCGGTGGCCGGCCGCGCCGGAGCGGGTCACCCGGAACCCCTGGCTGCCGGTGCGGGCGAGGCACTCCGGCTTACCGAGGTAGTTGTTGTTCTCGATCACGTATTCCCCGGCCGCCGATCGCCAGTACTGGCCGCAGCCGGTGGCCGCGGAGCCCGGGCCCGCGGAGCACGCCGTCGCCCCGGCGAGCGCTGCGAGCAGCGCCAGGCCGTCGGCCAGCAGGGCGGTCGCCCGGCTACGCACCCTGGTTACGCGACCGGGCCCGCGGTGCCGCTAATCCCGGCGGGTTGACTGGCTTGACGACGTCGGCGACGAGTGCACGGAAGGCCTGCAGTGCCCGCGGGCTCTTGTCTTGCCAGATCTGCCACTGCATGTTGCCGACCCGCATGTTCCCTGCGCCGTGCGAGGGGGCCTGGGACCACACCACTCCCTTCAGCCAGCTGGTATGCGAGACGTAGCTGGCCAGGTGCTGCATCCAGGCAATCCGGCCCTGCTGGTCGGTATTGACCTCAGTGAGCATCACCGGCTTGTGCAGCAGGTGATGCAACAGCTTGATGCGCTGCTTGTAGACGCCGACCGGATGAGTGTGGAAGCCGCCGAAGTTGATCATCGAGGTGCCGATGATGTCGACATACGAGCGACCAGGCCAGTATTTCATCAGGTGCCGCCGCCAGGCTGGGTCCGGCGGGCCCTGGCCCCAGGAGCCCGACCAGACGAACCGGGTGTTCACGGCGCCTTGCTGGCGGAAGATCTTGACGATGTGCCGCCACGCGGCTACGTAGGCCCCGGGATCGCGGCTCCAGGGATACCAATGGCCGTTCATCTCGTGCGCGAGCCGGATGTACACCCTGATCTGCGGGAACCTGGCCACCGCCCGCGCCCACCGGCTGATGTAGCCGTCCCACTGACCGCGGGCGATGTCCTTGTTGGTGTAGCCCCGCTGGACTGCGGCCTGCTGCGCGGCGGTCGAGCCGATAAGCGGGGAGCGCCAGGGCTCCCAGGTGATCATCTCGGCGTGCACGCCGACGCTCTCGTCCTCTGTCAGAGCCCTGATAGGCATCGGCTCGCGGTACCAGGGCTGGAAGCTCATCAGCAGTTCCGGGTGTACGTGGGTGCCCAGGTACCAGTGGCGTAGCGCGTTGCCTGGCACTGCAACCCCGAAGATGCGCTTTCCTAGCGGTGCGCCGAGCCCGGTCTCGCTGACCGGGGCGGCCTGGATGGGATGCCAGGAATGCGGCGCGACGTTCTTCAGCACGCCGGAGGCGTACGCGCAGCAGAACAGCAGGGTCGGCAGGGTCAGCACGGTCCACGCCCTGAGCCTGCGCCGGGACCGGGAGACGCGATGACTAGACACCGGCTCGCACCGCGATTCCCAGCATCGCAGCTCCGATCACATAAGGAATGACCGCCAGCGGGTTCAGCCGCCGGGTGCCGGTATAGCCTGCCGCCCCGCGAGTCCCCCAGCCCGAGTCATGCCCCATACGCATAAAGCCCGCAATTCGTATCGGCATCAACAGCAATGTGTTGATGGCAGTAAACATCGGCAAATACAGCAGGTCGCGCGGCACATAGGCGAAGTGCCGTCCAAATCGCACCGAGACCGAGAGCACCGTCATCACGATCGCGAACCCGACCAGGCTCGCCGCGGACTGCCAGTGCCCGCCGGGCAGCGGCAATGCCGCATAGAGGGCGCTGTGCGTGCCGTTCGCCGCCGACGACGCCCAGGAGGCGAACGAGGCGATCAGCATGAACGGGATCACTATGTCGGACAGGTAGAACAGCGCGAGGGCCGGCGTGTGGCGGATCATCCAGGGCAGCATCCGCAGCGTGTTGTACTGGGATCCGCGCGCCCACCGCAGCTGCTGGCGGATGAGCTTGCGGATGGCGATCGGGGCGTCGGTATAGACCAGGGACGTCGACTGGTAGACGGTCCGGTACCCGGCCTTGAGCACCAGGTTGGTGAGCGTCCTGTCGTCCGACACCTCGAGGAAGATGCCGAGGAACCTGGCGGTCAGGAACTCGGGCAGGACGTCGTGCAGGATGCCAAGCCGGATCGCGATGGTGCGCCCTGGCAGGCAGCCGACCGTGCCGAGCACGCTCATGGCCGGCAGCGAGTACTCGCCGCGGACCGCCTCCAGCCAGTCCGCCCACCTGGTCAGCACCGAGCGCTGCGGCCGCAGGATCCGCTGCCGGGTGGTCACGCCGCCGATCCGGGGATCCCGGAACGGCTTCATCAGTTCCCGCAGCGTGCCGGTGGTCCACAGGGTGTCTGAGTCGACGATGACGGCGACGTCCCCGGTCGCCCGCGCTATCGCCATGCGGAGCGCGTTGCGCTTGCCGGCCTGCGGTGTCCACGTCCATAGGACGCCTGGCGTGCCCGCGCAGATGTCAGCCAGAGCAGGATCTTCTGGCCCATTTATCACGACCAGCACCTCGTCCGGCTGCTGGGCCATGATCCGGTCGAGTACCTCGCGGAACAGCTCCGGCTCCTCGCCCGCCACCGGGATCAGCACCGATACCGCCGGGTTCCAGGCCCGCAGCCACGGCTTGTAGCCGCGCGCGAGAAGTACCCGGATGATCCACAGCGCCCAGATGACGGCCATCAGGACTGCGAACGGGTACACGCGGCCGGCCAGCACAAAGGCCCGTGCCTCGACGACAAAGGCGAGCATCCGTCAGCCCGCGACCCTACGACGGCAAGGCTCGCTGATCACTGGTCGCTCCGCATGCGCTCGTATGTGGCCAGGTTCAATCCGGACAGCGGTCATAGCCTGCCGTCACGGTGCCGCCACGCAAGCGCGGGTACTTAAGTGGCGGACGGGAGTCTATCGGTCCAGAGCGGCAGCTTGTGGACCGATCATCGCTATTTGCCTGCGGGAATGGCTTACCGTCGGCGATGACGGCGGTACGCTCTGCATGGCCCGAACGCGCCCGGAGGCACTCATTCACTGCCTGGTTCTGTGGAACATTGACCTGACCCTCGTTGACGTCAGCAGGGTGACCAGGGACGCATACGCCGATGCCTTCCGCCGGGTGACCGGCCGGCCGCTTGTGCAGTTGCCGCAACTGGCGGGCCAGAGCGAGTCAGAGATCTTCTTCGAGGCCCTGGCGCGCAACGACGCGGCACCGACGGTGCCGGCCGCCATGGCGCCGACGGACGACGGCAGCGACGAGCTCCTCGGCCGGTTCGTGAGCGAGCTCGCGGCGGCGTTCGATGGCCGGCACGAGATGCTCGCCAAGCGCGGCCGCATTCTGGCCGGGGCCAGGGAGGCGGTGCTAGCCGTAGCCGGCCTGCCAGGCGTGGTGCAGTCCGTCTTGACGGGCACCATCAGGCCGAACGCGGTACAGAAGCTGCGCGCGTTCGGGCTGGACGGATTCTTCGACTTCGAGATCGGCGGCTACGGGTCAGAGATCTACCCGAAGGGCGCCCAGCTGATGATGTCCAGAAGCCGGGCAGCGGAGAAGTACGGCGTGCCTTTCGGCGAGGCATCGACGGTCTACATCGGGGATTCGACCAGAGATGTCGAGGCGGCGCACGTGGGCGGTGCCCGGTCGGTCGCCATCGCCACCGGGCGGTCAACCGAGGGCGACCTCCGCGCCGCCGGGGCCGACCTCGTGCTGCCGGACCTGACCGAGATCTCCGCCGTGATCCGCGCGATCCAGTTGCTGACCATGCCGTCGGCGGGCTAGTTCAGCTAGGCCAGTGGTTTCAGGCTGGCCAGTGGTTCAGGCTGGCCAGTGGTTTCAGGCTGGCCAGTGGTTCAGGCTGGCCAGTGGTTCAGGCTGGCCAGTGGTTCAGGCTGG
>WNGD01002726.1_pt1 | contig 39174 bp, 38 predicted proteins | sample 5400671 | NCBI WGS metagenome assembly WNGD01 (sample SAMN13153369, study PRJNA577476) | soil metagenome | isolation source: 40 cm soil or saprolite under grassland replicate 2 | place: USA:California | collected 2016-06-15 | reverse complement strand
TCCCGCCTGCCAGCGCTCGTGCTGCATCAGCGCCGCGAGAAACGGGATGTTGTGGCGGAACCCTTCGACGTCGAAGGCATCGAGCGCGTCGGCCTGGGCGGCGATCGCCGCTTTGCGCGTTGGCGCGTGGGTTATGAGCTTGGCGATCATGGGATCGTAGTAGAGCGAAATTTCGCCGCCCTCGTAGACGCCGGTATCGATGCGCACGGTCACGCCGCCCGCGCTGCGCTCCGCCGGCGGCCGGTAGCGCACCAGGCGCCCGATCGACGGCAGGAAGTTGCGCGTGGGGTCCTCGGCATAGACGCGGGTCTCGACCGCCCAGCCCGAAAGCTCGACGTCGCGCTGCTTGAGTTTGAGCTTCTCGCCCGCCGCCGCGCGGATCATCTGCTCGACCAGGTCGATACCGGTCACCAGCTCGGTGACGGGATGCTCGACCTGCAGCCGCGTATTCATTTCGAGAAAGTAAAAGCTCTTGTCCTGCCCGGCGACGAACTCCACGGTACCGGCGGAGTCGTAGCCGACGGCCTTGGCGAGCGCGACCGCCTGCTCGCCCATTTTTTTTCGCGTCGCCGCGTCGATGAGCGGACTCGGCGCTTCCTCAACCACTTTCTGGTTGCGGCGCTGGATCGAGCATTCGCGCTCGCCGAGATGAATGATGTTGCCGTGCTTGTCGCCCAGCACCTGGATTTCGATATGGCGCGGATCGACGATGAATTTCTCGATGAACACGCGATCGTCGCCGAAGGAGGACTTGGCCTCCGAACGCGCGCGCGCAAAACCCTCGGCGACCTCGGCCTTGGAATGCGCAATGCGCATGCCCTTGCCGCCGCCGCCCGCCGATGCCTTGATCATCACCGGGTATCCGATCTCGTCCGCGATCTTCACCGCGTGCTTGGCGTCGGCGATCACGCCGAGATGACCGGGAACGGTGGACACTTTGGCCTTCGCCGCCGCCCTCTTGCTCTCGATCTTGTCGCCCATGGCGGCGATCGCCTTGGGATTGGGGCCGATGAAGACGATGCCGGCTTTCGCCAGCGCCTTGGGAAAGGCCTCGCGCTCGGACAGAAAGCCGTAGCCCGGATGCACCGCCTCCGCGCGGGTGCGCTTGCAGGCGGCAACGATCTTCTCGATGACGAGATAGCTTTCGGATGCCGGCGGCGGACCGATCGGCACGGCCTCGTCGGCCATTTCGACGTGCAGCGCGTCGCGGTCGGCGTCGGAATAGACCGCGACGGTTGCGATTCCCAGGCGGCGCGCGGTCTTGATGATCCGGCAGGCGATCTCGCCGCGATTGGCGATCAGGATACGCTTGAACATGCCGCGATTGGGACCCCGCGAACCCGGCGCTTTAGGCTTTGCGGCGCAGCAGGGTAAATGTCAACAGCCGTTCACGGCGCGAGAAAAGCAAACGTCAACCACGCGGCTGCGCCACCCACGGCGAGGCAGCCCGATGCCAGGGCCGCAAGATCGGCCGCGAACCAGCCGCGGCCGATGGCCGCGCCGATGGCGATCTTGCTCAGCGTATCGCTGGCGACGGCGGCGAGAATGGCGAGCACCGCCTGCGTCCGGCCTAGAGTATCCGGAGTGAGACGCACCATCGAGACGGTGACCGCATCGACATCGACGAGCCCGACGACGATCGCGCCGGCCACCGCGCCCGTTGCGCCGAATGCTTCGCCCAGCGCACGACCGAGCACGATGATCACACCCAGGAAAACGGCAAATCCCACAACCGACAGGAGATCGAACGGATTGCGGAACTTCACGCTGCGATACGCATCGCGATCGGCTTTCTGCCAGGTCATCCAGGCGACGGCGAACCCCACCGCCGTCAGCGCGGCCGCGATGAGCGCGGGCGCGACCAGCACGAGGAGTTCGGGCTTGAGCGCAGCCACGATGCCGACCACACGCAGGAACATGACCGCCGACGCAACCGCGACGCCGGCCGCCAGCAGCCGGGGCGAGCCTTCACGGGCGGCGGCGCGGCGCGCATTGGCGATGGTGACCGCGGTCGAGGACGCAACACCCCCGGCCGCGGCCGCCAGCAGCAACCCGCGGCGCGCACCGAAATATTTCACCGCCGCATAGCCGAGGAAGGAGACGCTGGCGAGAACGATGGGCAATGAGCCAGACCTCCCGTGGATTGACGCCGCCAAACGGTCCCAGCGGTGCGTCGGGCAAGATCGGCAGGCCGATGAACGTCATGGCCAGCAACACCACCGCCGATCGCAATTCCGGCCACGTGATCTGTTCCACCCAGCCGTGCAGCTCGTCGCGCGCGGCGAGCAAAGCCGTGGCCGCCACCGCCACGCCGGCGGCAATGCGCATGTCGCCGAGCAGCGCATAAGCGCCGAGCGCAAAGGTCAACATGCCGGCGATTGCCGTCGTCGCGGAGAAATTTCCAGCGGCCTGGTTCTCGTCGCGAGCGAAGAGGGCGATGACGGCGCCGTATGCGGCGAACGCCACGCCGAGAACGATGGCGATGCTCGCGGCGCCTCCCGACTCTTGTTTCGGCAGGGCCTGCGCCAGAGCAGCGATCACACCGCCGAGGAGGCCCGAAAGCGCGAACGTGCGGATTCCCGCCGCGCGGCTGCCCGGCGTCGCTCCGCGCCGGCGCCAGCCGCGTTCGAGCCCGATCAAGAGGCCGATGCCGAGCGCGAGGGCAAGGCGGGAAATCAACTCCTGGAGGTCCATGGACGGCCCGGCCACCAAATCCGAACCGTTCTAGGCGTGATCGGGCCGAACGTATACACGCGCGTGCGCGCGGCGCTCCCCGGCCGAACCGCTATGAGAGTTACATGAACATGCGCCGCGGGCGCCGGGCGCCGCGGACATGGCTCGCGATCCAGGCGAGAACGTAGGCATCAACGTCGGGCGACTTGCGCACGCTCGCCCAATCGCGGGCGAGCAGCAGGCGCTCGGCCAGCCGCAGCACGATGGGCGACCGCTTGATCGCCGCAAGCAGCGCGTATAAACGCGCGCCCGCCGATAGCTCGGAGCCCGTGCTCATTAGACGCTCTCCCGTCCCTTGACAGGGACCTTCCGGATCACTCGGTGAGGGACGACCCCCCAACGCTGTCGAGACTGAAGGGTTCCCTCATGCACTCATGTATTAGTCGCGGAACGCGCCGTTCTGGTTCGACTCATGCGTGGCCCGCGAGCAGTGGCGGGCTGACGGCTCGGATGTGGCGAAGTTGCGGCAGCGCCGGAAAAACCGGCGGAGTCACGAGCAGTTTGTCCCCTTTTGCCGCGGCCTCCACATAAGCCGGTACCGGCGCCAGTCGGTGTGCGGTGCGGCACGATCAGGAACTTGTGATGAGCGCGAGCGCGGGCATCCACCACGTGACGGCGATCTGCCACGACCCCAAGACGAACGTCATGTTCTACACCCGCAGCCTTGGCCTGCGCATGGTCAAGAAAACCGTCAATTTCGACGATCCCACCACGTGGCACCTCTATTACGGCGACGAGACCGGCCGGCCGGGCACGGCGCTGACCTTCTTCGCCTGGGATGGGCTACCGCCCGGTCGCAACGGCAACGGCATGGCCGTCGAAACCGCTTTCATCGTTCCTTTCGGCTCGCTCGGCTACTGGCGGCAGCGGCTGACCGCGCAAGGCATCGCCCACGATGCGCCCCATACGCGCTTCGGCGAGAGCGTGCTGGCGTTCCACGACCCCGATGGCATGCGGCTCGCGCTCGTCGCCATCGAGGGCGCCGATCAAATCCCCGGCTGGTCGAACGCCGACGTTCCGGCGGAGCATGCGTTGCGCGGCTTGCGCGGGGTAACGCTCATGCTCGGCGCGGGCGCACCGACCGCGCGCGTACTCACCGACACGTTCGGCTTCAAAGCGAGTGGGAGCGAGGGCGGCCTTGAGCGCTACCGGGCCGGCGCCGACCTGGGCACGGTCGTGGACGTGCGCACCGCTGCCGATATGCCGGTCGGCCGCCAGGGCGCTGGCTCCGTCCACCACGTCGCGTTCCGTGCGGCCGACGACGCGGCGCAGGCCGAAATGGTCGGGACACTCAAGGCGCAAGGGCTGCGCCCGACCGAGCAGATCAACCGCTGCTATTTCCGTTCGGTCTATTTTCGAGAGCCGGGCGGCGTGTTGCTCGAGATCGCGACCGACGATCCGGGCTTCACCATCGACGAGCCGAAAGAGACGCTGGGCAACGCGATCAAGTTGCCGCCCTGGTATGAGTCCCGCCGTGCCGAGATCGTGGCAGCGCTGCCGCCGCTTCGCTGATCACCGGCGCGGCAAAGCGTCGCTGCGTTGGCGCGGCGATGGAGGCCGCAAAATTCTTTTCCGCGCGCCGGGCGCGCGGTTTATTCCTTCTCCGCGCGCACGGCCACGAAGCAATAATGTCTGCGCACGGGGATGCGGAGGAAATGAAGCGTTCATAGCCGGCGGCTATCGCCGGGAATACTGGCGCTGACGTTGCAACTCACTATATTACCCGCCCAAATATTACCCAGGCGACGGAGGTAAGTCATGGCTCTTGCAATCAACGATACTGCGCCGGATTTCGAAGCGGAGACCACCGAAGGCAAGATCCGCTTCCACGATTGGATTGGCGACAAATGGGCGGTGTTGTTCTCGCACCCCAAGGACTTTACGCCGGTCTGCACCACCGAACTCGGCTACATGGCCAAGATCAAGCCCGAATTCGACAAGCGCGGCGTCAAGATCGTCGGCCTGTCCGTCGACCCGCTCGCCAGCCATCAGGGCTGGGCCAACGATATCAAGGAGACGCAGGGCTTCGCCCCGAATTACCCGATGATCGCCGACTCCGACTTCAAGGTGTCGAAGCTCTACGGCATGCTTCCCGCCGCCGTGTCCGGCGATCCGGCCAAGCGCACGCCCGCCGACAACCAGACCGTACGCAACGTCTTCGTCATCGGCCCGGACAAGAAGATCAAGCTCGTTCTGGTCTATCCGATGACCACCGGCCGCAATTTCGACGAGGTGTTGCGTGTGATCGATTCGCTACAGCTCACCGCCAAGCACAAGGTGGCGACGCCGGTGAATTGGAAGCACGGCGAGGACGTGATCATCGCAGGTTCGGTCAGCGACGACGACGCCAAGAAGCAATATCCGCAGGGCTGGAAGTCGCCCAAGCCCTATATCCGCATCGTGCCGCAGCCGAAGGCGTGACATTCTCCCGAGCGACGGCAACCCCGGGCTCGGTGAAAGCCGCGCCCGTATGCTGACGCGCGCAAATTCAAGCTGCCGGTGAACGGTGGCGCGATATCGACGTCGTCCGCGAATGGCTCGCAGGCGTCGGTCCTAGCCGGTATTGCTCGCCGCTGTGGGCGAGCCAGGCATTTGTCTTGATCCAGTCGTGCACGCGGCCACAGGCAGGACACACCATCTTGGCGGTTACCGCTGGAAGCTCTTCGATGCCGATCGTCTCGATGCCCGTGGAGACATCATGTCCAGTCACAGGACATTTGATCATGATGATTCCCATGACCCCTCCTCGGCATTTCAGCTCAATTAGCCCACGCCAGCATGTCGCGCGTGTGACGGCCGCAGGCAACAAGGAGGTCGGCATGGGAGACCTGCGCAGAACGGAGTTGTCAGGCGCCAAGTGGGACCGACGTCCTTTTTGAAAAACCTTTTACGAACGAGATCGGTGCGACGATGCTGGGTCGGCCGATTGCGGCAAAAACGCGACTGCGGCCTTAACGGAATCAAAACATAGCACGGACAAATCTGCGCTGGCGGGGATAGCGGCAGCAGCCGCGCTTTCCCGTCTTGGCAATGTCCGGAGGTTCGCAGTCATGCGCCGTCTTGCGTTCGCGCTGTTGATGGCCGCGGCCCTTTGGAGCTCGTCTGCGGTCGCCGAATACCGCATCACCCGCGATCATGGTGGGCTGCTCGAAGACTACAAAGCCAAATATGCCGTGATCCGCGATCGCGGCGAGCGCGTGGTCATCGACGGCATTTGCAGCTCCGGCTGCACGCTGGTGCTCGGCATCGTCCCGCTCAACCGCGTTTGCGCGACGCCGAGGGCGAGTCTGGGTTTCCACATGGCCTATTACGACAAGGCCACGACCTTCGGCGTCAAGGTGATGAGCTACGAGGGAACCGCGGAGCTGACGACCTACTATCCCACGACGGTGAAGGACTGGCTCGACCGGCATGGCGGCATCGCTGCGGACATGAAGAAGGTCAAGAACGGCCCCGAGCTCTGGGCCATCGTCGATCCCTGTCCGGAAGAATTTTTCTAGCGGCCCGTGACCGGTCGAGATGGCTCGGCGGCGGCTGGTCGCTGCCGGCTCGGAGCTCGATCTGCCGCCGACCTCGGTCCTCTTCGGCGTCCCGCTTGCACCCCCGATTGAGGTCCGATCAGTGCAAGCTCGGTCCCTTGAGAAAGCGATTGCGGTCGCCTGAGGTCACGCGCGCCTCGAAGGTGCGGCCGTCGCGATAGATGGTCAGCGGCACTTCAACGCCGGCCTTGCCCAGCGACCATACCTTGCGAAAGAAGCCGGCGAGATCGCTGACCTCTTGGCCGGCGACCCCCAACACCACGTCGCCGGTGCGCAGATTGGCGCGCCGGGCCGGGCCGCCAGTGGAGACCCGCGCGACCACGACCTTGTCGTCGACCTCGGTTGCATTGAGCCCGAGCCAGGGACGCGGCGGATGGTTCGGCCGCCCGAGGGTGAGGAGATCCTCGAGGATGGGTTTGAGAATATCGATCGGCACGATCATGTTGAGCGGCTCGGGCGTCCCGCTTTCGCGCACCTGTTGCACCTGCAGCGAGCCAATGCCCAAAAGCTCGCCCGCGCGTCCGATCATCGCAGTGCCGCCCCAGAACGGATGCGCCGGCGCGGTGAAGATCGCCTCGTCGAGCACATATTCCCAATTGCCGGCGAATTCCTGCTTGGCGGCGATGCGCGCCACCACCGAATGCTTGCGTCCGCCCGCGCCGGCGACCACGACGGAATCGCCCACTTTGGCCGCCTTCGATTGGCCGATCGGCAGCGCGGGCAGGCCAATCCGCGCAAGCGCTTGGACCAGCCCGAAGCCGGTCTCCTGGTCGTAGGCCAAGACGTGACCGGGAACCGCGCGGCCGTCCGCGAGGTGCAGCCAGATCGTTTCCGCCTCGGTGACGAGGTAGCCGATGGTGAGCACCACGCCCTCGCGGATCAGGACGCCGTTGCCGGTGCGCTCGGTGCCCAACGTCTCGGCGGTGAACGCGTCCGCGGGAATGATGGCACGCAGCCCCACCAGCGAGGTCAGGGCTCCCTCGAGGTCATAGGCGTAATTCTCCGGCTTGGGCTGGACGGCATGCGGCATCTCCCAATCGCTCGAGGATGACATCCAGGCACTCCCTTCGCTGACGCGATGCTCCTGTCGCAGAACCATATACCAACACGCGGCGCCGCCCATCGACCATCCTACCATCTGCGCCGTTGGAAAAAATGGGGCTGGTGCGCGGCGGCGCGTAGACCCGCCGACTTCGATCTCGCCGGTCTAATCGAGCGGCTCCACCTTGACGATGGCGGCGCCATGGTTGCTGCCGACCCAGAGTATCGGCCGCTCGGCGGAGCTATCCACGAACACGCGCCGGATATTGGTGGTGCGCGGCAAGAGATAGTCCACGACTTGCCCCGTGGCGGTGTCGAGCCGAGACACCTGGTCGGTCAGCATCGAGCCGGTCCACACCTCGGCGCCGTTCTTGATGGCAACGACGTCGTAGGGCGCGCTCCAGGGCGTCGGCAGCCGCCACTCCTTGATGGCGTCGGTCTGCGGGTCGAACATGCCGATGCCGTTGCCGCCATATTCGGCAAACCACAGCCGGTTTTGCTCGTCGACGCGGCCGCGACGCGGGCGCGACAGCGCGCCCGACGTCGGCCAGATGGTGACCTCGAGCGTCTTGGCGTCGCGCCGGCCGATGCTGCCGCCGCCGAACTCCAGCTGATAGAGGTTGTTCTGGTGATCGGTGGGCATGCCATAGGCCCGAATCTGCTTGCCGGCGGGCGTCTTGGCCGGACCCGGATTATCGAACTTGCCGGTCGCCAGATCGAGCCGATAGTTGAGGTGATCCTCCTGATTGTTGGTCCACACCTTGCCGTCGACGTTCGAATAGGTCGGCGACACCATCGAGGCCTGTGCCGAGGTCGAAATCCATTCCTTCGGGAACGGGAACACCGAGACCTCGTGCGTCTTGCGATCGACCTTGGCGATGGCGGCCTGATACATCATCGCCAGCCAGATATTGCCGTCGGGGTCGAACTCGAGATCGAGGCCGCCTTTCGGCTGCTCGGGCCGCACCACCGGGATCGCAATGTCCTTGGTCGTTCCGTTCTTCGGGTCCATGACGCCCACGAATTGTGCGCCGAAATCAGAGTACCAAACCTGCCCATCCTTATCGACGATTACGTCGTGCGGAAGCGCGCCCTTGCGCGGCAGATCGTATTCCGTGATGAGGACTTTGGTGGACCGGCCCTTGGGGCGGGGGAGCGTCTTGAGCGGATATTCGATCGCCTCCGAATTGCCGAGGCTCACGCTCGCGAGAAATTCCGCGGCCGCTTTGGCGGCATCGCCGGTGACCGCCGGGCGCTCGCCGCGCGGGCCGGGCAGCAGCGGTTGCGGATGCGTGGGCGTGCTGCCGGGCGAGTAACGCGCCATTCGCAAAAATACCTGCTGAAATTCAGCGGCGTCGTGGTTCGAGGTCAAGACCCGTTGGAGCGTGTGGCAGCCCACGCACATCGTGAGAAAGCCCTTCTGCTTGTCGGCGCCGGGAAGACTGAGCAACCATTCCGCGTTGGAGAGTTGCGACACCAGGCTCTTGACTTTGCCGAGCTTGAGATCGGCCGTGCCGGTATTGCCGCCGGGGACGTCGACCGTCTTGGGACCGTCGAGCTTGTAGCCGATGGCGCGGATCGAGATCGTGTATTTGCCCGCCTCCATGCGCGCGGCCGGAAAGCTGTAGCGTCCCCGCTCGTCGGTCACTACCGTGGTGGTGATGGTCGAGCCTTCCTTCTTGGCGCTGACCAGCACGCCCTCCATCGCGCCCTCTTCGCTCGAGGACACCAACCCGGTCAGGGCGGCTTGCGCGTGCGCGCCGCTCGACATCGATGCGGCTGCGAGCACGGCGACCGCCGCTCCAAGCCAACGCTGCCGTCCTCGCATGGATGACCTCCCGATGAGCCGTTCTTCGATGCCCGGATTATCGCGCGATTTGATCAGCGGTGGAAGCGCCGCCGCGACCATCGGCCGAAGATGGGGAGCGGCGCATCCCATGGCCCGCGAAAAAATGACGGCGCGCGCGGCCGGCGCTATGGTGCGGCGCGCGACCGGGCAGCGAACGTCGGCAACCGTGTGAAGCATGAGCGAGGACGGCAAGCGGCTGACCGACGTCATTGCGGCCATCGACGCCGCCAACGCGCGCGATCCCAACAAGATCGCGGTCGGCGATCAGCTTCACCCCGCCGAGCTCGTTTATGGACGGCGCATGAGCGCGACGCTCGCGCGCATGGCACCGCATGCGTCCGAGCACCTGCGCATCGCCGCGCGCGGACAGCATATCGAGCGCTGGACCTCGCCGCGCGCGAATTATCCCGCAGGACGCGTGGGTTATTTGAAGTGGCGCAAGGATCTGCAGGGCTTTCACGCCCGGCGGATCGGCGAGATGATGGTGGCCGCCGGTTACGACGCCGGCGACGTGGAGCGCGTCGGCGCGCTCATCCGCAAGGAGCGGCTGAAATCGGACGCCGAGGCGCAAATGATCGAGGACGTCGCGTGCGTCGTGTTCCTCGAGCATTACCTCGCCGACTTCTTGGCCAAGACCGACGAGGACAAGCTCGCCGGCATCCTGGCCAAGACCTGGAACAAGATGTCGCCGCTGGGACGCGATGAGGCCCGCAAGCTCGCCCTCCCCGCGCCCGTGCCGGTGCTGCTCGAACAGGGCCTGGCGCGGCTGCGAGGGGGTGGCTGAGCGCACGACGTCCGCCTGCCCCCGCAAATTCCGATAGTCAATCTATCGGTTGACTATCAACCGAATGCTTGATAATTCTTGGCCCATGGCGAGCGGTGCACAAATCGTGGCGTTGTTCGACGCGGGCGCCGATCCCGACGAGGCGCTGCTCGATCGCGTTTTTTTCGCGCTCTCGGATCCGGTCCGGCGCGCGATCCTGCAGCGGCTCGGTGATGAGGCATTGCTCGTGTCCGAGCTCGCCGCCCCTTTCGACATCTCCCTGCAGGCGGTGTCCCGCCACATCCAGGTGCTGGTGCGGGCGGGGCTGGTGCAGCAGCAACGCACCGGTCGCATCAGCCGATGCAGCCTCCTCGCAGGCCCGATTTTCGCGGTGGCGGTTTGGATCAACCGCTACAGCAAGTACTGGCAGGAGCAATTCGAGATGCTCGCCGCCATGCTGGAGGAGGGTTCAGAACCGCGGCGACGCAAGCGGCGCGCGGCGAAGCACAGAACCAAGACCGGCCGCAAGGTTTGATTGCGGCCAACATCGTAGGAAGGAGGTTTGCCATGCGATATCAGGACACATCCGAGCGACTGGCGCAATATCGGCGGCAGATTTCCGACCTTCGCGGCAAGATCCGGGAGGTGCAGCAATCGGTCGAGCCGGAAGAGGTGGGGGATTACACCTTCGCCACCCGTGACGGACCGGTTCGCCTGTTGCAGCTGTTCGGCGACAAAGCGAGCCTGTTCGTCATTCACAATATGGGCGCGAGTTGTCCCTACTGCACCTTATGGACCGACGGTTTCAACGGCTTGCTGCCGCACATCGAGAATCGCGCCGCCTTCGCCGTCGCGTCGCCCGACGATCCGCAGGCGCAGGAGAAATTCAAGGCATCGCGCGGCTGGCGCTTCCGCATGGTGTCGCATCGCGATTCCACCTTGCCGCCGACATGGGCTATCGGAGCGACGACGGCTGGCTGCCGGGCGTGTCCGTGTTCAAGAAACAGGGCGAAAAAATCGTCCGGGTCGCGGACACGTCGTTCGGGCCGGGTGACGATTTCTGCTCGATCTGGCACTTCTTCGATCTCCTTCCCGAAGGCGCCGCGGACTGGCAGCCGAAATACAAGTATTAGCGTGCGGTTTCAGAAGTCCGCATCATTCTTGCAGCGCGTCCGAAATGCGGACTTCTGAACCAAAGCCACACGAGATCAAATGAGTTGCTGGCGTCCTTCGATTCCGAAGTTCGCAAACGAGGCTGCGGCACAATGATGCGAACTTCGTAATCGGGACACCAGTGACGGTCGATGGAGCGGCCGGCATCCGCGGCGATGCTCGCGGTCAGGACGATCGGCAAAAGGGGCGGCGCAATGCCATTCGAGTTCTCGGTATCCGACTTTATTCCGGCAAGGGCGCAAGACATCTACGACGCCTGGCTCAGCAGCAACGGCCACGAAAAGATCACCGGCGGGCAAAAGGCGCAAATCTCTGCGCAGGAAGGCGCCGCGTTCACGGTATGGAACGGCTACATCACGGGACGGAACCTGACGCTCGAGCCGGGCCGGCGTATCGTCCAATCGTGGCGAACCACCAAATTCACCGACGCCGATGCGGATTCGCAGATCGAAGTGGTGCTACAGCCGGCGACGGGCGGCACCACGGTCACGGTGCGGCACAGCAATGTGCCCGACGGTCACACCAGCTACCGCGACGGCGGATGGCAGCGCAGCTATTTCGAGCCGATGAAGCAACACTTCAAGCGCGCACGGTGAAAGCGTGCCGGGTGCGTGGTGGCGCGCTCGGAGGGATTCGAGCCCCCGGCCTCCAGATTCAAAGTCTGATCTTCACAACGCGTCGCCGCCCGATCTATCGAGCGAGGGGGCAGCTTCAGGTCAGGACGCCGCCTGCGTACAGGACTGCGCAGATCAGGACCGCCACCAGCATGGAGCCCACGATACCGAGCCATTCCTTGTAAGGCGCCGTGTCGGGGATTTCGCTCTCCAAGATTTCGCGCATCGCACCACCCGTTCGATGATCCGTTATGCCGTCTCCCGTGCCCGCGGATGCTTGTGCGGGAAAAATTCGCGGCAATTGTGGAGCGTCTGCCGCCATAGTCGAAAAGCCCCGTGGTGTAGCTTTTCGGTCACAACAACGATCGGGGCCCCCTCGCTCTATTGCGAGGGGACCCCGAGACTAGCGCCGCCGCAAAAAGATCAGCGGAAGAAGGCCGGCGGGAAGAGCGGTCTGGCGTAACTCGGCGTGGGGTAGACCATCGATTGGGAGATGGCGCCGTTACGCACGACCGGAGCGGACCTGCGCTGGGTCGATCCGGACGCCACCATTTCCTCCCGCCTGCGCTCGGGCGCGGGCTCGATCACGCCGCGCGCGCTCTTGATCGCCGCAAAGGTACGGCTGTCGAGATTGTAAATGTCGCGCCGGGTCTGCAGCTTGCCGGCGTTGTCGACGAAGGCGGTTTGATAGGTGAGGTGGACCCAGATCGGCGTCGGCTGCAGCTGGATGTCCTGCTCGCCGTTGCCGAACATCCGCTTGATCCTCTCCGCCGTCCAATGCTCGTGCGGACGGGCGATGTTGAGGAGAACCTCGGCGTATTTCGCCGGATCCTGCACGCGCATGCAGCCGTGGCTGTAGGCGCGGACCTCATGGGCGAAATAATACTTGTCCGGCGTGTCGTGCTGATAGACCAGGAACCGGTTTGGAAAGTTGAACCGAATCCGTCCCAATGCATTGTTGGGACCCGGCGGCTGGCTGATCGAGACGCCACCGCCGCTGTAGCTCACGCGCAGCCCCATGCGATCGAGCACGGTCGGATCCTGTGCCAGCGCCGGCAGATATTCATTATGCACGATTGACGGCGGCACATGCCACGTCGGATTGACCGTGATGAATTTCATCGTTTCGGTCAGCAGCGGCGTCGGCATGCTGGGCTTGCCGATGACAATTCGGGTGGTCCAGACCTGGGCACCCTCATGCATCACCCTGAGCGTGAAGTCCGGCTGGTTGACGACCACGTGGGTTTTGCCGAGATCGCGCGGATACCAGCGCCAGCGTTCCATGTTGGCGATGATGGTCTCGATCTGTCGGGGAGCTTCGCTTTTTTTGCCACCCGCGCTGGCGCGCAGCTCCGCCAGCATCGCCTTGAGTTTCTGGTACTCCTCGTGCCGGGGGCTGAACGCGTCGAGCGCTTCGCCCGCGTCCGACGCGGCGGCGATCGTGCCGAGGATGTCTGCGGGCTCGGGCACTGCTTGCGGAAGCTCGATGTTGCGGCTGACGCGGGTGTAAGCGAAGCGCCCGGCCTGCACGTGGCGGGCGTAGGTGAGCACCGTCTGCGTGAGCTTGAGCTCGGCTTCGGCCAGTGCGTCGGGTCCAAGACCGGCAAAACTCGGCGTCTTATAGTCGCTGACCTCGAGCCCATCGGCATCGGCGTGCTTCAAGCGAGCGATGGCGGACGTGGCGCGCGCGTTCACGACGCCCTTGTCGAGCCAGACCGGCAGGAAGTTGCGGTTCTGGTAGAACGCCTCGGCTGCCGCGCGCTCTTTCTTGCTGGCAAAAATTTTGTCCGAGGTCGCGGCCAGGAGGTCGCGGATCTTTTCCGCGATCGCGCGGTCGGCGGGATCGAGCGACGCCAGAGGATCGGCCGGGACGGCCTGCTCCGTCATGGCCACCGGATCGGCGGCAAGCGTTGGGGTTGAAACCTGCTCGGCAGGTGAGGCTGCCGCGGCCGCGGGCGCCGGGGTCGCAGTCTGCTCGACAGGCGAGGCTGCGGTGGGCGCGGGCGCCGGGGTTGCGGTCTGCTCGACAGGTAAAGCTGCCGGAGGCGAAGCGGTCGTGGGCGCGGGTGCCATTTTATTGGGACCCTGCGCCAGGCCGACCATCGGGACGGCAAGGATCAGGGCCAGGGCCGTGCCTGCCAGGATACGATCATAACGAAGGCCATGCATGAGATGTTCTCCAAAGGTGCGAACTTGTCGTGGAAGGCTCGCTGCCGCGCACGGGCGCGACATCGGTGAGCCGGACGCTGCAAAGATCGTGGAATCAGCACTGCGACGGCCCGAACCGCCGTCGGCGAGCTCGTAGTCAGAGCCCAGCTTGTATGTGCATGAGTGCCCCCCTCCCCGGTTACCGATCGACCACCCCCACAGTGCCGGCTCGGTCGCCGGCGGTGGCTGTCGACCTATTTGTCGCTTTGGGGGGTCGATTGGTTCAAATGCGAGGGGTGCCAGGAGGCTTAGTACTGCCCTGCATTAACCAAGATTAACCGGGTCCGCCCGTCTGGGGCCGTGGGGCCCGCGCCGTGGCCGGAGCGTCCGGCCTACCCCGCTTCCAAGCCAGTCTGCTCTGGAGGTAGGCAGGCTTACGCACGGCCGCAGGCCCACAACGAGATGCAGCCGACCCCCCCCCCGATGCCCGTGACGGTCCGTCTAGATCGCCTTCCAAAAGACCACGCGCGGCGCGCCGCGGCCGGCATAGTCGGGCAGCACCGGAATTCCACCGCTATTGGGTTCGCCGAGGAGCTGCATGCCAAGGCTTTTGTGAAATGCGATGGACTCCAGATTTGACGGCGTGGTGATCGCCTTGACGTGCTTGCAACCATGCCGCCGAGCGAACTCGGCGAAGTGGCCGAAAAGCTCCTGCGCGAGGCGTTGCCGACGGGCGGACGTGCGGACGGCGACCGCATGCACATATCCGACCGGCTCGGTCTGCGAGAGAAAGCCAAACAAATACGCAACGACCTCCCCTCCGTTGCGAATGACGAAAGCCGAGTTTCCAAACTCGTAAATGAGGAACGGATGGTGCAGGTGGCGGGTATCCCGCGCACCCCAGAATTCACGCAGGTCATCGAGAATCTGGTCGTAGTCCTGGCGGGTACAAATCGAAATTTCTGCGGGACTGCTCATCGACGCTCCGCTGATATCGTGACCACAAGTATCCACGTGGCCGTGAGATCGCATCAATGAGACGGGAGCTTAGCATTTAGCAGCGCGCCACGTAGGCGCACTGTTCGTACGGGCTCAAGACGTTCCTCGTCAGCGTCGTTCGGGCGTCGCTTCACGTCCCGACCAGCAGCATCACGCCCGCGACCGTGGTCGTCACGCCGATGACGTGCGCAATCGTGACGCGCGCCGAGCGAAGCAAGATTGCCGCAAACGCCAGGGTTACCAGCGGATACGTCGCAACGAGCGGCGACACCAGAAGCACCGGCCCGCGCGCCAGCGCCGAGTATAACGCGAGGACGCCGAGACTATTGCAGACCCCGACGCAGCCAAACCACAGCCCGCCGGCGCGGCGATTCCCGCTTGGCAGCGTGGTCTTGCCGGCCACGGCCACGCCTGTCACAACGAGGCTCGACATCAGATAACCGATCAGCACCGCCGCGAAGGGGCTGGGCCACAGCGCGAGGCCGAGCTTGGTGATCGGATGGGTCAGCCCGCGAATTCCCGCAATCCCGATCGGCAGCAGGATCGCGCCAAAGTGCCAGCGCGTGCCGAGCCAGTCGCGCTTGATCGACAACGTGATCACGCCGATCACAACCATGGCGATGCCGAGCGCTTGTAGCGGGCGTGGCACTTCATTGAACAGGAACGCGGCAACCACGACCGCGAACAACGGCGTCAAACTGCTAAGGGCCCCGGAAATGCTCGGCCCCATGCGCCGATTCGCCTCGAACGTTAGCAACGTGACGGTCGCGGGAAACAACAGGCCGACCAGCGCAAAGATCAAGCCGCCGCGCGGGTCCCATCCATCCCAGTCGAGCATAAGCGGCGCAAGTATCGAAAGGAGCACCGCCGAGGTCGGGATGCTGACCGATGCCCCGCGGCTCGGCGGCACGTGGCGCAGGCCGAACTGAGTCAGCACTAGCGCGAGACCGAACAGAAAGGAGGCGCATAGCGCCAGCGCTTGCGGGTCGTCGAGCAAGTCGCAGCCTTTGACGTCGGATGCCGAGATCGGAGCAAGGCTATGCGATCCGGCAGGGCCAAAGAACTGGTAATTTTTGCAAGCATCCCATAAGATTGCCTTATGAGCAGGGATGTCGACACCGCCGCCTTGCGCTGCTTCGTCACCGCAGTACGCACGGGCAGCATGGGCCGCGCCGCCGAGGTCCTGGGGCGGACCCAGCCAGCGATCAGCCAGCAGCTTCGCCGATTGGAAGACATCCTCGATTGCTCCCTCCTGCGCCGCATCGCGAGCGGCGTCGTGATGACGCCGGAAGGCGAGGCCTTTCTGCCCCTCGCAGAGCGGATCCTTGCGCTCAACGACGAGGCCCAGGCGCATGTGCGCAGCCGCGCCGGCAGGGGCGGCGGACGGCGGCGCATTGGATTGCTCGAGGATATTGCGGCGAGCGGTCTGCAGATGGCGCTCGCGGATTTTGCCCACGTGCACCCCGAGCTCGAGCTCGACGTGACGGTCGCCGACGGCGATGCGATGCGGGACGCGTACCGGACGGGCAAGCTCGATCTCGTGCTGTCCGATTCGCTGCTGGTCGGGCGCGCGCCGCGCAAGCGACGAACTTGCTCGCTGGTTTGGGTCGCGGCGCCGTCGTTCGATCCGTCGGCGCGGGAACCGCTGCCGCTGGTGCTGTTCCGCCATCCGTGCGAATGGCGGGTGCGGACCGTGCAGGCGCTCGATCGCTGCGGGCGCCGCTGGCGCGCCGCGTTCGAGAGCGGCAGCTTGATCGCGATTCAGGCAGCAGTGCGCGCCGGCGTCGGCATCGCCACGCTCCTACCCGGCAACGTCGAGGCCGGCATCGTGGTGCTCGATCCGCGCGCCTGCCGCCTTCCCGCTCCGCCGCGCGTCGAACTTGCGCTCTACCGCCGCCCCGCTCTGCGCAACGATGCGGTCAGCGATTTCCTGGAAAACCTGCTGTGGAAGGCGGCGGGCTGATACGTTTCGTGCCGCGCCCGAATGCAGAAGCCCAATGCCGAACGCCGCCAAGCGCTCAAACTTGCTCGCCGCGTCTACCAACGGCGCGACCGAGGCGATCCTAACGGCAACCGCCCGCGCCGCGCCGTCTCGTCGGACACCCGCAGACAAACAGTGTCACAACGGTAGAAAATGATATATGTTTGGCGGAGCGACGCTTGAGGGAGGGATCGATGGCAAACGCCGCTCAGCAAATGCCCGAGCATATAGAGACAGCCTATAAGGGCGCCGTGGACAACATAATCTTTCTGAAGAGGCAGCAGTGGCTGGCGACCAACTACGCCCTACTTGTATATGCGGCTATCTTCGTAATCTCAGCGCACTACTTCAGTCGAACTGACCTTGCACGAAATTGGCTTGGCGTACTTACAATCGCTACGTTCGTTATCCACTGGTGTATGTTGCACGTGTTTCAACGCTCTATCGAGAAGTTCAGGAATCGCCTGGGTTGGATTTACAGGACCTACTTCAGCGAAGATGAGCGTGTTGGATTGGATCTACAGCTGGAACCAAGAGCATATTGGTATCAGCCGGAGCTTTATATTGGCCTCATAGCCGTCTCATTGGTCGGGGCTGTCTTGACTGCGGTTTATCTGTGGTCAGTTCGCTAACTCTTGATATTCGCCTCGCAACCTCGGTTGGACGCGGCTGGTATGAAACCAATTGCCGCGCCACCAATGTTAGCGACCGGCGGAGGATGCCGAGCGACGGCTGACGTTCGCTAATGTTAGCGACCGGCGGAGGATGCCGAGCGACGGCTGACGTTCGCTTCAGATGCCAGCAACATCCGCGCCGCGGGCGAGTTCCGGCCCGCGGTCGCGGCGTTTGCGTACGAAGGACCCCGCCAAGCGGGGCCACCCGTTGGCGGGGTCAGTTCAAGATCCGCTGAGTAGACGTTCGCCGCCCAGCGGCCGACTACCGGACTTGATCGTCCGATGAGTCCGAAACTAATGCGGACACTGCGCTCGCCATGTGATGACCATCACAAAAAAGCGCTTTTCACCGCCGCACTGCGGGACTTCGATTCGGCCCATGTCCGGTTCGGGCCATAAGCGACCGGGGCCGGCGAAGCCACGCACCACGCACGTCCGCTTCGCCCCCAAAGCGGACAATTAGCAGACCATCTCGGCAGGTCCGCTTTGTGCCGATTTGTTGCAAAAGTCGTTGATGGTTTCCGGGGAGAGTGATTCCGTTGCTCACCTGGTTCAAGCCGTCGGCGAGCGACGTATAGCGGAAATCCGGAAAAGCGCGGCGGCAGGCCGCGATGTCGAACGGTCGGTAGCCGCCGTGCGGCATCTCTCCCTGCCGCGGCGTCCCGCGCACCGCCACCACGGGCTTGGCCATGGCGGCGACGCGCTCGGCGATGTCCCGAAAGCTGTAGACCTCGCCGGTTGCGATGTTGAGCGTCCCCCGACTGCGATGCTCGATCACGCGGCAGACGATTTCGGCCACGTCATCGACCAGCACGTGATCGCGCCGCTCCTCGCCTTCGCCGAACAGCACGATCTCCTGCCCTGCCGCCGCCAGCCGGCGGAAGCGGTTGGGCCCGTAGCCGTTGTGCGGATCCCCCTCGCCGTAGATCAAGGTCGAACGCACCACCGCGAGTGGCGCCTTGACGGTGGCCTTGAGCATCAGCTCGCGCGCGAGGTGCATGGTGCCGTGCATGGAGCCGGGCTCGGTCCGCGATTGTTCGGTCAGCGGGACAGGCGCGTCGCTGTAGACCGCGTCCGAGCTGAAATAGACGACGTGGTTGACGCTCGAGCGCTCAAGCGCCGTGCAGACCGCATGCATGATACGGATGTTGTCGACCATCATGCCGCTGTCCTTGCACGGCGCGCGCGCGGAGACGACGAGGATTGTGTCGTCGGGCGCGAGCCGCGTCTGCAATTGCTCGGCCGCCCCAGACGCCATCAGGTCGATGTCGTCCTTGTCGAGCGGAAGCACCGGAACGCCGCGCGCCACCAGTAGGCGCGCACAGGTGCCGCCGACGAAGCCGTAGGCGCCGAGCACGACCACCCGGCTCGGTTTTTGTGGAGTGGGATTGAGGTGCTCCAGCATGATGACTTTCCTTACCCCTTCCGGGCGATCAGTTCGAGCTCGGAGGCGAGTACGAAATCCGGCTCGCCAAGAATGGCCAGCACCGGCGACGTGACGTAAATGTCCGCTTCGCCCCAAAAGCGGACGAACTGCACACGGTCTCGCTAAGTCTGCTTTGTGCCATAAGCAGCTCATGCAGCGCAGCAAAAAGCCATCACTCGATCGTGGTCGGCGCGCGCCGCTCGCGTTGCGCGGTTGCTGGCGCGACTGAAAGGGGCGAAAGTAAAACTTTCAGGTTTGGTCCCAAGCGTACCGGCGGCAATGATCCAGGTAGGCGGCCTCATGCGATGCCATCAGCTCGACCACGCTCAGCCAAAGCCATGACGGTGCGTCCAGCGTTTTGGAGCGGTTGCGAGCCAATTCCGCTTTCCAACTTCGACGCGTCCCTCCATCCATCTGACGCGCATGGGCGCGCCCGACGACCCCCGCCAAGTATCCTGCAATCGCCGTTGCCTGCTCTCGGCTGAGTTGGTCGATCTCGATTTTGAGGTCTTGCGGCATCAACTCCCGCACGGTCACGCTTTTGTCGAACAGCCGGCTGGCCATCATCCGCTCCCCCAAGTTCGGAGAAAGCGCTCGCGCCCCCGCGACAACGCGCTCCGCGTTGTCGCGCGGCATCTTCGCGTCTGGCGCGCGTGGCGCAGCGGCCAGGACGCCCTCCTTGATGTCGATGAGACATAAATTGTTCGAATCAGGCTCGCCGTCGGCGACACCGACGAGTACCGCATACCGCAGACGACCAAGTGAGCTGCAACCTTTCATCCAATAGGCGGCATCCAGAACTTCGACCTTGTCATCCCCGTGACGTCCTTTGAGCGCTGTGATGAGTTCTCGAGCGCCGTCGCTCTTCAGCAGTTCTTTGAGGGCTTTCCGCTCCCTTTTGGTGAGCGCCCAAAACCGCTTCCCGAGCGGGATCGTGGGTTTTACGTTCTCGATCCGCTCTTCAGCCAGTTGTCGCCATTTGCGGTGAACCGCTTGATCGAGGATCTCGCGGATCAGTTTCGGTCGGTGGTTCTTTTCCGTTTGGCCGTTGAATCTTCCGGCCAATGCTCCTTCGTAGCCGTTCATCATTTCTTCGAGCATCCTGGCCGTGGTCACGCCAGGCAGATCGGATCCTCGAGCCGCTGACGCCAGCGACAACGCCAGCCGGACGAGATCGTGGACGGGATTCCCGATGACTGTCTGATCGAGATCGCGAACTTGAACGTCGACGTGGCCGTCGGCGTCGGCGAGAGGCCCTAGATTTCCGAGATGGCAATCGCCGCAGATCCATACCGACGGCCCCGCGGGCAGCTTCCTGCCTCCGTCTTCCAGCCATTCATAAAACTTCACCGTGCTTCCGCGCACGTAGGCATGCGCGTTGCGCGCCATTTTCAAATTACGCGTCCACAAAAGAACCTTCGCCCGCCGTTTGGAGCCGGAAATTTTCTCGTAGTCGAATCCCATGGGTCGAGCCAAACTGCAGTCCCTACGAATGGAAATTGAATAAGGTGATCATGCCCGGCGCACAAGCGCAATCGTCTGCCTTCCGCTGCTCCTATGTTACGCCTGTCTGGGCTTCGCTTGCGATGTGCTCGCGATTGGGCGTGTCGACTTCACCCGAAAGCGGACAATTAGCAGGTCGTCTTGGTCGGCCCGCTTAGTGCCAAAAGCGCATTCATGCATCGCAACAAATCGCCAGCATGGGTGTAGGGCTACTAGATCGCCTAATGGCGGACGCGATCACTGTATAGGATCCGAGCCCTAGCCGTGGAGGTCTCTCCAAATGATCGACATAATCGTTGCTCTCTTGAGCGTGCTGCTCCCCTTCGTACATCTAGGCGTTAGCAGATATCCAAGGACCCGCGCCCGCGTTATTCGCCTCCTACTTCTCTATGCCCTCGTCTTGGATGTTGGCGTCGTGGGCTTGGTGTTCGGGTTCATTCCTCATGTCTTCTTTGCCGACAAGGCAGCACAGTTTATCGGCTGGCCGCCGGGAAGTCCGTTCCAGTTCGAAGTCGGGATTCACGATGGGGCATGGGGACTACTGGGCTTTCTTAGTATTTGGATTGGCGGCTCGTTTTGGATCGCAACTGGCCTTGGATGGTCGGTTTTCATGCTTGGGGCCACATACGGCCACATCCATCAAACGATGCAAGAAGGAAACTATGCTCCCTACAATTTCCTGACAATCTTTTCAGACGGTTTCATAGCGGTTTGGCTGTTGGTGTTGCTGTATCTCTACTATCGCTTGGGAGGATTTGAGAAGCAGGACCAAATAGCGGGGCATGAGCGACCGACCGGGTGAAGGTTATCTCGTCAGATCGGCACCCTCATCAGGCGCGCGGCATGTCCGCTTTTGCCCCGATAGCAGACATTGCTCAGCGCCATTGGCATGTCCGCTTAGTGCCAAAAGCTGCCATATGCGGTGCAGCAAGCCGCTATCGGTTATGGCCCCCAATTGGAGACGGCGGGGGGCTGTCTTTTCTGAGTCTCAAATCGACGATTTCGTGATGGCCATCACATCGGCCGAAGCCATTGGTCTGGCATCTTCCCCACCATTCCTCGTGACAGGTCTCGTGGAGGGTTGTCGTCATGGGAAATTATCTGAGGAATCTGCGCGAATTCGATGGGTGGCTCAAGGCCAATGCCGTCCTCAGTTCGATGTTTGCGATTGGAATGCTGGCGATGGCCTTGGCGGGTCTCAACTCTGAGGGACGACCCGATGGGGCGACAGAACTCTCAATTGTCACTGCGTCGAAATGAGCCTTCTCACGCGCCGGCCGCGCTTGCCCCGAAAGGGCGAGGCGTATAATGGTCGACTGGCTCACGCCCTCTGCAGAATGTTAGCCATTTGGCGCGCCCTTTATTGGCCGCCGCGAGCCGTCCGGAAGCATTTTAAGGCCAGGCGACTTTGCGAGAAGGGAGGATCAAGATGTTCAGCCAGGCTCGGGCATTTGTGTGGCTTATTATTGTGACATTCGGATGTTTGTCGCAGTTCGGTTCAACTCCTGTTGGCGGAGAAGAAGCGTGGCGGGCGCAATGGGTCGATGCGAAAATCTGTGCAGAGACTTTGCCCTACATCCAGATGTCGAAGGATGTATACGGCGATGAGGCAGGGCCTGAAATTCCGCAGGGTTGGAGGCGATTGGACAATTGGGAAGCAGTATTTAGGAAGGCCGGCAGCGCAAATCTGATTGAAGACGCCAAAGCATCCGGATTTTACGCCGCTGTTTATAGGAATGTAAGCGATAAAAGCCATACCATTGGTGAAATAGCGATCATCTATCGCGGTACTGAAGGCCTCAACGATTGGAAGGGATGGAAAACAAATTTCGATGCGTGGCGTGGAAAAGTCCCAGCACAGTACGACTACGCCCTTGCCTTTGCTCAGAGCGTGAAGAAGCTCTATCCAAAGGTACCTGTGACTGCGGCAGGTCATTCCAAGGGAGGCGGTCAGGCGACTTACGCTTCGCAGCAAACCCTTGGCATCCACAAAGTAATAACAATCAATTCGGCGAGACCTCCTTTTGTGGATCACCCGAACAGGCGTGTCACACAGACAAACGTGATCATACCCGGCGAAGTCATTGGCGATCCAAACTCAGGCTTGCCTATCGGCGGGCTGCTCCCCGGGATATATGTCGGTGTTAGGTTGACCACAGATCGTCCGACGCTGATCAAGGCTGGGGTGCTTGGGGATGCCATTAACGCCGCTAAGACCGTTTACGATGCGCACAGCGTGGAAGCTGTCATAGGCGGGGTTCGAGAAGTCCTAAATCCGAAACCAAGTGCGGTCCATCAGTGAGTATGCCCTCGACGACTGCGCCCAGGAAAGCGCGACAAGGTCATCTTTGATCCCTTTAGCCATGGGCAATCTCTACCATGGGGCGTACTCCGGCGTTGGGTACTGTTCCGTATGTCCTGCGCCCACGCTGGAACCGCACACCGAGTGCCGTCACTTAAACCAGGTCCGCTTCACCCCTCAAAGCGGACGAGCTTGCCTCGGTATGTCTGTTAAGTGCCAATGGTGGTTATCGACTGTCCCTTCGGACGACAAGTCGCAGAATCAGCTCTGTTCGAGTCCTTTTAGCTCGGAATCGAACAGGAGTTTTCTTCGATTTGCGGGAATGTAGATTTCTTGAAAATAAGCGACGGTGCCGTTGGCCGTGTATGCGGTCGCCTCGATCACGAGGTGGGGCTGTGACCGGATGCCCAATTTGCGCCACGCTCGTGGATCCGCCTGTGCAATCGTGTGAACGACTCGCGTAATCGGCAGCCCCAGCTCGCGCAACAGAATCAATTTGAAATTTGCGGTTTGGACCTTTTCACGCGGCAGCCGGACCAGCGGCTTCGCAATCGCTTGCGATGAGAAAAAACGGCTGAAGACCTCGAATTCGTCGTTGATGGAGTTGATCCGGTCGATCCGGACGAATCCAATATCGCGTGCGATCCTTCATTTTACCTCAAGGAAAGGGGGACACGTTTCCGAATTACATAATAGGTCAACTCTCGATTTCAGAACAGGCCACTCCTAAATTCAAAACCGGCCACTACGCTCGGAATCCGGCCGGTACCAAAAATAGGAACGTTCCGCGAAACGGGAACGGAAAAGAATTTTCGGTACCCTCAACGTTCTTTTTTGTTATTTCCTATGTCGAGGTTCTGAACTGGTGCCTGGCATTGGCGACCTACGAGAACGCATGGGGATGACGCTGCGCGCGATATCGAGTCGGGTCTGGTGACACCGCGCAAAATTGAAACGGAATGGATCATGATCGCGGATGATCGTAGAGCGCGCCTCATCGAAGCCATGGCGCAAGTGGACCTCGACATGCTGCTGGTCTATGGCAATGCCTGGCAGGTCGATTATCTACGCTACGCCACTGATTTCGGTATCCTCGAAGGACAGGCGCTGGCGCTGGTTCGCAGTGATGGGCATATCACTCTCTATCTCGACAGCCCTCTCGAGGTCGACCGCGCCGAATTGGATTGTTCTGGCGTCGACGTGATCTACGCGCCCGATCTCATCGCCGAGGTTGACCATGCACTGGACCGGCTGCGCAATCATCGGATCGGTACCGCGCCGCAGCGTCTTCTCCCGCGCCGGATCGCTGGTCGAGCCAAAGCTCTCAACCTCAGCGACCAGACCTCTGTCGTCGACCGTCTGCTGATGGGCAAGATGGAATCCGAGATCGCCGCGATTCGCCGCGCGGCCAAGGTTGCTGACGAAGGCTATCGGGTGTTCATGAATGCGGCGCGCCCGGGACGGGCAGACTACGAATTGATCGCCGAAGTAGAGGCCTTCTTCCGCGCCAATGGCGTCGATGATAATTTCCAGATCATCGGAGTGGGCGGTGTCGAAGTCCGCGGCATGATCCCGCCCGGCGGCAAGCGGTTGAAGCGTGGCGACTTGGTCACCACCGAGCTGACGCCCTGCGTCGACGGCTACTACGCCCAGATCTGCCGCACACTGGTGATCGGCGAGCCCACCGCGGAGCAGCGGGCGGCGCACGCGCTCTATCGCGAAGCGATGGAGGCCGGGATCGCCGCGGTGCGGGACGGCGTCATTGCCGCCGACATCGCTCGCGCCGAGAATGACGTGTTCCGCAAGCATGGCCTGGGCGAATACACCACGAGCGAATACACGCGGGTGCGCGGGCACGGCATGGGATTATTCGCCGACTCCAAGCCGCATCTGCTGGAGAACGTCACCACGCGGATCGACGTTGGCATGGCGCTGATCGTGCACCCCAACACCTACCATCCGGCGGTGGGCTATCTGGTCATCGGCGACGCGGTGATCGTGACCAAAGACGGTTGCGAGGTCCTGACCGGGGTCCCGCGCGAATTGTTCAGCGTTCCGGGGTGATCGACCGTGCGCCGCGGCTTGATGGAATGGAATCCGCAGGAGTTGCCAGTCGACGTGCTCGACGCCCGGATCGCGCGGCTGCGCGCCGAGATGAAACGCGCAGGGCTGGATGCGTTCATTGTCTATACCAACAACGTGCGGCCGAGCGCCGTGGCGCATCTGACCGGATTCACGCCGTACTGGAATGAAGGGCTGCTGCTGGTGCCGGCGAGCGGCCGCCTGGTGTTTGCCACGGCATTGTCCAACCGCGTGGTCGATTGGATCCGGTCGACCAATCCGGTGAGTGAAGTCACCAGCACGCCACGTCCCGGAAAATTTCTGGGCGAATGGCTGGCCAAGGACACGGTGAAGCAGGCCGGTGTTCTGGAGCTCGACGCGATGCCGTCGGAGTTGGCCTCTGATCTTGCGATTGCCGCTCCGGCCATCCAATGGATCGATGGGAGCTCAACGTTCGCCAGCGTCCGCCGCGGCATCGATGCGGCCGAGCAGCGGATGCTGGAACGCGCCGATGCGATCGCGGTTGCGGCGCTCGATGAGGTGAATGTCACAGCAATTTCGGATGCAGGCGCGTTGGCTGGGCTGGTCGAAAAGCAGGCGCGGCTTGCCGGCGCCGAAGAAGCGTACATCGCCGTCTCACCCGACCTTGTTTCGGATCGTAGACTCAACCGCATATCGAAGCCGATATCGCTCGCCGAGCGTTTCGCGGTTCGCGCATCCGTCGCGTACAAGGGAAGCTGGGTGCGGCGCACGAGAACCTTCGCAAAAGACGACTCTGTTCGGCGCGCGAATATTTGGCTCGAAGACGTTGTTCGCAAGATCGAGGCTGGGAAATTTTTTGCCGGGCAACTTGCTGCCTGTGTCGATGCTTTGCCCGACGCAAAGCTCGCAAATTGGATGGTCGAAAGCTGCAGCGGAAGCTATCCACTTTCCGTCATTGCATCGTCGCGCTCGTCTGAAGGCAAAGCGCCAATCGATGGCAGCTTCTATGTTCTGACTGTTGAATTCCTCCTTGAAGGCGGCCCATGGATTGGCAGCGCGCCGCTGATTGTCGGTAAGCCCGCGCTGTAGCGCCGCTACAGCCCCGCCTTCACCGGCAAAAACTGCGTCGTGAACATCGCCTTGTCCTCCGGGATGTCCTTGAGCAATCCCATTTCAATGAACGACTCCTTGAGCACCGCGACGGCGCGGGGGTCGAACGACAGATCGTCGCTGAAGATGCCGATCTGCTGGTCGTAGGCGCGCTCGATCACCGACGGCGCCACCTGGATCACCTTGGAGGTGATCTCCACGGTCTTGACCTTGTTCGCCTTCATGAACGCGATGGTGTCCTGCCAGCCCTGCAGGAAGGCCTTCACGGCCTGCGGGCGCTTGGCGATCACGTCCTCGCGCACGAAGAACACGTGCGTGATGAAATGATCGACGAATGGCGTCGCGCTGGTGATGACGCGCCACTCTTTCGCTTCCTCGAGCGAAATCCCGACCTCGAGCGCGCCGATATAGCCGTCGATCTGGTTGGTCTTGATCGCGGCGCGGGCGGGCGGCATGCCGCCGACCGGGACCGTGGTGATGCCGGCCGGGCCCCAGCCCTTTTGAGTGCCGATCCGCTTGCCGATCCAGTCGGTCAGCGAGCCCACCGTGGTGACGCCGAGCTTCTTTCCTTTCAGGTCGTCCACCGTCTTGATCGGCGAGTCGTAGCCGACCATCACCGCCATGTTGCGCGGCACGCCGGCCATGACACCGACCGCCTTGGCCGGCACGCCCTTCACCATGAACGCCATGCCGGGCCCGCTGCCGATGCCGATGTCGACCGAGTCGGAGGTCAGGCCCTGCTGGAGCTTTGCGTCGCCGTTGAACGCCGAGGCTTCGACCTCGATGCCGTGCTTGGCGAAGATGCCCATCTGGATGCCGACGTCGAGCGGCGTGAAGGTCCAGGCGAACGGCCCGCGGGCGCGACCAGCGCCAGCGCGAGGATCGCGGCGGCGGCACTCGAAACGGCACGCAGAATGCGGGGCATGGTGTCCTCCCTGTGGCCGCTGACAGCTCGGGCTTGGAGCGAAATCATTGCAGAAAACCACCGCTCTCGCCATGCGGCACGCATGCCTGTTGCTTGCGCGAGCGAGCCGCAGCGGCCTCTCCCGCCTCGCATTAGCTCGGCACCCTCTCCCGTTCCGGGAGAGGGGAGACCGCGGCAGCCACTTCAAACCGGAGCGTTTATGCTCTAAAATACTTGAATCACCGGCCGACACGGCGGACAGCTCATGCACATCATCGACTCGCACTTCCACTGGTGGCCGCGTTCGATCTTCGACAAGCTCTGCACGCGCGGCAGCTTCCCCAAGGCGCGGGTCAACGACCGTGGCGGCTACGACTACATGCGCCGCAGCGAAAGCGGTCAACACCTCAACTCCTGGGCCGAGTGGTTCGATCTCGACAAGCAGTTCGAATACATGGACTCGCTCGGCCACCGTGTCGACGTGGTCTGCTCGATCGGGCCGTTCTCGGTGTCGTTCTCCGACATGCCGCTCGACGAGGGCCGCGACTACGCCGTCATGTGGAACGAGGAGATGGCGGGCGCGCAGAAGAAATATCCCGGCCGGCTATGGGCCAGCGCCGCGGTGCCGCTGCAGGACACGGCCGCGGCGATCGAAGTGCTCGATGACGCGGTCAATCGCCTGGGCCTTATGGGCGTCAACCTGCCGGGCAGCGTCGGTGAGGACGCGCGCATCGACGCCGAGCGCCTTGCGCCATTCTATGCGCACTGCGAAAAGCTCGGCCTGCCGGTGTTCCTGCACCCGACCGACGTGATCTTCCAGGACATGCTGTCGGACGGCTACGACGGCGCGCTGCATCTGAGCCTCGGCCGTGTCATCGAGGTTTCGGTCGCGGCGATGCGGCTCATCCTGTCCGGCACCATGGAGCGCCATCCCGGGCTCAAGATCGTAATGTCGCACACCGGCGGCTCGCTGCCCTACCAGGCCGGTCGCATGGATAAGAACTCCAAGGCCGCCAAGCTGCCGCGCCCGGTCACCGCCTACATGAAGCGCATGTTCACCGATACGGTGTCGCCGCACTCCGCCGGTATACGGTTCGCGATCGATTACTACGGAATCGACAACGTGATGTATGGCACCGACTATCCGTGCTGGGACCCGGCGCCGTGCCTCAAGCTGATCGACGAGATCACACTGTCGGATGTCGATAAGCACAAGCTATTCTACGGCAACGCTCGGCGCATTCTCGGCCTGCGCGACTCGGCACCGGTCAAGGCTAAGCGCGAGCCAGTGTTGGCGTGACCACGGCGGAGAAATCGTTCATTGCGGCGGGCCCGCCAAGCGGCTGTCCAGGCTCTCCCATTGGTCGTAGCCGACGATTTTCTTGTAGTCCTCGAAATCCATGCCGTCGTTTCTGTGCGTGAATTTACCCGACTTCATGTCGAGCAGAACGGCTTCGATCGCTTTCGCCGCATGCATGATGGTATCAAGTCCCAGCACGGCGCAGTTGAAACCAAGCCCGCCCAATTCCTCCATGGTGAGGATCGGCGTATGACCGCCCATCAGCGGATTGCAAATTTGCGGTACGTCGAAGGCGCGGCCGATGTGCTTGAGCTCGTCGATGCTGCGCGGGGCTTCGATGAAGATACCGTCGGCGCCGGCACGAATGTAGCGCTCCGCGCGGCGCATTGCCTCGTCGAGATCGTAGACCGCGCGCGCGTCAGTTCGTGCCAGAATCCAAGTTTCGGGGTTGATCCGTTCTGAGCACGCCGCCTTGATCTTGGCCTCCGCCATTTCCACTGGGACGACCTTCTTGCCCACCATGTGGCCGCAGCGTTTCGGCCACTGCTGGTCCTCGATCAGGATAGCGCTCACGCCCATGCGCTCGTAGCTCTGCACCGTATGCACTACGTTCTTCACGTCGCCATAGCCGTCGTCGCCATCCACGAACACCGGCAGGTCGCAAGCTGCCATGATGTCGCGCACGCAGGCCGAGATTTCGCCGAAGCCTTTCAGGCCGATGTCGGGCACGCCGTAGCGTGCGCCGACTGCTGGGAAGCCACCGATGAAATAGGTCTCGAAACCGATGTTCTGGATCAGCCGGGCACTCAGCGCGTCATGCGCGCCGGGCACCACCAGAAGTTTCTTATCCTTGGCGGCCTTGTTGATGATCTGGCGAAAGCTCGACGGCATTGAGCGGCTCCGGAATTGTCGGTATCGTCATGGGTTCATCCCGCCTCAATTTAAGCTCAGTTCGCCGAGCGACGCCAGCGCGAGAAGACGAGTGCGATAGCATTTGGAGCGTCTGAGTGATCTTTGTGGCGGTTGATATCGGCGGCACCTTCACCGATCTGATCGGATTCGACGATGAGAGGGGCGGGTTCCTCCAAGCCAAGAGCCTGACGACTCCGGCCGAGCTTGGGCGGGGTGTGATCGACTGCATCCGCCAGAGCGGCGTTGATCCGGGTGCGATCGCTGAGCTGATCCACGGCTCGACGATCGCGATCAACACGCTGATCGAGCGCAAGGGCGCCAGGACCGCCCTGGTGGTTACCCGTGGTACACGTGACGTTTACATCATCGGCCGCGGCAATCGCCCGGAGTCCTACAACCTGTTCTTCCATCGCCACCGCCCGCTGGTGTCGCGGCAGCTCACGCGCGAGGTGACGGAGCGGGTTCTCAGCTCTGGCGACGTGGAAGAGCCGCTGCAGAAAGCGAGCGTCGCCAAAGCCTGCAAGGTGCTTAAGTCCGCCGGTGTCGAAGCGGTTGCGATCTGCTTCTTGCATTCCTATGCCAATCCCGAACATGAGCGCGTCGCCGGCGCGATGATCCGCAAGGCGATGCCGGACGTTTACCTTTCGCTGTCGCACGACATCTTGCGCGAATATCGCGAGTTCGAACGCATGTCCACGACGGTGGTAAATGCCTATATCGGGCCAAAAGTTGGTGGCTACGTAAAGAATCTGAAATCGAGCCTGGGCGGGATTGGCTTTTGCGGCGACCTGTCGATCATGCGCTCGAACGGTGGCGTGATGACACCCGATGTCGCGACCGAACGGCCGGCAGCGATGATGGAGTCCGGCCCGGTCGGCGGCATCATCGCGTCGGCGCAGATCGGCACGGCGCTGGGCTTCCCCAATGTGATCTCGTTCGACATGGGGGGCACCACCGCCAAGGCGAGCCTCATTCGCGCTGGCGAGCCGACGCTGGCACCCGGCTATTACGTCGGCGGTTATGCTAGCGGCCATCCGGTAATGCTGCCGATGATCGACGTGGTCGAGGTCGGCGCCGGCGGCGGCAGCATCGCATGGCGTGATGACGTCGGCGCGCTCAAGGTTGGTCCCCAGAGCGCGGGCGCCGATCCCGGCCCAATCTGCTACCGCGGCGGCGGCGCCGAACCTACAATCACCGACGCCAACGTTGTGCTGGGCAGGATCGACCCGGACAATTTCCTCGGCGGCACCATGAAGCTCGACGCCGATGGTGCCAGGCGCGGCGTCGACGCTAAGGTGGCCAAGCCACTGAAGCTGGATACGACCAAGGCTGCTCAGGCGATCGTCGAGATCGCAATCGCGAAAATGTCGCTCGCGGTGCGCGAAGTGTCCGTTGCCAAGGGTTACGATCCGCGCGACTTCGCGCTGGTCGCGTCCGGCGGCGCGGGGCCGCTACACGTCTGTGCGATTGCGCGCGAGCTTTATATCCCGACCGTGATCGTGCCGCTGTTCCCTTCGCACTTTTCGGCGCTTGGCATGCTCTTGGCAGATGAGCGCCACGATTTCATCCGCACGGTCTATTCTGATCTCGCTAACGCCGATTTCGCAAATCTCGTCGCGGTCCACGACGAGATGGTGGCAGCCGCCAAGGCTGCCCTGCGCCACGGCACCGATACGCAATATCAGGTTCAGCTCGATCTGCGCTACGTCGGCCAGGAATTTACGCTGTCCGTGCCAGTGGAGCTGGCGCAGCTCAAGCGCGGCGATCGCGCTGTCATCCGCACCGCATTCGACGAACTCTACGAGCGGCGCTACGCACACCATTCGCCCGAGGAGCCGGTGGAGATGGTCAACATCCGGCTCAACGCTATCGGGAAGCGGCCGAAGCTGACGTTTCCGAGTCTCGCTGCGGCCAGCACCGCTGCGTCGATCGGCGAGCGTCCCGTCTATTTTACCGATGCGAGCAAGCCACTCACCGCGAAGGTCTATCGCCGCGACAAGCTGGGGGCAGGGACCGAGATCGCGGGGCCTGCGCTGATCCAAGAGCACGGCACCACCACGGTGCTGTTCGAGCATGATAACTGTCGCGTCGCGGACTCAGGCGAATTGATCATTGTGGTCGGAGACGTGCGATGACGGTGATTGCGTGCGAGATATCGATGTTTGGGTTCCCTTCGCTTCAAGAGGGAAGGGGGCGCACCGTCTGCGTTGTCGGCAATGTCTCCCGATTCGAGTAATGCCAATGACAACAAAACTTGACACCGTCACGCTGGAGGTGATCCGCAACGCGCTTCCAGCCGTCGCCAACGAAATGGCAGCCGACCTGCAGCGCACCTCCTACAACATGATGATCTACGAGGTGCGTGACTATTGCACGGCCCTGCTCGACATCAAGGGAGAGCTGATCTCGCAGAACGTGGGCGGTGTCTCGCACTTCGTCGCCGATCTCGGCGTTCTGGTGGTCGATGGCATGAAACGTTACGGCCGCGACGGCTTCAAGCCGGGCGATGTCATTATCACCAACCACCAGGCGGTCGCTGGCCAGCACCTCAACAACATCGTCATCTACTCACCCTATTTCTACAAGGGCGAACTCCTGATGTTCTGCATGGTGCGGGCGCACTGGATCGACGTCGGCGGGCAGAGCACCGGATTCGGCGCAGGTGCCACGGTCGGCGACCCCTGGTTCGAAGGGCTCCAGCTCGACCAGCTCAAGATTTACGAAGAAGGCAGACTCAACGACACGCTCTACCGCGTGATCAAGGACAATATCCGGTTTCCGGATTCCTCGCTCGGCGATATGAAATCGCAGATGGCGGCCTGCCGCCTCGCGGCGCGCCGCATGGACGAGCTGTTCGACAAGTACGGACGAGACACCATCCTCGCTGCGATCGCGCAGATTTTCGACGAGACCGAGCAGAAGTGCCGCAACGTCGTGGCGCAACTCCCCGACGGTATCTACGAGGCCGCGGCCTCGATCGACGATGACGGTCTCATTCGCGATGAGGAGGTGCCGATCCGCGTCAAGATCGAGATCAAGGGCAGCGACATGACCATCGATCTGTCGGGCTGCTCGGCGGAACGCAAGGCCGCGATCAACTCGCGCACCTATGCGGGGGCGCGCGTCGCCTACAAAGCGCTGACCGGACCTCTTGACCCCGTGAATGAAGGTTCGTTCCGAGCGCTGAAGGTCATCATTCCGGAGGGCAACATCATGATGGCGAAGTTTCCGGCGCCGATGTCGGGCTGGAGCGCCATCGTACCAACCGTGGTGGACACGATCGTGCACGCGCTTTCGGAGGCGATGCCGGACCGCGTTCCGGCCGGCCATCATGGGCTCCTTGGCGGGTCGGTGGTGTTCTTCGGGATGCACCCTAAGACCAAGCGGCGCTTCATCGTGCAGAGCATCGAAGGTGGCGGCTGGGGAGGGCGGCCGTTCGAGGATGGCGAATCCGCCACCGTGTCGGTGTGCCAGGGCGATGTGCGCAACGGGTCGATCGAAGGCATCGAGCTGAAATGCCCGGTGGTGGTCGAGAGCCGGGCGCTGCGGCAGGATTCCTGCGGCGCCGGCAAATATCGCGGCGGGCTCGGGCTTGATACTCGCGTCCGCAACCTGGTCGAGGGCCGGTGGAATTTCGAGCGCACGCGGCGCAGCAAGTGCCCGCCTTGGGGCATCGCAGGCGGAACGCCGGGTTCGCCCGGCGGCAATCTGCTCAAGCGGGCGGGTGAGAAGAAGTTCGAATGGATCACCGGCGCCAACATTCCGGTACCGCTGAACTCGGTAGGCATCGTCCGCACCGGCGGCGGCGGCGGATGGGGCGATCCACTGGAACGCCCCGCGGCCCTGGTTGCCGAGGACGCCGCCGAGGGGCTGATTTCCTGCAAAGCCGCGCGCGACCTCTACGGCGTTGTGCTCCGAGGCAACATGTCGCTCGATCAAACCGCGACCCGGCGGCTGCGAGACCGGCTAAAATCGGCGCGCCGGGGCAAGCCCCAGAAATCCAAGAAGCCGCCAGAGCGGCCCGTCGCGGCCAAGGGGAGAAAGCAGCGGTGATCCGAACACTGGCGTTGACGCTTGCCGGCGCGCTCGTCGCTGCGTCGAGCGCCACTGCTGAGACCTTGCGCGTCGGCAAGGCTGGCCGAGACGCGTTCTCGTTCGTGCCGACCGACATCGGCGCGCAGACCGGCCTGTTCAAGAAGCACGGCATCGACGTCACGATTTCCAGCTTCGGCGGCGACGCCCGCGTGCAGCAGGCTATGACCGCCGACGGCATCGACATCGGGCTCGGCTCTGGTCCGGGGCTCGCCTTCGTCGTGAAGGGCTCTCCGGTGAAGGGCATCGCCGCGATGGCCGACTCGCCGCTGACCTTCGCGCTGGTGGTACGCAATGACGATTCGATCAAGACACTCGACGATCTCAAGGGCAAGAAGGTCGGGGTCTCGACGGTGGGCTCGGTCACCGGCTGGCTGGTCGGCGAAACCGCGCGGCAGAAGGGCTGGGGCTACGACGGCATGGAGTTGACGCCAGTTGGCGATGACGCCTCGCGGGTCGCGGCAGTCAAGACCAAGTCGATCGACGGCGCGGTGGTCAATCTCGCGGTCGCGTTCAACTTCGTGGAGCGCGGCGACGGCCGTGTGCTGCTGCTGTTCGGCGATCTTCTGAAAGACTTCCACGTCCACGTGATCTTTGCGACCGACAAGGCGATTGCCACGCGTCCCGAAGCGCTGCGAAAGTTCCTGGCCGGCTGGTTCGAGACGATCGCCTTCATGCGCAAGGAAAAGGCCAAGACGATCGAGATCGCCCGCCACGTCATGGGCACCGACGAGCCTACGACCGCTCGCATCTACGATGCGATGATGCCGATGTTCAACGACGACGGTCGTTTCAAGCCGAAGGCGCTAGCGGTGCTGAGCCGCTCCTACGTCGACATGAAGACGCTGCCGGCGGAGCCCGACATGCGCAAGCTGATCAACGAATCGTTCCTGCCGAAATGACAGTGAGTTCCGCCATAACGATTTTGCCGGGGCCGGTGCAGCGAGTCTCTCCCCCCTGCCGCTTCGCGGGAGGAGGGGCGCGCACCGCGGCTGCGGGAGGCGGCCCGGCATGACGCCCGGCGACGTCGCGGTCCGTATCAAGGACGTCTCGCACGAGTTCGGCGAGCCCGGCGACGCATTCCATGTGCGAGCGCTGCGCAACACCAATCTCGACATCCAGCGCGGCGAATTGCTCTGCCTGATCGGGCCGAGCGGGTGCGGCAAGAGCACGCTGCTCAACATGATCGGCGGACTGCTGATGCCGATCGGCGGCGTGGTCGAGGTCGGCGGCAAGGTCGTGCGCGCACCGTTGCCGCGCGAGATCGCCTTCGTGTTCCAGGAGAACGCGCTGTTTCCGTGGTGCTCGGTGATCGAAAACGTCAAGCTCGGCATGGTGTTCCAAGGAGTGGCCAAGGCCGGGCAGGAGGAGCGGGCACGCAAGTCGCTGGAGGCTGTAGGGCTGAAGGACTTCCTGAACCACTACCCGGCGCAGCTCTCCGGCGGCATGCGTCAGCGCGCTGCGCTCGCACGTGCGCTCAGCCTGCAGACCGACATCCTCTTGATGGACGAGCCGTTCGGCGCGCTCGATGAGCAGACCCGCATGATCCTGGGCGAGGATCTTTCGGTGCTGCTATCGAGCGCGGCCAAGACCATCGTGTTCGTGACGCACTCGCTTGGCGAGGCGGTGTTTCTCGCTGACCGGGTGGCGGTGTTCTCGGCGCGACCCGGCACGATCAAGGAGATCATCCACGTCGACGAGCCGCATCCGCGCAAGCCGAACTTCGTCACCACCGAAAAGTTCAGCCAGCTCCGCAACACGCTCTACGGCCTGCTGCACGACGAGATCCGCAAGGCGGTGGAGCAGTCGGCCATTGTGGGACCGCAATCGTGAGCACGCGGCAGGACCGGCGGGTCAAGTTCGCAAGCCGCGCGGTGCAGGTCGGCTTCCTCGTCGGCCTGATGGCGCTATGGTACCTAGGGACCGCCTACTGGGGCGTTAGCCACCTACTGCTGCCCGATCCCGTGAAGGTGTGGCACGAGCTGAAGGACGTGCTCAGCACCGGCGAATATCTGCCCGATCTTCAGGTGACGCTGACCGAACTTGCGATCGCATTTGCGATCTCGTGCACGTCCGGCGTCACGCTCGGCTATCTGATCAGCCGTTCGCCCTACATGATCAAGGTGTTTGAGCCACTGCTCGCCGGCATCTATTCGGTGCCGATCATCCTGTTTCTGCCGCTGTACGTGCTGTTCTTCGGCCTCGGTCCGGGCTCCAAGATCGGTATCGGTACCACTATTAGTTTCTTCCCGATCGTGCTCAACACCATCGCGGGCTTCGGGTACGTCGACCGCATCTTCATCATCGCGGCGCGCTCGATGGGCGCCTCCGACCTGCAGATGTTCCGCTACGTGCTGCTGCCGGCTGCGCTGCCCGTGATCCTGACCGGCCTGCGCATCGGCTTTATTATTGCGCTCCTATCGATCCTCGGCAGCGAAACCATCGCCTCGCTCGCCGGCCTCGGCCACAAGATCGTTCATCTCGCCGAAGCGATGGAGACCGCCCGCATGTTCGCCTACATCGCCTTCGTGGTGGCGATTGCGGCGACGCTCAACACCATTGCCAGCGCGCTGGAACGAAGAGCGCAGCGCCAGTGAACCGGCACGGGCCCATTCCGCGTATTGGTACGTCGGGGATGCTGTTCCAGGCGGCGCGGCCGCATCTTTCGCCGGCGCGGATCAAGAAGCTGCTGCTGCGCCATCCGGCCCTAGCGCGGATTCTGGTGATTATCGCGCTGTTCCTTCTATGGGAGGGGGCGGCGCGCTGGTGGGTGGATCCCATGTTCTTGAGCCCGCCGTCGCAGGTTCTGACTTCGCTCGACACCGTGTTTGAGACCCGCGGCGTCCCGGCGGCACTGCGGGTCACGTTCTGGGAGCTTGCGGTCGCATTCGCGATGTCGGTCGTGATCGGTCTGGTGGTTGGACTTGCGGTCGGCCTGTCGAAGTTCTCGCACCGCAGCTCCATGCCGATCATCCTTTTACTGTACGGGACACCCCAGGTCACCATCCTGCCGCTTTTCATCCTGTATTTCGGCATCGGGCCCGCGTCCAAGATCGCGTTCGGCGTGAGCCACGGCGTCTTTCCAATCATCGTGACCACGGTCGCGGGCGTGCAGAACATCAAGCCGATCCTGATGACGGCGGCACGTTCCATGGGCGCAAGCCACTGGCAGCTGTTCCGCTGGGTGATTTTCCCGCACATGATTCCGAGCTTTTTTGCCGGCATGCGCCTCGGGATGACCGGCGTGCTGCTCGGCGTTTTGCTGGCCGAGCTCTACGTCTCGACCGCCGGCATCGGCTACTTCACGCAGATGTTCACTCAGAACTTCGATCCGACCAAGTTGCTCGGCCTGATCTCGGTCCTGGCTGCGATGGCGATCATGCTGAACGAGATCGTGCGCAGAGCCGAGGTGCATTTCGCGCGCTGGCGGATGGATTAGGGACCAGGAGTTGAGATGGCTAAGCTGAGACTGAGCGTCGCGTGCGGCGATTACGACATCGTCAAGCCGCTGATCGAGGGTACGGTGCAGGCCGAAGGCCTGGAGCTTGTATTTCTCACCGACATGGGGCCGCGCGAGCGCCACTGGCGGATGGGCCGTAAGCACGAATTCGACGTTTGCGAAGAGAACATCGGCGCCTACTTCATGATGCGCGACCAGGATGAGCCGTTGACCGCAATCCCGGTATTCTTGCATCGCCGCTTCCGCCATGGCTTCGTGTTCATCAACACCGCTGCTGGGATCCGCGAACCCAAGGACCTCGCAGGCAAGACTGTCGGCGGCACCAACTTCCAGCCGGCATCGAATATCTGGATGCGGGGCATCTTGGAGGAGCACTATGGCGTCCCGCATCGGAGCATCACTTGGCTGGTCGATCGGAGCGAGGACATCGCTTTCTCGCCGCCGTCCGATTTGCGGATCGAGTTGAAGAGATCACCCAAGACGCTGGGCGAGATGCTGGCCGACGGCGACATCCCAGCGATGATCTCGCCAACGCTGCCGCGGCCGTTCGTGCAGGGCGACAAGCGCATCGCGCGGTTGTTTGTCGACTACAAGGCGGTCGAAATCGCTTTCTTTCGCCAGACCGGCATCTTTCCGATTATGCACGTTACGACAGTGAAGCAGGAGATCGTGGAAAAGTATCCCTGGGTGCCGACCAACCTGACCAAAGCGTTCGAGGCTGCAAAGCAACTCGCCTACCGGCGCCTGGCGAACCCTCGCATGGTGCCATTGGCCTTCGTACGCACGGCGGTTGAGGAGCAGGAGCAGATTCTTGGCAAAGATCCATGGTCCTATGGGCTGACGGCCAACCGCAAGACGCTCGCGACGGTGCTGCGCTACACCCACCAACAGGGCATGATCCGCAATATGTTGTCGCTCGATGAGATCTTCGCCGACACTGACCTCGGTGACGTTTCTCTTTCCGCCGCCGGACCTGAAGAATTCTGAGCGCGACGAAGGGATGACATGACCGCGCTCGAAACGATGGCTGCCTTCATCGCTCGAGGCGTGCGTGGAGGCGTTCCGGCAGCGACACGCGCAACGGCAAAGCGGCATGTGACCGACACAGTCGGCGCCTGGATCGCCGGGGCGCGCACCGCCGAAGGCCGAGCGTTGATCGCATCACCTGCACTTGCGATGACCGGCAGTGACACGGTTTGCGACGTTGGCATTCATTGCGCGCTGGCGCGATTGAGCGAAATCGACAACATCCATCTGGCGTCGTCGATTACACCGGGCAGTATCGTCATTCCGACGGCGCTGACCATCGCCGCTAATCGCTCCGATACGGATACCGAGGCGCTGCTCGAGGCGATCGTTGCGGGAACCGAGGCCATGGTTCGGCTTGGCCTTGCGATCAGCGGGCCTACGGTACTCTACCGTGGCATCTGGCCGACCTATTTCGCGGCGCCGTTTGGCGTCGCGGCGGCGGCCGCCCGTCTCGATAATCTTGACGCAGAGCAGACGGCGCATGCGTTGGCGCTGGCGTTAACCTTCGCTTCGCCGGGCGTCGGTCATCACAACGCCGCGCGCACGTCGCGCTGGTTTGCCATTGGCCATGCCGCGCGTAACGGTCTCATCGCCGTGGAGGCGGCACAGACTGGCTTTACCTCGGACTTAAACCTGCTCGAAGGCAGCTTTCTTGACGGTATCTATGGCATTACTCCGAATGTCACCGCCTTTACCGAGAACCTCGGCCAGCGCTTCGCTCTCGATGATATCTCATTCAAACCGTGGTGTGCCGCGCGGCAGACAATCGCTGCGACACAGGCTCTCCTTGAGATTATCGAATCCGGCGTGTCGCCCGACGCGATAGTATCGGTCGAAGTGCATGTCCCATCCCCCTATCTCAAGATGATCAATCATGGGGTGAAGGTCGGTGATCGTGCGTCGCATCTCACTAGCGTTCAATATCACCTCGCGCTCGCCGCCCGCGATCTCTCGGCGTTGTATGACGTCGAACATTCGCCGCAGCGCATTGCCGACGATGTCCAAGCCTTCATGCAAAAGGTATCGGTTTCGGCCGACGAGGCATTGCTAGCGCACTACCCGAAAGCGTGGCCGGCACGCGTTGTTGTCCACACGAGCGGTGCGATGCAAGAGCTAATCGTGATCCATGGGTGGGGAGATCCACAGAGGCCATTCGACGACCGTCGCATCGAGGAGAAATTCCGCCGGATCCTGGCTCCGACCGCCGCGGCCTTCGCCCAAGTATTGCTCGCGCACTGCCGCGCGGTATTCGACACCGACCGGTCGCCGGCCGCGTTGGCGCAAGACATCGCGCGCGTAACCGGAAGAGCGTTCAAAACTTAGAATACGACAGTCCGCTTTTGGTCAAAAGCGGCGGAAACGATCAGGGCGGATCGCCGTTCCATGACCGCAGTTCCCCCGCAAGCGGACATGCGCCGATGCTGTGATTGACGCGCGTAACTAGGTCAGCGTTTTCTTGGTTCGAATCATATCAGGCGACCTCGGCGAGCTTGTAGGACCACGTGTGGATGACGGGGTAGCGATTGACATCCTCGATGCCGGCTATGATGCGCTCCTTGAGCTCCTGTTTTGATGCCAC